>OFJB01000212.1_pt1 | contig 32033 bp, 41 predicted proteins | sample 1775081 | NCBI WGS metagenome assembly OFJB01 (sample SAMN08195771, study PRJEB24354) | sludge metagenome | isolation source: initial sludge from phenol fed wastewater aerobic bioreactor | place: India: Nagpur | collected 2016-06-05
GAGCGCATTGATTCGAGCAGCTGAATCTGTTTTTCCAGCCGCTCTATTTTTCGTAGCAAGCTGCCGCGCGTGGGTGGCTTGGTCAAGATTCATCCTCCTGCGGCCAAGGCTCGCGCTTGTCCCTGCGCAGCCGGTGAACCATCAGTGCCGGAGCCGAAATATTTGTCCGGGCTGCAGGTGAGCCAAATGACTCGCTTGGGTTCCACAATGATGTCGGCGACTCGCGTGCTCTTGTACCGCCAATAAAACGCACGGACGAGTCCATCAACATGAACCCTCGCAATGCCGTTGTCGGCGACATTTGCCCATACCACATAGTCGTACCCAAAGAAAAAATTGAACAGCCTCCACATCGCTTATCCTTTCTCTTGGCCTTCGCGGATGGCGTCGGAGCACTGCTTTGCCACGCACCCACCGTCCGGTGCCTCCTCGCCGTCCCACGCGAGCGCGACCCTGTCGCACGCTTTCGCGCAACGCTCACGCTCGGCAGCCACACCGGCAGCGTGTCCGGCTTGGAAGTCCATCCAGCTTTGATTCAGCCCATAACCCGCGTAACCGCCGTCGGATACTCGGTGCATCTTCATGTCGCCAGCCGGGTTGATGTGCTTCTCAAACTGCGCCTGCAGCGCTTCGCGGCGCTGGCGCAGGTCTTCGGCGTGCTGGTTTTCGGGGACTTGTGTCATTTCATACTCTCATTTTTAGGCCGCCATATTCGGGCTGGCTGTGGTGTTGTGTGGTGTTATGCGACTTTGATGTGGTTGTTGGTTGTCACCTAATCGGCGTTGTGCGTCAAACCTCGAACGCTGCCGCCGCCGCAAAGCTCACCTTGAAGCCGCTCGCGTTGCGGTGCCCGCCGCCCCCGTACTGCTTCGCCACCTCGGAGACATCGACGCCTTCGTCGTTCGACCGCAGGCTGAAAACCCGGCCCTCTGGCGTGTCCCAATAGCAGGCAGCGAACGGGCGGCCTTTTGCCATCTCGTGCCCGGCGTCACTGCTCATCGTGTAGGGCAGGTTCGCCACCGGCACGCGGTGCCCGCCGATAACCATTTCCCGCGCGGTAACGCCGAGCAGTTCCCGGATGTCCTTGAAGTGCTTGCGCTCGATCGCTTCGCCATCGGCCGCCAGTGCAGCCGGCGCCGCCGCCATGAGCGCGTCCCACACCTGGAAGTCATAGGGGAAGGAAAAGACGTTCGCCTGAATCTGGCGCGTGTTCTGGAGCGCGAAGCGCCACAGGTCGCGATCCTCGATGTGCAGCAGGAGCGGCGGCGGGGTTTCGCCAGGGAAGAAGTGTTCCCACGTCAGCATGGCGCCGCTGCGGTTCATGTCGAACTTCGCCGTCACGTTCGTCGGCAGATCAACCAAGTCCTCGGCGCTCGTCTTGTGGTGGTCGAGAATCAGGATACTGTTCGCCTTCTCGGCCATCTCAAGCAACACCGGGCGCTTGTAGCTGAAATCCACCATCACTACGTCTTTGCCGGTCACATCCGGCGGCGGCTCTTGGTACTTCGCGCCGTGAAAGTCAATCTCCCCGAGTGCCTTGCGAACCACCCACGCGGCCCCAAAGCCATCGGCGCAATTGCCGTGGTAAATGCACATGCTCATGTCTTCTTCCTTTCTTCGTAGTTACCGTTTGACGCACAACCCGTCATTCCAGCGGACGCCTATCGGCGCCGCTGAATTCAGGCGTTATGCCGCACGGGTCGCGGCGATCAGGAAATCCCATGCGTGCTTTGGGTTCCCCGTTTCTGCTACACCGGCAATCGCGGCCCGGCCAAGCGCGTCGTGTGGCAATTCCACCGGCACGACAGCAAATCCCGCACGGGCAAGCGCCGCAATCAGCTTCACCGGCCAGTCTTCGAGCGGCACGTCTTGGCTGTCCAGTGCGCACGCCGCTTCGTAGATCGCTTCGCGTGGGGTTTCAATTTTTCCGTAGTACCCTTGTTCCATGTCGTTCTCCGGTAGTGCGGCATAACAATTCATTCAAGCCGACGCCGTTTCACGGCGCGGCTTAATTCAGGCGTTAGCCCTTTGAAGATCGTCCGGGTGCAGTCCATACAGCCGAGCGATAGGTTCCCGCAATGCGGCGCGAACCATAAACAGTTCGTGCTCCATGTGCGCGATACGTGCGTCTTTCTCGCTCAAGCCCTCATCTGCCATCGTTGCAGCAGCCCCGTATGCGTCGTCGCTCACGTAGCTCAACTCCCCGTATCCGCTCAGGCTGTAGCCGATCAACTGCGCCAGTTGTTGCCAGTCGTCAGCGTACTCGGGCGTGGAAAACATGCACGCAAGATCATTCAGGCCCAATCCGGTAGCCTGCCCGTGGTCCAACAAGGCTCTGACCAGAGTGTTCTCTTTGAAGCGCAGCACGCCTTTCGTGTCCTTCGCCAGTGGTTGAATAGGATTCTTCATTTTTCGGTATCCGTAGTAGCGGCGGGGCTAACCCTCCGGTCAGGCGTTCAATTTCTTTTTGCTCGCTTTCCACTTTCGTTCTCCTTGCCGGGGCTGCCGGCTAACTCTGCATTCCAGCGGACGCTCATCCGCTGCGCAGCTGCGCGCCGCTAATTTCGGTCATTTCATGGACTCACAATCGTCACATCGTGCGGCCTGATGCGGCCTTGCAAGATGGCGCTGATGCGCCGCTCGGTCAGGCGGTGGCTTTCCACCATCACGCGCGCGGGCAGTTCGGCCAGTGCCTGGGCGTAGTCGGCCAGCACGCCGCGCACGGCCTGCATGCCCGGGCCGCTCAGGCGGATGGCGTGGCCTTCGTCCACGTGGCGCGCGCCGGCCACGGCCATCGCGGCCACCGCGTCGCGCAGCAGGCCGCTGGCGTCGATGGCGTGGCCCATCTCGACAAGCGTTTCCATCAGGTTCACGGCGTCGCTCACCACGCGCCAGTCGTCGGGCGTGGGCGCGGGCGCCGTCTCCAGCGCGCGCAGGGCCTGGTACATGCGCAGCAGCTGGTGCTGCGCCTTGGTTTGTGGCATGGGTGCGCTGGGGCTGGCCATCAGGCGGTCGATCACGGTGTAGGTCGGGCGCCAGCGCTTCATGATGGAGCACCGCCGTCCAGGTGGTCCCGCCACGCCACCTTGCGCCCGTCGACCAGAAAGCCCCAATCCTGCACGCGCCGGCCCATGACGAACAGCGACCAGGCGCCGCCCTCGCTCACGCCGTCGATGCGATGCATGCGCCCCGCCGCGCTGCGGTAGGTGTTGCCGGCCGTCACGTGGCGGATGGCGCGCGTGCCATACACATCGTCGGCCACGCCGTCGACCTGCGCCGCCGTCCGCTCGTCCAGCTGGCCGAACAGGCACTGCTCGACGTACCAGCCCGACAGCACCACGCTGCGAAAGTTGAATGGGTGGTCGTGCAGGTGCCGGTCCTGGTCGGGCTCCACGATGTGGTGCAGGCGCACGCTGAAGGGCATCCACGCCTTTGACATGGGGTATCCGCGCACCGGGTCAAACTGCAGGCACCAGCGCGGCAGCAGCCACCAGCGGCGCATGTACAGCGTGCCGTCGGCGCCGTGGATGTTGTAGTAGGGCGTGGCGTGGCGCGCCAGCCATTGCAGCGCGGCCGGGCGGCCCAGCGTGCGCGCCATGGTGCGCGCCGCGGCGCGCCAGATGAAGTCAGCAGCCCGCATCGGCGCCTCCGTACGGGTGCTGCTCTTCCATCTCGATCAGCAGGTCGATGAAGTGGCGCGCCTTGCGCAGGTCCTGCAGCCCGCCCTTGGCGCGCCAGCGCGCCAGGTACTTGATGGCCGCGCCTTCGCAAAAGCCGATGCCGTTGCGGTGGATGAACTCCACCGGCTGGATGGGCATGTCCTTGTAGTGCGTGCCGCCCACTTGCACGTCAAGCGCCGCCGCCATCGTCAAGCCCCCGCCGTGTAGCTGCCCAGCAGCACGGGGATTTCGGTGTCGCCGAAGGCCTGGGTGATCTTGTCGGCCAGCTCGCGGGCCATCTCCTCCAGGTTCTCCTCGTGCTTGATGATGCGCAGGTTGATCGCCGGCTTGTCGCCGCCGGTCAGTACGCCCAGGCGCAGCACAAACAGGCGCGCGGCCAGGTCGGCGTAGGGCTGGCACTCAAAGTAGATGGTTGTTGGGATCGGGTCTTTGCTGGTGGCCGACACCTGCTCAAACGCGCTGCGGCTGGCGCTGAGGGACTGCTCTTCGCTCTCCAGCTTGCGCAGCGACTCGATGGTGATCTTGCGGATAGCGGCAATGGCCTGGGACGCGGCGATGGGGCCCGCGTCGTTGAAGCACTTGATGAGCGGGGCCCAGTCTTCCAGGAACTCGGCGACCTTCAGCTGCGCCTGGCCGGCGCCGGTGGCCATTGTCAGCAGCGCGCGATAGGCGGCTGTGCTCTTCGGGTCCAGCTTGGCGCGGTTGTCGGCGTGGCCGGGCGCCATCGGCGCGCCCAGGTTCAGCACCGCCGTTGCGCGCATGTCCTCGGGGTTGACAAATACAGTAACGCCGGCCTCTCCATGTTGGATCGTGTAGGCGGCAAAGTCCGCGATCGACTGTGTAGTCATCGTGCCGCGCGCGCGGCGGCGCAGGGGCATGTACTTCTCGAGGTCGTTCACATTGAAGTTTTCAGGCAGGCCGATGATCTGACCGTCCTTGAGCGACGCGCCCATGGCTTCGCTGGCCTCCCTGATCCCGGCGCCATGCTGGATGGCTTCGATGGCTTCTTTGTCGAACATGAAGTGATTCCTGGTGGGTTGAATGGGTGGTGCTGGCTGCTGCTCAGGCGATGGCGCCGTCTTTCTTGATCAAGTCGAGCTGCGACTCGGCGACGAGACTCAACTTGCCGTACTTGCCGACATGCAGCGTGGTGGTGCGCGTCTCGTCCTCTCGCGTGCTGCCGGCCTCGGTGGGCCGCTTGAAGTCCAGCGTGTGCTCGATGTGCAGCATGTGGCTGCCGCCGATGGGCTTGAGCTTCAGCTTCAGTGTCACCTCGGCCTGCTTGTTGTTGTCCACCGCCGCGGCGGCAGCGGCCGACAGGGCGATGGACAGCTTGCGTTCAAACTGCCCGCCGTCCAGGTCGGCCAAAAACTCGGCCACGTCGGTCGCGGCCTGCAGGGTGCTTGTTGCTTGGGTCATGTCGGTCCTCATGGGTTGGGGTTGGTTGCCGGCGGATATGCGGGCGTGTGCCCGCCGCGCCCGCCGGCGCGCGCGTCATCGGGTGTGCCCTTCGGGGTCGATGGCCAGGCTGTCGCCATCCCAGTCCCCCGCCACGCGCTGCGTGCACCAGCGCCCGCTGGCGGGCTGCACGCGGCGCACCACGCGGGTGCGCTGGGCGTGCTGGGCTTTCCATTCGGCGGTGCGCAGCTGGTGCGCCAGCGCCTCGATCACGCGCGCGCGCAGCGGGTCTTGCATGGCGCCGGCCAGCGTCCAGCCGCGCATGTGCAGGCGCTCGAAGGCGGCGGCGCGATGGGCGGCGGTGACGGGTGGCATGGTGGGTGGCATGGCGCGCTCCGTTGTTTATGAATCAAATATGCATCTAGCCCTTGTGCATCAAGCGCAAGCAGCTATCAACTTCATACTTCATGACCGCCGCGCCCCCAGGCCCGCCCAGGGGCTGGCGGTGTGCTCGCGCCACACGCGCCACTGGCGGATGTCATTGATGTGGCCGACCGACACGCCCAGGCGCGCGGCAGCCTGCGCGGCGGTTTCGGTGTTGCCGCTGCGGCGCAGCTCGTGCACGTCGGCGGCCGTCAGCTTGGTTTGGCGCTGGCGGCGCGCGTGGGCGATCTTGGCGTTCTTCAGCGCCAGATTGGTGCCCGGCACCAGGCGCGTCCTGACGTGCGTGGCGAAACTGATGATCGCCAGGTGTTCTGGCCGCACGCAGCGCGGGTTTCCGCAGGTGGTGACCAGCTTGTGACCCGGCGGCGGCTCGCTGGGACGGCCGGCCAGCGCCAGCATCAGCTTGCGCGCCGAGCGCGCGCGGCCCTCGTAATGCACGCGCGGGCTGTGGCTGCTGGATATGCGGCCCTGCCACTCCCAGCACTCGCCCACCTCGATGGTGCGCGCGCGCATGGCGTCTAGGCTGGGCGCCGGCGTCATTCCAGCACCTCCACCCGCCCGTCGCGGTAATGCAGCCGCCGCCCCATGCGGCTGGGCAGCGCCTGCGCGTCCAGCGCGCCAGGGCGCACGTGCGCGCGCAGCTCGGCACCGTCATAGGGCTGGCCGCTGCTGGCGTTGGTGATGCGCGTGCGCACCCGGGCGCGCCGGCGGTCGGCGGCGGTGATGTGGCGGCGCTCTTGCCCGCCCATGCTGTAGGCCATGCAGGCCGCGCAGCGGCGGTGCCCGCGATGGCTGTATTCGGTGAGCGGCTTGACCTGCTTGCAGGTGGCGCAGCGGCGCAGGTGTGCGCCATAGGTGCCGGTGGGGTGCATGGTGGTGGTGGTGGTGGTGGTCATTTGTGTGCGCGCGCGGCCAGCAGGGCCAGCGCCATGTGGTGGTCGATGCGGGCCTGCTGCTGGGCGTCTTGCAGGTCGGCGGCGGTGTCTTGGGCGGCCTCGGTGTCGCTGGGGCCGCAGGCGGACAGCAGCAGCGCGGCGGCGCAGATGGCGATCAGGATCAGCACGGCGCGCGTGCTGCCAAGCATGGCCAGCAGCGCGCGAGCCACGGGACGGCGGCCACGGTGCGGGCCGCTGATGGCCTGCGGGTCGCGCCGCGGCGGCCTGACATAGGCCGCGCCGATTCGGATGCCGGTTGGTGTGGTGGCAAACCGCTGGCCGGCGGCGCGCAGCTCGGGCGCGTGCAGCGGCGGCGTGGTGATGGTGCGGGGGGCGGTCATTCGGCGGGCTCCTCTTGGGTGTGTGTTTTCAGGCGCAGCAGGGCGCGCACGCCGGGCGCGCAGCTGGCCAGCTGGGCATTGGCCTCGCGCCACGCCCGCTCCTCGGCGCGCAGGTCGCCCGGACACCAGGCGGCGCAGCCCAGCATCTCCATGGCCAGGTTGATGTCGTCGGCCGCCGCCATGGCCTCGGGGTGGCCGCAGGTGGCCGTGGCCAGCAGCACGCAGCGGCGGCGGGCCTGCTCGTGCAGCCAGGCGCGATGGCGGGCGCTCATGCGACCTCCAACGCGTGCGGCGGGTTGGCCTGCAGGTCGTGCGCAGCGCCGATGCAGGCGCGCGCCAGGTCAAGCAATTCGTCGGCGGTCAGCTCGACGCGCATGCTGCTGGTGGCGATGATGTCGCCGTTGCCGTCCCACTCGACCGCTTCGACCTCCAATTGGGCGCGGCGGGCGTCGGCCATGCGCAGCAGCGTGATGCGCGGGCCGCCAGAGTGGCCCATGTCCCGCTTGAAATAGCGCTGCCGTGGGTGGCTGGCGTGGACCACCGGCGCCTCGGGCGTGTGGCGGAATTCGGGGGTGGTGCCGGTGTCCGCCGGCGCGGTGCGGGGTGTTGACAAGGTGGCCTCCAGGGCAGCGGGGTGCTGCGATGGAGTAAATTTAGCACCACGCTAAATCTATGTCAATAGCCACATGCTAAATTTATTGGAAAAACCGCCGATACTTCGGCCGCTATCATCGAAATCGAGGTGACGAAAATGAAACAACCCGTTATTTTTCGCGTCGCGGCGGGCTTGCTGGCGCTGCTGTCCGCGGGCGGCGTCGCGGCGGCGGTGGATTGCCGCATGCCAAATGGTGTGACGATCACCCTGCAGACGGCTACCCAATGCCCGCCTGATGCGGCGCAGCTCGACGGGTCGGGCAAGGTGGTCCGACCGCCTCGTCAGGCGCCCAGGCCAGCGCCCAAAACGGCCGCCCCGGTGGTGGTGGCGCCGCCAGCGCCCAAGCCGCCTGTGGGCCCCAGTGCGTTTGATGTGGTGAGCGCGGCGTGCGACGCGCTGCGCAACACGCGCGACGTGTCGGAGTGCGTCGTCCACAGCAACATTTTCAGCCCGAACACGATGGACATCACGACCAACGTGGCGCCGCGCCTGGCCTGGGCTGATTGCGTGACGTTGGCCGCGCAGCTGCGCAAAGCGTCGCCGGCCGGGTTTCTCGCCAATCCGTGGCAGCTGCGCTATTTCTCGCCCTTCAGCGGCAACCGGCCGATTGCTACCTGCGAGATTTAATTGGCGCTATTTGCAGGCGTTGGCGGCTTCGACCGCGCGCTGATGCGCCAGCTTTTGCCCATCGGTGGCCAGGGCGCTGGTGGCCGAAATCTCCAAGTTGCGCAGCTCGTGTGATGACGGGCACCACCGGGGCCAGGCGCCCCGCGCATGGCCGGGCGCCGGGCCGTCCTGAAACTGGATCGTGTCCACCACGCCGTCCTTGGTGTAGACGTACCAGGTGCCCTGCGGACGGTGAAAAATGACCTGTTCGGTACGCGCGCCGCCCTGAATGGTCGTATTGACCCGGTCGGCGACGCCCATGGCCTGGCTGAGTTGCCGGGTCGTCATGCCAACCAGCGGCTTGCCGATGCGGATAGCCTCGGCCATGCGGTTGTCGGGTTGCATGCGCGCCAGTCGCGCCTGCGCCTCTTCGGCCGCTTGCGGCGCGGCGTGACCGGACGCGGGCCGCACATCCATTGCCTTTCCGCCCATGCACGGGACCTGCTGGATCACCGTGCGCCCGCCGGCGTCGGGGCACTGATACACCTGGCCCCAAGCCGGTGCGGCCAGCAGCAGGGTGGCCCAGAACGTGGCCTTATTTGTCTTCTGTGCCATTCTTCAATGGGGGTTCGCTGGGCGGTTGCGCCAGCGTATCAAGAACACGCACCGCCTGGTCGAGTTGGTGTGGAGTCATCGACTCCATCACGAGCATGGCGTGGGCGATTCGATCGTCTGGGTGTAGTTCGGCATAGCCGGGAGAAGTGTCCATCCATCCGCGCGGCTTTCCGGTCAGTTTTTCAATCTCGCGCGCCACATCGCTGCTCATCGCGCGCTCGCGCCCGGTGGCCGAGATGGAGGCGTTTTTCCACTGGCTGATCTGCGACGTCGACTTGCCGATCTTTGCAGACAGGCCAACCTGGCCACCGAACTCCCGTTCGAGCATGCCCAAGCGTATGCGCCGCACTTCTTCAATAGTTTGCATTGCGCTAATCATTCCTTGCCCAGGACAAAAAATCCATTCGCACGCGGCTATTGCATTTGTTTAGCCTCGTGCTAAACTGCAGCCCATGGATTTGCGGGCATACATTCATTCGACCGGGCGAGGGGAACAAAAGCGGCTGGCCGATGCCATCGGAGCTTTTCAGTCCGACGTTTCCAGTTGGGGGTCTGGTCGGCGCAAGCCGCCGATCGATAAATGCGCGGCCATCGAGCTCGCCACCAACGGAGCCGTCACCCGCCGCGACCTGCGCCCCGACGACTGGCAACTGATCTGGCCCGAACTGGCAGATTCTGAGCCAAATACGACTCCAGCGCCAGCCCAGCAAGCGCCAGCAGCTATCAATGTCGAAGCGGTCGGGGAGGGCACCCATGGCTGATCCGACGCCGCCAGCCGAGCCCTTTGCCGATGTGGCCGCGCTCAATCGCCGCGCGGGGCATGTGCCGCTGCGCGCGCTGCATAGTCTCGTGCGAGGTCCGCGTACTCCAGCGCCACCCGCCGCTGGTGCTCGCGCAAATCGTCGCTCACCCGCTCGTCGTGCAGGTGGCGCGCGGTGACCAGCTCCACCGCCCGCTCCAAGTTGCTGGCAAACGCCGCCGGGTCGGCGTGCGTGGCCACCAGAGACGCGATCACGCGCTCCAGCGCGTTGACGCGCGAGCGCAGCTCCAGCAGGTTTCTTTCGGTTTCGTCCATGTCCGCCCTCTCCGCCGTGGCTGGTGTCGCAGCCGCCATCGTAAGCCGGGGCAGGGCGGGCGCCCCTTTCCGCCCGGCCACCGCGTCCACCACGCGGCGGCCATGCCTGCTGGCAGTTCCCCTCCTGCTGCGCGAATCGGCTTGCATGGTCGGCGGTATTTTTTTCAAGGATCGATCGCATGCCCATCAGTCTGACCGCTGATCTGCCCGATGACTATGGCGCGCAGCAGCGCCAAACCTACACGCGCCGTCGCGGGCAGGATGTGCTGGACGCGGCCTATCAGCTGGCGCATGGTTACCCGGGCGGCATCAGCGCGATCGCGCTGCGCATGGGCGTGAGCGACAACACGCTGACCCACAAGGTCAACCCCAACAACACCACGCACCATCTGAGCCTGCGCGAGGCGGTGGCCATGCAGGCCCTGAGCGGCAACGCCGCCATCCTGCACGCCATGGCCGATGCGCTGGGCTACACCTGCGCGCGCGCCACGCCGGACCAAAGCGGGGGCGATCCCATCGACACCACCATGCGCCTGCAGATGACGCATGCCGACCTGGTGCGCGCCGTGGCCGATGCGCTGCGCGTGGGCGATGGCCGCGTGACATCCAACCAACTGCGCCGCGCCGAGCACGATGCGCAAGAGCTGATCGCCGTCATCGGCCACGTGCTGGCCCTGCTGCGCTCGCGCATGCGCCAGGCGCCCGAGGCCGCCGAATGACGCGCTGGCCAGCCCTTCCCCCCTCGATTGATCAAGGGGGAGGCGCTTATCCGCATAAAAGCACTGTGCGGATCGAGCGCGCGGCTACGCCCCGACCGGATCGCGGGTCCTTCCCCGCTTCACCCCATCAGGGTAATTCGCACCCCGTTGGGTGGGTAGATAGCGCGGGTTGGGGTTACTGAAATGTCGTCTGGCGTGGTCAATTACGACGACGTGCTGGGGCAGCTGCGCGAGGCCGGGCTGCTGGTGGATCGGCTGGATGTTGGCGCGCTGCGGCGCTGCAAAGTGGCCGATGATGGCAGCAAAGAAAAGCGCGGCTGGTATCACCTGCACGAAATCCGCCTCGACAGCGGCGACGATGCCATCGTCGGCAGCTTCGGCGTGTGGCGCGGCAACGAGAACAATGCGCAGAAGGTGGAGCTGCGCAAGCTGGAGATCAGCAAGGAACAGCGCGAGGCGATGCGCCAGCGCCTGGCCGCTGACCGCAAGCGCGTCGATGCCGAGCGCGCCGCCCAGGCCAAGCGCGCCGCCGACCGCGCGGCCTCCACCTGGCGGCGCCTGGCTGCGGATGGCGATTGCGACTACCTGCGGCGCAAGGGCGTGGGCGCCCATGGCGTGCGCTTTTCCGCGCGCGGCGCCATGGCCGTGCCGATGTGCGACGTGGCCGGGCGCGTGCAAGGCCTGCAGATCATCCGCGGCGCCCAGCGCGGCGGCGACGTGCTTGAAAAGCAGTTCTGGCCCGCCGGCCTCAGCCCCAAGGGGCACTTTCACCTGATCGGCGCGCCCGGGCCCATCCTGCTGCTGGCCGAAGGCTACGCCACCGGCGCCAGCCTGCACGAGGCCACCGGCCTGCCCGTGGCCATCGCATTCACCGCCGGCAACCTGCAGCCCGTCGCCCAGGCGCTACGCAAGCGCTACAAGGCCGCGCGCATCCTGGTGTGCGCCGATGACGATGACACCCAGCGCTGCCAGCAGGCCGAATGCCGCCAGCGCGTCTGGGTCAGCGACGGGCCCATCTGCCCGCACTGCGGCAAAGAACACCGCGCCGCCAACGCCGGCACCGCCGCCGCCAGCGTCGCCGCCATGGCCGTCGATGGCGCCTGGGCCGTGCCCGCCTGGCCCGATGCGGCCGAGCGCCGCCGCCTGTGGCTGGACGATGGCCGCAAGCTCAACGACTTCAACGATCTGCACGCCAGCGAGGGCCTGCCCGCCGTGCGCGCACAGATCGAAGACAGCATCCGGTCCTTGGGTTGGCGCGCGCAGCCAGCGCCGGGGGGGCGCATCGCACCGCAGGGGGGCGGGGCGGCCGCCGACGCGCCCAGGCGCGACGATCCATTGCGCCCCATCGAATCGCTCGATGAACTGCTCGAGCGCTACGCCCTGGTGTACGGTCAAGGCGGCAGCGTGTTCGACCATCAAGAGCACGTCATGGTGGCCACCGGCGACATGCGTGATCTGTGCGTCAACCGCCAGCTGCACCGCACCTGGGCCGAGCACCCCGACAAGCGCATCGTGCGCATCGATGAAGTCGGCTTCGACCCCGCCGGCACCGACCAGCAAGTCACCTGCAACCTGTGGGCCGGTTGGCCCACCCTGCCAAAAGCCGGCGAATGCGCCACCCTGCTCGACCTGCTCTACCACATGTGCAAGGCCGACAGCCGCCCCGACGAGCTCTATCACTGGGTGCTGCGCTGGCTGGCCTACCCCATCCAGCACCCCGGCGCCAAGATGAAGACCACCCTGGTCATGCACGGCCCCCAGGGCGCCGGCAAAAACCTCTTCTTCGAAACCGTCATGGCCATCTACGGCCGCTACGGCCGCGTCATCGACCAGGCCGCCATCGAAGACAAGTTCAACGACTGGGCCAGCCGCAAACTTTTCCTGATCGCCGACGAGGTCGTCGCTCGCAGCGACCTCTACCACGTCAAGAACAAGCTCAAAGCCTTCATCACCGGCGACTGGATACGCATCAACCCAAAGAACATGGCCGCGCGCGACGAGCGCAACCACGTCAACCTGGTGTTTCTCAGCAACGAATCCATGCCCGTCGTCCTCGACGAAGACGACCGCCGCCACGCCGTCATCTGGACGCCCGGCAAGCTCGACCACCCCTTCTATGACAGCGTGCGCGCCGAAATCGCCGATGGCGGCGCCGCCGCGCTGCACCACCACCTGCTGCACCTCGACCTGGGCAACTTCAACGAAGGCACCCTGCCGCCCATGACCGACGCCAAGCGCGAGCTGATCGACTTGTCCAAAGACTCCCCCAGCCGCTTCATGCAAGCCTTCGAGCATGGCGACGTCGACGGCTTCCCAGGCATCGGCGCCCCCGCGCTGCTCGCGCCTTGCCTCAGCAGCGATCTCTACGAGCTGTACACCACCTGGTGCCAGCGCACCGGCCTGCGCGCCCTCAACCAGCCGCGCTTTGCCAACGCCCTCATGCGCAAACACCGCGCCCGTACGGAGCGCAAGCGCTACCACCTCGACATGGCAACCAAAGGCCCCGCCGCCATCACCTGGCTGCCCGGCGGTCAAGAACTGCCACCCGGCGAAGGCGAAACCATCTGGCTGGGCGAGCGAATCGAAGTCTTCCGCGGCGCCCTCAAGGCCTACCGGGCGGGGGAGTTTGGGCGATGAAAGCCGTTTTCACCTCATTTTGTGCGGTATGTGCGCCATCCTGTGCGCCATCCTGTGCGGTATCAAACCGTTATAAATCAACGATGTGCGGTATGTGCGGTATCAATCGCACTCCCCTCATGCGGGCGTGCGTGCAGGTGCGCGCATGCAGGCGCGCACACATGCGCCCGCACACGCCTGCATACCGCACATACCGCACATACCGCACACGCCTTGCGCATCAAGCACTTACGTGCACCCGCATACCGCACACCTTCGCGCACACACCGCACATCTTCATCTTTTGTGCCCAAAAGGGGATGGATTGATGGCCCAGCAAACCACCGTCACCCGGCACATCGCCGCCACCCCCGCCAATGCCGCCGCCATGCGCGACTTCGTCCGCGCCTGGCCCGAACTCCACGCCCTGGTGCAGCAGCTGCAGGCCGACAACCTCTTTCCCGGCCTGCGCAGCCTCCAAATCAGCCTCACAGGCGCTCCGCAATGGGTGGCCAAGGGGTTGGGTGCTGCGCTGCTAGAAAACGCCACACAGGCCCCAAAAACGCCCGCAAAGGACTGACGCCATGGACCTCACCGTCAAATTCGAGGGCGACAAAGCCCTGGCCGCCCAGCTGCGCACACTCAGCGGCCCCCAAATCCGACAGGCCCATGCCGACGCCCTCAACACCGTCGCCTTCCGCATCCGCAAAGACATGCAGGCAGAAATCGCCCGCGTGTTCGACCGCCCCACGCCCTTCATCGCCAAGGCCCCCAAAGTCTTCATGGCCACGGCCGACAAGCCCAGCGCCACCATCGCCCCCACCATGCGCAGCGACAACGCCTGGACCAGCGGCGGCAAAGTAGGCGTAGACCCCCAGGACGTCTTGCAGGCCCAGGAATGGGGCGGACAGCGGCGCGACAAAAAAAGCGAAGTCGCGCTGCGCCGCGCCGGCATCCTGCCCCCCGGCATGCAAACCGCCATCCCCGCGCGGCCCTACCCCGGCAGCGACGACGGCCGCGGCAACATCCGCGGCGCCTTCATCGCCCAGCTCATCAGCTACCTGCAGGCCGCCAGCGAGCAGGGCTTTCGCGCCAACATGACCGCCAAGCGCAAGGCCGCCATCCACCGCGGCAGCCAGCGCCAGGCCGGCCGCCGCTACTTCGTCAGCTACGGCCGCCTGCGCGGCAACCGCTCCAGCCACCTGGCCCCCGGCATCTGGGCCGCCGCCGGCACCCACGGCGTTGACGTCCGCCCCGTCCTCATGTTCGTGCGCCAGGGCCACTACCAGCCGCGCATCAACATGGACCGCATCGCCGCCCAGGCCGACCGCCGCGCCCAGTTCGAAAAGCAATTCGCCTTCCGCATCAACCGCATCCTCAGCGAGGCCAGCGCCTGACATGGCCAGCCGCAAACCCCCCGCATCCGCCAACACCATGAGCCTGCCCGCCTGGGCCGGCTACATGGGCTGGCAAAGCGCCGGCATGGCCTACCAGGCGCGCGACGAAGGCCGCGTCGTGCTGGCGCCCGATGGCAAAAACGTGCTGGCCGCCGAAAGCAAAGCGCGGTATCTGGCCACCGCCGATCCCGCCAAGGCGCCAGTGGCCGAACGCCATGCGCAGGGTAGGGCGGATGCGGCAGATGCGGGCGGAACCGAACCGTCCGGCGATGACAGCGCGCAACTGAGCTACGACTTTCAAAGCGCCCGCGCCCGGCGCGAGCACTGGGCCGCATCGCGCGAAGAGATGAGCGCCCGCAAAGAGGCCGGCGATCTGATCGACGTGGCCGAGCACGTCGCCGCATTCGCCAACCTGGGCGCCACCATCCGCGCCGCGCTCGAAGGCTGGGCGGCCACGCTTGCGCCGCAGCTGGCCGGCCGCGACGAGCAGGCCATCCGCACCACCGTGCAAGACCAGGTCGAGCAACTCCTGCACGAGCTCAACACACAAATGCGGCGCGAGGCCGCCCGGCTCGAAGGGGCGCGCGCGTGAGCGGCATGACCGAAAACTACACGGCGCGTTTCGCCAGCACAGCGCGCGGTGCAAACGCCTGCGCGCGCGCCATCGCCCCCCGCAAAGCCATCACCGTCAGCCAATGGTCCGACTCTGAGCGCCGCCTATCCAGCAAAGGCAGCGCCATGGCCGGCCAATGGCACACCAGCCGCAACCCACCCCTGCGCGAGCCCATGGACTGCATGAGCGCGCGCAGCAGCGTGCGCGACGTGGTGCTGATGTTCCCCATCCAGTTCGGAAAAACCGAGGTAGCCGTCAACGCCCTCGGCTACTGCATGGACCACGACCCCGCGCCCATCATGGTCTGCCTGCCCGGCGAAGTCAGCATGAACAAATGGGTGGCGCAAAAACTCAACCCCGCCATCGACGAGACCCCGGCGATGAAGCGCGCCCTCACCAGCGTGGCCAGCCGCGACGCCGCCAACACCCGCACCTTCAAGGACTTCGCTGGCGGCCAGCTCTACATCGAACACGCCGGCAGCCCAAGCCGCCTCAAATCCACCACCGTGCGCAAACTCATCGTCGACGAGGTCGACGAATTCGCCAACAACCTCAGCGGCGGCGACGACCCGCTGGAAATGCTCAACGGCCGCACCAGCGCCTTCCCCAGCACCTACCAGCGGCTGTACATCAGCACCCCGCAGATCCGGGGCCTGAGCCGCATCGAGCAGCTGTACCTCAAGAGCGACCAGCGCACCTACCACGTGCCATGCCCGCACTGCGGCCACATGCAGGCCCTGCAATGGTCCGGCCTGCACTGGTCCCCCGACGGCCAGCACGCCTGGTACACCTGCTGCGACTGCGGCGCCAACATCGACGAGCATCACAAAACCGCCATGATCGCCGCCGGCCGCTGGGTGCCCGGCAACCCAGAATCCAAGGTGCGCGGCTACCACATCAACGCCCTGTACTACGCCTTTGGCCTGGGCCCCCGCTGGGCCGATCTGGTGGCCCTGTGGCGCGACGCGCAAAACGACCCCGCCCGCCTCAAAACCTTCATCAACGACCGCCTGGCCGAGCCCTGGGAAGACGCCGCCATGCGCGCCGTCAAGCACAACGCCATCGCCGACCGCGCCGAGCCCTACGCGCTGCGCACCGCACCCGCCGGCGTGTGCACCATCACCGCCGGCGTCGACACCCAGGACAACCGCCTGGCCGTCCAGATCGTCGGCTGGGGCCATGGCATGGCATTCTGGGTGCTCGATTACGTGGAGCTGATGGGCGACCCGGCCGATCAGGACGTCTGGGCCGCCCTCACCGAGCTGCTCAACACCCCCATCCAGCACACCAGCGGCGCCCTCATGCGCTGCGAGGCCTACGCCCACGACATGGGCGGGCACCGCACCGAAGCCGTCAAGCACTACGTGCGCCAGCGCCTCGTGCGCCGCCCCATGGCCATCTTCGGCGCCGTCGCCAACAACGCCCCCGTGTTGGGCAAAGGCAAAATGGCCGACGTCGACTGGCGCGGGCGCCTGGACAAACGCGGCGTGCAAACCTATCAAGTCGGTACCGTTGCCGCCAAACACTGGCTCTACGGGCGCCTGTCCACCGACGCCGACAAAGCGCCCGAACAGCGCCTGGCCCACTTCAGCGACCAGCTCGACCCCAGCTTCTTCGCCGGCCTCGTCAGCGAAACCTTCAACCCCGCCAAAAACCGCTTTGAAAAGCGCCGCGGCGCCCGCAACGAGCCGCTCGACACCTGGGTCTACGCCTACGCCGCCGCCCACCACCCCGAGCTGCGCCTGCACCGGCGCACGCGCGCCGACTGGGACCGCGCGGCCGAGCGTCTGGCCGCCCAGACCGCTCCGCCAAGCGCGCCGCCGGATACCGCGTCACCGCCGCGCACCGCGCCCCGGCCAGCCGGCCGCCTGGACGATTGGAGCTTCGACCGCCGTGATTGAAATCGACCAGGGTCAGACACTGCGCCAGGACGTGCTGTCCGTCCTGATCGAATGCCAGCGCGAGCGCGGCGCGTCCCTGCTGCGGCAGGACCTGACGCCCGCCAGCATCAACGTGCTGGCCGACGAGCTGGCGCGCCGCCTGGCGCCCCGCATCGGCGGGCGCTACGTCACCAAGGCCGACGAGCGCGCCATGCGCGACGCCGCCATCATCGCCATGTTCAATGGCCGCAACCATAGGCAGCTGATGGCCGACTTCGGCATCTCCCGCGCCCTGCTGTATTCCATCCTCTCGCGCCGCCGCCGGCCGCACCGCGCCTAGCCGACCGCGCGGCCAGGCCCGCCGCGTCAAATTGTCCAGCCGTTTCAAGATTTTGGACAGCCGGTCGGGCACTCTTCGGCCTCATGGCCTTCACCGCACAAGACCTTGCCGCCCTCGATGCGGCCATCGCCAGCGGCGAGTTGACCGTGCGCGATGCCCAGGGCCGCATGGTCACCCTGCGCAGCATGGACGAGCTGCTGCGCGCCCGCGCCCTGGCCGCCAGCGCCCTGGCCGCCGCCGCCGCCCCGCAGCGCAGCGCCGGCCCGCGACACCTGCTGGCCGACTTCTCCGACTGAGCGCCGCGCCCCGCACATGGCCGCCACCCGCCTCAACTGGATCGACCGCATCGTCGGCGCCTTCGACCCCGCCGCCGCCGTGCGTCGCGCGCAGGCCCGCAACATCCTGGCCTACTACGAGGCCGCCCGGCCCGACCGTCTGCGCAAGGGCCGCCGCGCCACCGGCAGCGGCAATGACGAAATCCTGCGCGCCGGCGCCGGCCTGCGCCAAGTTGCCAGGCACCTGGAGCAGAACTACGACATCGCCCTGGGCGTCCTCAACACCTTCGTCGCCAACGTCGTCGGCGCCGCCGGCATCGGCGTCGAGCCGCAGCCGCGCAACGCCGATGGGACCATCAACGACGCCCTGGCGCGCCAGCTGATGGAGCTGCACAAGGACTGGAAGAAGCGCCCCGAAGTCACCGGCCAGCTCGACTGGCCCGCCGCCGAGCGCCTGCTCGCCCGCAGCTGGGCGCGCGATGGCGAAGTCTTCGCCCAGGCCATCGCCGGCAACATTCCCGGCCTCGCGCACGGATCGCGCGTGCCATTCAGCCTCGAACTGCTGGAGGCCGATTTCGTCCCCATGGACCTGCACACCGGCGCCGCCGCGCGCATCGTGCAGGGCATCGAGATCAACGCCTGGGGCGCTCCCGTCGCTTACCACGTCTACAAGAGCGACCCGCAAGAGACCCTGTCCATTGCCGGCGCGCAGACCAAGCGCCTGCCCGCCGACCGCGTGCTGCACCTCAAGAACACCCACCGCCTGCGCCAGCTGCGCGGCGTCAGCATCTTCGCCTCCACCCTCAACCGCTTCGACGACCTGAAGGAGTACGAGGAAAGCGAGCGCATCGCGGCCAAGATCGCCGCCAGCATGGCCGCCTACATCAAGAAGGGCCAGCCCGACCTGTACAACCCGCAGGACGGTGCCGATGCCGGCGAGCAGCGCCAGATGAAGTTCCGCCCCGGCATGATCTTCGACGATCTGCGCCCGGGCGAGGACATCGGCACCATCGACACCAACCGGCCCAACCCCAACCTCGAAACCTACCGCAGCGGCCAGCTGCGCGCCATCGCCGCCGGCGCCGGCCCCACGTACAGCAGCATCTCGCGCAACTACAACGGTACCTATTCCGCGCAGCGGCAAGAGCTGGTCGAGGGCTACGCCACCTACGCCGTCCTGTCCGCCGAATTCATCAGCCGCATCTCGCGCCCGGTGTACGAGCGCTTCGTCGCCGCCGCCCTCGCCAGCGGCGCCATCAGCATCCCGCCCGGCCTGCGCGCCGAAACCCTGGCCGACGCCAGCTACATGCCACCCAGCATGCCCTGGATCGACCCAGTCAAAGAGGTCACATCCCTCGGTCTGCTCGAAGACCGCGCCTACATGTCCGGCCCAGAAATCATCCGCAAGCGCGGCGGCAACCCCATGGACGTGCTGGAGCAGCAGGGCCGCTGGCTGCGCGAAAAGGCCGCCGAAGGCGTGCCCGTCAACGCCGCCACCGCGCCGCCCGCCGATCCGCCCGCCGACCCGGCCGGGCAGGACTGAAATCGTCCAGCCGTTTCCAGATTTTGGACAGCGCCCCCGGCACATTCCATCCACAGACAGGACACCCGCCCATGCCGCAACCCGCCACCTGGTACGACATCAAAGCCCTGGCCCGAGAGGGCGAGGGCGTTGCCGAGGCCGACATCTACATCTACGGGAACATCGGCGACCACTGGGACGACAACGGCGTCATCGCCGCCGATCTGGTGCGCGAAATCGCCGCCCTCGACACCCCGCAGATCAACCTGCGCATCAACAGCTATGGCGGCAGCGTCCCCGATGGCATGGCCATCTACAACGCCCTGCGCCGCCATCCCGCCGCCGTCACCGCCTACGTCGAGGGCGTGGCCATCAGCTGCGCCAGCTACATCGCCATGGCGGGCGAAAAGATCGTCATGGCGCGCAACGCTCAGATGATGATCCATGCCCCCTGGGGCGTCGCCGTCGGCAACGCCGCCGACCTGCGCGAACAGGCCGACGTGCTGGACCGCTTCTCGCGCGCCATGGCCCACGCCTACGCCGACAAATCCGGCCAGGGCTACGACGCCGCCCTGGCCCTCATCAGCGACGGGCAGGACCACTGGTTCCTGCCCGAAGAGGCCGTCGCCGCCGGCTTTGCCGACGAAATCGGCGCCGAAAGCGCCGCCGCCGCGTCCCTCGCGCGCGGCTTCGACCTGTCCCGTTTTTCCCCCATGGCTGCACCCGCCGCCGCTTTCCAACCGCCGGTTCCCGGCAATTCCAAGGAGCATTCGATGCCCGAAGCCCAGAAGCCGGAATCCACCACCCCGGCCCCGTTCGCCCGCACCAAAGACGACAACGCCCGCGTGCTGGCCATGTTCAAGCCCTTCGCGCAGACCCCCGCCGTCGCTGCGCTGAAGGATGACGTCCTGGCCGATCCGGCCCTGACCATCGAAACCATCCAGGCCCGCCTGCTCGACGCCATCGGCCAGGGCATCGAGCCGGCCACGCCGCAGGGCGCTTACCCGCGCATCGAGACCGTCGCCGACCAGGCCGACAAGCTGCGCGGCGCCGCCGTACAGGCCATGCTGGACCGCGCCGGCGTCGAGCGCGCCGACATGAGCGGCAACCCGTATCGCGGCAGCACGCTGCTCGACCTGGCCCGCGCCAGCGCAGAGCGCGCAGGCGTCAGCACCGTGGGCATGAACAAGATGGACGTCGTCGCCGCCGCCTTCACCCAGGGCACCAGCGATTTTCCCATCCTGCTCGAAAACACCATGCACAAGGCGCTGCAGGCCGCCTACGCCACTGCCGCCCACACCTGGAAGCGCTTCTGCGCCACCGGCAGCGTCAGCGACTTCCGCGCGCACAACCGCTACCGCCTCGGCTCCTTCGGCGCCCTCGACGCCCCCAACGAGCTGGGCGAATACACCAACAAGACCATCCCCGATGGCGAAAAAGCCAGCATCACCGCCGGCACCAAGGGCAACCTCATCAATCTGAGCCGCCAGGCCATCGTCAACGACGACCTCGGCGCCTTCGTTGGCCTCGCCGGCATGCTCGGCCGCGCCGCCGCCCGCACCGTCGAAGTGGACGTCTACGCCCTGCTGGCCCTCAACAGCGGCCTCGGCCCCGTCATGCCCGATGGCAAGACCCTGTTTCACGCCGACCATGGCAACCTGACCACCGGCGCCGCCATCACCATGGCCGCCATCGATGCCGACCGCGTCGCCATGGCCCAGCAGAAAGACGTGTCCGGCAACGACTACCTCGATCTGCGCCCCGCCGTGCTGCTGGTGCCCATCGGCCTGGGCGGCACCGCCCGCGCCATCAACGATGCGCTGTACGACCCCGACACCGCCAACAAGCTGCAAAAGCCGAACATCGTCAACGGCCTGTTCAGCGACATCGTGGACACCCCGCGCCTGACCGGCACCCGCCGCTACCTGTTCGCCGACGCCGGCATCGCGCCCGTCATCGAGGTGGCCTTCCTCGATGCCCAGCAAGAGCCCTACATCGAGGTGCAAAACGGCTTCGACGTCGATGGCGCCCGCTACAAGGTTCGCATGGACTATGGCGTGGCCGCCGTCGACTACCGCGGCGCCGTCACCAACGCCGGCCAGTAACCCATCCCCGCAACGGAGTCCAGACCATGACCACCACGTTCCACCAGGATGGCGACGTCATCCAGCACACCGCCGCCTCGGACATCGCCGCCGGCCAGGTCGTTGCCATCAACGCCCTGCTGGGCGTCGCCCTGACCGACATCAAGAACGGTGCCGCCGGCAGCGTCAAGCTCACCGGCGTGTTCGCCGCGCCAAAGGTCAGCGGCGCCGTCATCGCCAAGGGCGAGCCGCTCACCTGGGACGTCTCCGCCGCCAGCGGCGCGGGCGCCTTCGACGACGCCGCCGCCACGCCCGCCATCGGAGACATCACCGGCGCCGGCGCCGTCGCCTGGGAGGCTGCCGGCAGTGGCGTCACCACGCTGCTCGTCAAGTTCACCGGCGTGCCGGGCACCGTCAAACTGACCTGACGCCCGCCGCCATGGCCGCCACGCCCTTCGCACCCTTGCAGCAGCGCCTCAACAGCGCCGTGCTGCGCCGCCTGGCCAATGCCCAGGCGGCGGTGCAGGGCGGGCCGCCGGTCCAGGTCATCTTCGACCAGCCCTACGCCGCACCCTTCGATGGCCGCATCGATGCCGCCGAACCGGAATGCACCGGCGCATCGGCCGACCTGGCCGGCGTGCAGCGGGGCCACACCATCGACATCGGCGGCACCAGCTACCGCGTCGAGCGCGCCGAACCCGACGGTTCGGGCCTGACGCGCCTGCTGCTCTCCACCGCGGACGCCTGAGCCCATGTTCGCGCTCGAGCCCGTCATCACCGCCCGCGTGCAGGCCGCCCTGGCCCCGCTGGCCGCCGGCTGGACCACCCATGGCCACGCCGGCAGCACCGGCGAGCGAAAGCCCGGCAAGGCTCCCGTCGCCGTCGTCGCCTTCAGTGATGCGCGCCCCGCCGACGTGCGCGGCCAGGCCGCCACCATCGACGCCGCCTGGCAGGTGCTGCTGGTCGCCAGCCGCGGCGCCGCCGCGCCCGCCCTCGTCGACGCCGCCATCGCCGCCGTCATCGGCGCCCTGCACCACTGGCGCCCCGGCGCAGCGGCCGAGCGCCAGTGGGAGCCCCTGCGCCTATCCGGCGTGCAGTCGCCCGCCTACCCCGACGACGGCCTGCTCGGCATCGAGATCACCTTCACCACCACCGCGCTCTATCGCGGCCAGCCCTGACCCCACCGGAGCCACCCCATGCCCATCACCCACGTCGAAAACCAATACCTCATCTCCCGCGGCCGCGTCTACTTCGATCCGTTCGACGCCAGCGGCAACCTCACGGGCGAGCGCGACATCGGCAACTGCCCCGGCGTCACCATCACCATCAGCACCGACAAGGCCGAGCACTTCTCCAGCCAGACCGGCCTGCGCGAAAAAGACGGCTCCTGGATCATCCAGGTCAACCGCACCGGCACCCTCACCTGCGACAACTTCAGCCCCGCCAACGCCGCCCTGTGGCTTTCGGGCACTCAGCAAATCAAGAGCCAAACGGCCACGCCCGTGGCCGATGAAGCGCGCAGCGTTCTCAAGGGTCGCCAGTACCAGCTGGGCGCCACCACCGCCAACCCGCTGGGCGTGCGCAACGTCACCGCCGTCACGGTCAAGAGCGACGACGGCCTGACCACCTACACCGCCGGCACCGACTACAACGTCGACCTCGAAACCGGCCGCGTGCAAATCCTCGAGGGCGGCACCATCGCCAATGGCACCGTCAAGTTCGGCTACACACCCGTCGCCGGCAGCTTCGAATCCGTCAAATCCGGCGCCGCCAGCGAGCTGCAGGGCGCCCTGCGCATCGTCAGCGACAACGCCACCGGCGGCAACCGCGACTGGTACATGCCAAAGGTCACCCTCTCGCCCGACGGCGACCTGGCGCTGATCGCCGAAGGCACCGACGTCACGCAAATCAGCTTCGGCCTGGAAGTGCTCAAGTCCGCCAACGCCGAGGCCATCTACTGCGACGGCCGCCCCGTCGCCTGACAGGCGCGCCGCCGCCCGCGCCGGGCCGCCCCCGCCCGGCGCGCAGTGACTACGCATGGGGGTGCGCGCCGGTGCGCCCCCATCCGCAGCCATTGTCACCCGCCCACTGACATTCCACCGCACCGCCCGCATGGCCATCAAACCGATTCAGATCCTCATCAACGCCAAGGACGAAGCGTCCGGCGTTTTTGACCGCCTGTCCGGCAAAGTCGCCGCCGTCGCCGCCGCCATCGCTGGCTACTTCGGCATCAAAACCTTTGCCGGCGGCGTGCAGGGCGCGGCCGACCTCGAATCGGCCCTCAGCCGCGTGGCCGCCGCCGCCGATGGCGGCGCCAGCGAAATGGCCGCGCTGCGCCAGGCCGCCGAAGACGCCGGCACCGGCACCACCTACACCAGCACCCAGGCCGCCGGCGCGCTCGAAAACCTGGTCAAGGCCGGCCTGTCCGCCAAAGACGCCATCGGCGCCTTGCCCGCCACCATGGCGCTGGCGCAGGCCGGCGACATCGAGCTGGCCCAGTCCGCCGAAATCGTCACCAAGGCCATGGCCGGCATGGGCCTGGGCGTGCAGGACGCCGCCCGCATCGCCGACGTGCTGGCCAAAGGCGCCAACGCCACCAACACCAGCGTCGAAGGCCTGGCCACCGCCTTCAGTTACGTCGCCCCCGTCGCCAAGGCCAGCAACATCTCGCTCGAATCCACCGTCGCCATCCTTGGCAAGATGGCCGACGCCGGCATCGACGCCAGCCGCAGCGGCACCGCGCTGTCCAACATCTTGGCGCAGTTCAGCGACCCGGCCAGCAAGTTCCGCACCGAGCTGGCCGCCATCGGCATCACCACCAGCAACTTCGAGCAAGCCCTGAGCGGCCTGGCCGCCGCCGGCGACAAGGGCGAAAAAGCCATCCTCGCCATCGGCCTGAACGCCGGCCCCGGCCTGCGCGCGTTGCTCAACCAGGGCATGCCAGCCCTCGACGCGCTCAAGAAGGGCCTGCTCGACGCCGAAGGTGCCGCCGCCGCCACCGCGCGCACCATGCAGGACAACCTCAACGGCGCCATGAAGGGCCTGGGCGCCGTCTGGGGCACGGTCAAGAACACCCTGCTCACGCCCGTGCTGCCGCTGCTCAAGGACGGCGTCGACCAGCTCACCGGCGCGCTGCGCGGCGCCCTCAGCGATGGCACCGTCGCCAAATTCGGCAGCGCCATCGCCACCGCCTTCCAGGGCGCCATCCAGTGGGTCAAAAACTTCGCCGCCAGCTTCGACTGGCAAGAGGTCAGCGCCCGCCTGCAGGCCTTTGCCAGCGACACCCAGGCGCGGCTGCAGCAGATCGGCCAGTGGGCCAGCAACGCCGGCGCCGCCGTGCAGACCGCCTGGGGCGTCATGGCCGGCGGCACGCAAACCGTGCTGGCCGTCATCTACAAAGTCGGCGAGGCCTTTGCCGGTGTGGTCTCCAGGATCAACGATGGCGCCGCCTGGATCGCCGAGAAACTCTCCCAAATCACCTTCGGCGACGTCTCCAAGCGCTTCGCCGCCATGGCCGCCGAAATGCGCACCGAGGCCGGCGCCTTTGGTGCCGTGGCCGATGCGCTGGCGCAAAAAGCCAGCGAAGCCTTCGACGCCGCCGCCGGCCACGCCCAAAGCGCGCGCGACGGCTTTGCCAGCCTTGGCAGCGCCGCCACCGCCGCCGCAAGCGGCATCGCCAGTGCCACCAGCGACATGGTCAAGTCCCTGGCCGGCGTCGGCCAGGCCGCCACGCAGGCCGGCGAAAAGACCAAAGCCGCCTTCGATCAGCAGGCCCAGGCCACAGCAGCCGCCCGCGCCGAGGTGCAGCGCCTGCGCACTGAATACGACCAGGCCGTCGCCACCGGCAACTGGCAGCGCGCCGTCGAGCTGATGGGCGATCTCAAGCGCGCCACCGACGCCGCCGCCGGATCGGCCGAAAACCTCAAACGCAGTGCACAAGACGCCGCCAAAGAACTGGCCGGCGCCTTCAGCCGCGCCGGCGTGCAGACCAAGGACGAGCTGGCCGCCGCAGCCCGTCTGGCGCAAAACGATTTCGATCTGATCAAGAACAGCGGCCAGGCCAGCGCCGACGGCATCGCCCAGGCCTTCAAGCGCGCCGCCGATGCCGCCATCGCTGCCAACAACGGTATCGTGCCCGGCTGGGTGCAGGCGCAGGCCTCCACCCAGGGTTACGAAGTGGCCGTCGACGCGGCCGGCAAGGCCACGCTCAAGGCGGCCGAGCAGGCCGGCAATGCCACCGGCGAAATGGCCCGCGGCTGGCATGGCGTGGCCGGCGCCGCGCGCGAGGCCACCCGGGCCGCCGGCGAATACCAGGACAAGCTGGGCGAAGGCGTGCAGCGCGTGGGCGCCGGCCAGTTTCGCAACAAGGACGGATGGTCCAGCGACGCCAAGGGCAACGTCATCACAGCCCGCGAAGACACCGCCCTGCGCAACCAGCGCCTGGCCGCACTGTTCGGCGAGGACATGATCGGCAACGCCAACGCCGAGGCGGCCTACAACCTGAAAAAGCGCATCGACCTGCTCACCGCCAATTCCTTCGGCGAAGGCGACGGCACCCTCGGCTTGCTGCGCAAAGAGCTCGAGCGCCTGATCGCCGCCATGGAGGCCGACCGCGCCAAGGCGCGCGCCGGCAGCGCCGACGCCAGCGCGCCCATGGGCGCCCGCGGCGCCGGCAATGGCGGCACATCGTCCGGCGTCAGCTACGTCAGCAACATCACCCTCGACGGGCGCACCAGCAGTTTGCAGTTTGCCGACCGGCAAAGCCAGCAAGAGGCCGAAGCCCTGCTGCGCCGCCTCAGCCAGGCGCGGGGGGCCGCCGCATGAGCGCGCCGGGCCGTTCCCAAGCGCGAATCCCGAAGCGCGGAGCGCGGAGGGTAGTCCGGTGAGCGCCGTCGTGCACACCCTGGGCGCCATCAGCCTGCCGCGCGGCATGCTGTGGGCCGACGAAAACGACTGGCTGCCCTTTGACAAACATGTCGAATACAGCACCACCGGCGCGCTGCTGATCGACGCCGGCACGCGCCTGGCCGGCCGCCCGATCACCCTGCAGGCCGAGAACGACGCCGGCTGGATTCGCCGCGACGTGCTGGCCGCCCTGCGCACCCTGGCCGCCGACCCGCTGGGCGTGCACACCCTCACCCTGGCCGATGGCCGCACCTTCGACGTGCAGTTTGCCGCCGGCGACGCCATCACCGCCCACCCCGTGGGCCGCCCCGAGCTGCCCGCCGACGAAAACCCCTACGTCGCCACCATCCGCCTGATCGAAGTCTGACCCCATGCCCCTGCAGCAATCCGACATCCGCTTCGCCCGCAGCCCCGTCATGGCCGACGTGCCGGAGGGCGGCGGGCCGCCCACCGCGCAGCTGATCCCCGACGGGGCCAGCAACACCGTGTTCCCGGACATCAGCGAGGAGACGCGCGCCACCGGCCGCGTGGAGATTCGCCAGCTGCACACCGTGCTGCGCAACATGGACACCGCGCCGCTGCTGGGCGCCAACGTCATCGTGGCCGATCCGCCCAACGATGCCAACGTGGACATCACCCTCATGTCCACCAAAGACCCGTTTGCCACGCGCGACAAGATCACCGCCGCCATCGAGGGCAGCATGGTGCCGTCGGTCGAATTCAATGGCTACCTGCTGGAAGACCAGGGCGTCAACCAGCGCAGCATTCAGCTGTTTCAGCGCCCCAATGCCGAGCTGCCCGGCGTTGGCCTGGTGTACGTGCTGGTTTATCACGAGGGGCAGGTCGACGAGCGGCGCCAGCGCGTGCGCGTCAAATCCGCCAGCGGCGAGGTGCGCACCTTCACCTATTCCGGCGGGGGCGACCCCGTGGACTACCAGGCCCAGGTGGTCACCGTCGAGCTGTTCGAGCCGCTGCGCTACGACTTCCCCGGCTCGCCCGCCTCGCGTGAGTTCGCGCGCGACGTGGCCAAAACGCGCTTTCGAGAGACGGTGTACTCCGACGCCGGCATGTTCTTCGGCAGCGCCAAGGCCGCCGCCGCCGCCGTGGCCACTGATAGCGAGCTGCTGCTGACCACCGTCTACTCGCGCCTGGTGCCCAACAGCCGCGCCGAGGCCATCAGCGTCGACCAAAAGCCCGCCAGCGAGCGCACCGTGCGCCTGGCCGACACGCCGCGCATCATCGACGTGGGCGTCACGCCGCACACGCAGCGCATCAAGATCGACGCGGCCAACGTGGGTCTGAGCTACGTCTTTCAGCTCACGCCCCTGCCAGCGCCCGGCACCGTGGTCATCCACTACTGGGCCATGGGCCAGCGCTACACCGTGACCGACGATGGTGCCGGGCGCCTGACCGGCGCCGGCAGCGGCCTGATGAGCTACGCCAGCGGCACCGTGCCGCTCACGCTGCAGGCGCTGCCCGACATCGGCACCATCATCACCGTTGCCTGGGGCGAATCGACCGGCTATGACAACCGCAGCGCCCTGGGCGCCCAGGTGCGCGCGCCCGAATACGCCTTCGTCCTCGATGGCGCCGCCGCCGATGGCAGCGGCAGCGAGCGCGTGGTGCCCGGCAGCCTGACCATTACCTACACCAGCGGCGGCGTGCTCAAGACCGTCACCGACAGCGCCGGCGCGCTCACGGGCGACGCCAGCGGGCTGATCGACTACCCCAGCCGCAGCATCTTGCTGCGCCCCGCCTTCATGCTCGATCCGGGCGGCCAGTTCAGCATCTCGTACGACCTGGACGACACCGTGACCGAGCTGCTCACGCCCGGCTCGCCCGACTCAGGCGGCTACCTGTCCATCACCCTGGCGCAAACGCCCGCCGCCGGCACCCTGTCGCTGCAATGGGCCGTGGCGCGCAGCGTCAGCACCACCGGCGGCGCCAGCCTCAACACCACCAACGCCAGCAAGCAAACCGGCGCCACCTACAGCATCCGCAGCGTGCCCGAGTACTACGAGCCGCCCGCGGCGGCCGGCATGGGCGTCAACTGGCCGCGCTCGGCCTCCTGAAGGCACACCCATGGCCATCGTCTACAAATCCCGCCCCTTCAAAGTGCTCACCAGCGCCGGCACCAGCGCCAGCGTGTCCGAGGAAACCGGCACCACCGCCGACGACACCATCGTCACCGTCAAAACCGTCACCGACGACGGGGCCGGCAACCTTGCCGGCGGCCTGGGCACCGTCGTCTACGCCAGCAAGGCCGTCTCCGTCAAAGTGGTGGACTTCAGCCGCAGCACCAGCGCGTACCGGGCCGATTACGAGAGCGCCGCCGAGTTCTCCAGCGTGGTCGACGACGGTTCCGGCTCCAGCAGCGCCAGCGCGCGAAAGGGCGGTAACTATGGCACCGCCGCCATTGGCGAAGAGATCCTCGCCGGCTCCTCCTTCGTCGCCCGCTACCGTGTGGGCGCCGGCAGCCCCGCGGCCAAAACCATGACGTTCACGCCGCCCTGCGTCGCCATCGATCTGTGCCCCTACACCGCCGACGCCATCGTGCCCGGCAGCGTGCAATTCAACTGGATGGGCCAGGTTTACCAGGACTTCGAAGGCACCATCTATCGCGGCCGCACCGACGTGCTGCCTGGCGTGGCCAGCGGCAAAGTGGACTACGCCGCCGGCACCGCCAACATGACCGACTGGGTGGTGGGCGGCAGCGGCCCCGATGATTTTGCGCTGCAAAGCCTTTGGACGCGCCGCGGCCAATGGCACACCGCCAGCCTGTTCTTCAACACCACCAGCGCGCCATTGCGCGCCGGCGCCGGCGGCTTTGTGCTGAGCGTGATGGACACCGCCGGCAACGCGCTCACCGCCAACGTCAACGCCACCGGCGCCATCAGCGGCACGCACATGTGGGGCAAGGTGCAGTTCGCCACCGGCGCGGTCGAGCTGCAGTTTGGCGACTTCGTGGACGACGCCAGCCTCACCGCCGCCGACAAGGGTGAATGGTGGTACAGCGCCGCCGACGTGGGCGCCGTGCAGGCCGGCAAAATCTGGCGCCCCTGGCCCGTAGACCCCACCACGCTGCGCTACAGCATCGTCAGCTACATCTACCTGCCCATCGACAGCGACCTGCTGGGGCTGGACCCCACCGCGCTGCCGCCCGATGGCCGCGTGGCCATCTTCCGCCCGGGCGATCTGCTGGTGGCCGCCAAAACCATCGAGGGCCTGGCCTTTGCCCCCAGCGCCATGGTGTATGACGTTGGCACCACCCGCCTGTCGCTGGTGCGCGTGCTCGACGCGGCCACCGGCGTGGCCGTGGAAGAGGGCTTCAGCGTCGATCTGGACCTGGGCAAGGTCACCATCACCGACGTCACCGGCTGGCCCGCCAGCGTGCGCGTGTACGCCCGGCAAGAGGTTTACCGACGCATTGCCGAGGTGCGCATCGATGGCACCGTGCGCCTGACCTCACCCGTTGGCATGGCCCTGGCCGTGGGCGACATCGTCAGCAGCGCGCTGCGCCAGGGCGACCTGTTTGCGCGCGTCAAGCGCGTGTACGACCAGCAGACCTGGGATGGCACCACCTGGGCCGATGGCCTGGATGGCGACCAGGCGCTGGCCAGCTACGACACCACCAACCACCCGCTGGAGATCAGCAACCTGGGCGGCATCACCGAGCGCTGGGCCCTGCGCTTCAAGGCCGACGCCACCCAATTCGACCTGATCGGCCAGCACCTGGGGCAGATCGCCACCGGCAGCAAGACGGTGGACTTCACGCCGATCAACCCCGCCAGCGGCGCGCCGTACTTCACCCTGCGCGCCGCCGGCTGGGGCAATGGCTGGGTGGCCGGCAACGTGCTTTTCGTCGACACCGTGGGCGCCAGCTATCCCATCGACGTCATCCGCAGCGTGCAGCCCGGCACGCCGCCTGGTGGCGACTATTCATTCTTGCTGGAGCAGCGCGGCGACGTGGACACGCCGCCGGCCAGCCCCTTCCCCTGATTTTTTGAGGCCCTGATGCATGCCACTCGACACCTCCGTCAAACGCATCCACGAGAGCATGCGCGGCGCGCCGCAGCTCAAGGGCGCGGCCGGCACCGGCGTGGCCGTGCTGGATGCTTTTCTGGTCGATGGCTGGGGCCTGGCAACCGCCACCAGCGGAAGCGTGAGCGCCGGCGTGTGCACGCTGAGCATGGGCGTCGGCAACGACTTTGAAGAGCACTGCGTGGTGCTGGTGGCCGGCGCTACGCCCGCCGACGTGAACGGGGAGCACCGCCTGACGCAGGGCGGCACCACCATCAAGTTTGAGACCACCGCCGCAGACGGGGCCGTGACCGGCACCGTCACCGTCAAATATGCCCCCTGCGGCTGGCAAAAGGTCTACACCGCCACCAACAAACGCGTGTACCGCAGCCAGGATGTGACGGGGAACCGGCGCTATTTGCGGGTCAACGACACTGGCGCGGCCTACATGCGGGTGTATGGCTACAACGCGATGACCGCCATCGAGACGGGCACGGGCAATTTCGGCAACGCGCTGTACTGGCACAAGGCCGATGCAGCGGGTTCAACCCCCATGCGCTACGACTGCTTTGGCGATTCGATGGCGCTGTTCTATGGGCCGTCGCCAAACTACGTCGCTGCAGGCGCCACCGAGGCCTATCAAAACGCCTCGCTGTGGTTCTTCGGCGACCAGAATTACATCAAGACCGGCGGCGATGCCTGGGGCACGCTTATTACCGGCGAAACCACCTCATCGAGCACGGGCCAATACGGCACCATCGGAGCCGAGACGGCTGGCAACGGCTGCTACCTGGAGCGCGTGGCGGCCGGCACCGGCGGCGCCGTGCAGACCATCATCGATTACGTGGCCGGATCGGCTGCAGCATCGGGAAACATGGCGAGCTTCGATGGCTCCTTCGGCGCCTTCCCAGATGACATCAGCGGCAGACTCCGCTTGACGCAGACTTACACCAGCGACAACGCGGCCAATCCACAAAAAAAACGCGCCGTGGTCCCAGGGCATTTCTGGGCCATGCACTCGGATTTGAGCACTTACAGCGGAGCAGCCGCGCGAGATACGTTTCCAGGCCCTGGCGACATGTCCGGCCGGCGCCTGATGTACTTGCCGCTGGGCGCCTACACCCGTATCGCCGTGGTGCTGATGGACATCACGGGGCCTTGGCGATGACACACCACAGCACCGTCGTCACCGAGCTGGTGGGCGCGCTGCCCGTGGCGCGCAACTTCAAATTTGGCAACACCCCGCGCGGCCACGTGGCCGACGTGGTCAAGGTCAACGGCGCCGCCCCCGTGCTGGGCTACAAGGTGCGCCTGTACCGCGCCGCCGATGGCATCCTGGTCGCGCAGACCTGGAGCGCGCCCGCCACCGGCACCTACACGTTTGGCGATCTGGAATTGGACCAGACCTACGTGCCCGTGGCGCTGGACCACACCGGCACGCACAAGCCCGTGGCCGCCGGGCCGCTGACGCCGGAGGCGGATGCATGAGCGCGCTCACGCCCACCACCGCCCACCGCGCCGCGCGCAATCAGGCCACGCTGGATTTGCTGGACACCGGCGCCGGCGCCGCCCGCATCAACTTTTACACCGCCGCCGCTGGCACCTTGCTGGCCACGCGCACCCTGGCCAGCCCCAGCGGCGTCATCAACGCCGCCGGCCGCATCGAGCTGGCCCAGGCCGCCACCGCCGACCTGGTGGCCGCCAGCGGCAGCGCCACCTATGCCGAGCTGGTGAGCGCCGATGACGTGGTGCTGGGCAGCGGCGATGTGACCGACAGCGCCGGCAGCGGCGTCTTCAAGCTGGCCGGCGGCACTGCGTTGGTCAAAGATGGCGTTTTGCTGCTGACCGAACCGGCCCTGCTGGGGTGAGCATGTGGCAGGCCCCGGCACGCTCGACCTCAACGCCGCGCCCGG
>OFJB01000213.1_pt1 | contig 31810 bp, 30 predicted proteins | sample 1775081 | NCBI WGS metagenome assembly OFJB01 (sample SAMN08195771, study PRJEB24354) | sludge metagenome | isolation source: initial sludge from phenol fed wastewater aerobic bioreactor | place: India: Nagpur | collected 2016-06-05
CGCGCAGCAGCTGGAAGAACGGCGCCAGCAGCAGGCTGGCCGCAACCGCCCCGGCCAGAAACAACGTGGCCAGCAGGCCCGCCTGCTGCGGGTCGAAGCGGTACACCGAGATCAGCGTGCCCACCCACACCGGCAACGCGACCAGATCGACCATGCCCGCGCAATGGCCCACCATCAGGGCCACACGGCCCCGCAGCGAATTGGTTGTGATCATGGCGACCTCGCTTCAGATGGGCTGGGCCAATGCCATGAGGGACTCCCGCATGATGCGCGAGTGCTCTTCCTTGTCGCCGCCGTCGATCTCGATCTCGCCCAGGCGCGCCGAGTTCTCCACCACCATGCGGCAGCGCTCCCAGCGGCGGCTTTCAAAGGCCGCCAACGCAGCCGGCACGTCGCCCGCTGACTGCGCCAGTTCATCGGCCAGCACCAGCGCATCCTCGATGCCGATGCAGGCGCCCGATGCCAGGTGGGGCGTGGTGGCGTGCACCGTGTCGCCGATCAGCACCACACGGCCGCGCGACCAGGGGCGGGGCATGAGCAGCCCTTCGAGCGGGCGGTACACGATCTGCGAGTCCGGGCCGATCTGGCTGCGGATGGCCTGCAGCGTGGGGGCAGCAAAGCCCTCCAGCAGCGCGCGCAAGGTGTCCACAAACGTCGCTGGATCGACATGGTCGTTGGTGGGGCGCGGCTCGGTGACGAATAGGTACATCTCGGTCTTGGAGACCGGGTTCACGCCGGGCTTGATCTGGGGGCCCATCCACATCGTGGCCGTCTCGATCTCTGGCGGCCGGGGCAGCACGGCGCGCCACACCGCCTGGCCGCTGTAGCGCGGCCGGGGGGCGTTTTCAAACACGGTGTCGCGCACCTTGGAGTACAGCCCGTCCGCGCCTATCACCAGGTCATAGCGCTGGCGCTGGCCGTCGGTGAAAGTCACCAGCACCCCGTCGGCCTGCTGGTCGATGGCAGAGAAGGTGCAGCCCAGACGGACATTGGCGCCCGCTGCGCGGGTGGCCTCGGCGAGGATGCGGGCCAGCACCGGGCGCAGGATGGCGCCGCCGCCCGGCACATCGTCGCCCGCAATGCGGGGCGTGGGCAGCGTGGCCACCAGGGGGCCATGGGGCAGGTGCAGGTTGACGCCGTCCGAGGCGTTGCCCTGGGTCAGAAAGGCCTCCAGAACGCCCAGGCGCCGCAGCGCCCGCAACGTGGCACCGCCCAGGCTGATGCCGGCGCCATAGCTGCGCCAGCCGGGGTCGATCTCGACCACGTCCACCTGCGCGCCTTGCTTGCGCAGCTCAATGGCCGCAGCCATGCCGGAAAATCCGCCGCCGATGACCAGGATGCGTTGGGAAGAAAGGCTCATGGGTTTGTCTCCTTATTCATTTTTTGGATTCGCCAGATGGACGTCGCCATTAGCTTGCAGGACCAGGGGTACGGGGGTGAGCGCATCGCCCAGGCACGGCCCCAGGGTGCACTCCCCGGTGGCGATGTCGAACAGTGCGCCATGGGCCGCGCAGACGATGCGGTCACCGGCTGCGTTCAGATACCGGTCCTTGCGCCATGCCATTGGGACACCATCGTGGGGGCAGGCGTTGGCATAGGCATGCAAACGCAGGCCCTGCCGCACGACGATGACCGTGTCCTGGCCGTGGCCTGCGGGGTCAAAGCCCCGCGATGCACCGTCGGGCAGGTCGCTCCAGTGGCACAGCTTCATGGTGTGGGCTCAATGGTGCGCCTGCGCTGGCGGCGGGCCCGAGGGCGCCCACTTCTCGCGGTGCTGGAACAGGAACAGTTGCGAGGCATCAGCGCTCATCGGCACCTCACGCGGCGCCCAGGTGTTGTCGTGCTGGTCCATGTCTGCGTCGTACTCCACATGGCAGCCCAGGGGTGAGTTGAAGTACCAGAACCAGTTGCTGCCGAACCGGTGGCGCCCGGGGCCCCAAAAGCTCTGGTAGCCCTTCTCCACAAAGCGGGTGCCAGCCAGCAACAACTCGGTGGGGCCACCCATGTGGAAGGTGAAGTGCTCGCAGCCTTTCATGAACGGGGGCGTCTGGATCATGAACAGCGTGTGGTGGTCTTGCGTGCCCGCGGGACGGAGGAAGGGGCCGACGCCCGTGAACCGGTCTGTGCAGACAAAACCCAGGCGGGCATAAAACGCCTCGGCCTTGGCCGCGTCCGGCACGAAGTACACGACATGCGACAGCGAGCGGGGACGCGCCACCAGGTCTGGCGGCAGACCCAGCGCGTTGGGCGCCCGCTGCGGCGCGGCCCCGGGAGCGTTGACAGACTCCGCAGGCAACGACAGCGGCTTCCGCACGGTGACCTGGAACGCGAGGGCAAAGCCCAGGTCGTCCGTGGTGCGCAGCACGCCGCCCTGGCGTACCACCAAACGGTCGCGGGCCAGTTCGGCCTCGATGGCATCGAGCGTGGCCGCGTCGGCCACACCGTACACGGTCTCGCGCAGCAGGCTGGCTGTGCCCAGCGAAGGCGGCAACGCCGGGTCGTCCTGGGTGCGTATCTCCACGGCCGTACCGTCCAGGGCCTCGAAGCGCCCGCCGCGCTCGGTCACTCCGGCGGGCGTCAGCCCGTAGTCCGTCAGATACTGCGCGCAGGCGGCGATATCGTCCACGCCAAAAACCAGCGCGTCGGGTCCAATGATGTTCATCTGTTGATCCTTTGTGGTGTCGGTGGTGCGGTGGGGCTTCAAGCCCTGCAGGCGGTGTGTCCGCCCAGGACTTCTGCCACCCAGTCCGCGATGTAGTGGCCCGCATTGATGCTGTTGTCGAAGCTCGCGTGCTGCGAGCCGCCTTCGCGGTCGGTGAACACCTTGAGTTCTCGCCGGGGGCTGTTGACCAGCTGCTCGTAGGTGCGGTGCGCCCACTTCAGCGGGATCTGCGAATCGTGCTCGCCGTGCGTGACAAGGAAGGGCACGCGGATCTTCTCGACCACGCCGTCCAGGTGCACGTTCTGCGCGATCCGCATGAAATCGTCGATGTCCTTGGCGCCCCACACCCAGCACACGTGGGCCCAGTAGTGCGGCACCGGGAAGTCGCCTTCTTTCTGCAAGCGGCGCTCTTGTACGTCGCGCCAGTCGTGATTCGCGCCCCAGGCCACGCCGCAGGCAAAGCGCGACTCCATCGCCACGCTGCGTGGGCAGTAGTAGCCCCCCAGGGACACGCCTTCGCAGCCGATACGTTTCGGGTCCACGGCGGGGTGTTGCTCCAGCCAGTCCACCACGCGGCTGGCCCAGTGCTCGGTGTCGTACCGCGCCGTGAGCCCGTGCAGGCGCAGCGCCTCGCCGGTCCCTGGCTGGTCCATCACCAGGGAAGACACGCCGCGCTGGGCGAGCCATGCGGGCAAGCCAACCAGGTGCTTCATTTCCTTGGTCGAGTCCAGGCCGTTCAGCTGCACCAGAATCGGCGCCCGCTCACCCGGCTGAAGCCCCTTGGCGGGGTAGTACAAGGCGGAGAGGTGGGTTCCCTCGTACGGGATTTCCACACGCTCCACGGGATCGCCCAGCAGGGCCGAGCCTTTGAGGAACAGCTCCAGTTCGCGGCGGTAAATGGCCAGGCGGCCAGGTGCGTTGTGCGCCTGCAGCCGCTCGGCAGTGATCAGGTAGCTTGCAGCGCGCCGGTATTTCTCACCGGCCGAAAGCATGCGCCCCCGGGCTTCGTCTTCTTCGGCCAGTCCGCAGAGCTTGTCGGCCATGCGCACCCAGGTCTCGCGAAAGGCCTGCGTGCCCGCAGCATCCGGGGCCTTGGCGGCCTCTTGCAGCGGGGCGCACATCTCCTCGATTTCTCCGATGCGCGCGCCCATTTCAATGGCGAGATCGACGGACAGGTTCCAGACGTAGTTGGTGGGGAAATACTTGAACATCTATTTCAGACTCAGGGTTGGGAACTGCGGGGGCGCGGCGTGATGCCGATGCTGGCGAAGAAGCGGGCCGTGGCGGGGTCTGCGAAGTCCGGCACAAAGCGGAAGGCCCGGATCTGGCCGCCCTCGATGCGCAGCACATCGCTGCCAACGATGCGCTCCACGCCCGCCTTCTCGTACAGCGGGCTGCGCACCTCCAGCCGCGCGGTCAACTCGCTGGCGCGCACCTCCACCGCCAGCACCGTGAGCCGTGCTCGCGGCTGCACCACGGTCTGGTCGATGTAGAGCGCCAGGCAGGTCGGGTTGTCCATGGGCGCAGTGCAAGCCGGGTAGTCCGATCTCTCGACATCCGGGGCGATCAGCGCACGCACCGCACCCATGTCTGCCGCGTGCACGGCCCGCACGTAGCGGTCGAACACCGCCTGCGGCTCGGCGGGCGCGGCGGCATGGGCCAGCGCGCAGGCAGCAAGCAGGGGCAACGCCATCAGAAATTTCTTGGTCATGGTGTGCAATGCGAATGCGCGAGGTCAGTGCTTGATCCACAGCGGAATGGCGATCCCGATGCCCAGCACGTTGTTCTTGGTGGTATTGGCGGCGTAGATGCCCCGCTGGTAGCTCAGGCTCACGCTGAAGGGGCCGGCGTTGTAGTTGAGCGAGGGGCCCAGCGCAAAGCTGCGTGCGCGGTTGTCCTGGATGGTGGCGCCGCCTTGCTTGTCATCCGTGAACTGGTGAAGGTACGAACCCACCATGCCCATCTTCCAGGGGCCGACGTTCCAGCCAGCGGTGAATTCGCCCACATATCCGCTGCCCGAGCGGTAATGGGTGGTGCTGTTTTCACGGTTCACCATCAGGCGGTTGATGAGGCCAATATCCAGGCCGCTCGGATCGGTGTGGCGAATCCCGAGCACCGGCTGGACCGAGGTGTAGCCGGTGGACACGCTGGGCCGGTGCGGGTCGTAGGAGCCATTGGGCAGCGCGATGTCCAGGCCCGCCACGGCATAGGTCTTGTCTGTCAGGCTCCAGCGCAGCACGGCGGGCGAGACGGTGATGTTGGCCACCCCGCTGTGCCGCTCGCCGTGGCCGGCGACGTCGGTGCGCAAGGAGACGGCAGGAATCACCAGCTGCGAATACAGCCGTGCGCCCAGCACCGTCATGTCGTAGGACGCCAGCAGCCGCGTGGTGGCCGAGGTTGCGCTCAGCTTGAACGGGATGGGTCGCTTGTCGCCGTGGTTGTCATACAGACCGCTGGAGGTGGTGTGGTGCACCTGCTCCAGCACAAACAACCCGGGAATGGGCGGCAGGCCGGCCACGTATTCGCCGGTCGATCCGACCGGGAAGGGCGACACGCCCCCTTCGAAAGCCTGGGCCTGAGGAGCGCCCAGCAGGCTCAGCAACATGCAGCCCGCCGCCTGCCCGGCGCGGGAAAGTACCGTCTTCATCGTTGTCTCCTTTTTTACGCATCCAGCCAGGCTGGGCGTGTTTTCGCTTTGCTCGACAGGGCCTCGGTAGCACAGGTGGGCCCCTCATCGGGTCTGCCAGGTGGCAGGACGGGAGCGAGATTAAGATCGGCCTTAACTTAGATCAAATGGATTGATTCCATTCGCAGTATTGATCTCATGAATAGGTCAAAGACTCTGCGGGCCCCTGTTGCATCTGGCGGGGAGCGCGGAAGAAACCCCATACCTTCATCGACGCCTGCTGCCCATGCGCTTTAACAAACTGGACCTGAACCTGCTCGTGGCACTGGACGCCCTGCTCACCGAGCGCAGCATCAGCCGCGCCGGAGAGCGCCTGCACCTGAGCCAGCCCGCCACCAGCAACGCGCTGGCGCGCCTGCGCACCTATTTCGACGATGAGCTGCTGGTGCAGCAGGGCCGGACCATGGTGTTGACGCCGCGCGCCGAGGGGCTGCTGGACCCCGTGCGCGAGGTCCTGATGCGCATCGACAGCACCATCGCCGAAAAGCCCCGGTTCGACCCTGCCACATCCACCCGCAGCTTCACCCTGTTGGTGTCCGATTTCACGACCACGGTGCTCATGCAACCGCTGATCGAGCAGCTGTTTCAGGAAGCGCCCGGGGTGCAGCTGCACCTGCGTGCGCAGAACAACCGGCCGGTGGAGCAGCTGGAGGAATACGGGGCCGACGTCCTCATCATTCCGGAGCAATACGCCTCGCCCCGGCACCCGAGCGTCACGCTGTTCGAGGAAACCTACCTGTGCATCACCTGGGCGGGGAACCCCCACATCTCCGAAGCGCTGAGCTTTGACGACTACCTGGCCGCCGGCCATGTGGTGGCCGACTATTCGGGCGCGCGGCACATCCCGGCGTTTGACGGCTGGTTTCTCGAACGCTTTGGCGTCAAGCGCCGCATCGAGATCTCGGCGCCCACCATGGCCGCCCTGCCCAGCCTGGTCATTGGCACCCACCGTGTGGCCACGGTGCACAAGCGCATCGCCCTGCGTGCGGTTCAGCTCGGCCTGCCCGTGCGCATCTGGGAGCCGCCCCTGGAGATTCCGCCCATGCGCCAGAAGCTGCAGTGGCACCGGCACCGCGACAAGGACCCAGGGTTGGAGTGGCTGCGCGAGCGGGCCATGGCCGTGGCCGCGCGCATCTAGCCCACGCATGCCGCTGCGCTGCACTGCACTGCACTGCACTGCACTGCACTGCGGTGCGGTGCGGTGCGGTGCGGCGCGCGCAATATGTCCCGTTTTGATCGGAAACCTGGCCGAACACCGCCGCTATGACCGAGGCGCGCAAGCCACAATCGGAACCCGTCCACGGCCACTTTCACAACACCATGCCCTCTTCCTTGCGCCCCCGCGACCTCGCCCTGGCCCTGCTTGTCATCGTGGTCTGGGGCCTCAACTTTGCTGTCATCAAAGTGGGGGTGGCCGGGGTGCCGCCCCTGCTGCTGGGGGCGCTGCGCTATCTGCTCGCGGCCTTCCCGGCGCTCCTGTTTGTCAAGCCGCCCAAGGTGCCGCTGCGGCTGTACCTGCTGTACGGCATGACCATGGCCGTGGGCCAGTTTGCGCTGCTGTTCACTGCCATCCACATCGGCATGCCCTCCGGCCTGGCGTCGCTGGTGCTGCAGTCGCAGTCTTTCTTCACCCTGCTGCTGGCCGCGTGGTGGCTGCGCGAAAAGTGGCAGGGCAACCAGGTGGCAGGCCTCGCGCTGGCGGGTTGCGGGCTGGTGCTGATCGGCAGCGCGCATGGCGCCTCCATGCCCCTGGCAGGCTTTGCGCTCACAGTGGCGGCAGCCGCCATGTGGGGCTGCGGCAATATCGTCACGCGTGCCGTGGGGCGGTATGGGCCCATGAACCAGTTTGCCTTCATCGTCTGGTCCAGCGTGGTGGCGCCGCTGCCGTTTGTGGCACTGTCGCTGTGGCTGGACGGGCCCGCCACGGTGTGGGCGGCCGTGCAGCACCTGTCCTTCCAATCCATGGCCGCCGTCGCTTACATCGCATGGATATCGACGCTGCTGGGCTTCGGGCTGTGGACCTACCTCATGTCGCGTTACCCCGTGAACCGTGTGGCGCCCTTCACGCTGCTGGTGCCCGTGGTGGGCCTGACCACAGGCTGGGTGGCGTTTGGCGAGCAGTTGCTGCCCGTGCACTTTGCGGGCGCCGGGCTCTTGATGGCGGGGCTGGTGGTCAACGTGTTTGGCGGCCCGGCCTGGGCGGCCATGATGGGGCGGCTGCGCGGCGCCCAGTAACCGGACAGAGGCAGACGGCTACACCGCCAGTGGCAGCTCGGTGGTCGAGAGCACGTTGCGCAGCACCATGAACGAGCGCACCTGCCGCACGCCCGGCAGATAGAGCAACTGCTCTGCGTGCAAGCGGTTGAAGCTGTCGTTGTCGCGCGTGCGCACCAGCATGAAGTAGTCGAATTCGCCGGTGACTACATGGCATTCCATGCAGCCAGACACCTTGGCGGCCGCCTTTTCAAACTCGGCAAACGACTCGGGCGTGGAGCGGTCCAGCACCACGCCAATCATCACCAGCATGCCCGCCCCCACGGCCTGGGGGTTGAGCAGCGCCACCACCTTGTCGATGAGCCCCAGGCGCCGCAGTCGCTCCACGCGGCGCAGACAGGCGGGCGGGCTCAGATGCACCTTGTCGGCCAGCGCGACATTGGACAGCGACGCATCACGCTGCAGCTGCCGCAGGATGGCTTTGTCGGTACGGTCCAGCTCGGCAGAGACATCGGCCTGTGGTGCATTCTTGGCACGAACTTTTGTTGCGCACATAAACAATTTGAAGAAATATTTTCTGCTTGCATTCTCTTTCAGAAAACTGAAACGCCGAAATTTTGACAATTTTTGCAACCACTTGATGCGCGTGTTTTTCTACGATGAAGGCACTGTAAGCCCTCCGCTTGCGACTCCTCTTCACCGACCGGAACACCGCCATGAACCTGCAGAAATTTGCCCGCCACCCGCTCACCTTCGGCCCCTCGCCCATCACGCCCCTCAACCGCCTGTCGGCACACCTGGGCGGCAAGGTGCACCTGTATGCCAAACGCGAGGACTGCAACTCGGGCCTCGCCTTCGGTGGCAACAAGACGCGCAAGCTCGAGTACCTCATCCCCGAGGCGATTGCGGGCGGCTACGACACGCTGGTGTCGATTGGCGGCATCCAGTCCAACCAGACGCGCCAGGTGGCCGCCGTGGCCGCGCACCTGGGCATGAAGTGCGTGCTGGTGCAGGAAAACTGGGTGAACTACTCCGACGCGGTGTACGACCGCGTGGGCAACATCGAGATGAGCCGCATCATGGGCGCCGATGTGCGCCTGGACGCCGCGGGCTTTGACATCGGCGTCCGCCCCAGCTGGGAGCAGGCCATGGACGATGTGAGGAAGGCCGGTGGCAAGCCCTTCCCCATTCCCGCCGGTTGCTCTGAGCACCCGTACGGCGGCCTGGGCTTTGTGGGCTTTGCCAAGGAAGTGCGGCAGCAAGAAAAGGAACTGGGCTTCCAGTTCGACTACATCGTCGTGTGCTCCGTCACGGGCAGCACGCAGGCGGGCATGGTGGTGGGCTTTGCAGCCGACGGCCGCGCGCGCAAGGTGATCGGCATCGACGCCTCGGCCAAGCCCGAGAAGACGCACGCGCAGATCCTGCGCATTGCCCAGAACACCGCCAAGCTCGTCGAGCTGGGACAGGAGCTCACGGCCGAGGACGTGGTGCTGGACACCCGCTACGGCGGCCCAGAGTACGGCCTGCCCAACGAAGGCACGCTGGAGGCCATCCGCCTGTGCGCGCGCCAGGAAGGCATGCTGACCGACCCGGTGTACGAAGGCAAGTCCATGCACGGAATGATCGACATGGTGCGCAAGGGCGAATTCCCCGAAGGCTCCCGCGTGCTCTATGCGCACCTGGGAGGGGTGCCGGCGTTGAACGCCTACAGCTTTCTTTTTCGCAACGGCTGATGCGTCCACAGAGCAGCAACGGCTGGCGCAGCTGGCCGGGCTGTCGTTGATCTGAGCGCCTGTTCGAAAGGGCCCTGACCGCAAAGCGGGGCCCACCCGTTTCCCCGTCCCAAGGAGTTCCCATGAAGTGCTTGCAGCTTGTCCGTCGGCGTCGCGTGATCCTTGTGGCGGCAGCCGTCGCGGGGCTGGGACTCGGCACGTGGCGGCTCGCCCATGCCGACGGCTATCCCGCCAAGCCGGTGCAGTTGGTCGTGCCCTTCCCGCCCGGGGGCGCCGTGGACATCGTGGGCCGCACCATCAGCAAGAAGCTGGGCGACCGGCTGGGCCAGCCCATCGTGGTGGAGAACAAGGCGGGCGCGGGGACGGTGGTGGGTGCAGCCTATGTGGCCAATGCGCCTGCCGATGGCTACACACTGCTGATCAGTTCCGGCTCCACCTTCACCGTGAACCCCGCGCTGAACGCCAAGCTGCCCTATGACCCCGTCAAAAGCTACGAGCCCGTCGGCCTGGTCGCCCGGGTGCCCCTGATTCTGCTGGCCCACCGCGATGTGCCGGTCAACAACCTCCGGCAGCTGATCGCCGCCGTACAACGCTCGCCCGACAAGTTCTCCTACGGCTCGTTCGGCAACGGCACCACGGGGCACTTTGCCGCCGAGCTGACCTGGTCGGCGGCCGGCATCAAGCTGATGCATGTGCCCTACCGGGGCAGCGCCCCTGCCATGGCCGACCTGATGGGCGGGCAGATTCCCTTCACCATCGACACCGTTGCGGCAGCGCTGCCACAGCTCAAGGCGGGCAAGATCAAGGCCATTGCGGTGACGGGCGCCACGCGGGCCACGCAGCTGCCCGACGTGCCCACCGTGGCAGAAAGTGGCTTTACCGGTTTCTCGGCCGATTCCTGGCTGGCCGTGGTCGCGCCGCGTGGCCTGCCCGCCGAGGCCAAGGCCAAGCTGCACAAGGCACTGGCCGAGACGATGGCGGACGCCGAGATCCGCAGCAAGCTCATCGCCGCAGGGCTGGAGCCGTCTTACGCCACGGGCGATGCCGTGCTGGCGCAGATCGAAGACGAGTTGCCACGCATGCGTGCCATTGCCCAGCGCGCACAGATCCGGGCGGACTGAGCCCGCCCAGCCACGGACGGCTTGCACGCCCCTCGGTCAGGCCGTCAGCAGCTTCTGTACCCGCTCGCGCAGCAGCGTGGGCTGCACTTCGGTCGGCGCGACGGCGGAGCCCACATTCAGCCCCACGCGGCTGTAGAAGCCCCGGCGGAACGGCCGCACCATGGCACCGCCCTTTTCGATGCGGCTGAAGTACGAGCCCCACAGGTTGGTCAGCGCCATGGGGATCACCGGGGCCTCGACACCCTCGGCCTTCGCCCGTTCGATGATCTTCATGATGCCGCCCTTGAACTCCTGCAGCTGTCCGTCCTTGGTAATGCCGCCCTCGGGGAAGATGGCGAGCAAATCACCCTCACGCAACACCTGGGCAGCACGGTCGAAAGCCGCTTCATAGGTCTTCGGGTCTTCCTTGTACGGCGCAATCGGGATGGCCTTAGCCAGGCGGAACAGCCAGCCCAACACGGGCACGCGGAAGATGCGGTGGTCCATCACGAAGTAGATGGGGCGCGGGCTGGCGGCCATGAGCAGCACGGCGTCCACAAAGCTCACGTGGTTGCACGCCAGGATGGCCGCGCCGGTGGACGGCAGGTTTTCGTCGCCCTGCACCTTGAAGCGGTACACGAACCGCGACGACACCCAAGCGATGAAGCGCAGCAGGTACTCGGGCACCAGCATGAAGATGTAGAACGCCACCACGGCGTTGGCCAGGCCGGTGAACAGGAAAATCTGCGGCACCGTGAAGCCAGCGCCCAGCAAGGCGCCGGCAATGAGCGAGCTGCCGATCATGAACAGTGCGTTGAGGATGTTGTTGGCCGCGATGATGCGCGCACGGTGCGTGGGCTGGCTGCGCATCTGGATCAGCGCGTACATGGGCACGCTGTAGAGGCCCGCAAACAGGCTGAGCAGCGCCAGGTCCAGCATCACGCGCCAGTGGACGCCCTGGGCCATGAAGGCGGCCAGGCCCATGATCTCGGAAGGCGGCAGGCTGCGCGATGCAAAGTACAGGTCGATGGAAAAGACGCTCATGCCGATGGCGCCCAGTGGCACCAGGCCGATCTCGACATGGCGGCGAGAGAGCACCTCGCACAGCAGCGAGCCCACACCAATGCCGATGGAGAACACCACCAGCAGCAGCGAAGCCACCTGCTCGTTGCCATGCAGCACGTTCTTGGCCAGGCTGGGGAACTGGCTCAGAAACACCGCGCCAAAGAACCACATCCAGCTGATGCCCAGCAGCGAGCGGAACACCACGATGTTCTCGTGCGCCAGCTTGAGGTTGCGCCAGGTTTCGGTGAAGGGGTTCCAGTTGATGGTGAGGCCCGGGTCGGTGGCAGGCACCGAGGGAATGAACTGCGCCACCGCGCGTCCCGCCAGGGCCGCCACCACACAGGCCACGGCCACGGTGGTGTGACCGATGCCGGGCAACGCCACCAGCAACCCACCGGCCACATTGCCCAGCAAGATGGCCACAAACGTGCCCATCTCGACCATGCCATTGCCGCCCGTCAGCTCGCGCTCGTTGAGCACCTGGGGCATGTACGCAAACTTGACCGGGCCAAACAGCGTGGAGTGCACGCCCATCAAGAAGGTGCACAGCAGCAGGATGGGGATGTTGCCCGCGATGAAGCCCACGGCCGCCACCAGCATGATGGCGATCTCCAGGTTCTTCACGAAGCGGATCATCTTCGTCTTGTCGTACTTGTCGGTCAGCTGGCCCGACGTGGCCGAGAACAGCAGGAACGGCAGGATGAACAGTGCGCCAATCACCAGCCCCGCCATCGCGGGCGGCAGCCAGTCCACACTGAGCTGGTAGGTCACCATCACCGTGAAGGCGAACTTGAAGAGGTTGTCGTTGGCCGCGCCGGAGAACTGCGTCCAGAAGAAGGGTGCAAACCGCCGCTGGCGCAGCAGGGCAAACTGGTTCGGGTCCTCGTGCGTGGGTGCGGGGGCCACGCTGGTGGAGGCGGTGTCGGGGCTCATGCGTTTCTCCTCGTTTCCGATGGGTTGGCTTGTTGGAATTTTCCGGACCTGCGCTTCATGCGCCGGATCTGCGGGCGACACCCACGGCGTGGGCGCCATTCTGCCCGGACGGCATGACCCGCGGCATCACCGCCGCGTCACTGTGGCGCAAAGCCACCAGCGACCCCAATGCCGCCATCACCGGCCACGCGGCGCCCGCCGCCAGCATATGCTTGAGGCTGTGGCCCGACACCCATCCGCCCGTGGCCTCGAACACCGAATGGTCTGCCGCCTCCAGCAGCTTGGCCAGGGCGTACAGCACCACCACCACGCCCAGGTGCAGCGCCAGCCCGCCGGCGCGGCGCGGCAGGCATGCCAGCACCAGCACTACCAGCAGGCCGCCCAGTTGCACCACGGCCCACGGCAGCAGGTTGCCGGTGTGCATCCAGGCCCACACGGCCAGTGGCCCCGCCAGCAGCACGGCGACTGCGGCGGCCACGCCCGCCCGCGCGCTCACCCGGCTGGCCGCCGCAAGGCCCAGCAGTCCCGCAAAGGGCAGCACCATGCCCAGGCGGTCCCACAGCAGGCCCGCGTCCTGCGGCTGCCAGTGGTACAGCGCCGAGCCTGCGGCGGTGCACAGCAGCCCGCCAAAGAACAGGGCAGCCAGCGCACGGGAGATGGCGTCCAGCGCGGCCGGCGGCACACGGCGCAGCACCCACCAACCCCATGCACCCGCCAGGGCAAAGGCCAGGTTGCTCAACACATCCAGCGCGCAGGGGATGCCCCACAGCGTGCGCTGGTCGGCAAAGTCATGCTGGTGCGCAGTGGCGGGCAACACCGGGCCGAACAGCGCCAGGGCGAGCAGCGTGGCCACGCCCAGCAGCAGGCCGGTTTCGGCACCCGACAGTCGCGACAGCGTTGCCAGGCCGCGCGCGAGAAGGGGAGTCACAGGGGAAGAAGACATCACACACACCCTAGAAAGTGAACGATGCCGCGCAGTGTGGGCAGCGGCGCTACCGAACGCCTCAAATAGTCGCGCAAGGGGCTACCCGCGCACCTTCGGGTATTGATAATTGATACCCAGGAGCCCCCTCACCATGAGCACGACCGCCGACCTCGTCACCGCCCTCAAAAAAGAACTCAAGACCGCGCAGATGACCTATGCCGATCTGGCGCAGGCGCTCGGCATGGCCGAGTCCAGCGTCAAGCGCATGCTGGCCAAAGGTGACATGCCGCTGTCGCGCATCGACGCCATTTGCCGCGCGCTGGCGCTGGACTTTGCCGATCTGGCAAGGCGCGTGGCCGATGAGCAACCCTTGCTGAAAGAGCTGACCCACGAGCAGGAAAAGGCCGTGGTGGCCGACAAGAAGCTGCTGCTGATGGCGATCTGTGTGCTGAGCCAGTGGACGCTGGAGCAGGTGACCGGCTACTACCGCCTGACGGAGGTCGAGGGCATCAAGTACCTGGCGCAGCTGGACCGCATCGGCATCATCGAGCTGCGGCCGCTCAACCGCTACCGCCTCAAGCTGGCCAAGACCTTCCGCTGGCGCCCGCATGGGCCAGTGATGAACTACTTCCGCGACCACGCGCTGCTGGACTACTTTGCAGGCGGCTTTGATGGCCCGGGCGAAGGCGTGCTGCTGGTGCACGGCAACATCAGCCGCAGCCTGGCGCCCGCCTTCATGGAGCGCATGCAGCGCGTGGCGCAGGACTTTGCCCAGCAGCACCTGGCCGACCAGAAGCTGCCCGACCGCGAGCGCGAGGGCTACACCCTGCTGCTGGCCATGCGCAGCTGGGAGTTCGAGGCGTTTGCCAGCATGCGGCGGTGACCCGCCCGTCGATTTCGCGGGCCGCTGCAAGCGGCAGCCGTCGCTGCCAGCCAACTTCTGCCCTTGGTTGAGCGCAGCGGGCGCCTCACAGGTGCGGGGACTGGCCGCAGGGTCATGAACCAGCCTCTAATCACTATCCTTTTGATAGCTATCGGCGCATGAAATACCCTCGCTTGAGGCTAAAAACACCTCAAGACCCCTGCTTGCGCCTGCCAAGAGGTGGCTTGACGCCACAAACAGAAATAACTATTCTTTAAATTGCAAATTCAGTCAATTTAAGAATAGTCAAATGAAAACCACCCGCCAGCAGCAAGACGCCACGCGCCGCCAGATCGTGGCCAGCGCGGTGGATCTCATGACCCGCCAGGGCTTTGACGGCACGACGATGAAAGACATCGCACGCGCCGCCGGCATTGGCGACGCCACGATCTACAAATACTTCCCCACCAAGGACCGCATCGTGCTGGGCTACCTGGACGATGTGGCCCACCAGGCGCTGGCCGACACGCTGCAGACGCCGGGCTTTGCGGGCTACGCCCTGCAAGAAAAGCTGCAGCGCCTGACCGATGCCGTGCTGGAGCGCCTGCTGGCCGACCGCGAGTTTGTGGCCCAGGTGCGCGGTCTGGCGCGGCGCTCGCCGCTGTCGATGCTGGCCGAGCCGCTGGCCGCGCGCCAGAGCCTGCGCGAGGCGGTGGCGAGCTTTCTGGAAGCCGCCGAGGCCAGCGGCGAGATTGAGCCCTGCGACTTCAAGGGCCTGGCAGGCAGCCTTTACACCGACTACCTCGCAGGCGTGGTGACGTACTGGCTGGCCGACACCTCCGACGAATTTGCCGACACCACGCAGCTGGTGGACCTGTCGCTGGGCGTGCTGGTGCAGGCGCTGCGCGGCGGGCTGGTCAACCGTGTGCTGCAACTGGGCGGCTTTGTGCTGCGCAGCCAGATGGCCCGCATGGTGCAACACGGCAGCGGCCTGATGGGCATGCTGCACATGGCCCAGCAGGCCATGGCCAGCGCGCCCGCAGCACGGACATCGCAGCCCCCTGCCGGTAAGGCAGCGGCCGAAGGCCTCGCCCCCAAAACTGCGCAGCCTGCGCGTGCACCCCGCAAACCCCGGGCGGCCACCGGCCTCACGGAGGCCCCCACCGCCCCGCGCCCCGCCACGCCCCGCAAAAGAAAGAGCGCCCCATGAATGCGTCCTCTGCCCTCGCCGCCCCCACCACCGCGCGCGCAACCCAGGTGCCGCCCGGCACGGCCATCCACGCCACGCTGCCCGGGGCCGATTTTTTTGATGCCTACGAAGTGGCCGACCGGCACCCCGCGCGCTCAGCCCTGCAGTCGTGGCTGGACGTGGCGGCCCGCACCCCGGCGTGGACACGCGCCCTCATGTTCGTGCGCAACAAGGCCGTGCGCCTGGTGGGCCTGAAGGACCTGGGCCAGCTGGATGACGGCCACCCGCCCGCCAGTGGCCGATCCCTGCGCGACGCGCGCAGCTACCGCGTGGGCGACCGCGTGGGCATCTTCCGCATCCGACACCTGAGCGACACCGAGGTGGTGATGGGCCAGGACGACAAGCACCTGGACGTGCAGGTGTCCATCTGCAAACAGCCCGCCGCCCCCGGCACCTCGCCCCGCGTTGTGCTGAGCACCGTGGTGCACATCCACAACACGCTGGGCCATGCGTACATGGCGGTGATCACGCCGATCCACCGCGTGATTGCACGCGGCACGGCCCAGCGCCTGGCAAACCATGGCCCAAACTGACGCAAACGCACCTCGCACAGGCAAGCTGGCGCGCAGCGCCATCACCGGGCTCGCGGCCGCGCGCATCGGCATGGCGGAGCTGGGACACCGCACGCGCAAGCGCTCGGCCCAGGCGCAGGCCGAGCACGAGGCAGCGCTGGGCCGCATTTTGTTTGGTGCGCTGGGGCAGCTGCGCGGCTCCGCGCTCAAGGTGTCGCAGCTGCTCAGCATGCACCCGGGCCTGCTGCCCGACGGCGTGCGCAGCGAACTGGCACGTGCCCACCACCAGGCCCCGCCGCTCAACCGCGCGCTGGTGGGACGCGTGTTCCGCCAGGCCTTCGGGCAAGAGCCCGAGGCGCTGTTCGACCAGTTCGAGCCCACCGCGTTTGCCGCCGCCAGCCTGGGCCAGGTGCACCGCGCGCAGCTCGCAGGCCAAGGCATGGTGGCCGTGAAGGTGCAGTACCCCGGCATTGCCGCCACCATTGCCAGCGACATGCAGCTGATGCGCGCCGCGCTGCGCGCCCTGGCCCACACCGACATGCCGCTGCCCACCGATGCCGTGCTGGACAGCGTGATGACCGAGATCGAGGCCACCCTGCTGCGCGAAGTGGACTACCTGCAGGAGGCCGAACAGCTGCAATGGTTTGCCCAGCATGCCGCGCAGCCGGGCGTGGTGATGGCGCAGCCCATCCTCTCGCACACGCGCGCCCAGGTGCTAACGCAGCTGTTTGTGCCCGGGCTGCCGTTGCAAGCCTGGCTGGCCACACAGCCACCGCAGGCGCTGCGCGACCAGGCCGGGCAGCACCTGTGGGACTGGTTCATGCACTGCATCTTTGTGTTGGGGCGGGTGCATGCCGACCCGCACCCGGGCAACTTTCTGTTCGCGCCCGATGGCACGGTGGGTGTGCTGGACTTTGGCTGCACGCGCGCCCTGCCCAGCGCATTCCGTGCGCAGGTGGTGCAGGCATGGTCTGCCCTGCTGCGCGCCCCTACCGACCCCACGCGCAACGCACAGGTGCTGCAGGCCTACCAGGCGCTGGGGCTCTTGCGCAACGACCTGACCGTGCAGGCCTACACCACTGAACTCGCCCCCGCGCTGGCCGAGATGCAGGCCTGGCAGATCGAGCCCTTCACCCAGCCGGTGTTTGACTTTGGCACCAAGACACCGCCGCCCATCACCCCCAGCCAGCACCAGCGCGTGCTGGGCCAGCACCTCGCCCAGATCCCCGGCGAGATGCCCGCGTTCGAACGCATGTGGATGGGGCTTATGCACCTGCTGACGCGGCTGGGTGCCCGGGTGAACACCCGCGCCCACAAGGCGCTGGCCGTTCACCCATGACCAACACGGCGCTGACCCTGGCTTCTGCCGGGCTGGCCCTGGTGGGTGTGGCGCACTCGGTGCTGGGAGAGCTTCTGCTGTTTCGCAGGCTGCGTACGCAGGGCCGCCAGACAGTGAGGCGCACGGAGGCTGGCACTGCGCAGCAGTTGCTGCACACCCCGCACCTGCGCATTCTGTGGGGCACCTGGCATGTGGCCTCGGTGCTGTGCTGGGCACTGAGCGCCCTGCTCTGGCGCCTGGGCACCGCACCTTGGGACGCGGCCCTGGGCGCCTGGGCCGCCGACGCCGTGGGCATTGCCACCCTGGCCAGTGGCATGCTCGTGTTCTTTGCCACGCATGGCAGACACCCGGCGTGGTGCGCGTTGCTGGTGATTGCGACGCTGGTGTGGTGGCGCTGAAGCAAGCCATCGCGGGCGGATGGATGGGAGACGCCGACGCCGGATGCCTGAGCAGGCGTGACAAAAATCACACGGCAACCGTTTGCCTCCGAAGTCGGCAACACAACTTCACAAAGCTTCGCAATGGGACTACACCGGCTTGACGCAGCGTGCGCACCATGAAGTCTCCGGTTCCGCAAGGAATCACATCTGAGGAGAACCTTATGGCCCGCAAAGCACTTGCCGCTGTGTCCATCGCCCTGCTGTCGCTGGGCGCCGCGAGCGCGGCGCAGGCGCAGACCAGCGCCACCGTTGTCATCCAGGCAGGTACGCCCGTCTACCAGCAACCCGCCCCGGTGCGCGTGCAGTACCAGGCGCCGCCCCCACCCCGCTACGAGGTGGCGCCGCACCCGCGCCGCGGCATGGTGTGGGTGCCCGGCCACTGGGAATGGCGTGGCCACCGCCACGTGTGGATGCAGGGCTACTGGGTGAAGGCCCGCCCCGGCTACCACTACCGCGAGCCCCGCTGGGTAGAACATGGCGGTCGCTGGAACATGCAGCCCGGCGGCTGGGACCGTGATGGCGATGGCATCCCCAACCGCCGCGACCGGGACCGTGACGGAGACGGCGTGCCCAACCGCTACGACCAGCGCCCGGACAACCCCTACCGCCGCTGATCCACCCCGGTGGGACCGCTGCGCGCGCCGACAGGCAATGGGCAGTCCGACTGACAGACGCGCCACCACCCACCGGCCACGATGAGGCCACAGACGCAACACCCGGCCCGACGCAGGCAGTGCCTGCGGTCGGCCAGACACGACAAGGAGTTCACCATGACCCACGCCACTTTCTTGCGCAACACCTTCACTGCAGCGGCCCTGTCCGTGACAGCGCTGACGGCGCTGACAGGGGCCATCACACCGGCCCAGGCCGCCACGCAAGCCACTGTGATCGTGCAGTCGGGCCCACAGCAGGGCATCGTCATCCCGGCACCCCCGCCACCCCGCCGCGAAGCCGTTCCGCACGCCCGCAAGGGACAGGTGTGGGTGCCTGGCTACTGGGACTGGCGGGGCCACCGCCATGTGTGGGTGGCAGGCCACTTTGAAAAGGTGCGGCCAGGCTACCGCTATCGCACCCCCCAGTGGGAGCAGCGCGACGGGCGCTGGGAACTGCACCGGGGCGGCTGGGACCGCGATGGCGACGGCATTGCCAACCGCAATGACCGCGACCGTGACGGCGACGGCGTGCCCAACCGCCGCGACCACCAGCCGGACAACCCGCGCCGCAACTGATCGTTGATCGACGCTCCGCTGGCTAGCCAGGGCGCCAGGCCCTGTGCCTTTATGCCAGGTGCAACACCGCCTGCCCCAGCCCTGGAAAGTCGGCCACTACCTCGGCCCCCGGCGCCACCAGCACGGTGCCGGTGCATGACCCGGTGGTGACCCAGTGCCCCGCGCGCAGTCCGCCCAGGCTGCGCGCGCCTTCGTTGGCGAGCCACACCAGCAGGCGCAGCGGGTCGCCCGCCGGGTTGCCCCAGGTGGCATGTTGCACGGCCACGGCCCCGTTCACCGACAAGGTCACCGCTTGCGCCAGGGGCTGCACGGCAGCGACATCGGTCACCCCAGCCCCCACGATCAACGCCCCGTGGCAGGCCTGGTCGGCCAGGCGGCTCCACTCGCCCTGTTGCGCCCAGGCAGCAAAGCGCGTGTCGCACACCTCAATGGCGGCGCGCACCGACACCACCGCCGCCAACACCTCGGCGGCGCTGTAGGGGGTGGCGCGGGCGGGCAGGTCAGCCCCCAGTTCGTACACCAGCTCCGCCTCCACGCCCATCACGGCAAAACCCGCGGCAGACAGAGCAACCGCCTCACCCGCTGCGGCCACCCACACCGAATCGCGCGCGAGAGCGGCCCGCGCGGGTTGCGCCTGGGGCGACGCGGCGCCGACCTTCCAGCCTGCGATCTTCCCGCGCGCACGCACCACGGCGTCCTGCACCGCGTAGGCCTCGGCGGCATCGCGTGGGCGAAGCCCTGCGGGAAAGTCCAGCGGGCGGGGCGTGCGCCCTTCCCGGGCCTGGGTGATGACGGCGGCGCTGGCGACAGGGTCCAAAGCGGTGGGGGACATGGCAAAACTCTCCGTGGTGCAAGGGGTCGGCGGGATTATCGGCACCTTCCCCCATCGATCCCGCCCCGCTGCATCAGCAACGATTGCGCCCCATTAGCCGCCGGAGTTGATCCGGCGCACAGGCTTGCCCCCTAGAATCGGCCTCGCAGGAGAGCACGGCAGCCACAGGCCGCCGCTGCACCGAAGGCGCAAACTCCCATACACGCTCAGGTCCCGTACTGCACCATTCATCAAAGCCGTCTGGAGAGCCGCCTCGCGCAACGCGAAGCGCACCGAAGGAGCAAGCCGCAGCCCGGGTGGGTAGCGGTGAATCTCTCAGGTACCAAGGACAGGGGGAGCGGCAGCTAGGGCATTCATGCGCCAGCTGCACGCTATTGAATTCATAGCTGCCAGCGCATGTTTTTCTAGCGCCAGAGCCCAGAAAGGCTTTGAAAATCATGCGCGTGATCGTTTTGGGCGCCGGCTTGCTCGGCGTGACTTCGGCTTATTTCCTCTCGCAACTGGGTCACGAAGTGACCGTCATCGACCGCCAGGGCACGCCCGGCGCCGAAACCAGCTTTGCCAACGGCGGCCAGATCTCGGTAAGCCATGCCGAGCCCTGGGCCAACCCCAGTGCGCCGCTCAAGGTGCTGCAATGGCTGGGCAAGGAAGATGCGCCCCTGCTCTTCCGTCTGCGCGCCGACATGCGGCAGTGGCTGTGGGGCCTGTCCTTCCTGCGCAACTGCACACCCGCACGCACGCGCCACAACATCGAGCAGATCGTGCACCTGGGCACCTACAGCCGCGACACGCTGCAGCAGCTGCGCGCGGCCACCGGCCTCCAGTACGACCAGCGCACGCAGGGCATCCTGCACTTCTATACCAACCAAAAGGAGTTTGACGGCGCGCTGGCCCCGGCCGAGCAGATGCGTGCGCTGGGCTGCGAGCGCCAGGTCATCAGCGCCGACGAGGCCGTGCGCATCGAGCCTGCCCTGGCCCACATACGCCCACAACTCGCGGGCGCCACCTACACGGCCGAGGACGAATCCGGCGACGCCAACCAGTTCACGCGCGAGCTGGCCAAGCTGTGTGAAGCGGCGGGCGTGCAGTTCCGCCTGGGCCACCACATCACCGCGCTGCGCGAGGCCGGTGGCCGCATCGACCATGTGGAAGTGACCAATGCCGAAGGCCGCTTCGAGCGCGTGCGCGGCGATGCGTTTGTGCTGGCCATGGGCTCGTTCAGCCCGCTGCTGGCGCAGCCGCTGGGCATCCAGCTGCCCATCTACCCGGCCAAGGGCTACTCGGTGACCATGCCGGTCAAGGACGCCAGCAAGGCACACCAGGTGAGCCTGACGGACGACGAGTTCAAGCTCGTGTTCTCGCGCTACACCAGCGAACGCGGCGGCGACCGTCTGCGCATTGCAGGCACGGCCGAGCTGAACGGCTATGACCGCCACCTGAACCAGGTGCGCTGCGAGGCCATCGTGCGGCGTGTGGAGCAGCTCTTCCCCGGCGCGGGCGACGCGACCCAGGCGCAGTTCTGGAGCGGTCTGCGCCCCGCCACGCCCAGCAACGTGCCGCTGATCGGCAAGACGAAGGTGGGCAATCTGTTCCTCAATACCGGCCACGGCACGCTGGGCTGGACGCATGCCTGCGGCTCGGGCAAGGCGTTGGCCGACATCGTTAGCGGCCGCGTGCCCGAGGTGGACTTTGCGTTCCAGGGCTTGCAGGGGCGCGCAGCCAGGGCGGCGCTGGTGCCGTCGCGCACGGCGGCCTGAAGCAGCGCGCGGTTGCAGCGAGGCAAGGGTGCTGCAACCGCCGCGAGAGGCTGCGCCTACTTGGCGGCGCCTGTAGCGTGTGCCACAAACTGCGCCACGGCCAGCATGTCCTTCTCACTCATGCGCTCGGCATAGGACGGCATCACGCCGATGCCTGCCTTGAGCGCACGCAACACGCGGCCCGCGTCGGGCTTCAACTCATCCAGCACCGGTCCGACCTGGCCTTCAGCACCCGCAGCCTGCAGCGTGTGGCACACGGCGCAGGCGGGCTGGATCTTGGTGAACAGCTCCTTGCCGCGCGCCAGTTCGGCCGGGTCGGCGGCCGCAGCCGACGCACAGGCGCCAGCGGCCCACAGCGCCGCTGCAAGGCGGCGCGCTCCGTTGCTCCCACCCATCTCAGGCCACGGTCACGGTGACAGCGTGGTCGCGCCAGCTGGCGTTGTTGTAGCCGCCCAGGTTTTCCTCGCGCTGCTCGGCCTGCACATTGCCTGCCGTGTCGGTGGCGCGGCTGGCCAACACATGGGTGCCCGCCTCCAGGCGCAGGGGCAGCGCAAACTGCCGCCAGGCAAAGGGACCCAGGTCGGGGCCGATGAGCTTGGCCGCCTGCCAAGTCTTGCCGCCGTCGGCCGACACCTCCACGCCCTTGATTCCGCGCGTGCCGCCAAAGGCCACGCCATGCACCTGAACCTGGCCGGGCTTGAGGGGGCCCTTGTCGGCCAAGGGGCCGTTGATCCAGGACTTCACGCCCATCTCCCACACCGAAGGCTGGTCGGGGCTGGCCTTGCTGCCGGGTGGCGACATGCGGTAGCCGTGCGACATGATGCGGGCCTGCGACTGTGCGCTGGTGAAGGCCACGCGCTTGACGTACTTGATATTGTTCACGCCCTGGTAGCCGGGCACCACCAGCCGCAGCGGGCCGCCATGCGCCAGCGACAGCGGCTCGCCGTTCATCTCCCAGGCCAGCAGGGCGTCGTCCATCGCCTTCACGGGCACCGAGCGCTCCACCAGTACCGACAGCGGGTCCACACCTTCGGGCAGCTTCTCGCCCCCCGTGCCGGTCAGGTAGGCGGCACCATCGGCCAGCCCGCCCAGGGCGGCCACCACGTTGCGCAGCGGCACACCGCTCCAGACCACACAACCGGCGGCGCCCACCGACCAGGGGGTGCCGCTGGGCTTGCTGGGGAAAAAGCCCCGGCCATTGCCCGAGCACTGCAGCACGGTGGCCACGGTTTCCACGCCCAGCGTCTTGAGCTCAGCCAAGGTGAGGCTGCGCGGGCTCTTGACCCCTTCGACGGACACCGTCCACGCGTCGCGGTTGTCCAGGATGGCCGCGTCAGGCGCAGGCAGGTTGTTGCGCACGTACAGCTGGTTGGACGGCGTGATGACGCTGGTGCCGAACGCGGAGCGGCGCGTCTCCAGGGTACTGCTACTGTGCACGATCAACGCATCCGGCGACTTCCACCCTGCGTAGGCGGGCAGCGGCTTGGCCGCAGACGCTGCGGCCTGCTGGGCCCGCGCACTGCCCGGCCATCCGGCCAGGCCCAGCGCGCTCAGGGCAGCAGCACTCCCGGCCAACATGTGGCGGCGCGGCAGGGTCATCGAATCTTTCATGGAAACGTCTCCAAATAGTGGGGTGGACAAAACCTTGTAGCCCCTCGCCATTGGGCGGGGACGGGGGATCGGGTCAGCCCGCATTCTGTGCGGCAGCCCCTCGCACCGCACGCGCGGCTTCGTTAGCAGAAGTAACAAGAACAAAACATCGGAAACATTCGTACGCAGGTGCGGAGGCCGTGGGCATATTCGCGCTTTGTTGTGGGGAGAGGAAAAGCGCTATGAACATCATCAGAAAACGATCCTGGCGACCACTCGGGCTGCTCCTGCTCTGGGGGCTGGGTTGCAGCACCGCGCAGGCCCAGCTGACGGCCATCGTGGTCGTGGAGCCCACGGCCCGCAAGGCTGCGCACTCCATCCTGCGCACCTCGGCCGAGTCGGGTCTGTCGAAGGCCGTGGGCCAGCCTGTGGCGCTGACCACCAGCGACGACCTGGCCGACGTGATGCGCGCCACCCGCAGCGCGGGCTATGACATCTTCATTGCGCCAGCCCAGGTGGCGGCATCTGCACTGCAACGCGGCTACGAACTGGTGGGCGCCACGCACAAATCGGACAAGTACCTGCTGGTCGGCCTGCAGCCCATCGCCGCCGTGCCCGCCATGAAAGGCCGGCGGCTGTACCTGCCTCAGCAGGACTCGGTCTACACCTACATGGCGCGCGGCATGCTGAACGAAGCGGGGCTGTCGTTCCAGGATCTGCGGGCCGTGCAGTACGAAAAGTTCCCCCAGGCGGGCCTCACGGCCCTGACCCTGGGCACGGCCGATGCCACCGTGGTGCGCGAGGACGACTGGGCCGAATGGTCGGCGGCGAACCCCGGTATCGCGCGGGTGCTGGCCACCTCGCAGCCTGTGCCGGGCGGGTTCTCCATCGTGGTCAAGAAGGACCTGCCGGCGGATGCACGCAGCAAGCTGGCCCAGTGGTTCAGCACGTCGTCCTCGGCCAGCGGCCTGCCGCTGGTTTCGGTGCGCCCGGAGGCGGTGGAATACCGCCGCGTGGCCGAGCTGGGGCTGTTCACCCCCACCAGCCTGCCTGGGGTGAACCGCATCACCGCGCGCGAAGCACAGACCCTGCTGGCACAAGGCGCCACGCTGGTGGACACGCGCACCGAGAAGGAATTCAAGACCAAACGCATCCGGGGCGCCGTGTTTGCGGCCTACGTGGAAAAGAGCCTGAAGGACGTGGCCTTCAATGCGGCGCAGGACGACTTCCAGGCGCTGGACAAGCTGCCAGGGCTGGACAAGGCCAAGCCGGTGATTTTTGCGTGCAATGGCGCCGAGTGCTGGAAGTCCTACAAGGCCGCCAAAGTGGCCACTACCAAGGGCTTCCAGTCGGTGTACTGGCTGCGCGGGGGGCTCCCGGAATGGGACGAGACCGGCTTGCCCACAGAGGGTGGTTAGGAACCTGCGCAGGGCCTCCGGGCCCCAGTCCTTACAATGGGTTGCTTATCAACACCCAAGGGCGCGTAAGGCGCCCTTTGTATGGAAATAGCAATACTGTTCGCCCTCATCTTCCTCAACGGCCTGTTTGCCATGTCAGAGATCGCTCTGGTCACGGCCCGCAAGGTGCGGTTGCAAAAGCTGATTGATGAGGGCGATAGCGGTGCCGCCGCTGCCGTGAAGCTGGGCGAAGACCCCACGCGTTTTCTCTCCACCATCCAGATCGGCATCACGTCGATCGGCGTGCTGAACGGTATCGTGGGCGAGGCTGCCCTGGCAGCGCCGCTGGCATCGTGGCTGGAGCGCCTGGGCGTGCCTCTGCCCTACGGCGGCTACGCGGCCACCGGGCTGGTGGTGGTGCTGATCACGTACTTCTCCATCGTGGTGGGCGAGCTGGTGCCCAAGCGCATCGGCCAGTCGTACCCCGAAACCTTTGCGCGCCTGGTGGCGCGGCCCATCAACTTTCTGGCACTGGCCACCAAGCCGTTTGTGCTGCTGCTGTCCACGTCCACGCGCACCCTGCTGCGCTTGCTGGGCGTGAAGGAAACCAGCGGCAGCCCGGTGACCGAAGAAGAGATCCACGCCATGCTGGTCGAAGGCACCACAGCCGGTGTGATCGAGTCGCACGAGCACACGATGGTGCGCAACGTGTTCCGCCTGGACGACCGCCAGATCGGCTCGCTGATGGTGCCGCGCGGTGATGTGGTGTGCCTGGACATCGATGCTCCGTTTGAAGAAAACCTGAAGTGCATCGAAGAGTCCGACCACGCACGCTTCCCGGTGGTGCGCGGTGGCATGGACAACATCCTGGGCGTGATCAATGCGCGCCAATGGCTGTCGCGCACGCTGCGCGACAAGGCGCGCGGCGGCCTGGCCGACCAGCCGCTGCAGACGGCGCTGTATGTGCCCGAGACCATCACGGGCATGGAGCTGCTGGACAACTTCCGCCTGTCGGACGTGCACATGGCGTTTGTGATCGACGAATACGGCGAGGTGCAGGGCATCGTCACGCTGCAGGACCTGATCGAAGCCATCACCGGCGAGTTCCAGCCGCGCGACCCCGAAACCTCGTGGGCGCTGCAACGTGAGGATGGCAGCTGGCTGCTGGACGGCCACATCCCCGTGCCCGAGCTGAAAGACCGCCTGAACCTGGATGCCGTGCCCGAAGAAGAACGCGGCCGGTACCACACCCTCAGCGGCATGATCATGCTGCTGACCGGCCGCCTGCCCAAGGTGACCGACACCGTGCAGTGGGAGGACTGGAAGCTGGAAGTGGTGGACATGGATGGCAAGACCATCGACAAGATCCTGGCCACGCGGCTGACGCCCGAGGAAAAAGCCGAGTCCGACGAGAACGGCGCGGGCTGACCGAACCCGCCGGGGGGACTGCTTGCCGGCAAGCCCCCTCTTTCCTCTTCTACATCAGGACGGTGAGGGCTCGCCGTCCACAAACACCGTCAACACACCGGTGTAGCCGTACAGATGGTGGTGGGCGATCTCGCCCCCCGCAAAGAACCCCGCCAGGGGCACATCGCCCAGCGCGTGGCGCACGATCTGCAGCTCCGCGCTGGGCCCGCCAAAATGCGGGCCGCCCCGGCCCGAGCAGCTCACATAGATCGCGCCACAAATGCGCCGCCCGATGGGCGGTTGAGCGCCAGCGGGCGTTGCGGCTCCCGGCGCAGCATCGAGGCCGCCAGGGGCGTCGGACGACAGCATCGGCGCGGGCTCCAGCTCCTCGGGCGATAGCTCCTCGCGGATTTCGGCGCAGATGCGCATGAGGTCGGCACGCGCGGCCGCCACGTTGCGCTGGCAGAACGCCAGATGCATGCCGGGCTCCACATGGTCGGCCAGCGCCACGCCCCGGCGAGAACCATCCAGCCCCAGGATATGGCGCACGCGCGTGTCGGCGCCAAAGTGGCCCGTGCGGCGCTGTCCCTGCGGTTGTTCACCGGCGTTGACCAGCCCTGCCAGCGTGGCGCGCACCTTGCGCAGCGCGGGCTGCGGATCGCCCCCGTCGAGCGAGACCTGCAGCGTGTCGAGCAGTACATCGAGCGCGGGCTCGCCGTCGAGCGCGAGCACCACGTTGTCCTGCGCGGCCGTGATGGTGTGCAGCGCGCCCACGGGCTGGCAGCCCTGCGTGACACGCGACACCAGCGACACGCCCGCGCCAAACGCCACGCCCGAGAGGCCACCGTCAAACACCCCGCTGGCACCGCCTTGCCCGGCCATGTTGCCGTCGCCGCCCACCGCAAACTGCACGCTGGCCGTGCGGCTGGCGCTGAGGCCGCCAAACAGATAGCCCGTGTCGGTCCGCGCAGCCATCTCGGCCAGCAGTTCGGTGAGGTCCGGCGTGTGGCCGTCGGCATGCACCAGCGCTGTGTGGGCCACAAAGCCCGTGCCGGCGTGCGGCGCATGGGCAGGCAGCGGCGCCACACCCGAGAACACGCGGTACTGGTCGGCCGGCACATCCAGCAGCATGACCGAGAGGGCGGGCTCATCAAAGTATTCGGCATTGTTGGCCGACACGCCCACCCCCACGGTGCCGCTCCAGTCGGTCACTGCCGGCAGCTCACCGCTCAGGTAGTCGAGCAGCGCCTGGGCTTCGTTGGCGTAGTGGTCGGTGATGTAGAGCAGGCCCAGGGCGGGGGCCGATGCGTAGTCGGGCAGCGCCATCTGGGCGCGCAGCTGCGCCAGCACCAGCGCAGCGGCCATGCGCCACTGGGGGTGGGTGGCGTGGCCGGTGGGAAAGAGTTTCATGGTGAGGGTCTCCGTGCCGGGGCGGGAGGTAGGCCAACGTGGCGCCACCTGCGTGCTGCCGCACCCGCCCGCGTTGGCGTCAGCCCGCTCGCTTGCGGGCAGCCGGGCTGCGGGTGCTGCCGGCCTTCTTGGCGGCGGGCTTCGTGGTGGTCTTGCGGGCTGCGGGCTTCTTGGCCGCAGCAGTCTTTTTTGCGGCGCCTGCGGATGATGCCGCCGCGCGCTTGGCGCCGCCCTGCATGGTCTGCATGCCCTTGGCGGCAAACTGGCTGGCCATGCCGGTGGCTGTCTTCAGGGCTTCCTTGGCCAGGCCGGTGGCCATGTTCTTGGTGGTGTCGATGGCGGTCTGCTTGGCCGCATCCTTCATGGCGTTGGCCGCGATCTGCTGGAACTGGCTGGTGAGCGCACCCCACCACTGCATCGGGTCCACCACGGCGGGCTCGGCCGCAGCCGGAGTCTTGCCCTTGGCTTTGGGCTTGGCCTTGGCAGCCGGTGCAGGCTCGGCGTCGGCCTCGTCCGGGGTGTCTTCTTCAGCGGCAGCGCGACCCGTGACGCGGGCCGCCGCGCCAGCCACGGCCTCAGCGGCACCGGTCACGGTGTCAGCGGCCTTCTGCACACCGCTCATCACCGTGTCGGCGGTCTTGAGCTTGAAGGCGTTGGCCACATCGCCCATGCTGAAGTTCATGCCCTTGAGCGTGGCCAGGGTCATCTTCTGCACCTCCAGCGCCTGGATGGTGGCGGCCAGCGCGCGGGAGTTCTGCTCCAGCCAGAACTGCACGGCCTTGAGCTCTTCAATGCGCTTTTCCAGCTCTTCCACGCTGATGGTGGGGGCCACCCAGTTGGAGAGGTTGGGCAACTGCGGAATGCTGCTGGACGCCCCCTTGGCCAGGCTTTGCAGAAAGTCAAAACCGGGGACGAATTTGCCGAAACCGAAGTTGTTGGATGTGTCGCTCATGGCCGCTCCGCGAGAGGTGGGTCGTTGGAACCTGCTCCAGGTTCTTGAGGAGGCACAGCTTACTCCAATGCGTTGCGCCCGCGAAGGCGCTGCGGCCGCGCGGATCTCAGTGTTTGTGCCCATCCATCATGCTGCCTGCCGTGGCGCCGCCGGGCGCGGAGGTGCCCACGGGCACCGTCAGGTTCAGCTTGCTTTCCACACCCTTGGCGTCCTGGAACACCAGGGTGAGCGGCACCGTGCTGTCCTTGGCCAGCGGCGCCTTCAGGTCCAGCAGCATGACGTGGTAGCCGCCGGGCTTGAGTTCCACCGTCTTGCCCGCCGGCAGGTCCAGCGCGGGCACGGCGCGCATCTTCATGATGTCGCCTTCCATCTTCATCTCGTGCACTTCGGCCAGGCCGGCTGCGGGCGACTCGGCGCGCACCAGACGCGCTCCGTCCTTGGCCGTGAGGCGCATGAACGCGCCCGTGGCCTTCTGGCCCTGCACGCTGGCGCGGGCCCAGGCGCCTTCGACCTTGACGGCGGCGGTCTGCGCCCATGCAGGGGCGCTGAGCAGTGCAGCAACGATGGCGGCGGTGTGAAGCAGTGTTTTCATGGTGAATGTCTTTCGGTTGGCTCAAATAAAAGAGGGATAGAGGGGGATGAGGGGCTGGGCCCGACTGTCAATGATTGTGGGCAGCCGCGCCACCGCTGGGCAGAATCTCCAGCGCTGCCGCAGGGGACTTCAGGTCTGACAGCTTCTGGCCCGCCTGGGGCACATCCACCCAGTCGTTGCGGCCTTCGGTGCAGACCTGGCGCACGGGCCAGTACACGGTGCCTGCTTGCTCGGGGGCAGTGGCGACCAGCACGAACTCGTCGTAGTGGGCGCTTTGCAGCATGTCGTCTGCAGTCTTGGCCGTCCAGGTCACGCGCACCACATCTTCGGTGATGCTGCGGCCGTGGCTGGTGTAGGGCTGGGCCAGCTTGTCGCGCTGCACGTCGAGCGTCCAGCCCGGCTTGGGCATGGGGCGCGCACCGCGCATGCCTGCAGGGATGTCCACCACGACCTGCCGCGTGGGCGACGCGCCGCAGCCGTGGCCGACCTTGAACGCGGCCTTGTAGCTGGCGCCGGCCGGAGCGACCTGGTATTCGAGCACCACATGGGCCGATGCAGTGCCAAACAGGGCGGCAGCGCCAGTCAAACATGCGGCAGCAGCTATCTTTTTCATAGTATTCAACAACATGGGGAGTATTCCTTTCAGAGGGAGACCTTCAACTCAGCCATGTAGCTGCGCTGCGGGTAGGGGTGGAAGTTCCAAAACTGGTAGTTGTTCAGGTTGTCGATGCCCACGGCGGCGCTGACCGCTTTGGTGATCTGGTAGCGCACGCGCACATCGGTGGTGAAGTAGCGGCTCGCGCCCTGGTAGGCAAAACCGTTGGGGTCGCTGTTGTCGAGCGTGCTGTATTGCTTGCCGCTGTAGCGCGCGCCCAGGGTGTACGACCATTTGTCGTCGGGCCGGTAGGTGGCCACGGCGGTGGCACGCCACTCGGGGATGCGTGGCTGCCATTTACCGACGCTGGCCGGGAACTTGTCGTTGCGCGTGATCTTGGAATCCGTCCAGGTCAAGCTGCTGCCCAGCTCCAGCCCGCGCACGAAGACGTTGGCGGCCTGGTACGACAGCTCGATGCCCTTGGTATGGATGGCGTCCACGTTCTGCACATTGGTCACGTTGGGCGTGACGAGCACATTGGTCTGCGAGTACAGCGCGTCCTTGGTGCGCTCAAAGAAAGCGGTCAGGCGCAGCAGCCCGTTGCCTAGGTCCCGCTCGGCCGTCAGCTCGGTGGTCCAGCTCTTTTCGGGCTTGAGGTTGGGGTCGTTGTTGATGAGCGTGCCGCTGCCGCTGATGCCGCCCTGGTACAGCTCGGCTACGGTGGGCATGCGCACCGCGCGGCCGGTGGACGCCTTGAGCACCCACAGGTCGCTGGCCTGGTAGGCCACGGCAGCCTTGGGCGAGACATACGTCTCGTTGCGCTCGGGGTGGCTCACCGTGGTGGTGGCGTTGCCCGTCTGTCCGTTGCTGGCGCTCCAACGCTCGGCGCGGGCGCCCAGTACGGCCTTCCATTGGGGTGCGATCTTCCAGGTGTCTTGCGCCCACAGGCCCAGCAACTGGGTGTCTCCGTTGAAGGCCTGGTTCCGGGCGCCTGCGGCTCCGTTGATCCAGTTCGTCGTGGCGTTCTCCACCGTGCGCAGCTGGTAGCTGTCTCGCTGCAGGCCGAAGTCCACGATGTGTGCGCCCTGCATCCCATCGGGCCGCCAGGTGCCCTTGGCGGCCAGCGTGTTCCAGCCCGTGCCCTTGCTGTTGACGATGCGCCCTGCCCCGCCGTTCAGCGCCGCAGGCAGCGCCACGGTGGCGGCGCGCAGGGTGTCGGTCTGGTAGTCGTACAGGCTGGCGGCTACCTCCCAGTCAAACACGCCTTGCGTGCGGCTCTTGACCGACAGGCCGTGCATGAAATGCGTGAGGTCTTCGTTGGAGACGTTGAAGTCGGTGGGCGTGAGCGCGAACGAGCGGCCATTGATGTTGACCGTACCGCTGTAGACCGCATTGCCGTTGGCATCGCGCAGGTAGCTGGCGGGGCGCCCTTCGGATTCGTTGTGCCACCAGCCGAAGGTGTAGGCGGCCCGCACAGTGGGCGAGAAGTCGTAGGAGATCTTTGCCTTGATATGGTCTTGCTGCGTGTGGTATTGCGTGGCGGTGCCCAGCAGATACCAGGGCTGGTTGCTGCGGTTGTTGTCCAGTACGGCGCTCGTCACGGGTGTGCCCGCACTGCCCACGGTGCCCGCGGACACCAGGCGCGTGGGGAAGGTGAGCGGCTGGCCTTCGCTGTCGGTCTTGTTGAAGTTGAGAAACCACGACCAGTCGCCATTCTTATTGCCCACCGAGGCGCTCACCTGCTTGCCGCCGTAGGTGCCGTTGGTGCTGTACAGGTCGAACGGCTGGTGCTGGGTGCTGACCTGCCCGTGCGCCTCAAACTTCGTCGGCATGCGCGTAAGGTAGTCCACCACGGCGCCCACCGAGTTGCCTGCGTACGCTGCGGAGAACGGGCCGTAGAGCACGTCCACCCGCTCGATCTCTTCGGGCGTGACCAGCATCCAGCGCGGCGCGTTGGTGGGGCCGTTGCCCAGGTAGTTGCTCAGCAAAATGCCATCGGCAAACACCATGGACCGCGCCGGGTTGCCCGTGCCCGACGCGCGGGTGGACAGCACGGCGTGGTTGTAGTCGCCGATATAGCGCTTGCGCACCAGCAGGCTGGGCAGGTACTTGAGGGCGTCTTCGCTGTCGGTGGCATTGATCGCATGCTCGATCTGCTCGCGCGTCACGCCCTCGATGGTGGTGGGTATCTGCGTGGGCAGCAAGGTGGGCTGGCCACCGCTGATGGTGACCACGCCCAGCTCCTTGACCGGGGCATGGCTGGTAGTGCTGGTGCCATTGCTGTCAGCGGTCTGGGCGAATGCGGAAGAAGCCCCGGCACATGTGATGC
>OFJB01000215.1_pt1 | contig 31651 bp, 28 predicted proteins | sample 1775081 | NCBI WGS metagenome assembly OFJB01 (sample SAMN08195771, study PRJEB24354) | sludge metagenome | isolation source: initial sludge from phenol fed wastewater aerobic bioreactor | place: India: Nagpur | collected 2016-06-05
GAGGCCCTGCTACGCAACGCCCGCCAGGTGCTGGCCAGCATCGAGCAGATGCATGCCAACCTCTCGCCCTTTGCCACCGGCATTCGCGGCCATGTGAGCCTGTGGGCCAGCACGCATGCCACCCACACCTTTTTGCCGGCTGACCTGGCGGAATTCCTCAAGCGGCACCCCCAGGTCAGCGTGAGCCTGGAAGAGCGCACCAGCGCCGAGATAGTGGTGGCGGTGGCCAATGGCGAGATCGAGGTGGGCGTGTTGGCAGACAGCGGCACAGGCGCTGGGGTCGAGCTGTCGCCTTACCGGCAGGACCGCCTGGTGCTCATCGTTCCCGCAGGCCATGCACTGGCAGGGCGCGGTCGGGTGGGCTTTGCCGAGGTGCTGGACCAGGCCTTTGTGATGCTGCACGCGGGCTCGGCCATTCACACCTTCACGACCAATGCAGCCGCCGCGCTGGGGCGGCACCTGGATGTGCGCATTCAGGTGCGGAGTTTGGAGGCCGTTTGCCGCATGGTGGGCGCGGGCGTGGGCATCGGCCTGGTGCCACGGGGCGCGGCCCTGCAGGTGGCGGGCCTGAGCGAACCGCCGGTGCTGGTCGAGCTGGACGAGCCCTGGGCGCAGCGCGACCTGCAGATCTGCGTGCGCAAGGGGGCGATGCTGACGGGCTTTGCTGCGGCGCTGGTCGCACATCTGCGCCAGGGCGCTGGCGCCGCTACTGCCTGATGGCCTGATCAGGCTGCTGCGATCTCCACCTTGGCGCCGCCGGCCTGCAGCTTTTTGCGCAGTGCCTGCGGTGTGGCGGCAGGCACCATCAGCGCGGCCAGTTCGTGCAAGGGGGCCACGCTGAACGGCGATGCCGTGCCCAGCTTGTCGATCGAGGCCAGCACCACCGTTTCTGCCGCCCGCTGGTGCAGGGCGCGTTTGACGGCTGCTTCTTCAAAATCTCCCGTGGTCAGACCGGCCTCGGCATGCACGCCGGTCACGCCCATCAGGTACAGGTCGGCCTGCAACTGGGCGGCGGCCTCGACCACGCTGGCACCCACATTCACCATGGAGTGGCGGAACAACCGCCCTCCCAGCATCAGCACCTCCACCTGCGTGTGCCCAGCCAGCGCCACCGCTACGGTGGGGCTGTGCGTGACCACGGTGGCGCGCAAGTCCAGCGGCAGGTGCTGCACCACCTGCAACGACGTGGTACCCCCATCCAGGATCACCACCTGGCCGGGCAACACCAGCGCGGCCCCGGCGCGGCCCAGGGCGCGTTTGTCTTCTGGCGCGAGTTGTTCGCGCGCCTGCAGATTGCCCATGGCGGCCGAGGCGGGCAGGGCGCCGCCGTGCACACGCTGCAAGCGGCCCTCGGCCGCCAGCTCGCGCAGGTCACGCCGTACGGTGTCTTCCGAGATCCCCAGCTCCTCGCTGAAGGCTTTGGCCACGATCTGGCCGTCTTGCTGAAGTCGAGCCAGCAGCAGCTGTTTGCGTTGGGTGGTCAGCATGAAGGGTTAAATCCGGTGATTGCACGAAGTTGCATGTTTGTGCATGATATTGCGTAAATCAATCTTGTCAAAACCATGTACTTACCACCAGACCACACTGCCTTCCTGCAGGCGCCCGCCGTATGTCACCACCCAAGCCGGCCAAAAGGGAGCCTTGCATGAGCCGCCCTGTGCCCGATGTGCCCATCGCTGAGCTGAACGCCCGCTCCGAGCATGTGAAGCTGCTGGATGTGCAGGTGCTCTCCGACAACTGGTATGTGCTGCGCAAGGTCACCTGCTCACTGCGCCGGCGCGATGGCGAATGGCAGACGATGAGCCGCGAGGCCTACGACCGGGGCAACGGCGCTGCGTTGCTGTTGTTCGACCCGCGTCGCAGCACCGTGGTGCTGACGCGCCAGTTCCGGCTGCCCGCCTTTCTCAATGGTTGCGCTGACGGCCTGCTGATCGAGACCTGCGCGGGCCTGCTCGACGGCGATGACCCCGAAACCTGCATCCGCCGCGAGGCCGAGGAAGAAACCGGCTACCGCGTGCGCCAGCCGCGCAAGGTGTTCGAGGCGTACATGAGCCCGGGCTCGGTGACGGAAAAGCTGCACCTCTTCGTGGCGGAATACGAACCCGGCGACCGCATCCTCAGCGGCGGTGGCCTGGAGGGAGAGGGCGAGGACATTGAGGTGATTGAGATGCCGCTGGCCGACGCCCTGGCGGGCATTGCCAACGGCACGATCCAGGACGGCAAGACCATCATGCTGCTGCAGCATGTGGCCTTGGAGCTGCGAGGCACCGCCCGGTAAAAAAAGCGTCCCCCGCAGGTCATCAGGGCCGCGCCAGCCGCAGCGGCTCGCCCACGCGCGCCTTCACCACGTCGTCGCGGTGGAAGGGCAGGGTGTGCCAGCGCTTGGCCGAGAACTCGCGCATCTGGTCATTGGCGTGGGGCGATGCAGGGTTGGTGGACTGGCCGTAGGTCAGGATGGCCTGGGCCACCGGGCCCTTGGCGTCGAAGGTCACGGTCTGCACGTAGCTGGTGCCGTAGTCGATGCGCAGGCCTGCCTTGTTGATGGGCGCGGGCTCCTGGCGGCCCAGGTTGTTCAGCACGCCTTCAAACTCCTCGCCGCCGTGCAGCGCAATCGCTTCTTCGGTGATGGCGGGGCGTTGCACGCTGCCCAGCGTGGCGTCGAGCGTGTAGCCGCTGGTGCGGATGGCCTTGACGGCGCCGTCCAGGGCCTCCCACACCTTGGCGGCGGTGGCTGCGTCGTCCATCTTCAGGCCGGCCGGGGTGGCCACGGGTTGCGCAGGGTCGAAGGGCACGCGGTGCACGCCGGGGATGTTGCGCGCGGTACGCCAGAACTCGCGGAACACATGGGCGCCACGGGCGTCGACGTTGTTGCGGCGGTCCCAGCCTTTGAGGGCCGCGCAGCCGTCACGGGATTCGGCTGTGGGGGCCTTGTCACACGCGGCCAGCAGGTCGGGCACCACCACCTGGGCCATGAAGTTGCGGTTTTCGAACAACTGGCCCTGGATGGCCTGCAGCGTGACCTTGCCCCGGCCGAGCATTTCAGGAATCTCGGCCAGACCGGCGCGGGTGCGTGGTCGCGTCAGGCTGGCGTCGCCCACCAGGGGCGAGATGCCCTCAAACTTCTGGCCGGGGTGGGTGTAGACAAAGCTGTCGTTGCTGTTGTGCACCCAGTCCGTGCGGAAGGCCACGGGCATGCGGCCGATGGGGATGAGCCCCGGCACGGGCGATGCGCTGTCGCGGCGCCAGTCGCAGTCAGCGCGTGATCCGTTCAGCACCACCAGGCCGGCAGCGGCGCGCAGCGCGGCGGCGGGCTGGCTGGGTGCGCAGCGGGCGAGCTGGGCGGCATCCACGTCGGGCACCACGCTCACGTCGGCATACATGGCCTGGCCGCTGCGGTCGGCGGCCAGCGTGTTCACCCAGGGCAGCCCCAGGTTGGCGTGCGCCTTGTGCAGGTCTTGCACCGAGCGGGCGCGGGCAAAAGCCAGGGCTGCGTCCATCATGCGGGTGTTGCCAGTGTTGGCGTCGCGCAGGGCGTAGGCGGTCTTGGCGTTCCAGGTCAGGCCCGCGCGGGGCACCACCACCAGCGGGCCCCAGCGGGTGGACCACACGGTGTGCTCTTGCGTCTGCAGCTTGCCGTCCGGGCCGGGGATCTGGGCGCTGACCTTGCGGGCGGTCATCTTCTCGGGCTTGCCGTCCACCAGGTAGGTGGTGGGGTCGCCTTCGGCCAGCATCACTTCGTAGAAGGTGAAGCGCTTGCCAGTGGACACCGTGTGCGACCAGGCCACGTCCTTGTTGAAGCCGATGGAGACCATGGGGTAGGTGCCGATGCCCACGCCCATCACGTCTATCTGACCGGGGATGGTGAGGTGCATTTCATAGAAGCGGTTGGGGCCGCTCCACGGGAAGTGCGGGTTGCCCAGCAGCATGCCGCTGCCGTTGGCCGTCACGTCCTTGCCAAAGGCCCAGGCGTTGGAGCCCAGGGGCGAGTCGAGCAGGCCCACGTCGCGCAGCGCCTGCGCGGCATCGGCCAGGTTCACTGCAGAGGCGGGCGCCTGCGCGGCCTTGGCGGCGGGCGGCTGGGCTCCCAGCATGCCGTCGGCCAGCGCAGCAATACCGGCCTGCACGGCCACCACCTCGGCCATGCGGCGGTATTGGGCCAGGGTCATGGGCTGCACCCAGGGCTTGCCCCGGCAGGCATCGGGCAGGGTGGCGGCGTTGTCGGCCAGGAAGCGGTTGTAGCCCGCCACATAACCACGCGCCAGGGCCTGCGTTTCGGCACTGGTCTTGGCCCAGGCGCGCTCCAGCATGGCGTCGTCCATGTGGGCGGCCACGAACAGGTCGATCTGCGCGTTGGGGATGTAGCGGCGGCCCAGCAGCCCGATGGTCTGGGCGCCGAAGGTGCTGCTGCGCTGGCCGCGCGCGGTCACGAGCTGGTCGGCCGTCATGCAGACGTTGTCCTGCGCATAGGCATAGGCCACGCCGTAGGCCAGCGATTCGGGGTCGTTCGCGGTGATGTGCGGAATGCCGTAGGTGGTGCGCTCAATGGTCACGCCGCGATCTGCGCGTGCAGCGCCTGGCTGGCTGGCGCAGCCCGCCAGAAAGAGGGCGGTGCAGGCCGCGGCCAGGGTGGTCAGGGCCATCGAGAGGCCGCGATGGGTTGAGGGTTCGTGCATGGGTGGGTGTCTCCGTTTGTGTGGGCCCGCAGCGCAGGGCCATGGCTGCGGGGCGCTGTCGTCGCACAGTCATGCTACTGCCCGGTAACACCGCGAAGCGGTGGCGGTTTGGCCACAAAGGGTGGCAAGATCGCCACCATGCCCACTGCCAAAACTGCACTGCCGTCCTGCCTGAACGTGGGCATCCTCTGGGGGCACGGCAGCATTGCCAGCACCGCCGCCGCTACGGTGGACGCCCTGCGCGCCATGAACATGCTGGCGGCGATGCGCCCCGGGGGCGCGCAGCCTGTGGTGCGCTGGTTCTGGCTGCGCATGCCGCAGGAGCGCGATGCCGCACCGCCGCCGGTGCCCGGCGCAGACCTGGGCCCAGAGGTGCTGGATGTGGTTGTCGTCCCCGGCTGGCTGGTCCCCACCGGGCCGCAATTGCGCGAGATCAGTCAACGCTACAGCCAGCACTTTGGCGCCATGCTGCGGGGCCACCTGCAGCGGGGCGGGCTGGTGGCGGCGCTGTTCAACGGGTCCAGCCTGCTGGCGCACTGTGGCCTGCTGGCGGGGCGCAAGGCGGCGTTGCCCTGGGTGTTTGCACCGTCCATCGTGCTGCAGTCCAGCGAGAGCGGCGCCAAGACGGCCGATGCGGCTGAAGTGATCTGGCAGCGGGAACGAACCTGGCAGCGCGATGGCGCCCTATGGACCACGGCCTCGCTGCAGGACACCCTGGCGGCCATGCTGGACCTGCTGGCCCAGACACCGGCGGCCGAGCTGGCGCAGGCCGCATCGCACGCGCTGCTGTTCGACCCCCAGCGCCAGCTGACCGCCACCACCGCCATGGAGACCCCTACGGGCCACCCCCTGGCGGCGGGCGCGCTGGAGCAGGCGCGGCGCTGGCTGCAGGACCACCGCAACGAGCCCTACAGCCTGCAGGCCACGGCCCGCGCCGCCGCCACCAGCCCACGCACCTTGCTGCGCTGGTTTGCCCAGGTGCATGGGGAAACACCGCAGGACTACCTGCACCGGCTGCGCATGGCCCAGGCCCAGGCGCTGCTGCAGACCACCTACCTCACGGTGGACGACGTGGCGCAGCAATGCGGCTACAACGACACGGGCAGTTTTCGCAAGGTGTTCACCCGCGTGGCGGGGGTGACGCCAGGGGCCTACCGCCAGCGCTTCAAGCTGCGTACATCGCGCAAGCAGTGGCTGGGGCGGCAGGGGCTGCCTGGCGACGACGGGCGGGTGTAGGCAGGCCGACGGCATTCGCTGTCGCTGGCGGGTATCTGCGCCAGCGCGGGCGGCGATAATGCTGCATTGCTATTGAATCAATAGCTGCCCAGGCATGATGGACTGGCGCTTGGTGCCGTTTTGATTCCCAAACTGTTTTTTGCTGCCATTCTTCTCCATGCAAGCCCTGCTCGACGCCATTGCCACCATGCCCTTGCCCACCGACGCCCAGCGCGTCTTCCACGGCCGGGGTGGGCTGTTTCCGGGCTGCGAGCAGTGGGTGCTGGACGCGTACCCGCCGGTGCTGGTGCTGACCAGCTTTGCGCCGGCCAGCGACGCCGAACTGGAGACCATCGGCGCGGCGCTTCAGGCACGCTGGTCGCAGATTGCGCCCGCAGGCCAGCCGCTGAACTGGGTCTTCCAGCACCGGGGCGAGGCCTTGCGCATCGAGGGCCGCAGCGAAACGCGCCTGGGGGCCGGCGCCGTGCCCGACCCGCATGTGGTCACCGAAGCGGGCGTGCGCTACCGCGTGCATGTGCTGCGCGGCCAAAACCACGGCCTGTTCCTGGACATGGCCGCAGGCCGCCGCTGGGTGCGCGACTACGCCGCTGCGCGCCGTGCAGACCGTTACGGCCTCAAGGTGCTGAACCTGTTTGCCTACACCTGCGCGTTTTCCGTGGTGGCGCTGCAGGCGGGCGCCCGGCAGGTGGTCAACGTGGACATGAGCCACGGCGCCATCGGCATTGGGCAGCAAAACCACCAGCTCAACGGCATCACCTCGGGCGCCACCTTCTTGCCGCACGACATCTTCAGCAGCTGGGGCAAGATCCACCGCAGCGGCCCCTATGGCCTGGTCATCGTGGACCCGCCCAGCTACCAAAAGGGCAGCTTTGTCGCCACCAAAGACTACGCCCGCCTGATGCGCCGCCTGCCCGACCTGCTGGCCCCTGGCGGCCATGCGCTGCTGTGCCTCAATGCGCCGGAGCTGGGCCTGGCCTTTTTGCAGGACCAGATGCAGGAGCTGGCGCCTGATCTGCGGTTTGTGGAGCGTGTGGCCAATCCCCCCGTGTTTGCCGATGTGGACCTGCAGCGCGCGCTGAAGGTGCTGGTGTACCAAGCGCCTGAACTGGCGGCGGCAGCCTAAGAGCGGCTGACAAAACTCAGCGAAGCGGTTCTGGCTAGGCGCTGTGTCGCAGGCAGTACGAGCAGTACGACAAGACACAGCAACGACGCCAGAAGAGTCTTGTTAGCCGCTCTAAAACACCCCCATCCCCAGCCCCGCCGCCATGGCCTCCCCCAGCGCGCGGCAGCGCTCCAGGTCGGCCGGTGCAATCTGCTTGGGGGCCAGGATGGCCTCGGGCGTTTGCGCGTGGGTGCAGACGATCAGTGGGTCTGCCACAGGCCGCAGGCGCCAGCCGGTGGCGATGCGTGCGATCTGGCGGGCGGCGTTGGTGCCGTCGCTGCCAGCGCAGACCAGGCTGGCATAGGGGCGGCCATTGATCTGGTCGAGTGCGCCGTAGTAGGTGCGGTCAAAAAAGTCCTTGAGTAGACCGCTCACAGCCGCCAGGTTTTCAGGCGTGGCAAACAGGTAGCCATCGGCCGCCAGCACATCGGCTACCTTGGCCTCGGGTGCAGGCAAGAGCCGTACCGCAACCCCGCTGTCACCCGCCTGGGCGCCGGCAACGGCGGCCTCCACCATCTGGCGGGTGCCGCCGGTGTGGGAGTGATAGATGATGAGCAGTGTTTTGGTGGCGTGCATGGCGCCAGCATAGAGGACATGCATGCGGGTTTCTCCCCGCGCTGCTTTGCGCCACGCAGCATAGGCAGCGCAGGGTTCGCTGACAGAATGGAGGCGTTCTGCATCCTGCAATTCCCGATTCCATGCGTCTGACTTCTTCCGTGTCCCGCTGGCTGCACACCACGAGGGCGCGCCTGACCCTGCTGTTTGGCGGCACCGCGGTTGCCATCGGCCTTGCGGTCGGCTTGCTGGCCGACGAGTTGTTGACGCGTCAGCTCACGGACCTGAGCGGGCAGTCGCTCATGAACTCCAGCCAGCCGATTGCGCTGGCGCTGGCGCAGGGCATGCAAGAGCGCGAGCGCGAGATTTCGCTGCTGAGCCACTTGCCGATGCTGACCCAGGGCTCGAGCTACGATCCGCAACTGCAGGCTCACTTGGAACAGCTCCGGCAGTCTTATCCGTTCTATTCATGGATTGGCGTGACCGACACCCAGGGCATGGTGCAGGTAGCTACCGGCAACCTGCTGCTGGGTCAGGCTGTTTCTCAGCGGCCCTGGTTTGACGCAGGCCGCCAAGGCCCTTATGTGGGCGATGCGCACGACGCGGTGCTGCTGGATAAGGTGCTGCGCGCGCCGGGCAGCCAGGTGCCGCTGCGTTTCATGGACTATGCCTCGCCGGTGCGTGGTCAGGACTCGGCCTTCAAAGGCGTGATCGCGGCCCATGTGAACTGGGCCTGGGTACAGGACATCATCCAGCGCGCCAGCCCGGCCTCGCCCCTGGCGAGTGGGCTGGAGGTCATGCTGGTCAACAAGGATGGCGTGATCAACACCGAAGGTGCGGTGGATCAGCCCCGCGCGTCCTTGCCCATCCTGCCGGAGCCCGGCGCTTTCCGCGTGATGTCGTGGGGCGGTGCGTCGCCGCAGCCGTACCTGACGGCGGTGGTGTCGGTGCGTGCGCAGACCGCCACCGATCTGGGCTGGCTGCTGGTCACGCGGCAGCCGCTTGACTTGGCCCTGCAGCCCATCAGCCGCCTGCACACCCTGCTGGCGCTGTTGCTGGGGCTGATGGCGGCCTTGCTCGCCGGGTTGGCCTACTGGGTGGCACGGCGATTCAGCCAGCCGCTGGAGCGCCTGGCCCAGGCCGCGCAAGAGGTGCAAGCCACCGGGCAGGTGGCCGCGCTCCACGTCGATGTGAAGACGCTGGAGTTTCAGCACCTGCGCTCGGCCCTGGAGAATATGGCGCAAGGCCTGCTGGAGGGGCGGGCCGCGCTGCAAAGCGCCAATGCCGAGCTGGAGCAGCGCGTGGCCGAGCGCACGCAGGCCCTGCACCAGAGCGAGCAGCGGTATCTCTCCATCCTGGAAGACCAGACCGAGATGATTTGCCGGTTTGACGCCGGCAACCGCATGACCTTTGTGAACGAGGCGTTCTGCCGTCTCTTCCACCTGCGCCGCGACGAGGTCGTGGGTCAGGTGTGGGCGCCCATCGTGCACCCGGACGACCTGGCCATGGTCACGCGGGCGCTGCAGGGTGTCAGCCCCGCACAGCCTGTGGTGGTGGTGGAAAACCGCGTGGTGGCGGGGGATGGCGCCATCCGCTGGTGCCAGTTCAGCAACCGGGCACTCTATGACGACGACGGCCAGCTGGTGGAGTGGCAGTCGGTAGGTCGTGACGTGACCGAGCGCCGCCAGCTCGAAGCCGAACTGGCACAAGCGTCCGAACAGTTCCAGGACCTGTATGACCACGCGCCCTGTGGTTACTACGCGCTCGACCGCCAGGGCAAGTACGTGCACCTGAACCTGCTGACCCTGCAATGGCTGGGCCTGCCGCGCGAGGAGGTGATTGGCAAGCTGGGGCCGGCCGACTTTTTTGACGACGAAGGCAAGGCACTGTTCAACGCGTGTTTCCCGGTGTTCTTGCAGAACGGCAAGATCGGGCCGCTGGAGTTCAACCTGTGCGGCCGGGGCGGTGAGCAGCGCCGGGTGAGCGTGTCGTCCACCGCCATCCTCAATGCGCAGGGCGACTACGTGATGAGCCGCTCCATCATGTACGACGTGAGCGAGCTGCACGCCGCGCGCCAGCAATTGCACACGCTGAACCTGGAACAGCAGGCGATGCTGGATAACGACCTGATCGGCATTGCCAAGGTCAAGGACCGCGTCATCGTCTGGCGCAACCCTGCGCTGGAACGCATCTTTGGCTATGCGCCCGGCACGCTGCAGGGGCGCACAACCGAAGAGATGTACGTGGACCAGGAGGACTTTCTGGCCTTTGGCCGCGACGCTTATGCGGTGCTGGCCTCAGGCCAGCACTACCGGCAGCAGCGCCGTATGCGCAAGGTGACGGGCGAGATCGTGTGGATCGACGTCAACGGGGTGTTGCTGGAGGGGCAGGGCGAGTCGCTGTGGCTCATGCAGGACATCACGGAGATGAGACAGTACCAAGAGCAGGTGGAGCACATCGCGTTCCATGATGCGCTCACCCACTTGCCCAACCGGCTGCTGCTGGCCGACCGCATGACCCAGGCCTTCGCGCTGAGCGACCGCACCCAGACCCAGGCGGCGGTGTGTTATTTCGACCTCAACGGTTTCAAGCCCATCAACGACGGTTACGGGCACGACATGGGCGACGAGGTCCTCAAGATCACCGGCCGCCGCCTGCTGGAGCAGGTGCGGGGCAACGACACGGCCGCCCGCATCGGGGGAGATGAATTTGTGCTGGTGCTCACCGCCGTGAAGGACCCGGCCGAGGTGGACCAGGCGCTGCGCCGGGTGATGGCGGCCATTGAACAACCCATTGACCTGGGCGGGGGCCGCGTGGTCCGTGTGTCAGCAGCTGTGGGCACGGCGCTTTACCCCCGCGACGGCACCACCAGCTTCGAGCTGCTGCGTGCGGCGGACCAGGCCATGTACGCCGACAAGGGGCATGTGTCGGCCGAGCGCAGCTTGTGACCCTTCCTGGGCCCCACTGCACCAATACCTATCAGTCGCCCTGCATCAGCACCCCAGTGATGTAGTCCCACTCAGACGCCTCCACCGGCGTGATCGACAGGCGGCTGCCCTTTTGCAGCACCCGCATGTCCGCCAGCGCCGGGTGGGCGCGCAGCTCGGCCAGGCTGATCAGCCGCGTCTTGCGCACTGCCTGCACGTCCAGCAACAGCCAGCGAGGGTTGTCTGCCGAGGACTTGGGGTCGTGGTATGGCGATGTGGGGTCGAACTGTGTAGGGTCGGCGCGGGTGCCGCTGGCCACGCGGGCCAGGCCGGCAATGCCGGGCTCGGGGCAGCTGGAGTGATAGAACAGCACCCCGTCACCCACTTGCATCGCATCGCGCATGAAGTTGCGGGCCTGGTAGTTGCGCACGCCGGTCCACGGTACGGTGGCATCGGGCGCGGCCAGGGCGTCGTCGATGGAGCACTCGTCCGGCTCGGACTTCATGAGCCAGAACTGGGCGGGCCGAGCGCTGGGGGCGATGTTGGAGGGAGAAGGGGCAGTGACCATGCACGCATTCTGTCAAAGATGGAGCGAGTGCTGGCAGGTGGCGGCGGGTCTGGAGGTGCTGCTGACGTATGGTGTTTGCTATACAATTGATAGCTATTTGGGTATGTTCGACTAGCGCTTGTGGCCCAAAACACCACAAACCAGCGGTAAACCCATCGCATGAGGCCCTCCACCGGCATAGGCGGATTGCGCTGTGCCACAGCGCGCCGCAGAATCTGGCATTGCAAGGTTCGTGGTCTCCATCGGCCGGCAGGCAGCCAATCCCCCGGCATTCTCAGCCCGCCAGTGGGCAGCGTCTTTTTCCCCGTTGATTCATGGCCAGACACTCATCCACACCCGCCGCGCAACGCACGCCCAGCTCGGTTGCAGGCAAGACCCAGCGCGCCGGCGGCTGGCTACTGGGCCTGTTTGCCCTGCCATTTGCGGCTGTGGGCGTGGGCATGCTGCTGCTCAGCGTGCTGCCTACGTTGTACGACTGGGCGCGCATGCAGTGGTGGCAACCAGTTCCGGCCACGTTGGAGGCGGCGCGCCTGGAGACCAGCCGCAGCAGCAAATCCAGCTCCTACACCGTCAAGGCCAGCTACCGTTACCAGGTGGCGGGGCGTGAGTACCAGGGGGACCGCGTAGCGATCAGTGGCGGGGGCGACAACGTGGGCGATTTTCAGGAAGCGCTGGGTGCGCGGCTGGAGCAGGCGCTGCGCGATGGCGCGCCCGTCCAGGTGTGGGTCAGTCCGTCCGACCCGACGGAGGCCGTCATTGACCGCAGCCTGCGGCCCGGCCTGCTGGCCCTGAAGATGGTGTTTGTGGTGGTGTTTGGCGGCGTGGGCGTGGGTCTGCTGGTGCATGTGCTGCGCCCCACACGCGCCGCGCAGGGCAGTGCGGGCAGCAGCGGCCAGCCCCTGACGGCGGGCATGCCCGGGCGGGTCGAGCGCATACCCGGCGGGGTGGCCATGTACTTTCCGGCCGGCCGGTGGTGGGGACTCAAGCTGGCGCTGGCAGTGATGGGGGCCGTGTTTCTGACGGTCGGGGCGCTGGTGCCCTGGGAGCAGGAGTCTTCGGGCGAGGTCGGGCCGTGGCTGTTCCGCCTGCTGTTTGGCGGTGTGGGCGGTTTGGTGCTGCTGGGCAGCTTCTACGCCCTGGCCAACAGCCTGCGTGTGCAGTTGGACCACAACGGCCTGCGCACCGAGCGGCGCCTGCTGGGCCTGATGCTGCGCTGGCACCAGGTGCCCCCGCACGACATTGCCCGACTGCGGGTGGTGGAGAGCTACACGGTGGAGAGCAACAGCAAACGCGACGTTTACTACCGCATCACAGCCGAGCTGCGGGGCGGGCGGCAGCTCACCATCGCCCAGGACCTGAAAGGGCGCGCCCAGGCCGACAAACTGTTGGCATCGATTGGCGGCTGGACAGGCTACGCCACGCGTTGAGTCGAGCAGAGTCGCCGAGACGACCTCAACCGGCCTTTCTGAAGGTGAGGTTGATGCGGTGCGCACCCGTTACCGGGTGGTGCGCCTCGGGCAAGGGCAGCACCCCATGAAAGCGCAAGCGCGCCGACCCGCCCCACACCACCACATCGCCGTGCAGCAGCGCGATGCGGCGGGTCTTGTCCGCCCGCTGCGCGCCGCCCCACAGAAACATCGCCGGAACGCCCAGCGACACGGACACGATGGGATGGGCGTAGTTGCCTTCGTCGCGGTCCTGGTGCAGTGACAGGCGCGCGCCGGGGGCATAGCGGTTGATGAGGCAGGCGTCGGGCGCAAAACCGGCGAAGCCAGCCGTTTCAGCGGCTTCGCGCGCGAGTTGGCGAAACAGCAGCGGCATGGTGGGCCAGCCCTGGCCAGTCTGCGGGTCGATGGGGTCATACCGGTAGCCGCTGCGGTCACTCACCCAGCCCAGCGCGCCGCAGTTGGTCATGGCCACCGACATGGTCAGGCCGCCAGGGGTCACCAGGTGCCTGAAGGGCGCCTGGGAGGTGACCTGCTGCACGGCAGTCAGCAACTCCGCCGCCTGCGCCAGCGCAAAGCCGCGCAGCACCACGGCGCCGGGCTCCAGTACCTCGGGTGGCCCGGCAGGCTGGGGTGGGTCGTCGAACAGGCTGGCGGTCATGGCATGGGTCGTTGTGGGCGAGTGTGCTGCCTGCAAGGGCACTGCGGGCACTGTGGGCGCAGCGTCACTCAGCATCATGAAAGATGATGCCCAGCGTGTTCCGCTGCCCGCTGCGCAGGCGGCTCACGCCATGGCGCATCTGCACGCGGTACGGCCCGCGCGTGCCCTGCACGGGGCGGTGGTGCACGGCAAACACCACGGCGTCGCCGCGCGATAGCGGCACCACCTCGGCCCGCGACTGCATGCGCGGGCGCTGCTCGGTCAGCACGAATTCGCCGCCCGTGAAGTCGCGCCCGGGCTCTGACAGCAGCACCGCGACCTGCAGCGGAAACACATGCTCGCCATACAGGTCCTGGTGCAGGCAGTTGTAGTCGCCAGCGCCGTATTGCAGCAGCAGCGGGGTGGGGCGCACCTGGCCTGCGGCATGGCAGCGGGCAATGAAGTCGGCATGCCGCGTGGGGTAGCGCACATCGATGCCCATGGCGGTGTTCCACTGGTTGGCGATGGGCGCCAGGTGCGGGTACAGTGCCTCGCGCAGCCCGGCCACCACACCGGGCAGCGGGTAGCTGAAGTACCGGTATTCGCCCTGGCCAAAGCCGTGGCGCTGCATCACCACGCGGCTGCGGAAGGTGCTCTCATCCGCGTGGCCATACAGGCGGGCCAGCGCGGCGCATTCGGTGGCGCTGAGCAGTTGCGGCAGTACCGCATTGCCTTGCTGATGTAGAGCCTCGGTGGTTGTTGGCCAGTCGATGGCAGCTGCACGCTGCGCCCAATCGTCGTTCTTCAGACCGGGCCGGAGGGACAGCGGGACAGCGCTCATGCCACCTTCTCCGCCTGCGGTTGTGCGGGCTCTGGCGCTGCTTCACGCGTCAGCAGCGCACGTTTGCGTTCCACGCCCCAACGGTAGCCCGACAACGCGCCATCGCTTTTCACCACCCGGTGGCAGGGTATGGCCACCGCCAGCACATTGGCCGCGCAGGCCTGCGCCACGGCGCGCACGGCGGTGGGGGCGCCTATGCGCTGGGCCACCTCGGCGTAGCTTGCAGTCTGCCCGGCGGGGATGGCCTGCAGGGCCTGCCACACGCGTTGCTGAAACGCCGTGCCGCGCACGTCCAGCGGCAGGTTCAGCCCCAGGCCAGGGGCCTCCACAAACGCTACCACCTGTGCCACCAGCGCTTCAAACGCGGTATCCCCGCCGATCAGGTGGGCCTGCGCAAAGCGGTCCTGCAGGTCGCGCACCAGGGCGTCGGCGTCGTCGCCCAGCAAGATGGCGCAGATGCCCCGGTCGCTCTGGGCGACCAGAATGGCGCCCAGCGAACACTGGCCGATGGCAAAGCGAATGTCTTGCGCCGCGCCCCCCGCGCGGTAGCGGCTGGGCGTCATGCCCAGGACCTGGGCCGATTGTTCGTAAAAGCGGCTGCTGGACTGGTACCCCGCGCTGTAGATCGCGTCCGTCACCGAGGCCGTGTGTGCGTTGTCGAGCGCACTGCGCAGGCGCTGCGCACGCCGGGCGGCGGCATACGCCTTGGGCGTGAGGCCCGTGGACTGCTTGAAGATGCGGTGCAGGTGCGACGGGCTCAGACCCATCTGGGCGGCCAACGCATCCAGCGTGGGCGCTTCACCGGCGGCAGCGCCTTCGATGATGCGGCAGGCCTCTGTGACCAGCGCGGCGTGGTGCGACAACGCCGTGGGCTGCCGGGGCTTGCAGCGCTGGCAGGGGCGAAAGCCTGCGGCTTCTGCATCCGCGCAGCTGTCGTGAAACCGCACATTCTCCGGCCGGGGTGCACGCGCCGCGCAACTCGGGCGGCAATACACGCCCGTGGTCTGCACCGAATACCAAAAGCTGCCGTCCGCCGCTGCGCTGCGCGCCGCCACCGCCGCCCAGCGCGGGTCGGCCTGGGTGGCGGCGGCCTGTGCGGCCTTGGTGGAGGGGGTGGCGCGGTGGGGCATGGAGACGGCGTAGGTAAATGGTCGGTCCGGGCGACTGGCGCTGCGCTGGGTGGCGTTCGGGTTCATGGTGGATGGCTCACAAGGGGTTGCGATGCCACGCACTCTAGGGATGGGGTGCGCAGTGTGCACTCCGAAGCTTGCTTTTGAATTCTGCGCCAGGGTGGGGGCTGCATGGTGCGCTGTACTTGCTCCTGAATAGATAGCTATTGGCGCTTTTCCATCAAGCGCTGGAGGCCTAAAAGGCACAAATCTACCGGCTGTTGTGTGGGATTGATCGCGCCCCCATCTTTTAGACTGCACCCGGCTTGCCGCCAGCGCCCAGGCCAACCAGAACAAACCCACCATTCGGGAGGAGACCCATTTATGCCGCACATCCGCCACACACGCATGGCGGGGTTCCGCAAGGCCCTGTTGCTCACCTTGTTTGTCGCCGCCGGGGGCGTGGGGACTACTGCAGGGGCCGCTGACCCACAGGCTGCACACCCTCTGGTGGGCCGCTGGAAGGTGACCAGCATCAACGGCGCGCCGCCGCCCAAGTTCCTGGCTGGCCAGGTGCTGGTGATTCAGGCCGATGCGCAGGTCATCAACCTCGACCTGGGCGCATCCGGTGGGACAGCCGCCTCGGAGGGCGCCGTGCAGAAAGCCCTGCGCGACGCTCTGATGCGCGGCACCTGGCGTGCCGACAAGGCGCGGCTGTATGTGTCGAACAGCCCGCGCCGCGACACCGGCAGCGCCTACGCCATCACGCAACAAGGCACGTTGCTGAGCCTGGACCCGGACCCGTATTTCTCGAATGCGGACGTACCCTCCAAGGCTACCTACGAGCGCTTGCCGTGACGTCCCCCGCGTCCCCACGCCGCGCGGCGCAGCGGCGTGAAAAGCTGCCGGGAGGCATTTGGGTTCTGGCCTTGTTTGCTATGCCCTTTGCTGCAGCGGGCATCGGAATCTTCTGGTTCATGGTGGCTTCGCCCTTGGTGGACTGGGCGCGCATGCAAACCTGGAACCAGGTGCCTGCGGTGGTCGAATCTGCCACGCTGCAAAGCCATCATCCCAGCAAGGGTGGTACCACGCACAGCGTGTCGGTGCGCTACCGGTATGTGGTGGAGGGCGTGACCTACACCGGGCAGCGCGCCGCCATTCACGAGCGGGCCGACAACATTGGCAGCTTTCAAGAAGAACTGGGCCGCCGTTTGCAGGGCTTGCAGCGCACTGGCAAAGCCGTGCCGGTGTGGGTCAATCCCCGCAACCCTGCCGAGTCGATTGTGGATCGCCGCCTGCGGCCGGGCCTCATCACCCTGGCACTAGTGTTGTCCTCGGTGTCGGCATGGTTTGGGCTGGCGGTGCTGGCAAAGATAGCCCGCGCCGTCTGGAACGGTGGCATGCCGGTTGTACCCGGCCCGCCGGGCTCTCGTCCTCCGCGCTGAAAGGTCGGCGCGCGGTACGCGCCCAAGTGCGTGATTTGCTATATTAAAGATAGCTGCTTGCGCTTGTTGGACAAGCGCTAGAGGCCAAAAACAGGCTCTTCTAGCGAATGCTAGTGATGCACTCGATAAATGTCGTACGTCGAAATCGCCGTCTACAGACGTGCGGCGAGTTCCATCACTACTATTCGCTAGAAGAGCCCAAAAACACTCAAACTTCTGGTGGCTGCAACGGCCGGGGCCGCCGTTTGCCTGTACCGCCCCAGCGCAGCGCGTCTTCGCCGGGGATGCCCAGCGGGTTGTTGGCCGGTTCGGTCAGGGGCGCGAGCAGCGCGTGCAAGTCGGCCTCGCTGAACTTGACCGCGCCTTCGGCATCGTGCCCCAGCACGCCCTGGGCCAGCGCGGCCTTGCGGGCCTGCAGCTCCAGTATGCGCTCTTCGATGCTGCCTTCCACCACCAGCTTGTAGACAAACACCGGCTGGTCTTGCCCGATGCGGTGGGCGCGGGCGGTGGCCTGTTCTTCGACGGCGGGGTTCCACCACGGGTCGAGGTGGATCACGGTGTCGGCGGCCGTGAGATTCAGGCCCAGGCCACCGGCCTTGAGGCTCACCAGCAGGATGGCGGCGCTTGCGTGGCCCTGCGCCTGGAACTGTCGCACCACCGCGCCGCGCTGGCGGGGCGGCGTCTGGCCGGTGAGGGTGAGGTAGGGCAGGGCCAGGGTGTCGAGCATCCCGGCCGCCAGCGCCAGCATTTCAGTGAACTGCGAGAACACCAGCACGCGGCGGCCTTCATCGACCAGGGCGGGCAGCAGATCGGCCAGCAGATCGAGCTTGGCGCGTTCCATCGAGTGCGCCGTTTTCGTGGTGCCTTTGACGAGGCGTGGATCGCAGCAGACCTGGCGCAGTTTCAGCAGGGCATCGAGGATGGCGATTTGCGAGCCTTCAAAGCCCTGCCGCTCCAGCGCGCGGCGCACCTGTTTGTCGGCCGTGGTGCGCACGGCCTCGTACAGCTCGCACTGCTTGCCGTGCAGCTGCACGCGCAGGATGGTTTCGGTGCGCGGCGGCAGTTCGGTGGCCACGTCCTGCTTGCGGCGGCGCAGGATGAAGGGGCGCACACGCTGCGACAGCAGCTGGGCGCGCAAGGTTTCGCCGTTTTCCTCGATGGGCTTGCGCCAGCGGGCGTTGAAGCTGCGAACATCGCCCAAAAAGCCGGGCATCAAGAAGTCGAACTGCGCCCACAGCTCGCCCAGGTGGTTCTCCAGCGGCGTGCCGGTCAGGCACAGCAGGTGCGGCGCCTGCAGCTTGCGCAGGGCGCGGGCGCTGCGGCTGCCGGCGTTCTTCACCATCTGGGCTTCGTCCAGGATCAGCAGATGAAAGGGCTGTGCGGCCAGTGCCTCCACATCACGCCAGAGCAGGGGGTAAGTGGTCAGCACCAGATCATGGTCTGCGATGTGCAGGTAGCGTTTGCCGCGGTCGGCGCCATGCAGGGCCAGCACGCGCAGGCTGGGCGCCATGCGCGCGGCCTCGGCCTGCCAGTTGAAGAGCAGCGAGGTGGGCAGCACCACCAGGGCCGGTCGGTTGAGGCGGTCCGCTTCTTTTTCAGTGAGCACGTGGGCCAGCGCCTGCGCGGTTTTGCCCAGGCCCATGTCGTCGGCCAGGATGCCGCCCAGGCCTTGCTCGCGCAGGTATTGCAGCCAGGCCAGGCCTTCGAGCTGGTACGGGCGCAGTTGTACCTGCAGCCCCTGCGGCGCGGCTACGGGCTGGGGCGTGCCGATGCGGCGCAGGCGCTGGGCGAGCTGTGCCAGGCCCGCATCGCCCTGCAATTGCCAATCGTTGTTCCAGCCGTTCACCATGCCCACGCGGTGCGCCTGCACCAGCCCGGCGCGCAGGGCCTCGATGCGGCGGGCCTCCCAGGCGCCCAGGCGCAGCGGGTCGCCATCCTTGAGTTGCTTTCGGGTGGGGTCGGTCAACAGGTCCACCATGGCGCCCACGATGGCCTTGAGCGGCCCGGCGGGTGCCTCGATGCGCTTGCCGCCGGGCGCACGCAGCGAAATGATGGCGATGTCGTCGATGGCGGCCATCTGCCGCGCGTTCAGCCAGCGGGCGTCGCGACGCAGCAGGTCGGCCAGCATGGGGGCCAGGTCCAGGGTTTGCCCGTCGATCTCGATGCCCAGGCTGAGCAGCCAAGCGCCCTCGCGCTCGGGCAGCATGAGCTTTTGCACGGGGCGCTCGCGCGGGGCCAGCGGGCCGTCCACTTCCTTGCCCAGCAGCTCGCCGGTGTCGGGGGCAATCAGCAGCTTCCAGCGCTGCACGGGCACGCTTTCGTGCGCAAAGCCGGGGTGCACCACCACGCTCCAGCCTTCGGCGCGCAGCTGGGGCACCACGTCAGCCCAGAAGTCGCCAAAGTGCGCCTCTTGCGCCAGGGTCCACACGGGGCCCAGCGTGGCAGCGGCTGCGCGGTGGCGCCACTGCAGGTTTTTGGCGTCCACGGGGGTCAGTCCCAAGTCCCATACACGGTCCATGGCATCGGCCTCGGCGGCCAGGTTGCGCTGCATGCGCACCACCGGGCCTCCGGTGTCGAACAGGTCTTGCACCGGGGCCGGGCGCGCGTTGAGGATGGAGGTGGGCGCGGGCGTCTGCCAGGTGGCGCCGCTGTCGGTGCGGTAGGTCCAGTCGATCTGCACCAGCGTCACGCTGTCACCGCGCGGGCCCAGCTTGCCCTGGGGCGCCATGCCCAGCAGGCCGTCGCCCCGGCCCAGCGTCATGAGGGTGATGCGCGGGCGAAAGTGGCCGGGGACGACGCCATCGGGTGTGTCGGGTGCCACGCTGTGGCCCGGCCGGTGCCTGCCATCGCCCCGCAGCTGGGCCATGACCTGCGCGGCCTCGGCATCGGTCAGCGGGGGCAGCTGCTGCAGGGCGGCGCTGTCAGCCCGGTTGCGCAGGGCCTGGGCCCATTGCGCGACCACGTGGGCCCGACCTGCGGGGGGCGTGGGTGGAACGGGTGACGGCGGCAGGCTGGGCATGGGCTGGCATTGTGCCCATGCCTTGAGCGGGGTTGAACGCTAAGCGCTGCGTTGGGTGCCCAGCGCCAGCGCAAACAGCTCGTTGCGAAAGTGGATGCCCAGGCGGCTGAATGCGCGGTTACGGTAGGTTTTGACGGTGGGCAGGCTCAGGCCCAGGTCGCAGGCAATGCCCTCTTGCGTCATGCCTTGGAGCAGGCGGGCGCACACGTCCAGCTCGCGCTCGGTCAGCCCTGCGTGGGCACGCAGCAGGCGTTCGCGCAGCGCAGGCAGGCTGTGGGACAGCGCGGGCACCGGGGCCTGCGCCGGGGGCTGCAGTGCGGGTTGCAGCACGCCGGGGCGCTGGGCCAGGGCGATGTGCTTGCGGGTCAGCGCCAGCAGCACCGGGGCCATGCCCTCAAAGTCGCTGATCTGCCGGTCCTGAAACGGCTTTTGGTGCTGGTGGCGGTAGAAGTTGACGGCAAAGACCGAGCCATCGCTCTCGTGTTCCACCACCGACACGCGCTCGGCCACGCCATGGGCTTCGTACACGCGGGCGCGGTGTTCTGCGTCCACCTCGGGTGCCGTCAGGTGGCACAACTGGGTGGGTGCTTCGGTGGGGGCAGCTTCGTCCAGCGAGCGGCCCCAGGTGCGGTCGGTGCGGTAGGGGCCCGACAGGTAGGCCCACCAGCAGTCCTGTGTGGTGTCAGGGATGCCGTAACTGGCCGACATGAACAAGGTGGGCTTGCAATGGCGCCCGGTGCGGTACACCGACCACGACGCTGCGGGCAGCACGGGGGCCAACTCTTGCAGCATGCCGCAGGCAAACCCGTCGTCGCCCAGCTGGTGCACCATGGCGCCCAGGGCCGAACCCGTGAGGTTGGGCGGGGGCGCCATGCCGCTGCCCGAGGTGCTTGCAGGGAGCCAGTGCCTCATGAATTGCGCGGGGTGTGCCGGGGGGGCGTTGTCATGGCTGTCATCTTCAGGGATGACAGGGGTCAAGCACCACGGGATTTACGCTAGGTACAACCCCGCAAGCAGGTTGGGTGCACGCCGCCCCTAGCCCCTTGCCTGCCAGACACCCGAAAGATGGAGCCCATGACCGAACCCGTGCCCTTTGTGGAACCTAGCTTGCGATTTTTTGCCGACCTGCGTGTGGAGGTGGGCGCGCCCCAGGAGGTAGGCCGCACCGTGCACGGCCTGCGCCGGCTCATCCCCATCCTGGGCGGGAAAGCCCTGGGCGATGGCTGGCAGGCCCGGGTGATGCCTGGCGGGGCGGATTTTCAGCTCATCGTGAGCGACACCCTGGCCGAGCTGGACGCACGCTACACGCTGGAAGCAGACGGCGGCGACCTGATCTATGTGCAAAACCGCGCTGTGCGGTCCGGCCCGCCCGAGCTGATGGCCCGCTTGGTGCGTGGCGAGGTGGTGGACCCGGCGCAGATCTACTTTCGCTGCAGCCCCCAGTTCGAGACAGCGTCTCCCGCGCTGCGCTGGATCGGGGAGCGCATGTTCACCGGCACCGGGGCGCGGTTCCCGGACGCCGTGGCCATGCGGTTCTGGGAGCTGATGTAGCCGCACCGCAGCCCTGCTATTCCTTTTTTTGATGACCGACAGCACACAACAACACCCTGGAGACCTTGTCATGACCTCTTTTTCCACGCTCACCCGCACCCTGTCCCGTGGACTCTCCCGCCGCCATGCGCTGCGCAGCGTCTGCCTGGCAGCCACGGTGGTGGCGGGCCTGGCCCCCGCCACTGGCGCCCTGGCGCAGACGGCAAGTTACCCCAACAAGCCAGTGCGCATCATCGTGGGCTTTCCGGCGGGCACGGGGCCGGACATCGTGGCGCGGCTGCTGGCGCAGAAGCTGTCGGAAGGCTGGGGCAACCTGGGTGTGATCGTGGACAACAAGCCCGGCGCCGGGGGCCTGATCGCTGCGACCGAGGCCGCACGGGCCACCCCTGACGGCTACACGCTGATGCTGGGCGAAACCGGCCAGCTCAGCATTGCGCCCAGCAGTTACAACAAGCTGCCTTATGACCCGCAAAAGGACTTTGCGCCTGTGAGCCAGGTGGTCACCGCCGACTTCGCGCTGCTGGTCAACCCGCAAAAGGTGCCGTCGCGCAATGTGAAGGACTTTGTGACCTGGACCCAGCAGCAAAAGGGCCTGTTCCTGGCCACTTTTGGCGCGGGTACCCCCGGTCACTTCGGCGCCTTCATGTTTGGCGAGGCTGTCAAGCTCAAGCCCGAACCCGTGCACTACAAGAACACCACCGATGCGCTGGGCGGCCTGTTCAGCGGTGATGTGCAGGGCGTGTTTGCCAGCGTGGGCCTGGCCGCGCCCAACGTGAAGGCCGGCAAGCTGGTGGCGCTGGGCACCACAGGCGGTACCCGGTCCAACGCGCTGCCCGACGTGCCCACCATCAAGGAGCAGGGCTACCCCAGCCTAGAGTTCAACTCGTGGTTTGGCATCGTGGCCCCTTCCAAGACGCCCCCCGAGATCGTCGCCAAGCTGAGCGCCGACATCATCAAGGCCGTGCAGTCGCCCGAGGGCAAGGCCAAGATGGAAGAGGCCGGTTTCCGCGTGACGGGCACCAACCGCGAAGAGTTCGCCCGCATCATCGCGGCCGACACGGTGACCTGGGGCAAGGCCGTGGCCGCCACGGGCTTCAAGGCCGACTGAGTCTGTACGGGCCCGGTATCGCAGGGCGCAAAGCCCTGCGATAGCAGCAAGGCCCTTCGCCCTCCAAAAAATCTGCGCACCTTCTTCTGCGACGCCCTGACGGCCGTCGCCGGGCATTCCTGCGCCGATGGTTCAACCCCACAAGACCGATTCACCGAGGAGACCACCATGCCATCCCTGTCATTGGACACCCCCATCGCGCAACGCGTTGCGCTGCCCGCCGCCATGCTGCTGCCGTTATTGCTCAGTGCCTGCGGCGGCGGTAACGCCGTGCTGGTGACCGAGAGTGCCAACCCGGCCGCCGCTTGCGCCGCATTGAGCACCAACGCGCAGCTCAGCAACACCAACTTGTCCACCAGCTATGTGCCACCCGGCACGCGCCGCCCCGGTGGCGCTGCGACGGGCGACTTTTTGCCCGGGCACTGCGTGGTCACGGGCGCCATCAACCCGCGTGTGGGTGTGGATGGCAAGAACTATGCGATCGGTTTTCAGCTCAGCCTGCCCGACCGGTGGAACGGGCGCTTTCTGTTCATCGGCGGGGGCGGCAACGACGGCATCCTGCGCGACACCTCGCTCAGCTCCAGCATTTCGGGCGGCACGCCGTCGCCGCTGGGGCAGGGCTTCGCGGTGGTGTCCACCGATGCGGGCCACACCGGCACCAGCGCCAGCTTTGGCGCCGACCCGCAGGCGCGCATCGACCATGCCTACAACTCCTACGACAAGACAGCCGTGGCCTCCAAGTCGCTCATCAGCACGCGCTACGGCCGCAAGCCGGACTACTCTTACTTCTCGGGCTGCTCGGGCGGCGGCCGCCAGGGCATGATGTTCTCGCAGCGGTTCCCGGACTACTTTGACGGCATCACTGCGGGTGCGCCCGCCATGCGCGTATCCAGCGGCGCCACCGTGGCCGCCATGTGGAACACCATCCAGTTCAACGCCATTGCGCCGCAAGACGCCAGTGGCAACCGCATCCTCTCCAAGGCCTTCAGCAACAGCGACCTCAAACTGGTGGCCACTGCAGTCAATGCGACCTGCGACGCCGCCGACGGCGTGGTGGACGGCCTGGCTCAGAACGTCAATGCCTGCAAGGCGTTTGACCCCGCCGTGCTGCAATGCACGGGCGGCAAGACCGACAGCTGCCTGTCGTCCGCCCAGGTGGGCGCGCTCAAGAGCGTGTTTGCCGGGCCCCGTAACTCTGCCGGCAAGGCGCTGTACACCGGCCAGCCGTGGGACGCCGGGCTGGCGGCACCGGGCTGGCGGTCGTGGACGCTGGGCAACTCGACCACGGCTACGCCCGATGCGCGCTACATCACGTTGATGGTGGATGCCCTGGTCAATGAGTTCTTCACACCGCCCGATCTGTCGTTCAACCCGCTGGCGTTCAACTTCGACACCGACCCTGCACGCATGGCAGCGTACTCGGCCATCTACGACACCTATGCCGATGACAAGCTGGCGGCCTACAAGCAGCGCGGCGGCAAGCTGTTGTTCATCCACGGCATGTCCGACCCGATCTTCTCGGCGTTTGACACGGTGGACTACTACGAACGCCTGGCGGCCAACAACGGCGGCGTGGCGGCGACGCAGAGCTTTGCGCGGACCTTCCTGGTGCCGGGCATGAACCACTGCTCGGGCGGTCCGGCCACCGACAGCTTTGACTCGATCCAGACCATGGTGGACTGGGTGGAGAAGGGCATCGCACCGCAAAGCATTGCGGCCAAGGCGCTGCTCACCAACACCGACTTCCCCAACCGCACGCGTCCGCTGTGCCCCTACCCGCAGTTTGCCAAGTACAAGGGCTCGGGCAGTGTGGAAGATGCCAGCAGCTTTGTCTGCTCGGCGAGTTGACGCGCAGCCGGTACGGCGTCGCTACGAAGAGTAAAGGGCCCCAGGGCCCTTTATTCTTGTTGCCATCGGGCTCGGGGAGTCAGTGTTTCACCGCAGAGGCTGACGCCGGCGGCGGCAAGCGCAGTTGGGCCTGCTGCACCACACGGATGCAGTCACGCAAATGCTGCTCCCCCAGGTAGCGCAGGGTGGCGTAGCCGATGGTGGCCGCCACCGCCTGGCCTGCCAGGGGCACGTATTTGGCGACCTGCTTGGTGCTGAGGCGCAGCCCCACGGTCTGCGTGGCCCGCAAGACCAGCTCGCGCGTGATCAGCTTGCCGATGAGTACCGACCCTACCAAGCCCACCGCCTTTTGCACCTGCTCCCGCTTTTTGGGGTCCAGCTGGTCGATCTGCTCGGCTGTGAGGCCGAACTCAGCGTTGATCTGGGGGATCAAGCGGGAGAGCAGGGCAGCATCCACCGCCCAGTCTAGCCCCGGGACAGGCACCACGCTGGCCGCTGCTGCCACCACCGCGCGGCGGTGCAGCAGCTTGCGAGCGCGGCGCACGGCCGCAGCCAGTTCAGGGTCTCCGGCAGCCATTTGCAGTGAGGTGGGCATGGGTGGCAATTTGAAAGAGGGTGGGTGGACGAACGTGGGTGTTTAAGAGCAGGTTCTACGCACCGATGTGGGCTACTCAGCGCGTTTTATCAAGTCTCAAGACTTACCCTTGACGAGGCCATACACCACCAGCAAGGCGACGGCTCCGAGTACCGAGGCAATCCAGCCAGCACTGTCCCCCTGCGCATACCAGCCCAGGGCCATACCGACATAGCTGGCCAGAAAAGAGCCAGCAATACCCAGCAGCGCCGTCATGATCCAGCCCAACTTGTCGTCCCCGGGTTTGATGGCCCGGGCGATCAGGCCCACCACCAAACCAATCAGCAACATCCCCAGCAATGACAGCATGTTTTTCCCCTTGATAGTTGGTTCAGACGATGGAGTCACTTTACAGATCGGGCAGTCCAAATGCTGTCGGACAATGCCCCCTGTCAGCGTCCCGCAGGCAGGGATGTGGTGGGAGATGCGGCCGCCGAGGGATGCAAGGGGCGGTCAAAAAGGCAGCGATCAAAGCGGTAGGCGTGCAATTCCATCCCCGATATCTGGTGGTCGGTGCGTGAGCACACGTAGCGCCCAGTGGGCAGGCTGGTCCAGGCCGCCTCGGTGAGCAGGATCTCGTTGGCCATGGCAATGTCTTCGCCCAGTTTGCAGGCGCAATTCATTTCGGGACCAAACAGGTCTTCGCGCGCAATCACCAGAGTGGGGCCAAAGCCAATGCCTGCGCTCACGTTCAGCGCCCGCTCGGGGGGCAGCACGGTGTTCATGGCGCTCAGGGCGCGCAGGGTGTCCAGGGCGGCCTCGAGCGCCTGCTCGGGCGTGGCGAAGACTGCAAACAGGTTGTCGGCCTCCTGCTTGATGACCTCGCCGCCGTTGCCTTCAATGGCCGGGCGCGCCGCCTGCTCCATCTGGTGGATCATCGCCAGGAAATGGATGATGCCGTGGCTCTGGGTGATGCGTGAGAAGCCGCACATGTCCAGCACCAGAATGGCCACGCTGCGCACAAACGCCTGTTCAATCGCGGCATCGATCACGCCGGTGCCGCTGGCAGGCGTCTGGTTGCGCTCGGACAGCAGGCGCCGTAGATAGCCCTTGTCATGTGCAGCCGCTGCGTGGGGAGGCAGTGCGGGAGAGTTGTTCATGGCAATGCCCTGTGGGTGGTGTCCGACATGGTAGCGCGGCCCATGCTGGCGCTTTGCAGGTCGTGCACGGGGCTACAGTGGGGCATGCAAAGGGCGGCTGGGTGCACCTCGCAGTTGCAACCGCCGCAGACTTCATCAAGAAAGAAAGGTGTACCGACCATGTTCACTTCGTCCTCCACTCCCCTCATCTCTTGCTCCGTCTCATCGGCCGAGGCCCAGAGCCGGTCATGGAGCCGATGGGTCGCGCGTCCTGCTGCCGTACTGGTGTCGGCCCTGGCCTTGGGCGGTGCGCTGTCGTTATCGGCCGCTGCGCAGTCCCCAAGCGACGAGGCCTCGCTGGCGCGTGGCGCTGTGCCTGACACCACCCCACAGCAGCGTTACCAGTCTGCGATTCGCGAAGCGGGTGGCGGGCTCAAGGTGAGCTTGGAGGAGTGCCGTGCCATGCCGACGGCTGAACGCAAGGGGTGTGAGTCCGAGGCCCGGGCGCGCTACCAAGCCGATATGGCAACTGCCAAGGCGCTGCTGCGAGGCGATCCATCTGCTGGGCCCGTCAATGTGACTGGTGGCCCGATCCGCAGCACCGAGTCGGTGTACGTGGTCAAGCCTTGATCCCCACCGCTTGCTAGTGGGGCAAGCCGGGAGCGTTTCAGGGGCTACTTCTGCGCTTGGGGTGCCTGAGCGCTCTCGACACCCTCGCCGGGGGTCACGCGGCGAGCACCGTTAAAGCGGCGCGCCCAGTAAGCGATGCTCATGTCTTCCACCCGGATTTCCGAACCGCTGCGGGGCGAGTGGATGAACTTGCCGTCCCCCACGTAAATGCCCACATGGCTGAAGTTGCGGCGCATGGTGTTGAAAAACACCAGGTCGCCGGGTTGGAGTTCTTTCTTGTCGATAATCTGGGTGGCAGCCGCCTGCTGATCGGCACGGCGGGGCAGCAGCAGGCCAACGGTCTGTTCGTAGATGGCGCGCACAAAGCCGCTGCAGTCAAAACCGGTTTCGGCACTGTTGCCGCCGCGCTTGTAGGGGACGCCCAAAAAGCCCATGGCGTTGACCACCAGGTCACCCGCATGGCCGGCAACGGTCTGGGCCTTGTCTGCCACCTTGTGGCTCACGTCTTCAAGTCGGGTGAGAAGCCCTTTGTCCGCGAGCAAGCGGTCCATATCGTCAGAATTGGTGCCCTGGGGCGCAGCATGCGCTGCGGTGGCGCAGGCAAGGATGAGGATGCATAACCATCTGGACATGGGGGCGAAGGGTAACACGATATGGTTATTTATAAAAAATAATCGTTTTTACAAGCTGTTGATTTCATTCAAATAAATCGGTGGTTCCAGCCTTTTCACAGGCAACTGCAGCTTGCAAGATGTGCGCCAGACGGGCGCTGTACCGCGCTGGTGCAGGACAGAGGGCTCGGCCCGGGAATACAAGGAGGTTGAAGGCATGGGTTGGACACCAAATAGGTGGGTAGCGCTAGTGCGCAAAGCCCAGATAGCTCTGTTTTTGATAGTGACGGGCACGCAGACCGTCACCCATGCCCAAAATGCGCCCGCCCCTGCGCCAGCGGTGTCACTGGTGCCCGTTGCCACCGGTCTGGCGCATCCCTGGGCGGTGGCCTTTTTGCCCGGCGGGCAGTTTTTGGTGACCGAGCGCCCGGGGCGCCTGCGCGTGGTCAGCGCAGCGGGGCAGGTAGGCCCTGCACTGGCAGGGGTGCCGCCGGTGGCAGCGGGCGGGCAGGGCGGCCTGCTGGACGTTGTGACCGACAACGACTTTGCCCGCACCCGCCGTATTTATTTCTGTTTTGCCGAGCCCGCCGCTGGAGGCACGGCGGGCAACAGCACGGCGGTGGCGCGCGCCACCCTGTCGGCAGATGCCAGCAGCCTGCAGGACGTGCGCATCATCTTCAGCCAGCGGCCCAAGGTCGAGAGCGCGCTGCACTTTGGCTGCCGCATTGCCCAGGCCAGTGATGGCAACCTGTTTGTGGCGTTGGGCGAGCGCTACCACCGCAAGGAGGACGCCCAAAAGCTCGACAACCACCACGGCAAGGTCATCCGCATCACCCCAGACGGGGCAGCGCCGCCCGACAACCCCTACGTGAAACAGCCCGGCGCGTTGCCCGAAATCTGGAGCTACGGCCATCGCAACCCCCAGGGCGCCACCATGGGCCCTGACGGCAAGCTTTGGATGCACGAGCATGGCCCGCAGGGCGGCGACGAAATCAATCTGCCCCAGCCTGGGCGCAACTACGGCTGGCCGGTGATCACCTACGGTGAGAACTATGGCGGCGGCAAGATGGGCGAAGGCACCGCCCGCGCCGGCATGGAACAGCCGCTGCACCAGTGGACACCGTCCATCGCCCCCTCGGGCATGGCGTTCCTGACCAGCACGCGCTACGGCACGGCGTGGCAGGGCAGCCTGTTTGTCGGGTCGCTCAAGTTTGGCACCCTGCACCGGCTGGAGGTGGCGGGTGGCAAGGTGCAGAAGGAAGAGCGGCTGTTGCAAGGCAATGGCGAGCGCATCCGTGACGTGCGCCAGGGGCCTGACGGCCTGCTGTACCTGTTGACCGACAGCCCGCAAGGGCGCTTGCTGAGGTTGCAGCCCACTGCGGCACCGTGACTAGTTTTGCTTGACGCACATCAAGCAAGCCCGGAGATGAGAGCCCGACCCCGCTCACCCGGGGTGATCCCGCAGCCGGGGAGTGCTTTTTCGGTATAGGCTGGTGCAATGCACGCTGAGACCTCCACCTCGTCACCTACCGCTCCCTTGGTCAACCCGAGCGTCGCCTCGGCCGACCCCGCAGGCACGCCGCCCCGCTCCCAGCTGGCCTTGCGCCGCGTGGCCATAGACACCTGGCGCGAGAACGTCGCCTACCTGCACCGCGACTGCGCCGTATATCGTGCCGAGGGCTTCCAGGCCCTGTCCAAGATCGAGGTGCGCGCCAACGGACGCCGCATTCTGGCCACGGTCAACGTGGTGGACGACCTCGCCATCGTGGGCTGCAATGAACTGGGCCTGTCGGAAGACGCGTTTGCCCAGCTGGGCGTGGACAACGGCCACACCGTGTCGGTGGCCCAGGCCGAGCCGCCCGAGTCCATGGGTGCGCTGTTCCGCAAGATCGCCAGCGAGCGCCTCACGCGCGAGGACTTTGGCGCCATCGTGCGCGACATTGCCGACCACCGGTATTCCAAGATCGAACTCACCGCCTTTGTGGTGGCCTGCCACCGCAGCGAGCTGGACCGCGAGGAAGTCTTCTTTCTGACCGACGCCATGGTGACCAGCGGACGGCGCCTGGACTGGCACGAACCGCTGGTGGTGGACAAGCACTGCATCGGCGGCATCCCCGGCAACCGCACCACCATGCTGGTGGTGCCCATCGTGGCGGCGCACGGCATGTTGTGCCCCAAGACATCTTCGCGCGCCATCACCTCGCCCGCTGGCACGGCCGACACCATGGAGGTGCTGGCCAAGGTGGAGCTGCCGCTGGAGCAACTGGCCGACATCGTGCGCGACTACCGGGGCTGCCTGGCCTGGGGCGGCACCGCCAACCTTTCGCCTGCAGATGATGTGCTGATCTCGGTTGAGCGGCCACTCTCCATCGACTCGGCCGGGCAGATGGTGGCGTCCATCCTGTCCAAAAAGGTGGCCGCCGGAGCCACGCACCTGGTGCTGGATATTCCCATCGGCCCCACAGCCAAGGTGCGCTCCATGCCCGACGCCCAGCGCCTGCGCCGCCTGTTTGAATATGTGGCGCGGCGCATGGGCCTGTCGCTGGACGTGGTCATCACCGACGGCCGCCAACCCGTGGGCCAGGGCGTGGGCCCGGTGCTGGAGGCCCGCGACGTGATGCGCGTGTTGCAAAACGACCCGCGCGCGCCCGACGACCTGCGGCAAAAGGCGCTGCGCCTGGCCGGGCGCCTGATCGAGTGCGACCCCGATGTCCGCGGCGGCGACGGCTACGCGATTGCGCGTGACATCCTCGACTCGGGCCGGGCCTTGGCGCGCATGAACGCCATCATCGCCGCCCAGGGCGCCACGGGGTTTGACCACAACCACCCAGCGTTGGGTGCGCTGACGCTGGATGTGGTGGCACCCGCCAGCGGCGTGGTGGCGGGCATCGACAACTACCAGATCGCCCGCGTGGCGCGGCTGGCCGGTGCGCCCAAGGTGCCGGGCGCCGGGGTGGACCTGATGCACAAGCTGGGCGACACCGTGGCCGCCGGCGACCTTCTGTACCGCGTGCACGCCAGCTACCCGGCCGACCTTGAGTTTGCGCGCCACGCGTGCGAGCGGGACAGCGGCTACCGCCTGGGCACGGCCGACGAGGTGCCGCGCGTGTTTGTGGAGTTCTGACCATGGCCGCACTTGAAGCCGCTTGCGTGCTGTATTTCGACGACGAAGCCGCGCCTGCGCTGCGACTTGCACAGGCTGCGGGCCTCACGGCCCTGGCCATCGAGCGCCACCGCTTCCCCGATGGCGAACTCAAGCTGCGCCTGCCAGTGGACGACACGGGCCGCCTGCCGCCCCGCGCCGTGCTGCTGCGCAGCCTGCACCAGCCCAATGAAAAACTGGTGGAGCTGCTGCTGGCCGCCCGCACAGCCCGCAGCCTGGGCGTGCAGCATCTCACGCTGGTGGCGCCGTATCTGGCCTATATGCGGCAGGACATCGCGTTCCACCCCGGCGAGGCGGTGAGCCAGCAGGTGGTGGGCGGGTTTCTGGCCGGGCTGTTCGACGCCGTGATCACCGTGGACCCGCACCTGCACCGCATCGACCGGCTGGAGCAGGCCATCCCCGTGGCGCAGGCCCTGGTGCTCAGCGGTGCCGAGCCATTGGCCGACGTGATTGCCCAGCGCCGCCCCAACGCTTTGCTGGTGGGACCCGACGGCGAATCTGCCCAATGGATTGCCCAGGCCGCCGCGCGCCACGGCTTTGACCATGCCGTGTGCACCAAGGTGCGCCATGGCGACCGCAATGTCGCTATAGAGTTGCCCGGCCTCAACGCCCAAGGCCGGGCCGTGGTGCTGCTGGACGACATGGCCAGTACCGGCCGCACGCTGGCGCTGGCGGCACGGTTGCTGTTGCAGGCGGGCGCTACCTCGGTGGATGTGGCCGTGACGCATGCGCTGTTTGCTGGCGATGCGCTGCAGGCGCTGCACGATGCCGGGGTGGGGGAGGTGTGGAGCACGGACTGCATTCCGCACCCGAGCAACGCAGTGGCCATGGCCGGGCCGCTGGCGGCGGCGCTGCGGTCGGTCCTGGCTGCGTAAGGAGCACTGCCGGGCTGCGACAATGCGCCATTCCCCTGCGCACCGTCCCGGCCAGCGCATTCCAGAACACGCACACGATCGAACACACCATGCTGCTTGACGCCACCGAATCCCAACTCGTCCTGGTCGATTACCAGGAGCGCCTGATGCCCGCGATCCACGAAGGCCCCGCCGTGCTGGCCAACGCCCGCCGCCTGGCCGAGATCGCCCGCATGCTGGACGTGCCCGTGTGGGGCACCGAGCAAAACCCCTCGCGCCTGGGCGCCAACGACGCCGCGCTTCGCGCCCTGTGCCAGAAGACCCTGGCCAAGATGCACTTCAGCGCCTCCGAAGAAGGCCTGGGCGAATGGCTGCGCCCCCCGGCCAAGCCCCAGGGTGGCAACGCACGCAGCCTGCCCAAACACTTGCAAAAGCCCGCACCGCTGGCGGCAGAGCGCGGCACCATCGTCATTGCCGGGTGTGAAGCCCATGTCTGCCTGCTGCAGACCGCGCTGGCCCTGATCGATGACGAGTTTGAAGTCTGGGTGGGGAG
>OFJB01000216.1_pt1 | contig 31265 bp, 25 predicted proteins | sample 1775081 | NCBI WGS metagenome assembly OFJB01 (sample SAMN08195771, study PRJEB24354) | sludge metagenome | isolation source: initial sludge from phenol fed wastewater aerobic bioreactor | place: India: Nagpur | collected 2016-06-05
AGCGCGTTCAGGTGCTTGAGCATGGCCGGCGGGCTCCACAGCACCACCGGCTGCAGGCGCGCCTGCGCAAAGCCCCATACGATCAGCGCCAGGCCGATCAGCGAGACCACCGTGTACAGGCCTTTCCAGCCCATCTCGCCCAGCCGCGCGATGCCGCGCGTGCGCCAGCCCTCGGCGAAGATGCGCACCGAATGCGCGCCCAGAAACACGACCAGCCCCAGCACCAGCATTCCCATCTTGCGCCCCCGTTGCGCGCCGCCGCGGCGCGTGGCGCGCATTATGGGCTGTCGCCCACGCGCTGGCGCCGCGTGGCGCGCTGGGGCACGATGCGCCGGATGGCCGCGCCGCCTGCGGTTCCTCGCCATGACCAACCCACCCGTCATCGCGAGGAGCGAAGCGACGTGGCGATCCAGTGCGGCTGTGCGATGGGGCGCGGCGGTGGGCATGGACGCGCCGTGGCTGGATTGCCGCATCGGCTTCGCCTCCTCGCAATGACATGGGATGCCAGATGTTTGAAAAAATCCTCGTCGCCAACCGCGGCGAAATCGCCCTGCGCATCGTGCGTGCCCTGCAGGACATGGGCATCGCCAGCGTGGCCGTCCACGCCGACGACGACGCCCAGGCCCCGCACGTGCAGGCCGCCGATGCCGCCGTTGCCCTGGGCGCCACCGGTCCGGCCGCCTACCTCGACGGCGCGCGCCTGCTGGCCATCGCGCGCCAGCAGGGCGCCGACGCCCTCCACCCCGGCTACGGCTTCCTGAGCGAGCGCGCCGACTTCGCGCGCGCCTGCGCGGCGGCCGGCGTGCGCTTCATCGGCCCCACGCCCGAGCAGCTGGCCTTGTTCGGCGACAAGGCCCAGGCACGCGCGCTGGCCCGGCGCCTGGGCGTGCCGCTGCTGCCGGGCAGCGCGGGCGCCGTCACGCTCGATGAGGCGCAGGCCTTCCTGGCCGCCCAGGGCGGCGCCGGCGTGATGCTCAAGGCCGTCGGCGGCGGCGGTGGGCGCGGCATGCGCGCGGTGCGCACGGCCGGCGAGCTGGCCGCCGCCTACGAGCGCTGCCGCGGCGAGGCGCGCGCGGCCTTCGGCGTCGATGGCGTGTACGTCGAGCGCCTGCTGGAAGGCGCGCGCCACGTCGAGGTGCAGGTGCTGGGCGACGGGCACGACGCGATGGCGCTGGGCGAGCGCGACTGCACGCTGCAGCGGCGCTTCCAGAAGCTGGTGGAGATCGCGCCCAGCCCCGGCCTGCCCGAGGCGCTGCGCCAGCGGCTGGTCGACGCCGCGCTGCAGATGGCGCGCGCGGTGCGCTACCAGGGACTGGGCACCTTCGAGTTCCTGGTCGATGCCGCCTCCACCGGCCTGCCCTTCGTCTTCATGGAGGCCAACCCGCGCCTGCAGGTCGAGCACACCGTCACCGAGGAGGTGTTCGGCGTCGACCTGGTGCAGGCGCAGATCCGGCTGGCGGCGGGCGAGCGCCTGCGCGCCATCGGCCTGGACCCCGCCGCGCCGCCGCGCCCGCAGGGCTGCGCCGTCCAGTGGCGCATCAACGCCGAGACGCTGGACGCGCAAGGACACGCCACGCCCGGCAGCGGCCCGCTGGCGCGCTTCGACGTGCCCGCCGGCCCCGGCATCCGCGTCGACACGCACGGCGTGGCGGGCCGCGCGCCCTCGCCGCATTACGACACGCTGCTGGCCAAGCTCGTGGTGCACGCGCGCGGCGGCTGGGCGGACGCGCTGCGGCGCTCGCGGCGGGCGCTGGCCGAGTTCCACGTCGAGGGCCTGCCCACCAACCTGCCGCTGCTGCGCGCGCTGGCCGCGCGGCCCGAGATGGCCAGCCAGCAGCTGCACACGCGCTGGCTGGAGGCGGCGTTGCCCGAGCTGCTGGTTGCTTCCAAATCAATAGCTGATAACGCACGATCGACAGGGGCCACAGGCCAAAATCATTCAAAACCCGCCGCCGATGCGCCCGCCCACGCCATCGTGGCCCCCATGCCCGCGCGCCTGGTGCAGCTGAGCGTGGCCGAGGGCGACGAGGTGCCCGCGGGCGCCGAGCTGGCCGTGCTGGAAGCAATGAAGATGGAGCACGTGCTGGCCGCCCCGCACGCCGGCCGCGTGACCCGGCTGCTCGCGGTGCCCGGCGGCTACCTGGGCCAGGGCCAGCCGCTGCTGGTGCTCGAGCCCATCGCAGGCGAGGCCCACGTGCGCGCCGGCGACGCCGCCGCGCACGACCCCGGCCACATCCGCGCCGACCTGCAGCGCGTGCTCGACCGCCACGCCCGCACGCTGGACGCCGCCCGCCCCGAGGCCATGGCCAGGCGCCACGCCCAGGGCAGCCGCAGCGCGCGCGAGAACGTGGCCGATCTGTGCGACGAGGGCAGCTTCATCGAATACGGCGCGCTGGCGATTGCCGCGCAGACGCGCCGCCGCGGCATGGACGACTTGATCGCCAACACCCCGGCCGACGGCATGGTCACCGGCATCGGCGGCGTCAACGGCGCCATCTTCGGGCCCGAGGCCGCGCGCACCGTGGTGATGGCCTACGACGCCACCGTGCTGGCCGGCACGCAGGGCATGCGCAACCACGCCAAGACCGACCGCATGCTGGGCCTCGCGCTGGAGCAGCAGCTGCCCCTGGTGCTGTTCGCCGAAGGCGGCGGCGGGCGGCCGGGCGACACCGACGCCGCCGTCGTCGCCGGCCTGCACGTGCCCACCTTCGCCGCCTACGCGCGGCTGTCGGGCCAGGTGCCGGTGGTCGGCATCGTGCACGGGCGCTGCTTTGCCGGCAACGCCGCGCTGGTGGGCTGCAGCGACGTCATCATCGCCACCCGCGCCAGCAACCTCGGCATGGGCGGGCCGGCCATGATCGAGGGCGGCGGCCTGGGCGTGTTCGCGCCCGAGGACATCGGGCCCAGCGAGGTGCAGCACGGCAACGGCGTGATCGACGTGCTGGTGGATGACGAGGCGCAGGCCGTGGCCGCCGCGCGCCACTACCTGTCCTTCTTCCAGGGCCGGCTCAAGGACTGGATCGCGCCCGACCCGCGCGCGCTGCGCCAGGTGGTGCCCGAAAACCGCCTGCGCGTGTACGACACCCGCAAGGCCATGGAAGGCCTGGTCGACCAGGGCAGCCTGCTGCCGCTGCGCACGGGCTTCGGCATCGGCATCCACACCGCGCTGGCGCGCATCGAAGGCCGCCCCGTGGGCCTGCTGGCCAACAACCCCCTGCACCTGGGCGGCGCCATCGACGCGCCGGCGGCCGACAAGGCCGCGCGCTTCATGCAGCTGTGCAACGCGCACGGCCTGCCCCTCGTCAGCCTGGTCGACACGCCCGGCTTCATGGTCGGCCCCGAGGTGGAAAAGACCGCCCAGGTGCGCCACGTCAGCCGCATGTTCGTCACCGCCGCCGCCCTGCGCGTGCCCTGCTTCAGCGTCGTGCTGCGCAAGGGCTACGGCCTGGGCGCCATGGGCATGACGGCCGGCAGCTTTCACGCGCCGCTGTTCACCGTCGCCTGGCCCACCGGCGAATTCGGCGGCATGGGGCTGGAAGGCTACGTGCGCCTGGGCTTCCGCAAGGAGCTGGCCGCCGCGCCCGAAGGCCCCGAGCGCGACGCCCTGTTCGCCAAGCTGCTGGCGCGCCAGTACGCGCACGGCGAGGCGATGAACATGGCTACCACGCTGGAGATCGACGCGGTGATCGACCCGGCCGACACCCGCGCCTGGCTGGCGCGCGGGCTGGCGGGGGCGCGCGTGGCGGCGGGTGGGCGGCGCTTTGTGGATGCCTGGTAGCGGCGGCGCGCCGTCATTGCGAGGAAAGAGCGTTCACCCGCGAGCGCAGCGTGGCGGCGAAGGCGACGCGGCAATCCAGAAGCGGCACTTCACAGCCACTGCCGCGCCCACTTGCACCGCCCTGCTGGATCGCCACGCCCTACGGGCTCGCGATGACGGGAGGGACTTGTCATTGCGAGGAGGCCGCAGGCCGACGCGGCAATCCAGCAACGGCGTATCGACACCCACCGAAGCACCACCCCTCCAGTGACGCCCATGGCACCATACCCCCGATGAAGCACCCCTGCGTCTACATCCTGGCCAGCCAGCGCAACGGCACGCTCTACGTCGGCGTCACCAGCAACCTAGCCGGCCGGGTGTGGCAGCACAAGAACGGCGTCGTGGAAGGATTCACGCGCCGATATGGGGTGCACGACCTGGTCTGGTACGAAGTCCACGACACCATGGAAAGCGCCATCGGGCGCGAAAAGCAGCTCAAGGCCGGCTCGCGGGCGCGCAAGCTGGCGCTGATCGAGGCGATGAACCCGGCCTGGCGGGATTTGTACGACGACATCGGGTGATGCCCTGGATCGCCCCGCCCTGCGGGCTCGCGATGACGAGAGGTTTGTCATTGCGAGGAGCCGAAGGCGACGCGGCAATCCAGAAGCAGCGTGTCCATGACCCCCGCCGCGCCCACTTGCACCGCCCTACTGGATCGCCACGCCCTTCGGGCTCGCGATGACGGGAAGGGTTTGTCACACCGTCTGGCCCCCACCCGTCCCAGGTAAAATCGACCGGCCCACCCCGGTGGGCCAGCGCCACCAGCTATCAAAACAAAAGCACCCGATCCAAAATCACCCGGCCCATGCGGGCCGCGCCTGCAAGCCTTTCTGATCCATGAACCTCACCGCATCGCCCCTGGCCATCGTCGGCCTGGGCTACGTCGGCCTGCCGCTGGCTGTCGAATTCGGCAAGCACCGGCCGGTGCTGGGCTTCGACATCAACCCGCGCCGCATCGCCGAGCTGCAGGGCGGGCAGGACCACACGCTTGAATGCAGCGCCGAGCAGCTGCAGGCCGCCCGCCACCTGCGCTTCAGCCACCAGCCGGCCGACCTGAGGGACTACCAGGTCTTCATCGTCACTGTGCCCACCCCGGTGGACCAGGCCAACCGGCCCGACCTGACGCCCCTCGTCAAGGCCAGCCAGACCGTGGGCGCCGCGCTGAAAAAGGGCGACGTGGTGATCTACGAATCCACCGTCTACCCCGGCGCCACCGAGGAAGTCTGCGTGCCCGAGCTGGAGCGGGCCAGCGGCCTGACCTTCAACCGGGACTTCTTCTGCGGCTACAGCCCCGAGCGCATCAACCCGGGTGACAAGGTCAACACCCTCACCACCATCAAGAAGATCACCAGCGGCAGCACGCCCGAAGTGGCTGAGGCTGTCGATGCGCTCTACCGCCAAATCGTCACCGCCGGCACCCACTGCGCCAGCAGCCTGAAGGTGGCCGAGGCCGCTAAGGTCATCGAAAACATCCAGCGCGACATCAACATCGCCCTGATGAACGAACTGAGCCTGATTTTTGCCCGTCTCGGCATCGACACACTGCAAGTGCTGCAGGCCGCCGGCACCAAGTGGAACTTTCTGCCCTTTCGCCCCGGCTTGGTGGGCGGGCACTGCATCGGGGTCGATCCGTACTACCTCACCCACAAGGCGCAGGAAGTGGGCTATCACCCCGAGGTCATCCTGGCCGGGCGCCGCGTTAACAACAACGTGGCCACCCATGTGGCCGACGAGACCATCAAGCTCATGCTGCGCAAGGGCCTGCCCGTGCTGGGCAGCAAGGTGCTGGTGCTGGGCCTGACTTTCAAGGAAAACTGCCCCGACCTGCGAAACACCAAGGTGGTGGACGTGGTGCGAATTCTGCGGGGCTACAACACCCAGGTCGACGTGTACGACCCATGGATTGACCTGGCGGAGGCCCGGCAAGAATACGGCCTGCATTGCCTGCCGGAACTGCCTGAGCCCGGCCAATACGCCGCCATCGTGCTGGCCGTCGGACACCGGCAATTCGTGCAATTGGGTCAGGCCGGCATCCAGGCCCTGGGCCAGAGTGGCGCCGTGCTGTTTGACGTCAAGGGCATCCTGCCAGAGGGGGTGGCCGATGCACGGCTGTGACAGGCGCCGCATCGGTTCGCCCCGCCCCCCTGCGGGGATCGCGATGACGGCCGAATCCCATCATTGCGAGGAGCGAAATGACGAAGCAATCCAGTTCAAGTCTAAGTATCCAGGCCTGCAAGAGCACTCCCTTGCCAGCACTTCGCCGAATTGTCAAGCTTGGCTCAAGGTGAAAACAAAACTCCATCATTAAGAGGAATTGCGGTTCCCTCGCTACTGTCGCGTCGTGGCATTCCTGCAGTGATCCCCACATACGCAACACTCATCGCTCTGATTCCATTCTTTCGAACGAATTGACCATGGATGGACTTGCTCGCCCCACAATCCTGCAGTTGTCCTGATTCGTGCAAACAATTCCACAAACAAAAACAATCAAAACCGGCATGATTTATGCTGGGATTTCGTTCATTGTTTCCATAATAATTGGGCTGTACACCTATAGATTCCTTTGGATCAATGCGGATAAAGCTGCTTTTGTTGCTTGGCTGGCAGTTTTTGAAATATCACAATTCTTGCTTCTGTTGGATCTGGGCTTCACACACAAATTTATAAAAAACCATATAAATTCCGACGATGAAACGATAAAGCGGGCATTACCCGAATTACGAGGGACGCTTTTGATGGTTGGATCATTAGCAGCGGGCATTATTTTCATAGTCGCTGTTGTGCTGAATCATCTGAGCTTCGGTCTCCTGCTCCCCTACATATTGCTTTCGTTGTCTGTTCTATTTAGCATAGTCACCTACGCCGAGACGGCCGTACTCAAGATAAAGCATCGATTCAATGCAGTCTATATCATAAATATAGCGGCCAGTTTTGTCTATGCGACGGTTCTAATATCTGGCATTTCGGAAGACGTAATAACTACACTAAGCATTGCCATCATAACAAGAGCGCTTGCTCAATTTATCGCTCAAACTCGCCTGCTAGCCATTCATTTTAAAGCAAGTCTCCCAAGAAAATTGCAGGGTAGCACAGATGTTATAGCCATGAATGCGTCATATTTCGCTCTCTTTATGTTGGATGCTGCGATCTTGATAAAAATTGGACTGCCGGCTGCAACTATCGCTCTAATTATAATACTGAGAAAATATTATGACACACTGCGTGGTTTTTGGGATTCTATTTTAAGTGTCGCCTCAATTGGCTTCGCAAAATCCGAGGATAAACTGCGTGATCTATTGCTGCAAGGAGGTGTCATAATTTCATATATCTTGGCCTTTCTTTTTGCAAATTTCCTGATAAATCTATGGCTAAGCAGCAATGCCATCGACACTTGGCTGTCCTTCGGGGTAGGTATTTCAGGGCTTGCCCTAAGCATCTATAGAATTGAAAGCACGAGACTATATTTTCAGGGGAAATGGAATTTCTTCGGTCTGCTGGCCATAACCTTTTCCATAAAGCTTGCATATTTCCTTGTGCTAGATAACAAGATCATCGATGTGGGTGGAGCCTATGTATTGCAGTCAGTATTATTGCTGATATTGGCATCCTTTATGGTGCTAAGAGATGGAAAACAAAAAAAACTCACGCGATCATAGCGCGACACTTTTTATCGGAAAATTTTCCGAGTCCGGCGCTTCGCAGAACAAATTCGCCTCTGCGGCGGGGGATCTTGTGCAGCAGCAGATTATCTATGAGTTAAAAACTCTGTTGCCTACACAAATAGTGCACTATATCTCAATGGAGCCAAACCGGGTTTTCCCAGGGGGCAATTTATTTTCTGCTGGAGCCTATGATCACAACGGCGAATTCATCCCTTATATTAATCTGCCGATCGTCAAAAATATCATATACGCTATAAAAATATTTCGCTACTGTCTTCGTCTTAGACCAGGACTGGTCATCCAATACAACAGCTACCTCTTTGAAAATATCTCCATATTGCTTTATCGCTACCTGTTTGGAGCCAAGGTTTGTCAGATAGTGCAGGATGTTCGTGTGGGGGCCGAATTCAGTTGGCTTGCACGGGAGCAAGATAGGTTGGCCAACAAGTTGCTAAAGCGCTTCGATTATGTTTTGCCTATAACGCAAGCAGTGGCTGATAAATTTATGCTCGATAGTGGAAAATACCACATCTTTCATGGTGGTGTCACTAGAAGAGGTTTTGAATTGGCTGAATCGAAATCCAATATCAAGCCCTTCGCTGTTTTTGCTGGTGCACTGGAGCGCCACAACGGAGTTGATAAACTGATTAGGTTTTGGAATGATCGGTCCCCTAATCTTGATCTGCATATATTCGGGCGTGGAAGTCTAGCGTCGTTGGTGGCTGCTTCTAGCATAGGAAATCAACGCATAAAATATCATGGATTCCAATCGCAAGACGAAATTATGAAGTGGCAGCGAATCGCGAAATTCAATTTCTGCTTCCGTTACAGTGATGGCCTCCAAGAGGATTATTTTTTTCCCTCAAAATTCTTCGATCTAGCATGCGCACCAGGATTACTGATCGTTAACAAATTCAAAAATTTACCGATCTTCATGATGGAGTGTGATGGCGTAGTCGATTCGATTGATGAGCTTGAAAAGTTTGTTCTTCTGCCAGATAACGAAGTGAAAAAAATATCAAACCATCGGCGAGCGCTAGTGTTGAGATGGGGGACATGGAATTCCACACTTAGACTGGTTGTTAATAGGTTGGAGATATTCAAACAGTAGAATGTCTCTGAGATATTTCAAAGAAATTTGACATTTGTGCAATTCCAATTTTGTATCTGCGACTCTCTTGGCCTCAAGATGTTGCGTTGCTGTCATTTTCGACCTTCGAAAATGATTTCTTAGGGCGGCTATGATAAAAATTGTTTTTCCGATGCTCGTGATATTTCAGGTCGTTACGTTATTTCTTTATTATCTTGGGCCTATTAAATATCTATCTGTGGGGCAAGTCGATTCCGTGGTGGCACTTGTTTGTTGTTATCTGGTTGTGTTGGTATTGGGATATATAGCAGGGCGAGGGATTTACCTAAAAGGGCGAACGGGGCCTCGAGATTTGTTCAAGTTCTTGAAATATGCTTCTGTATTCACATTAATTTTTTCCGTCATTGACATCATCTATTCATATCGCATGATTGGTGGCGCTGCAAATATTGGTGAAATTTACAATCAAGTCCAAGATGGTAAAACCGAAAATCTGACTGTGCTCGCGTATCTTCGAATGTTTTTTGGCTATTTTATGTTTGGACTTTTCCCCGCGTTTCTCCTTTGGAGGGATCACGTGCCAAGGAGGTTGTACTTCTTTTGTGTTGTTGCCATCGGGGCGAACCTGATTTCGGGTATATTGATGGGGGTCAACAAGAAATTATTTGATTATTTAATAATTGCAGTTGTGATTGGATTGATTAGGGTTAGATCGGCTTGGGAGCTAGGGAGACTGGCAAAATTTGGAGTTACTGCAGTGATCTCCCTCGTTCTGGCGGGCTCATTTTTTCTTCAGGGCCAATTGACTAGAAGCGGTTCCTTTGCGATCAGTGGTGTTTCTACTAAGCTGGGAGCTTACTCTGATTATAATTCTGCTGATGGGGATCTCTTTGTTTTTTATAGCGCAATTTCGGGCTATTTATCGCAGGGGTATAGGGCAATAGAGCTTTCATTCGATGTTCCCTTTGATTTTACTTGGGGTGTTGGGAACTCATCGTTTTTTAGTAGACAGGTTGATAAGATATTTGGAACCAATATTGAGGATTTTACCTATCCAGCGAAAATCGAGATCTATGGATGGGATCGGTATAATCAGTGGTCATCATTCTATGCATGGTGGGCGTCAGATCTGACTTTTTATGGCGTAACGCTTCTGATGTTTCTCGTCGGATTTTTATTTCGTTGCGTGGAAAATACATTGATCATTCAAAAAGATATTGCATCTACTGTTGTATATTCTTATTTGGTCATATTGTGTTCTTATCTTTCGGCAAACAATCAGATATTTCAATCTGGGGAAACTGCGTTGGGGTTCTTATTTCTCGGTATTCCGATATTAACACTGAGAAAATTTGTGCGCTTCAGGGGGGGTAAGGGAGCTGAGTTCGTTTAGTGGATTAGCCTTTCGTCCGGTTTTTGTTTCCTGATTTATTTGAACACATGGGCAAATTTGATCAGAGTTTTATCATAAATTACTTGTGTGTAATGGTTGTTGCGATGGCTAGGGCGAAATGAGGTAAGGAATATGTTGTGACATTCTCAAAATGCGCGAATGTGTCCAGAGGTGTTGGAATGGTGGGGGCAGTCCCTTGCGCGCCTAGAGTTAATATTCTTTGCTTTGTGGGTTGCTACCTTCCTGGATTTAAGGGGGGTGGCCCAATCCGATCCATTGGTAATTTGCTGGAAACGCTAGGCGACGAGATGAATTTCCATCTGGTGACTGCGGACCGGGACTTGGGTGACTCTGTGCCTTATTCAAATGTGACCCGTAACCAGTGGCTGAATGTCGGCAAGGGAAAGGTGTATTACGCATCACCGGGCGCGAGTTGGTTGTTTGCCCTAAGAAAAATTATTGCTAATTTTCAAGGTGATGTTATTCACCTCAATGGATTTTTTTCCTTCCGATTCAGCATATTACCAATCTTGTATTGGAGATTTTTAAAACCAAAGAAGCCAATTGTCATCGGCCCCAAAGGCGAATTTTCAGAGGGCGCGCTAGGTCTAAAGACTTTCAAAAAGAAGAGCTATATCACCTTGGCCAAGATATTGCGTTTGTACCAAGGCGTGATCTGGGAGGCGACGTCGTTCCACGAGGCTGACGACATTCGCCGCGTGATGGGCAACAAGACACGTATCCGGGTGGCTCCGAATATTGCCTGCCCTCCGTCAGAATTTCATCCAGACCCTCGCAAGGCTGACGCTCCCCTGCGCGTGCTGTTCGTCTCGCGCATCTCACCCATGAAGAATCTGCTGGGCGCCATCCAGATGCTGCAGCGAGTGCAGTGTCCGGTGGTGTTCGATGTCTATGGCCCGGCCGAGGATGTGGCGTATTGGGCAAGCTGCCAGGAGGCGGCCAGGCAACTGCCGGCGTACGTGCGGTTCAACTATGGCGGTGCCTTGTACCCGGCCCAAGTGCCGGAGATGATGGCTCGGTATGACTTGTTTTATTTGCCGACGCTGGGCGAGAACTTTGGCCACGCGATTGCCGAGGCGCTGGGCTGCGGCTTGCCGGTGCTGATTGCCGACACCACACCCTGGCGCGACCTGGCGCAGCAGCAGTTGGGTTGGGACATTCCGCTGAGCCAGCCGGAGCAGTTTGTGGCGGCCATCGAAAGCTGCAGCCGTATACCGGCCGCAGACTATGACGCATGGCGGCAGCGCATTCGCGCCTGGGCGCTGGCCAACATCGGCAACGCCGAGGCGGTAGAGCAAAACCGCCAGCTTTTCATGAACCTGGATTCTGCGCATGAGCATTGATTTTTCATCCAAGTCGTTGTTGATCACGGGCGGCACCGGCTCCTTCGGCAACGCCGTGCTCAAGCGGTTTCTGGCCTCGGACATCGCCGAAATCCGCATCTTCAGTCGCGACGAGAAGAAGCAGGACGACATGCGCAAGCGCTATGGCAGCGCCAAGCTCAAGTTCTACCTGGGCGACGTGCGCGATGCGCGCAGCGTGGAGCAGGTGATGCGCGGGGTGGACTACGTGTTTCACGCGGCGGCGCTCAAGCAGGTGCCGTCGTGCGAGTTTCACCCCATGCAGGCGGTGCGCACCAACGTGCTGGGCACCGAGAACGTGCTGCTGGCCGCCATCCGCGCCGGCGTGCGGCGCGTGGTGTGCCTGAGCACCGACAAGGCGGTGTACCCCATCAATGCCATGGGCATCAGCAAGGCCATGATGGAAAAGGTGATGGTGGCCGCCAGCCGCAACCTGGAGGGCACGGACACGGTGATCTGTGGCACGCGCTACGGCAACGTGATGGCCTCGCGTGGTTCGGTGATTCCGCTGTTCGTGCAGCAGGTGCTGGCAGGTCAGCCCATCACCATCACCGACCCGGCGATGACGCGCTTCATGATGACGCTGGCCGACGCGGTGGACCTGGTGCTGTATGCCTTCGAGCATGGTGACAACGGCGACATCTTTGTGCAGAAGGCGCCTGCCGCCACCATCGATACGCTGGCGCGCGCCATCACCGGGCTGATGGCGCGGCCCGAGCACCCGGTGCAGGTGATCGGCACGCGCCATGGCGAAAAGCTGTACGAGGCGCTGCTGAGCCGCGAGGAGATGGCCTGCGCCGAAGACCTGGGCGACTACTACCGCGTGCCGCCCGATGGGCGCGACCTGAACTACGCCAAGTTTGTCGACGAGGGCCAGCAGCGCCTGACGCAGACCGCGCACGGCGAGGACTACAACAGCCACAACACGCAGCAGCTCGACGTGGCGGGCATGCGGCAGTTGCTGTTGCGGCTGGAGGGCATGCAGCGCCTGGCGCGTGGCGAGGTGGTGGATGTGGAGGAGGGGTAAGGGGCGGGCTGGGGCTGGTCGGTCGGGCTTTGCGGTGCGCGATCGTGCGACGAGAGTGCCGCTTCTGAAGAAGGCGCCCGTGCGATGATGAGAGCGCATCATGATGCGATAGAATCAACGCATCAGATTTTTGTGCGAACGGTTCCCCATGAGAACGACCATCGATCTGGAGCTGGACACCTTGCTGGCCGTCAAGGAATTGGCGCGGCAGGAGAACGTGAGCCTGGGCAAGGTGGTTTCGCGCTTGTTGCGCGGGGCCTTGACGGGGCAAGTCGGTCAGGCGGGTACTGCGGCACCCGTGGATGCCGCTCCCGCCACGGGTTTTGTGCCCTTTGCGCCGCGCGGCGTGGTGGTGAGCAACGAGCTGATCGACAGGCTGCGCGACGGTGAGGGGGTGTAGGCCGTGCGCGCCTTGCTCGATGTGAACGTCCTGATCGCCCTGCTGGACGCCGCGCATGTGCATCATCAGCGTGCCAGCCAGTGGCTGGAGCAAGAGCTTCAGCATGGCTGGGCATCGTGCCCGCTGACGCAAAACGGTTGCCTGCGCATCATGGCGCAACCTGCTTACCCGCAGGCGCTTCCTCTGGCGGCAGTGGCGCAGCGCTTGGCGCAGGCGGCAGCCACGCCGGCGCACCAGTTCATTGCCGACGACTACAGCTTGCTGGATGCGGGCAGCCTGCATTGGCCACGATTGCTGGGGCATCGGCAGGTGACCGATGCGTATTTGCTTGGGCTGGCGGCGCGCCATGGTTGTCGCTTTGTCAGCTTTGATGCCCGGGTGAATCTGGCTGCCGTGCCCGGCACCAAGGCGGAGCATTTTTTGGTGCTGTGATGCCATGGTAGCCGGGGCTGCAGGTCCGCATGCGCGCCATCCGTTTCGCTAATTTTCATAATCAAAACAACCGATTCCCAGCAGCTGTATTGCGCGAGCGGCTATCAATATTGATGAATGCCAAACAAGCTGATATGAAAACGATCCTCATCACCGGCGCCAACGGCTTTGTCGGCCAAAACCTGCAGCTGCACCTGGCCGAGCGCAAGGATGTGCAGGTGCGCTGCTTTACCCGCGCCCATGCGGTGGGGGATTTGCCGGCGCTGCTCGACGGCGTGGATTTCGTCTTTCACCTGGCGGGGGTCAACCGCCCGCAAGACCCTGCCGAGTTTGCTGCCGGCAACACCGGTCTGACCCAGGCGCTGTGCGCTGCCCTGGCGCAGGTGGCGGCCGGCACGGGGCGCAAGGTGCCGGTGGTGTTTGCCTCGTCCACCCAGGCGGCGCAGGACAACCCCTATGGCCGCAGCAAGCGCGCGGCCGAGGATGCGCTGTTTGCCCTGTGGCGCGAGCACGGCGTGCCGGTACATGTGTTTCGCCTGCCCAACGTGTTCGGCAAGTGGGCTCGGCCCAACTACAACTCGGCCGTGGCGACGTTTTGCCACAACACGGCGCGCGGTTTGCCCATCACCGTCAACGACCCGGCAGCGCCGCTGACGCTGGTGTATGTGGACGACGTGGTGCAGCGCTTTGTGCAGTTGCTGGACGGGGTCGATGCAGCCATGGACGCCGATGGCTTTGCGACCGTGGCGCCGCAGTACGGCGCCACGGTGGGGGCGCTGGCGGCGCAGATCCAGGCCTTTGCCGACAGCCGTGCCAGCCTGATGACCGAGCGCGTGGGCACCGGGCTGGTGCGGGCGCTGTATGCCACCTACGTCAGCTACCTGCCGGTGGAGGCTTTTGCCTACGCCGTGCCGCAGCACGGCGATGCGCGCGGGGTGTTCGTGGAGATGCTTAAGACGCCCGATTGCGGGCAGTTCAGCTTTTTCACCGCGCACCCGGGCATCACGCGCGGCGGGCATTACCACCACAGCAAGACCGAGAAGTTTTTGGTCATCAAGGGGCAGGCGCGTTTCAAGTTTCGCCACATGCGGACGGGCGAGACGCACGAGCTGGTGACCCAGGGCAGCGCCGCCCAGGTGGTCGAGACGGTGCCCGGCTGGACGCACGACATCACCAACATCGGCGACGACGAGCTGGTGGTGATGCTGTGGGCCAACGAGGTGTTCGACCGGCAAAGGCCGGATACGTTTGTGTGTGCGCTGTGAAGCGGCAATGGCGTTCAGCGTTCGCGTGCCGTGTGCAGCACGGTGAGGATATGCACCTCGTCTTCCTTGACGCGATACACCGCTACGCAGCGCCGATGCAAGACCAATTCTTTCGTGCCATACACCCGACCGGGCCGGCCAGCGCGGGCCAGGTCTTCAAGCTGCCGATACAACTCGGCAGGCACGCGCACGTTGATGGTGCGGCTTGGTAGGGCAGAGGTGGTGGACATGGTAATCACCTGCAGTCTTTGTATTACAAGGCATTGTGTGTCGGACTCTTTTGAACGGATGCAAGCATGAAAAAACTCAAGGTCATGACCGTGGTGGGCACGCGCCCCGAGATCATTCGCCTGTCGCGCGTGCTGGCGCGGCTGGACGAGCATTGCGAGCATGTGCTGGTGCACACCGGGCAAAACTACGACTACGAGCTGAACCAGATCTTTTTTGACGATCTGGGCATCCGCAAGCCGGACCACTTCCTGAACGCGGCCGGCGGCAGCGCGGCCGAGACGATCGGCCAGATCATCGCCGCCATGGACGGCGTGCTGCTGGCCGAGCAGCCCGAGGCGCTGCTGGTGCTGGGCGACACCAACAGTTGCCTGGCCGTCATTCCGGCCAAGCGGCGCAAAGTGCCGATCTTTCATATGGAGGCCGGCAACCGCTGCTTCGACCAGCGCGTGCCGGAGGAGACCAACCGCCGCATCGTCGATCACACGGCCGACATCAACCTGACCTACAGCAGCATCGCGCGCGAATACCTGCTGCGCGAGGGCCTGCCGCCCGACCAGGTCATCAAGACCGGCAGCCCCATGGCCGAGGTGCTGGCGCATTACCGCGCGAAGATCGACGCGTCGGACGTGCTGCAGCGCCTGGGGCTGACGGAGGGGCGGTTCTTCGTCGTCAGCGCGCACCGCGAGGAGAACGTCGACTCGGACCAGAGCTTTGCCAAGCTGGTGCAGGTGCTGAACACCGTGGCCGAGGTGCACGGCCTGCCGGTGATCGTCAGCACCCACCCGCGCACGCAAAAGCGGGTGGATGCGCTGGGGGTGCGGTTCAACCCGCTGGTGCAGCTGCTCAAGCCGCTGGGCTTTACCGACTACAACAAGCTGCAACTGTCGGCGCGCGCCGTGCTGTCGGACAGCGGCACCATCAATGAAGAATCGTCCATCCTCAACTTTCCGGCGCTCAACCTGCGCGAGGCGCACGAGCGCCCCGAGGGCATGGAAGAGGCGGCGGTGATGATGGTCGGGTTGGAGGTCGAGCGCGTGCTGCAGGGCCTGGCCATCCTGCAGACCCAGCCGCGCGGCCCGCAGCGCTTGCTGCGCCAGGTGGCCGACTACTCCATGCCGAACGTGAGCGACAAGGTGCTGCGCATCATCCACAGCTACACCGACTATGTGAATCGGGTGGTGTGGAAAAAGACTTAATAGAGGAATTTCAATTGCGGGTACTATTTATTTCTCAACTCTTTGATCCGGAAAATTCCATAAAAGGGCTGGAATTTGCGCGACGACTTCAATCTCTCGGGCATGAAATTGAGGTTGTCACAACTTATCCAAGCTATCCGTATGGAAAGCTTTTCGATGGATATAGGCAAAACCCAATTAAAATCGAAAACATTGACGGGGTCAGGGTTGTGCGTTTGCCGACATTCATAAGTCATGGCAAATCAATATTTAAAAGAATGATGAGTTATGGATCTTTTGGAATTGTTTCGTTAATTTATTCCCTGCTTGCCCGAAAAAAATATGATGTCGTCTATGCTTATTATCCGCCGGTGATCGTTGGGTTGGTAGCTATCACATTGCGAATGGTCAAGAGGATGCCATATATATATGATATTCAAGATATGTGGCCGGAAGCGCTGATTGCCACTGGAAAAATCAAACGTGGAAAAATTAGCGAAATAATCGAGAAAATTTGCAAAATTATTTATAAAAAATCAGAAAAAATAGTCGTGCAATCCCAAGGGTATCGGCGCGAATTAATTCGCAAGGGAGTTCCGGAAAGAAAAATATCAATAATATACAATTGGTGTGATGAGGCGCGGATGGGATCTAATATGACGCACAAGATCGACGTGCGTCAAGATAATTGCTTTAATATAATTTATGCTGGAAATATTGGTTCGGCACAAGCGTTGGAGCATGTTGTGAAGGCGGCATTGCTATTAAGCCGCGATGGGGTTGATCACGTGCAACTCACTTTTATTGGTGAGGGGGTGGAAAAACATAAGATTGAGGAACAGGTTCGGAAATATGACCTAAGGAATGTGCATCTCTATCCGCAGGTGCCGCTGGACGAAATAGCGAATGTTCTCGCTAGTGCCGACGCATTGCTTATCCATTTGGCTAATGATCCACTGTTTGATATCACAATACCCTCGAAGTTGCAGGCATACATGATGGCCGGGAGACCTATTTTGGCTGCGGTCAATGGTGAAGCGGCATCGATAGTAAATATCGCAAATGCAGGGATTGTTGTTGAGCCGTGTAATTCTGAAAAATTAGCACGGGCGATCAAATTTATATCCTGCCTTGATCTGGTTCGGCTCAGGCAATATGGTATAAATGCATCAAATTTCTATCAAAAAAACATGAGCATGAATGGCGGCATTCGTATGATTGATTCAATCTTTAGAGAGTTGTCGAGTGGAAAACAAGATAAATATTGATCGTTTGATAATCCGAGAGGGGAGGTTGGATGATATCGATTCTATCGTGGATGTGCATGTTGCTGCGTTTCCCGATTTTTTCCTGACCACCCTCGGATCGAAATTTCTTGGCGTGATGTATCGAATATTCCTCAGCAGTTCCGAGAATGCCTTTGTGGTATGTGAAATGGATGGAAGATTGGCGGGATTTGCGGTTGGGTTAATGAAGTCTTCAGGCGCTGATTTTCGATTGGCATTCCGATTTTTGCCCGAGTTGGTACTTGCTCTGATGCCAAGTTTGTTGCGACATCCATTGCATTTGGGGAGGCGTATATTTTCGAGATTGATAAAGGATGAGGGGCGCATATCTATACCACGAGATGCGCTGATCTTGCGTAGTCTTGGAGTAAATCCAGAAATGCGGAGAAATGGTGTCGCGCGTCGGCTACTCGGTGCCGTTGAGGAAATTGCGAAAAATAAAAATGCGAAATCGATTGCTCTGACGACGGATGCGGTACAAAATGAGCATGCAGTGCAATTTTATGTCACGCAAGGTTATCAAGAACTCGGGCGATTTAAACAGGATAATTTGCGTGAAATGTTAATCATGATAAAATATCTTCCTGTTCTATGAATGCAAATAAAAAATTTTCTTCTGAGGCTGAAAAGCTAGCCTTTTTGCCGTTCGCTTTACCAGATATTGGTGAGGAAGAAATTGCTGCCGTCGCAGAGGCGTTGCGCTCGGGTTGGATTACGACTGGCCCCAAGGCTAAACAATTTGAAGCGGACTTCAGCGAATTCTTGGGTGGTGGAGTAGAAGCTATCGCAGTGAATTCGGCTACGGCAGGTTTGCACCTTGGGCTTGAGGCTCTGGGCGTGGGGCTTGGTGATGAGGTGATTACTACTACGCATACTTTCACCGCGACTGCGGAAGTGATCCGCTATTTGGGGGCGGAGCCGGTGTTTGTGGATGTGGACGCTAATACCTTATGCATTGATGTGGCTGGTGTGGAGGCAGCGATTACCCCCCGCACTAAGACCATCATCCCCGTACACTTCGCTGGTCGTGCCGCAGATATGCAGTCGCTACTTATATTGGCGCGTAAACATGGACTAAAGGTGATGGAAGATGCGGCGCACGCGCTACCGACGACCTGCGGCGGCAAGCTGATTGGTGCGCTGGGCAGCGACGTGACGGTGTTTAGCTTTTACGCCAACAAGACCATGACTACGGGCGAGGGCGGCATGCTGGTGACGCGCGATGCCGAGTTGGCCCGGCGCGCCAAGGTGATGCGCTTGCACGGTATCAGCCGTGATGCCTTCGACCGTTTCACCGCTAAGGTGCCGAGTTGGTATTACGAAATTGTGGCACCCGGCTTCAAGTACAACATGACGGACATCGCCGCGGCGATGGGTGTGGAGCAGCTAAAAAAGGTGCGGCGGTTTGCGGCTCAGCGTGCCCAGGTCGCTGCGTGGTATGACAAAGCTTTGGCGGATTTGCCCATCATCCGTCCGCCCCATGCCCAGCCGGGCGACGTGCATTCCTGGCATCTGTATGTGATCCGCCTGGCGGACGAAGTCGCCGTGCGGCGCGACCAGGTGATCGAACGCCTGTTTGCCACGGGCATTGGCTGCAGCGTGCATTACATCCCGCTGCATCTGCAGCCCTATTGGCGCGACCGCTATGGGCTGACGCCGGCGATGTTCCCGGTGAGCCAGCACATTTACGAGCGCACACTCTCGCTGCCGATGTATTCGCGCATGACCGAGAGCGACGTGGCGCGCGTGGCGAGTGCGCTCGGACAAGCACTGGCTTGATGTTCAAAGGCGCTTTCGATCGGCTGGCCAGCGGGCTGGGATTGCTGCTGCTGTCGCCACTGCTGCTGCTGATTGCGCTCGCAGTCAAGCTGGATTCGCCGGGGTCGGTGTTCTTCCGGCAGGAGCGGGTGGGGCGGGCAGGGCGCGTGTTCCGCATTCACAAGTTTCGCACCATGGTGTCGGGCGCCGAGCGTCAGGGGCCGCAGATCACGGTGGGCGCCGATGCGCGCGTGACGCGTGTGGGCGCGCTGCTGCGTAAGTACAAACTGGATGAATTGGTGCAGTTGATCGACGTGTTCGTGGGCGATATGAGTCTGGTAGGACCGCGTCCTGAGGTACCGCGCTATGTGGCTTATTACCCTGATGACGTGCGCGCGATCGTGCTCTCGGTCAAGCCCGGCATCACGGATCGGGCCTCGATTGAGTACAAGGATGAGAGCGAGATCTTGGGCAAGGCGCAGGACCCCCACCATGCTTACGTGCACGAAGTGCTGCCGATCAAGCTGCGCTACTACGTCGACTATGTGCAGACGCGCAGCTTTTGGGGTGACGTGGCGATCATATTTGCGACGCTGCGGGCACTGCTGCGCTGATCGGCAAGGGTGATGGTCCATGCAGCCTTGAGCGTGGCAAGCACCGAGATCGACTGAACCTGTGTCGCCATCGCAACGGTCATGGAGCGTGCCGCGCTCGGTGCCGATCGGATAGGCAAGGAAGTTGTGATAGAGTCGTAAAACCCAACTTTTGGTTTGGGCCGACGGGTTTTCGGGCCGCGGCCCCTCAGCATCGAGGAGCAATCATGAAGCAACTGACCTTCCTGGCACTGGCAAGCAGCCTGGCCTTCGCCGCTGTGGCGCAAGACGGCGCGGGCGTGATCGACGGCGTCAAGGGCGCCGTCACGGTGTCCAGCGCCAAGGCGGTGCAGCGCGCCGTCGATGGCATGGCGGTGCCCGATGGCGCCTCGATCCTGGTGCCCAGCGACGGCGCCGCCACCCTGCTGCTGAACAACGGCTGCGTGGTGTCGATGCAGGGCAGCCAGCACCTGAAGGTCAACGCCAAGCTCAAGTGCGAAGAGGTGCAGGCCAGCGTCAAGCAGCTGTTCCCGGCCTACAAGGTGGCGCAGGCGCCCCTGGGCGGCGGCCTGGTGGGCATTCCCGCGAGCGACAAGTCCGACGACCGGAAGGGCGGCGCGGTGCTTTGGTCCGGTGGCGGTGCCGCCGCCGGCATCGGCCTGACGGCGCTGACCGGCGCGGCTTTCCTGCATGACTGGAACCGCCGCGACAACCACGCCGTGTCCGGGCAGTAACTCCGCAGGGCGGCGCCCAGGCCGCCCGGATGGCCTTGAGTACCCGTTCGCGCGTCAGCGCCACCACCGAAACCAGCTGGACCGACCGGCTGGTTTTTTTATTGCTGGGCGCGCTGCTGCTGCTGGCGCCGTTGCTGCGCGGCGGCAACCGTCAGGTGGCCTTGTCGGGCCTGCTGGCGCTGGGGCTGGCGGCGCTGGCCTTGATGCTGGGCCAGGCCAGCCAGTACGGCGCCGCGCGCTGGGGCGGACGCACGGTGCAGGCAGTCCAGACGGCGCAACAACCGGCTTGGTGGTGGGCGCTGGTGGGCCTGCTGGCCACCAGCCCGCTCTGGCTGGGGGTGCTGCAGCTGACGCCCGTCCCGGCCTCGTGGTGGCTGGCCCTGCCGGGGCGCGCGGTGTACGGCCCGGCGCTGCAGGCGGCCGGTGTCGAATGGCCGGCGACCCTGCCGCTGTCGCTGCAACCGCAGGCCACCTGGGCGGCGCTGTGGTCCGGCGTGCCGATGATGGCGGCTTTTGTGGCGCCCCTGTGGCTGCCGCGCGGGCCGCTCGACAAGCTGATGGCCGCGCTGCTGCTGGCCGGTGCGCTGCAGGTGGTGCTGGCGGTGGCGCAGTTCGCCTCGGGGGCAAACTCGCCGCTGTACTTCGGCCTGCTGGGCCAGGGCTTCGTCGGCAGCTTTGCCAACCGCAACCACCTGGCCGACTTCCTGGCCATGCTGGTGCCGGTGTGGTTTTACGCCTGGCTGCGCCTGCAGCGCCAACATGTGGGTGCTGCTGCGCCTGGCGGTGGCGGCCGGGGTGCGGCGTCGGCCGGCCCTTTGCTGCTGTTGCTGGGTTTTGCTTTTCTGGTGGTGATCCTCAGCACGCAGTCGCGCGGCGGCATCCTGGCGACCGGCGCGGTTCTGCTGCTGTCGGCGCTGCTGTACGGCCGTTCCCTGGGCCAGCGCCTGTCACGCCGGCGCCGCTGGGCGCTGGTGGCGCTGTTCCTGCTGTTCGTGGTGCTGGCGCTGGCGTCGATCGACCTGCGCAGCCTGCTGCAGCGCATCGAGCACGGCCGCCTGCAGACCGACGCCGAGCTGCGCCACCTGCTGGCGCTGGCGACCTGGGACGCGGCCCGCGTCTTCTGGCCCTGGGGCAGCGGCGCGGGGACGTTCGAGTCGGTGTTCCCCCGGTTTCAACCCGCGCTGGCGCCCAACTACGTCAACCAGGCCCACAACGACTACGCCCAATTGCTGATGGAACTGGGCGCGCCCGCGCTGTTGCTGGCCGGCGCGCTGCTGGTGCTGGTGGGCCGCCAGCTTGCCGCGTTGGTGCACGCGCTGCGCGCCAGCCGGCGCCTGGGCTCGGACCTGGCGCTGCGCTGCCATGCCGGCCTGGGGGCGCTGGCGCTGCTGCTGCACAGCTGGGTCGAGTTCAACCTGCACATCCCGGCGCTGGCGATCACGGCGGCCTTCCTGGCCGGGGTGTTCCTGCGGCCGCTGTCGCGGGACTGAGCTGGGGCTTCCCGCGCGACCGGCCGGGCGTCCGGCTCGAGATCGCGAGTCCCACAAAGTACCCACCTCCGTCATCGCGAGCCGCGCAGCGGCGTGGCGATCCAGCGCGGCTTGGGCTATGGGCACGGCGGCGGTGATACGAGGCGCTGCTGCTGGATTGCCACGGCGCCTGCGGCGCCTCGCAATGACGGGGGGATCGACAGACGGCCTGGCTTCGGGGGTTTCGTCATCGCGAGCCCGCAGGGCGTGGCGATCCAGGGCGGCCGTCCCGGTGGGCGTGTGACGCCGACCTCGCCCCAGCCCCTACACTGCCGACCGGCGTGGACCGCCGGTCGGCAGTGCGATCACGTTTTCGGCGGCCGGGGCGACGGGCGCATCGGGCTCGGCCGCCAGCGCCTGCCGCTTGGCCTGGAAGACCCAGTCCATGACGGAATTGGGCGGGCGATAGCCGGCCACCAGCTGGGTCAGGGTGTCGCGCAGGGCGGCGTGCTCGCACGCGTGCATCTGCTCGGCCAGCCGGCTCAGGGCGGGTTCGAGTTCGGCCCAGGGCAGAAAGTCCTCGTGCGACTTGAGGATGCGCGGGTGCCCGGTGGGCTCGGCACGCTCGTCGATCAGGAGCTCCTCGTACAGCTTTTCGCCCGGGCGCAGGCCGGTGATCTTGATTTCGATGTCGCCCCAGGGCGTCTGTGCGTCGCGCACGCGCCGGCCGGTGAGCTCGACCATGCGGCGCGCCAGGTCGTGGATGCGCACCGACTCGCCCATATCGAGTACGAACACGTCGCCGCCGTGCGCCATGGCGCCGGCCTGGACGACGAGCTGGGCCGCCTCGGGAATGGTCATGAAGTAGCGGGTGATGTCGCGGTGCGTCAGGGTGATGGGGCCGCCGGCGGCGATCTGGCGGCGAAACAGCGGCACCACCGAACCCGACGAGCCCAGCACGTTGCCGAAACGCACCATGGTGAAGCAGGTGGCCTGCCCCGGCTGGGCGGCCAGGGCCTGCAGCGCCAGCTCGGCCACGCGCTTGCTGGCGCCCATGATGTTGGTGGGGCGCACCGCCTTGTCGGTGCTGACCAGCACGAAGCGGGCCACGCTGTGGCGCGCGGCGGCCTGGGCGCACCGCAGGGTGCCCCACACGTTGTTGTGCAGGCCTTGCACCGGGTTGTGCTCCACCAGCGGCACGTGCTTGTAGGCGGCCGCGTGGTAGATGATGTGCGGCCGCCAGGTCGACAGGATCCGGTCCAGCCGCTCGGCGTCGGTCACCGAGCCCAGCAGCGGCACGACGGTGGTCCGGGGCCATTGGGCGGCCTGGGCCTGCAGCTCCTGGTGGATCTGGTAGAGGGCGAACTCGCTCACGTCCAGCAGCAGCAGGGTGCGCGGCTGCCATTGCGCGATCTGGCGGCACAGCTCGCCGCCGATGGAGCCGCCGGCGCCGGTGACCAGCACCGTCTGCTCGCCCAGGTGCCGCGCCATCAGGGCCTGGTCGGGCGCCACCGGGTCGCGTCCCAGCAGGTCCTCGATGTCGAGCTCGTGCAGGTCGCTGGCGCTGATGCCGCGGCGGAGCACGTCGGCCAGGCCGGGCAGGGTGCGCACGTGCACCGGGTAGGGCAGCATCTGCTCGATGATCTGCTTGCGCCGGCCGGTGCCGGCCGAGGGCAGGGCCAGCAGCACGTCGCGCACCTTGTACTGCTCGATGACGTGCGGCAGGCTGGCCGGGGCGTAGACCGGCACGCCGTCCAGCCGGCGGCCCTGTTTGCGCACGTCGTCGTCGACGTAGCCGACCAGGCGCTGGCTGCTGATTTTCATCAGGCTGCCGGCCAGCTGCCGGCCGGCAGCGCCTGCGCCGTAGATCAGCACGCCCGGCGCGTTCAGGCGCTGCAGCAGCTCGCGGTACAGGCCGCCCAGCCACAGGCGCACGCCGACGCGGCTCAGTCCCAGCAGCACGAACATGAGCAGCGGCTGGATGATGCCCACCGAGCGCGGCGTGCCCTGGACGCCGATGACGGTGAAGACCAGCGCGTACAGCGCGCCGTAGCTGGCCGCCGCCTTGGCCAGCGCCAGCGCGGCGTTCCAGCCGGCGTGGCGGAAGATCGAGGCATAGAGCCCGAAATACCAGAATATCGGCAGTCCCAGCAGCCAGCCGCCGAGCGTGGCCCAGCCCAGGGTCACGTTCAGGGGCACCCATCGCTCCAGCCGCAGGCACCAGGCCAGCCAGACCGTGAGCGTGATCATCAGGGCGTCGAGGGTGATGGCCAGCAGCCGCTTGCCCGTGCGGGGCAGGCGCAGCAGGCCGAGGCTCAGGGGGTGATGTTCCATGGGACCAGGTGGATCATGGCGCCTGCGTGGGCACGGCGCCGGTGGGCCAGTCGCGGCGGGAACGCACCAGCACGCTGGCCAGGGCCAGGCCGGCCACGTCGGCCAGCAGGTCGCCCAGGCTGGCCGAGCGGCCGGGCACGAAATGCTGCAGGCCCTCGGTCGCGCCGGCCATGGCGAGCAGGCCGAGCAGCAGCGGCCGGCGCTGCGCGGGCTGGCGCCAGGCCTGCCGGCCCAGGGCGCACAGCAGGACGAACAGGCCCAGGTGAATCCACTTGTCGGTGTTGCGGGTGACGTCCAGCGCGTCCAGCTGCGCCGCAAACGGCAGCCAGGTGGCCAGCCAGATGCGCGCCTCGAGCAGGGTCGCGGCGGGCGCCAGCAGCAGGACCAGCGTCGCCAGGCAGGCGAACCAGAACAGCACATGCCATGGACGCGCGGGCGGGCAGCCCGTCGGGTTCCCGGTCGCTCCCTGCCTGCGGCCGGATGTCGTTGAATAGGCCATGGGTGCACAATTTTACCGGTCCTCGAGGGTGCATCGGGTCGCACAGGGGGAACGCAGAGGTCGCGCGGGTAAAATCGAAGGGTCTGCCTACCTTTTGTTTCATGCACGTTGCATGCCGTTCGATGCACGTGGAGGACCTCCATGCCGATCCACGCCGCAAGCGTTTCCATGCCCATTGGCCCGCGCGGGTGGTTGAAGCGCCCGATCCAGTTCACCGTCATCCTGTGCTGCGCCCTGCTCGCGGTGCCGGCGCTGGCGCAAGTCGGCGTCGCCACGGCGGCGCCGGTCGGGCCCGCGGTGCAGGCCATGCCGACCACGACGCCCGGCGCCGTGGCGCCCGCGCCGATCTCGACGGGTGGCTTTTCGGCGCCAGCGGCGGCTGCCTCGCGTGGCGCCACCGCCAAGGGTGAGCAGGCCATGCCCGTCGCCATCGGCGCGGACTACAAGATCGGGCCGAACGACCTGCTCGAGGTGGACGTGTTCGGCGTCAGCGAGCTCAAGCGCACGGTGCGGGTCAACTCCACCGGGGAGGTCACCCTGCCGCTGATCGGCACCGTGCCGGTGGCCGGCATGACCGCGTCCGACGCCCAGGCGCTGATCGCCACCGCGTACAGCAAGGACTACCTGCAGGACCCGCAGGTCTCGATCTTCATCAAGGAATTCACCAGCCAGCGCATCACGGTGGACGGCGCGGTGGCGCGGCCCGGCATCTACCCGCTGGTGGGGCAGATCACGCTGCTGCGCGCGCTGGCCATGGCCGGCGGCGGGGCGCAGCTGTCCGACCTGGAGAACGTCATGCTGTTTCGCCTCACGCCGGACGGCAAGAGCACGTCCGAGCGCTACAACGTGGACGAGATTCGCCGTGGCGAGAAGCCCGACCCGGTGTTGCAGGGGGACGACATTCTGGTCGTCAACCGGGACTCCGCCCGGGTGGGCCTGCGCGACTCGCTGTTCAGCGACATTCTCAACACGCTCAACCCGTTTTCCTCGATTTACCGCAACTCCACCTACCCCTGACGGCGGGCACGCCTGAGGGCACGCCCCGATGGCTCCCGTCCACCCGCAAACGCTCCGGATGCCGCACGTCGCGCGGGCCGGCCGCGGGTGCGCGGGGTACTCACCCGTTTCTTGATTGACCGATGTACAACGACCAACAGCCTCCCGATTCCCAGAACCTGCCCGCGGCCGGCCGCGGCCCCCAGCCCGAATACGCGGTCGGCGCCCCGCTCCAGTACGGCCTGGGCCAGCTGCGGCCCGGCGTGCCGCAGGAGCCGCCGGAGGACGACGTCATCGACCTGGCGGACCTGTGGCGGATGGTGGTCAAGCACAAGTGGCTGCTGGTGTCGGTGACGGTGGCGGGGCTGCTGGCGGCCTTGCTGGTCAGCTTCATCCGCACGCCGCTGTACCAGGCCACGGCCACGCTGCAGGTCGACAAGCGGGCCGCCTCGGTGGTCAAGTTCGGCCAGGAACTCAATGCCGAGGCCGACCTGGACGAACGCACGGCCATGGGCACGCAGCTGGAGCTGCTCAAGAGCCGCGTGCTGGCCGAGCGCGTGATCGACGAGCTGCGCCTGGACCGCGTGGGGCTGCCCGTGGCGCCCGCGCCCGGCGAGCCGGCGTCCGCGGTCGACGACGCCGAGGCGGCGGATGCCGGGGCGGACGCCGGCGTCTGGCAGGGCCTGCTGAACCGCGCCAAGGAAAACTGGAGCAAGCTGCGCGAGCCGTCGGTGACCAACGAGCAGAAGCTGAGCCGCGAGGAGGTGCTGAAGGCCTTCGATCGCGCGGTGCGCTCGGAGCAGGTGCGCAATTCGCGCATGCTCAAGGTGTCGGTGGACAACCCCGACCCGCAGTTGGCCGCCCGCATCGCCAACACCGTGGCGCAGACCTTCATCGCGCTGAACCTGGAGCGCCGGCTGGATGCCTCGTCCTACGCCAAGACCTTCCTGGAGCAGCAGCTGGGGCTGACCAAGGCCAAGCTGGAGGAGTCCGAGCGGCGCCTGAACCAGTACGCGCGCAGCCGCAACATCCTGACGCTGGACGAGAAGACGAACGCCGTCAACCAGACCTTCACGGACTATTCGGCGGCCCTGATCAAGGCCGAGCAGGAGCGCATCAAGTTCGAGTCCGAATACCAGGCGATCAAGGATGCGCCGGACACGGCGCGCGAGGTGCTGGAAAACCGCACCATCCAGGACTACAAGGCCCAGCGCAGCAAGCTGGATGCCGACTACCAGCAGAACGCCAAGATCTACAAGGACAACTTCCCGGCCATGCAGCAGCTGCGCGCGCAGATCAGCGACCTGGACGCCAAGATTCGCGCCGAGATCAACAGCATCCTGCGCTCCGTCGGCAACCAGCTCAACATGGCCAAGCGGCAGGAGGCGCTGATCCGCGCGCGGCTGCAGCAGACCCGGCAGGAGCTGATGCAGGGCCAGGACCGCCAGGTCGACTACAACCTGCTCAAGCGCGAGGTGGACACCAACCGCGAGCTCTACGACGGCCTGCTGCAGCAGGTCAAGGAAGTGGGCGTGGCCGGCGGCGTGGAAACCAACAACATCCAGGTGGTGGACAAGGCCGAGGTGCCGCTGTTTCCCTACAAGCCCAAGATTCCGCTGAACGCCGCCATCGGCCTGCTGGCCGGCCTGGTGCTGGGCCTGGCCCTGGTGTTCCTGATGGAGTCGATGGACGATTCGATCAAGTTCGCCGACGAGGTGGAGAAGACCCTGATGCTGCCCCTGCTGGGCGTCATCCCGAAGGTGCGCGACAAGTCGGATCTGCCCAGCATCGCTTTCCTGGCGCACAAGGACCCGCGCGGGCACCTGGCCGAGGCCTACCGGTCCACCCGCACCGCGCTGCAGTTTTCCACGGCCACCGGGGCGCCGCGGCGCCTGCTGGTGACCAGCACGACCAAGAACGAGGGCAAGTCCACCACCGCGCTGGCGCTGGCCATCAGCTTTGCCCAGCTGGGCGGCAAGGTGCTGCTGGTGGATGCCGACATGCGCAACCCGACCGTGCACAAGCTGTTTCGCATGGGCAACGGCTTCGGGCTGTCCAGCTACCTGTCGGGACAGGAGTCGGAGGAGCCGCTGGTGCGCCACGTCAACATCCCCAACCTGTCGGTGATCACCGCCGGGCCGATACCGCCCAGCCCGGTCGACCTGCTGACCGGGCCCCGGTTCGGCGAGCTGCTGGACCGGCTGCAGGCGGGCGGCTATCAATACGTCATCATCGACGGGCCGCCGGTGCTGGGCCTGGCCGACGCCATCGTGCTGGGCAACCAGGTGCCGGCGGTGCTCTACGTGGCGCAGGCCAGCCACACGCGCATGGGCCACGTCAAGGACGCCCTGCGGCGCCTGCGCATGGCGGGCATCGTCCCGCGCGGCGTGGTGCTGACCAAGACCACGGCGCAGAACACGGCCTACTACACCTACGAGGGCTACTACGGCTACGGGCCGGGCACGGCCACGCCGCCCAAGACCGAACCGGCGCTGCAGCGCAGCTGACACATCGCGTGCACCCGCTTCCAGGCTCCAGCACACGCGCGCACCGGCCGGTGGGCGAGGCCGCGGCATGCGCGGTGGACGGGCACTGAGCCATGGGCGATGAGGCACGGCGCGAGATGATCGAGCTGGCGCGGCGCCTGCTGGCGTTCGGCCGCGCGCCCGGCCGGTACGCGCTGGCGCTGGGCGAGCCGCGCGAGCTGTTCCTCGAGCTGGACACCCTGGCGCAGTGGGCCCAGGGGCGTTGCCCCGAGGACCTGGTGGCCGAGCTGGGCGAGGCTTCGGCCGCCGACCTGGTCGGCGCGGCCGTGCTGTTCATCCAGCGCGCCTGCTTTGCGCCGGACGGCACGCACTACCAGGTGCTGGGGTTCACGCCCCAGTCGTTCGCACCCGAGCTGCTGCGCGGGCGCTACCGCGCGCTGATCCGCCTGACGCACCCGGACATGGGCATCGCCGGCCTGCCGGCCGATGCCGCCGGCATGGTCAACCGGGCGCAGGACGTGCTGGCCGACGCGGCCGCCCGCCAGCGCTACGACCAGCAGTTGCAACGGCACCAGGCGCCGCCACCGGCGGCGGAGAGTCCGGCGGATGCCTGGCCCCAGGCCATGAATCCGATGCCCGGCCGGGCCGGCGGCCGCCGGCCGGCCGCGGTGGCGCAGCTGGCCGAGTCCCGCAGGCTGGGCGAGCGCTGGCTGAGCCTGACCGCGCGTTATCCCTGGCAGTGGCGCGCCGCCCTGCTGGGCGTGGTCATCGTGATTCCGCTGGCAGGCCTGCTGCTCTGGGCCTCGCAAGATCTGTCCGACCACGGCGCGATCGTCGTGGCCAAGCGGGCTGCGCCAGGCCTCGGGCCGGCGGCGGCGCCGGTGATCGTGCCCATGCCGGCGCCGCAGGCCGTGGTCGCCGCCGCTCCGGCCGTGGAGCCACCGCCCGCGACGGTGGCGCAGGCCGTCCAGGACGCACGGGCGGACGCAAGGCCCGCCAAGGTCCAGGTGCCGCACCGGCCCGTCGAGGCGGATCCATCGGCCGTCAGGCCGGCGCCCTCCGTCCTGCCTGCATCACCGCCCCACGCACCTCGCAGCCAGGTGGCACTGCAGGCGCAGGACGGGCACCCCGCCGACACCCACGCGAACCCGGTGCCCGCTCCGGCGGCGCGCCGCGATCGTCCGGCGGTGGCGCAGGAGCGGCCGGCGGCGGACGTGTCGCGCATCGCCCGGGCGCCGTCCGGCCAGCGCCAGCCCGCCACGGCGGCGCCGGCTGGCGCCGTGGTGGAGCCGGTCGCAGTCTGGTCCGTGGACGCGCCAGCGGCCAAGCGCTACCTGGGCGACATCGTGGCCACCATGGAAAGCGCGCCCCGGGCCCGGCATCTGCAGGCCTACCTGGCGGGCATGCATGTCGAGGGCTCGCTGCTGCGGCCGGTGGTCGACTTGCTGGGGCGCTACCCCGAACTCAGGGTGCAGCGCTCGGCCTGGTCGGAAGACCTGCGGCCCGGCGCGCTGCGCGTGCGCTCGGTCGTGGTGCTGCAGCCGCGCGCCTCGCCCGAGCCGGCGCACACCTACCGGCTGCTGGCGGAGTTTCGCGGCACCGAGAGCGGCACCGTGCTGGTGCGGCTGGACTTCGGGCCCGAATGATGGCCGCGAACTCAGCCGGTGTCCGCCGCAGGCCGGGCCGTTGGGCCTGGCTCGGGTGGTCCCTGCCCTGGCTGGTGCTGGCCGCCGCGCTGTGGTGGTGGGCCTGGCCGATGCAGCTGGAGCGCGCCTGCTGGGTGCGCGAGTGGCCGTTCGAGGAGGGCTGCCCCGATGTGCCCGATGCCGGCGTGCCGGGCCAGCCCTCGGCGGACTACGTGGCGCACCTGCAGCGCAACGTGGGCGACAGCCGCGCGCTGGCGTGGCTGGCGAGCGCCTACTGGAGCGAGGGCGACGCGCGGGCCGCCGACGTGCTGCCCTGGGCCCTGCAGCTGGCGCCCAACCAGTCCGGCGTGTTGCTGCTCGATGCCCAGGCGCGCCTGCAGGCGGGCGACTGGGGCGCGGCCGCCCGGGCCCTGATCACCCTGCTGGAGCGCGGCCAGACCCAGGCCGGGCCGGACCTGCTGGCGCTGATGCGCTCGCCGCGCACGGCGCCCGCCGTGCTGGCGCAGCTGTCGGGCGACGCGCTCTGGCTGGACCCGCTGCTGGCCACGCTGGATCGCAAGGCGCCCGTGGCGCCGCTGCTGCCCTTCGTCACGGCCGGCCAGGAGAAGGGGCTGCTCAAGCCGGCGACCGTGCTCGCGCTGATCGACCGCCTCCAGCAGGAAGGCGGGTGGCTCGACGCCTATGGCCTGTGGGTGGCCTGGCGAGGCCCGGTGGCGCCCGGCTTGTACAACGGCGGTTTCGACCATGCCTCGCTGCGGCGCGGCTTCGACTGGGCGTGGACGCCGCAGCCGGCGGCGCGCCAGGGCTTTCGGGTGGACCAGGTTTCGGCCGCGCCGCGCCCCGGCTCGATGCTCGAGCTGACCCTGACCGGACGCGGGGCGCTGCCCACGCCGCTGGTGTCGCAAGCCATGATCCTGACCGGCGAGCGCTACCGCCTGCGCGGCCAGGTCATGGTCGACCGCCTGCTGGCCAAGGAGGGGCTGGTGTGGGCCTTGCGCTGCGCGGGCGGGGGTGAGCGCTGGGCGCAGTCGGCGCCGGTGCTCGACACGCAGCGCAGGTGGGTGCCGATCGAGCTGGAGTTCGAGCCACCGGCCGATTGCGGCGCGGCGGTGCGGTTGCAGCTGGAGACCACGGCCGCCTGGGAGGCGCGCGCCGGCATGGTGGGCACGGTCGATTTCGACGACTTCACGCTGGAGAGCCTGCCGGGCGATACCGAGCCCGCCCCGCGCAACAAGCCTCGGGGAGCCACGCCATGATCGATTTGCACACCCACATCCTGCCGGGCATCGACGATGGCGCCAAGTCGCTGGAGCTGTCGCTGGAGATGGCGCGCATCGCCGTGGCCGACGGCACCACCGTGATGGCGTGCACGCCCCACATCTACCCGGGGCTGTACATGAACGACGGCGCCGGCATCCGGCGCGCGCGCGACAAGCTGCAGATGGCGCTGGACGCGAAGCAGATCGCTTTGAAGCTGGTGGTGGGCGCCGACGCCCACCTGGTGCCCGAGCTGCTGGACGGCCTGAAGTCCGGCCGGGTGCCGACGCTGAACGGCTCGCGCTACTTCCTGCTGGAGCCTTCGCATCACGT
>OFJB01000217.1_pt1 | contig 31168 bp, 32 predicted proteins | sample 1775081 | NCBI WGS metagenome assembly OFJB01 (sample SAMN08195771, study PRJEB24354) | sludge metagenome | isolation source: initial sludge from phenol fed wastewater aerobic bioreactor | place: India: Nagpur | collected 2016-06-05
CGTAGCTCAGCTGGATAGAGCGCCGCCCTCCGAAGGCGGAGGCCACACGTTCGAATCGTGTCGGGTGCACCATTTCAGAACAGAACTCTGAACGCCGAATGCCGCCGTTTCTACGCTCGAAGCGGCGGCCAACGTGCGCAACAGTTCCGAGTTCGATCCCATGATCCGAACCTCGTCGTCTGCGACCTCGACGCGCTGTGCCAGGGCGCGCAAGCGGTCGCGGCGGTAGCCGCCATCGTCGAGGCGCATCCGTTCACGGGCCTTGCGAGCGAACGCCGCTCGCAAGGCCGGGCTGACGGCCTGACTGCCCGGGCTATCTAGGCAGCGAACTCACAAAGCATTGATCCAGATGCGTGCAGCGGCGAGTTTTTTGGCGGCGAGGAAGTTGTCGGGGCGCCGGTCGTAGCGCGTGACGAGGCCGCGCATCTGCTTGATGCGATTGAAAAAGCGCTCGACTGCGTTCCTTTGGCGGTAAAGCCAGGTTCTAAAAGCGAAAGTGCGCTTGCGGATTGTGCGCGGCGTCACATTCGCAAAGGCGCCACGCTCCGCCGTCTCGGCGCGAATGGCGTCGGTGTCATAGGCCTTGTCGGCGAGAAGGATGCTGCCCGGCGGTCAGCGTGAGGTGAAGCGGTCGGCCTTCGGCATCGATGGGCGCGTGGAGTTTGCTGGTCAGACCGCCCCGGGAGCGTCCCATGCAACGATCGTCGCCGCCGTCCCGGCCCCCTTTTTGATCGCGGCACCGTGTTGGTGCACGCGAACACAGGAGCTGTCGATCATCACCAGATCACCGTCATAGGCGGATGAGACGGCTTCCAACAGCCGACTCCAAACCCCGGCCGCTCGGCACTTGCCGCAGACGATCAGCCATAGGAGTTGAACGCTGCCGCATCTTTATTGATGACCGAACGCAGCTCGCCACGTGATGCTGATGTTGCATCGGTCCCGAAAACCAACCTGGAAACAGATGTTCAGCGCCCCATAAATTGGTGCGCTCGATATGCCCAAACCGCTCAGCGAGTGCCAGACTGTGAACTGCTCGTGGACCAACACAAGTTTTGCTCGGCATTCTTCATAACCGCTTGCCGCACCGCCGAGAGCTATATCCCTCAAGGCTGCCTCACGGGATTTTTCTATTGTTGCTCGGAGCGCTTCGCCAACGCAGCGGATCGCCATGCCCATGGAGGAATTATTCGAGCCCGCTCTTCTGCGCCTTGCCGACGAATTCGAGCGCGGCGCGCGCGGCTTTGGCAAGGGCGGCTTCGGCTGCCTTGGTGTCCACGCTGGGGCGCTCGAGATAGATGGCGAGGATATATTCGCCGCCCTTGGGCGATTTCACCAGCGCGACGTCATTGTAAGCGGTGCCGCAACTGCCGGTCTTGCTGCCAGCGGTCCAGCCTGCGGGCAGGCCCGCCCTGATCCTCCGGTCCCCGGTGGTGCTGGCATTGAGCCAGCCGCGCAGCGTGGCGGCGTCCGACGCTGGTAGATCGCGAAAGAGCAGCCGCGCCATCAGCCCCGCCATCGCCGCCGGGTTGGTGGTGTCGCGCGGATCACCCGGCGCATTTTCATTCATCGTCGGTTCGGTGCGGTCGAGGCGTGTCACCGCATCGCCATGAGCGCGGAAAAAGGCGGTTAGTCCTTCCGGCCCGCCCACCATCGTCAACAATAGATTGGCAGCGCTGTTGTCGCTGACCTCCACCGCCGCTTTCGTCAGTTCCGCAATCGACATGCGACCGCGCTGCCGATTCTGTTTCACGATCGGCGCATAGTCGAGAATATCTCCCTGGGTGAAGGGTATCTCCTTTTCCATGCCGACTTTCCCTACTGTCACCTCCGTTAGCACGGCGGCGGCCAGCGGCGCTTTGAAAGTCGAGCACATGGCGAAGCGCTCATCGCGGTTGAAGCCCAGGAGCAGCGTACCCTGCCGATCGACGAGCGCGACGCCCAGCCGCCCCCCGGTCTCTTCCTCGATCTGCTTCAGATCGTTGACCTCTCCCGCCCGAGGCTCCGGCGCGGCGGCGGACGGCAGGGTGAGCAGCAGGCTTGTCGCCAGCGCCAGGACCGGGATCATGCTTTTCATGGGCAACTTCACATTCCTTGCGCATTGCAACCATTCGACAGAGAAGCGGACTGTCGAACAGTCCAGCCCGAAGTCTGAAATCTCCATTGACGGTCTAAAAGCGGTGCCGTGCACCATTCGGCACTTGTGATCATCTGCCATTCAGGCGAAGCGCTTGGCGCCGGCCACAAACACGACGACGGCGACGGTAGACGCAATCATCGTCCAGGCAATTGGCTCGCTGAGGAAGGTCGCTGCCAGCAGAAAACCAAAGAAAGGTTGAAGGAGCTGCAACTGGCCGACGCCCGCAATGCCGCCGAGCGCAAGGCCCCGATACCAGAACATGAAGCCGACCATCATACTGAAGGTGGAAACATAGGCGAGGCCGATCCACGCCGGAACGCCGATATTGCTCCACGTATGAGGTAAGGTGAGCAGCGCGATTGCGGCCATGATCGGAAACGACAACACTAACGCCCATGAAATAACCTGCCAGCCTCCGAGGCGGCGCGAAAGTATTGCTCCTTCCGCATAACCCAGGCCGCAGACCAGAATGGCCGCGATCATGGCCAAATCGCCCGTCAGCGTTCCGTCATTGCTTCCGTAGAATGCGAAGCCGGCGACAGTCGTCGCTCCGGCAACAGAAAACAGCCAGAAAGCGGGCTTTGGCCGCTCACCTCCGCGCAGAACGCCGAAGATCGCGGTCGAGAGCGGGAGTAGTCCAATGAAGACGATGGAATGGGCAGCAGTGATCTGTTGAAGCGCCAGCGCCGTCAGGAGCGGAAAGCCAACGACACCACCCATTGCCACCAATGTCAGCGGAAAGATGTCACGCCGTTCCGGCGGCGTCTGGCGAAGAGCGAACAGGAACACCGCGCCAAGCAACGCGGCGATTGCGGCCCGCGCCGAGGTGAGAAACATCGGCGAAAAGCCCGTGACGGCGACGCGCGTCGCCGGCAGCGACCCGCTGAATATGATGACGCCCAAGAGGCCACTGCCCCAACCCGCCGTCGTTCGTTCCATAAACCCTCGCCTTCTCGACGTCCTGATAGTCCTTCAGCTCTGGTGTCGGAAGGAACAGTTAGATACAATTTTGATAAATTGTACTGGAAAACTAAGCCGTACGATCACATGGCAGAGCGAGGTGCGGGCGGCATGGCAACGCGGACGGAACTGTTGATGAACGTCGTTCGCACCAAGATCGCGAACAGGGCGCTTGGCCCGGGGGATCGCTTGCCATCGGTTCGCCGCTTCGCTGAAACAATGGGCGTTTCCCCCTCCACTGTCGTCGAGGCTTATGATCGGCTGGAAGCGGAAGGCGTTATTCGCGCCCGACGAGGCTCGGGCTTCTTTGTCACCGGCGCGCACCTGCCACCATTGGCTTTGGCGGAAATGGGACCGTCGCGCGAGCGCGATGTCGATCCATTTTGGGTGTCCAAGCAGTCGCTTGATGCGGATTCGTCCGTGCTCAAGCCCGGCTGCGGTTGGCTCCCTTCCGACTGGATGCCGAATGCTGCGCTTCGAAGAGGGCTGAGGGCGCTTGGCCGTGCCAATGATACACTGTTGTCTGACTATGGGAGCACACGCGGTTCGCTCGCCTTGCGTCGCCTGCTCCTCAGTCGGCTCACCGACGAAGGCATCACGGCGACGGCGGACCAGATCATGCTGACTGCCTCGGGAACGCAGGCCATCGACCTCATATGCCGCCTTCTGTTGCGACCCAATGATACCGTTCTCGTTGATGATCCTTGCTATTTCAATTTCCAAGCCCTTTTGCGCGCACATCAAGTCAACATCGTCGGCGTTCCGTTTACGCCCACGGGACCAGATGTCGCCGCTTTTGAACAAGCCGTCAGAGACGAGAAGCCGCGTCTCTACATCACCAACTCCGCCTTGCATAATCCGACCGGCGCGAGCCTCTCGCCTCAAACCGCCCATCGCGTGCTGAGTGCCGCTACAGCTCAAGGGCTGACGATTGTCGAAGATGATATTTTTGCGGATTTTGAGCCGACCCTATCACCGCGCCTCGCCATCCTCGGCGGTCTCGACAGTGTTATCAGGATCGGCAGCTTCTCGAAGACGCTCTCGGCGTCCGTGCGTTGCGGCTATATTGCGGCGCGGCCAGAGTGGATCGAAGGATTGGTCGACCTCCAAGTTGCGACGAGTTTCGGCGGGCCTGGTCCAATTGCAACTGAATTGATCGCGAGCGTGCTGGCAGGCGGCACGTATCGCAAGCACATGGACGAGATTCGCCAACGTCTGACGCTGGCAAGAGCGGAGGCGACCAATCGGCTGAAACCACTTGGGTTCATTCCCTGGATTACGCCGCGTGGCGGTTTCTATCTTTGGTGTCGGCTACCTGCTGGTTATGACTCCGCTGTTCTTGCTCGGCGTTGCATGGAGGAAAAGGTCGTTCTCGCGCCGGGGAACGTGTTCAGCGTTTCGCAGTCCGCATCATCATTCATGCGCTTCAACGTCGCGCAGCTCAGTGACAAGCGAATCTTCTCTGTGCTCAAAAGAACAATGGCGGATCGTTGATAGAGCTGAGTTGCAGGACGTAGTGACCGTGATGGAAGTCGCATGAACTTACAATCCCAGTCCCCGCTGCCGTCCCAACTGCCACGATACCGATCCGCCCTGCGCGAAACCCGTGACCTCGCGGCCGAGTTGGCGGTCGATGACCGGCCGCCACGGGACAAGGGTGAACTCATGGCTCTTCTCGACGACGGCGAACTTGCCACTCGATAGCTCCACGGTCCCGTTGAACTTGCCGCTGGCGCTCTCACCATCGGCGGGCACGCGAAACGGCAAGCCCTTGCTGTCCACCATCTCCGCGCCGACGCGGGTATCCGCCAATATTGTCAACAGTGTTCGCGAGCATCACCAAGGCCGACCGGCTCGGCGCGATGCGGCCCATGTCATGCCGCCAACCTGGCCGGGGCGCTGGTGGCAGCGGACGGCTGGCGCACGGCTGTACCGCTTTGCGAAAGGCGCATCCGGCTCGGCGCCAGCGCCTTGATCCGCGATTGCGCCGAGGGATTTCCGCCGGGTCCGACACGGAAAACAGCCACGCCTTGCTCGGCCATTTCGATCGCAATGGTCCACACCGCTCCGCAACGACCCGACAGGTTCGGCACGCGTCATCAGGACTTGCGGAGCATGCTCATGGAACATATGAATTATATACGAATCGTATATCGAGGATGATGTATGGGTATCGTCAACATTGAGGATGATCTGCACGAGCAAGTGCGCAGGGCCAGCAAGGCGTCCTACCGTTCTATCAACGCTCAGGCCGCATTCTGGATCAAGGTCGGCATGCTGTGCGAACTGAACCCCGAACTGACCTTCCAGCAGATAATGGTTCGCCAGTTGAAGGATGCGGGTGTCGATCCAGACTCGGCGGGCGTCGTGACCGAATGATCAAATCACCCGCTGAAATCGAGCTGATGGCGCAATCCGGCCGCCTGCTGGCATCGGTGTTCGCGTTTCTCGACGGGCAGCCGCTGGCCGGCCAGACAACGATGCAGATCAACGACCTGGTCGAGGAATTCATCGTCGGCCCTCTTGCGGCGCGTCCGGCCAGCAAGGGGCAGTATGGCTATGGCTATGTATTGAACTGCTCGCGCAATGAGGTGGTCTGCCACGGCGTCCCGTCTACACAAGAGGTGCTGCGCGACGGCGATATCGTCAATTTCGACATCACGCTGGAAAAGAACGGGTATATCACCGACTCCAGCAAGACTTACCTTGTCGGCAGCGTCGCCCCGGCTGCCGGGCGGCTGGTGCGCGCCACCCATGCGGCCATGTGGAAAGGCATTCGCGAAGTCCGGCCCGGTGCCCGGCTGGGCGACATTGGCCATGCCATCGAACGCCATGCCATCGAACGCCATGCCAAACGCGCCGGCTACTCGATCGTGCGCGAATATTGCGGGCATGGCATCGGCCGGGAGATGCATGAAGATCCCCAGGTGCTGCATTTCGGCAAGCCTGGAACCGGCCTGATCTTGCGTGAAGGCATGGTGTTCACCATCGAGCCGATGCTGGACCAGGGGCGCAGAACGGTGCGCACGCTGGACGACGGATGGAGCGTGGTCACTGCCGACGGCAAACTGTCGGCGCAATTCGAGCACACCGTCGCGGTCACGCGAGAGGGTGTTCGCGTTCTGACGCTGCGGCCCGAGGAAGATGCCTAGTCATCAGCACCGATCCGTCCAAGGATGCTATGGTCCGGACTCATAATCAATAACTGACGGTCGCGGCGATGCAAACGGCAGTGAGGAAGTTGACGGCGAGGTGGTCGTAGCGAGTGGTGGCGCGACGGAAGTCCTTCAGCCGGCAGAACATGCGCTCGATGGCGTTGCGGTCGCGGTGCAGCGCCGGAGAAAAGCAGAGTTTGCAACGTCGGTTGGCCTTGGGTGGGATGTTCGGCATGGCGCCCGCCGCCTCCACCTGATGGCGGACCGCGTTGCTGTCATAGCCTTTGTCGCCATGCAGGATGCGCGTCTTCGGCATCTGCTGGAGCAAGGTTACGGCAGCCGTGCAGTCGGCCACCTGACCTCCCGTGAGCAGGAAGGCGATGGGTCGGCAAGCGCGATCGGTCAGCGCGTGGATCTTGGTCGTGCGCCCGCCACGGGAGCGGCCGATGGCCTGGGTCCGCTTACCTTCCCGCCCGAGGCAGAGCGGTGGGCCTTGACCGTGGAACTGTCGATCAGCACCTGCGCGGGCGGCCCGCCGGCTCCAGCGAGCGCGAGGAAGAGCCCGCTCCACACCCCTTTGGCTGTGCCCAGCAGACATAGCGATTATACACGGTCTTGCGCGGGGCATAGTCGGCCGGCGCATCAATCCAGCGCCCGCCAGATTTCAGGACATGGATGATCCCGCTGATCACCCGGCGGTCGTCGACACGCGGCTTGCCGCGCGTGTCCTTCGGCAAATGGGGCTCGACCCGCGCAAATTGCGCATCCGTCAGCCAGAACAGGTCCCGGTTCATCGCGTCTTCCTCTCGGAAGCCGTGAATCCTACCCCATGCCCCATGCCCCATGCCCCATGCCAATCATTTTATGGGTTCGGCCCCTAAGTCTCATGCCGCCCTGCACACGCTTGCCGCCGCTTTTCGGAGATCTCGCGTAATGGCTGGATGGCGGACGCGCGATTGAGATCCTCCTCCGGCTGCTATTTTCAGACAGCATGATGGCGCCGCTCATGACGTTCTCGATGCCCATTCCGGCGCAAGCTGATCGACGACGGTGAACGTCAGACCGGTCCAATACTCACCCGCCTCGGGAATCGCGATCAATCGTTCCGCCGCCTCGATCGCGGCGTGGCCGTCGGACAGCAGGAAGCTTTCGGCATCCTTCATCGAAGCGAAGGCCAGCAGCGACACGCCATCAATCCGGCTGGCTACTGAGTGGAAGAACGGTACGCCCTCTGTGACGGGACCGATGTTGTGCAGTTGGACGTAGCGCTTCACGAGGCGCTGCGTGTCTGCTTGGCCAACAACCAGATCGGCATGGTCGTGCAGCCAATGGCGCTGGAAGGTCTCGCGGTCGAGATCATCGCGCCGGATATGCGTCTTGATCAGGACGATCGAGTCGTCACCAGCCGTGTTCGGCATGATGATGAACTGGCGGGAGAGCACCGGCGCGAGATCCCGGAAGATGGCCTGATCCTCGGGAAGGATCTTGCGACGAACACGCTCGGCACCAAGGACAGCACCGAGATCGTCGATGCCCGCAAAATTGAGATAAGCGACGCCGTCCCACTGCGGACGGCGATAGGGCTCGACGTGGCCGTCGATGGTGTCGAACAGGCGACCGTCCGCGTCGAGCGGCGGCCGGTAAGGCGGCGGGTTCAAGCTCGTCGGTCCCGACGCCACGCGGTGAATCTGATCGTAGCGCAGCAGGCGGCCGAGAGTCGCACGATCGTCCGCCTCGTCGGGATGGAGGAAACGCGGGCCGTGGACCTTGCGCCAGTAGTCACCCCATGTTTCGAAACTGAGATTGGGGTCGGGTGAGGACGCATCGGCGACCGGATCGGCGCGCGACAGAAACGAGAACAGTACCGTCAGCGGATCGCTCCGGACATCGGGCTCGGTTGAGGTGGATGGCGCGGCAGAGGCGGTCATCGGGCGTACTCCTTTGAAGTGAAAGGCATGGATGGTGGAAGAAGAGAGCGCAGCAGCGCGACGAGGCCACAGGCGGCACCGGTGAGGCACACGCCGGCCCAGCCATAGCGGCTCCAGGCCCAGCCGCCGACGAGTGCACCGATCGCCACGCCAATCATGGCGGCCGTCATCAGCAAGCCGTTCAACCGGCTGCGTGCGGCGGGATCGATCGCAGTGACGACAGTCTGGTGCGAGACCAATCCAGCCATGACGCCGAGATCGAACAGCACCGCTCCTGCGATCAGCGCGGCCATTGAATGCGGCGATAGCAGCATCAGGGTGAAGGCGAAAACGACGAGCAGACAGCCGAGATGAATGGCAAGGATCGGCCCGCGGCGATCGGCGAGCCGTCCGAACAGGGAGGAACCGAAGGCCCCCGCCGCACCAGCCAGCCCGAACGCGCCCGCTGCGCCTGCGCCAAGGTGGAACGGCGGTTCCGCCAACATCAACGCGAGGGTGGACCAGAAGGCGCCAAGGGTTGCCGCCAGCAAGCCTTGCGTCGCAAGAGCCTTGCGCAACACAGCATATTGCCCCACCAAATTGGCGAGACTTAACAGCATGGCGCCGTAGGAACCGCTAATAGCCGCCGGCTGAACCGGCAGCCAGCGCCAGACGGCGAAAGCGACCAGCGCCACCATCGCGGCAGCGATTTCATAGATCATCCGCCAGCCAAAGAGGTCACCGACGACCCCGCCCAGCGTGCGCGACAACAGGATACCGCAGAGCAGGCCCGTGGTTACAAGTCCGATGGTGCGGCCACGTTGCTCGGCCGTCGCGAGATGCGCAGCCATGGGCACGAAGTCCTGACCGACACTGCCGAGAAGCCCGACGACAAGGCTGAGCGCAAGTAGCATGAAGAAGCTTGGCGCGAAGGCCGTAGCCAACAGGGAAAGAAAGAGCAGGACCGACTTCGAGAGGACGAGCCGCTTGCGATCGATGAGATCGCCGAGCGGGGCCAGCAGCAGCATTCCGGCCGCGTAGCCAGCCTGGGAGGCTGCGGGGATGAGGCTCACCTGTTCGGAGCCGATGGCGAATGTCTCGCGTACCAGTGGGACCACTGGTTGGATGTAATAGACATTGGCGACGCCGACACCGGATCCAATTGCCAGGAGCCAGATCAGAGCCTGCGGGATCGACCGCCTCTCTTCGTCGTTGCGGGTGGAATTTGATGGTCCTGGCATAGTGCCGCTCCACGAGATGTGGGCCGAACGACCCTACCCGGAGCATTTTATTGACGACTACAGTGGCGATAAACCGGCTCATATGGCAATATGAGTTGACAAATAGTCGTCAATAGGTCGCGATGATTTCCGCCGAACACCTCAGTGGCATAACAGCATTCGTCCAAGCCGCCGATGCAGGCGGATTCACGCTGGCGGCAGAGAGGCTCGGCCTTTCGAAATCCGGTATCGCCAAGAGCGTGGCGCGGCTCGAGGATCGGCTTGGCGTTCGGTTGTTCAACCGAACAACACGCCGGTTCGCTCTGACGACCGAAGGCCAATCCTTCTATGAGACCTGCGTGCGTGTCCTCGCTGATCTGGAAAACGCCGAGGCAGCACTAAACGCCCATCGCCTGCAGCCACGCGGGCGACTGCGAGTCGATCTGCCCGTGGTGTTCGGCCGACGCTGGGTACTCCCCGTGCTTCTCGACATAGGCGAGCGCTATCCGGAACTGTCGCTGGAAGTCTCGCTGACGGACCGGCGCATTGATCCTATCGACGAAGGCATCGACCTTGTGATCCGCATCGGCGATCTCGACGACAGCTCCACACTCGTCGCAAAACGGCTGGGCGTTCAACGGTCGGTACTCTGCGCCAGCCCTGACTATCTCGACAGTCACGGGAGTCCCGCCTCACTCGATGATCTGGACGCTCACGCCTGCATCGTCTTTGCCCGGGGCGGACAGTCTCTGCCGTGGTGGTTTCTGGATGGGAAGGGCGCGCCCGTGGCGAAGTCCGTCTCCGGACGGATCTCGCTCAACCACAGCGACGCCATCTGTGACGCGGCCCTTGCCGGCCAAGGCATCGCACTCCTTTCGACTTGGTTGATTGCCGACTATCTGCGCGAAGGGCGACTTGTACAGGTGCTACCAGAGATGACGACACGGGGGTTTCCAATCCACGCCCTCTGGCCGCAGACGCGGCAGATGAGCCCGAAAGTGCGCGTCGTCGTCGATGAACTGGTGAACCGCTTCCTGCCCGAACCGCCATGGGATCGCGATAGATGAGCCTTTGCTCCGTCTTTCCAGGTGTTTAGATCAGATCTCCAATCCCTTCTGCCGCCCCAATTGCCACGACACCGATCCGCCACGGACGATACCGGAGACTTCTCGTCCGAGTTGGCGGTCGATGACCGGCCGCCAGGGGACAAGGGTGAACTCATGGCTTTTCTCGACGATGGCGAACTTGCCGCTCGATAGCTGTACGGTCCCGGTGAAGGTGCCGGAAATGGTCTCACCATCGACAGCGGCGCGAAATGGCAAGCCCTTTCTCGTGGCCAGTTCATTACCGGCTCGGGCGACTTCACGCTCTTGAAGCGTGGCGATCAGGTTGCGCCGATAGGCGGCGATGCGGCTGTCCCCCTGATGAACAGCATCGCCCCGCTCGCGCGATGCCTAACTGTGGGAATCGATTTCGGAGGCGAGCCGAGCAGACTGCGCGGCATCGGCAAACCCGGTGCGGTTCACCTGTCTTCTCCCCGAATTTGCTCATCCTACGAAAATAACCCTACGAAAGCGACGCAGCGCGAAGATGAAATAGAGGGCTCCGATTAGAGCCGTCGGCAGGATCTGTGGCCAAACGATGGAGGCCCCAGCGCCGCGATAAAGAACATTCTGGGCGAAAATCACGAAGTGCGGCGTGGGGCTGATGACACGCATGAGGTATTGCAGCCAGACGGGCATGCTTTCCAGCGGCGTCGTGCTGCCGGACAACAGCATCATCACCAGCAGCACGGGGATGGAGAGGAGGCCGAACTGGGCCATGGTGGTCGCCACCGTGCCCAGGGCGATGCCGAGCGAGGCCACGGTGAACACATAGACACAGGCGCCGGCCAGGAAGAGGAGCAGCGAGCCGGCGATCGGCACCTTAAGCCACCACTCCACCACCAGCACCAGGGACAGGCCGGTGGCCACCAGCACCACGATGCCGTTGGCCAGCACCTTGGCGAGCATGATCTCGAAGGGCACCACCGGCATCACCAGCAGATGCTCCACCGTGCCCTGCTCGCGCTCACGAATGAGCGCGGCGCCACTGAGCATCACGGTGATCATGGTGAGGTTGCTGATGATCTGCATGACCGAGGTGAACCAGCTCGACTTGAAGTTCGGATTGAACTTCGCGCGCGTGACCACCTTGATCGGGATGCTGCCGCCCACCTCGCGGCCGGCGATGAAACGCGCGGCCTCATTGAGGATGATGTTCTGAATGTAGGTCATACCATTGAAGGCCTGGGCGGCAGCCGTGGCGTCGACATTGATCTGCACCGAGGCCTCGCGGCCAGCCAAAACATCTTGCTCGAAGCGGGGCGGGATCTCGATCACATAGATGAAGCGCTGGGCATCCAGCGCGGGGTCGATCTCACCGACGGAGATCTCCTCCGCCGACTTGAACGTCGGCGGGGTCAGGCTCGCGGCGATGCGCCGGGACAGGTCCGAATGGTCCTCATCGACGATGCCCACGGAGAGGTTGGTGGCTTCCGTCGAGGCCCCGGTGGCGGCGGCGTAGATGGCGATGGTGAAGGAGAAGGCGACCAGCGCCAGCATGATGGGATCGGCGCGAATGCTGCGCAGCTCCTTGATCGTCAGCCGGTAGATGTTGGTGAGGTGCCACCACAACGCTCCGCCCCGATGATCCGGGCGGGACGGAGTTTCGGCTGCGGGCGGCACCGGCTCATGCTTCGCCTGATCCGTGAGCGACATCTCAGCTCTCCTGCTTGCGAAGCATCAGGTGCGCGCCGACAAAATAGGCCAGCGCGAAAAGGGCCAGCACCAGCGCGTTGAGCCACATCTCGGAATAGCCCAGCCCCTTGGTGAAGACCCCGACGCTGATCGGCTGAAACCAGGCTGCCGGAAACATGAGGCCGATCAGCCGGCCCGTGCCGGTGAGGGAGGAGACGGGCACCAGCAGGCCGGAGAAGTTCACCACCGGAATGACCGCGAGCACCGTGGTGGCGAACACTGCGGCGACCTGGGTCCGGGTGAAGGTGGAGATGAACTGCCCGAAGCCGCAGGTGGCAAAGACATAGAGCAAGGCGCCGAACGCCAGTGCACCGAACGACCCCTTCACCGGCACCCCGAACACCAGCCGGGCCATGATCACCAGGAGGATGAACGTCAGCATGCCGACCACCACATAGGGAAACTGCTTGCCCAGCAGGAATTCCATCTTGGTGATGGGGGTGGAGCGGAAATTGGCGATGGAGCCGGTCTCCACCTCACGCACGATGCCGATGGTCGCCATGATGGCAGGGATCAGCACCAGCATGATGACGATGACGCTTGGCACCATGCTGAAGACACTCTTGAACGCCGGATTGTAGCGGAAGCGGTTCTCGATATTGATGCTGCCCAGATAGGCGCTGGAGACGGCATTGGGGCCGAGGCGCTCGACGGCGAGGTCCTTCACGTAGCGCAGCAGCAGCCCCGAGACGTAGCCGCTCGCGGTCTCCCCCCGGAACGGCATGGCGCCATCCACCCAAAAGGCGACTTCGGGCGGTCGCAGATTGGTGAGGTCACGGCCGAAGCCGGCCGGGATCTCGACCACGAGGGCAAGCTCGCCACTACGCATGCGCTGTTCCAACTCCTCCTCGGAGTGGATCGGCGGCTGCTCGGAAAAATAGTGGGAGCCGGAAAAGCTCTCCAGCAGCCGGCGGCTCTCCGGCGTCTGGTCCTGGTCGAAGGCGGCGTATTTCAGGTTCTCCACGTCGAAGGTGATGCCGTAGCCCATGGCCAGCATCAGGACGAGGGGACCGACGAACGCGAACGCCAGCCGGATCGGATCACGCAGCAGCTCCATGGCCTCGCGGCGGGCGTAGGCCCATAGGCGCCGCGGATCGAACCGCCAGGAGGCATGCCGCTGCGCCCCTTCCGTTGATGGCGCAGCGGCCACCGGCGCCGGGGCCTCCTGCTGCTTCGTGTCCGCCGCCCCCCCAGCCTCTTCCAGATAGGAGATGAAGGCGTCTTCCAGGGTGGCACAGCCGCGCGCCTCGGCCAGCACCTTGGGCGTGCCGACCGCAAGCACGCGGCCCTGATGCATCAGCGAGATGCGGTCGCAGCGCTCGGCCTCGTTCATGAAGTGGGTGGAGAGGAAGATGGTGACGCCGTCGTTGCGCGACAGGTCGATGAGCGTGCGCCAGAAGGCGTCGCGCGCCACCGGATCGACCCCGGAGGTGGGCTCGTCGAGGATGAGCATGGCGGGCCGGTGCAGCACCGCCACGGCGAGTTGCAGGCGCTGCTTGATGCCGAGCGGCAGGCTTTCCGGTTTGGCGTCCGCTTCAGTCTTCAGATCGAACCGCTCCAGCAGCTCGGCGATCCGCGGCGCGATCTGGTTCTCCGGCAGGTGGTAGAGATGCGCGTGCAGCTCCAAATTCTGGCGGACCGTCAGCTCGCCATAGAGCGAGAAGGCCTGCGACATGTAGCCGACGTTCTCGCGCGCCGCTGCGTCATCCGCCAGCATGGGCTTGCCGAACAGCTTGGCTGAGCCTTCGGTCACCGGCAGCAGGCCCGTCATCATCTTCATGGTGGTGGTCTTGCCGCAGCCGTTGGAGCCGAGGAAGCCGAAGATCTCGCCGCGCCCGATGCGGAAGCTCACATGATCCACTGCGACGAAATCGCCGAACCGCCGCGTCAGCCCGTCGGCTTCGATCGCCGGTGTCGCGTCCGGCTCCTCCACCCGCGGCGGCACCACCACGTCCTGATGCTGTCCGCGTTTTTCGGGAGGCAGCAGGGCGATGAAGGCGTCGTCGAGCGTGCTCCTTTTCGCCCGCTTCAGGATTTCAGCAGGCGTGCCCTGGGCGATGACCTTGCCATCGTCCATGGCCGCGAGCCAGTCGAAGCGGCTCGCCTCGTCCATATAGGCAGTGGCGACGATGACGCTCATGAGCGGGCGCCGGGCGCGGATGGACTCGATCAGCTCCCAGAACTGGCGGCGCGACAGCGGATCGACGCCCGTGGTCGGCTCGTCGAGGATCAATAGGTCGGGGTCGTGCATCAGCGAGCAGCACAGGCTTGCCTTCTGCTTCATGCCGCCGGAAAGCTTACCGCAAGGCCGGTTCGCGAACGGATCGAGACCGGTCGCCGCCAGGAGTTCGGTAATGCGTGCGTGCCGTTCGGCCGCGCCCTGGCCGAACAGGCGGCCGAAGAAGTCGATGTTGTCGAAGACGCTGAGGGTCGGGTAGAGATTTCGCCCGAGCCCCTGCGGCATGTAGGCGATGCGGGCATAGCTCTGCCGGCGATGGCTCTCCTCAGCCATATTGCCATCGAGGGCCAGGACCGTGCCGCTCTGGATCTTGCGCACCCCGGCGATGAGCGCCAGCAAGGTGGACTTGCCGACGCCGTCGGGCCCGATCAATCCCGCCATGCAGCCGGCGGGAATCTCGAGCGTGAGATCATTGAGGGCGACAACCTTGCCGTAGCGGTGCGTGACACGCTCGACCCTGGCGGCGACGGCGGAACCGCTCATTGCGGGAGCCTCACCTGGAGGTCCTCCGGCCAGGAAATCCTGGGGTCCGTGCGCACGAAGCCGAGCCCGCGCACGCCGGTCTTCACTTGACGATAGTATTTACTCAGCACATCGGGGGTCGCCTGCAGTTTCACGCGAAACATCAGCTTCTCCCGCTCTTCGGCGGTTTCCACGCTCTTGGGCGTGAACTGCGCTTCCGTCGCCACGAAGCTCACCGTGGTGGGGAACACGTAGTGGGGCAGCGGATCGAGGATCACCCGCGCCTCGTCGCCCAAGGTGAGCCGCCCGGCCTGATCCGCCGGCAGATAGAGGGTCATGTAGACGTCGTTCAGATCAAGGATGGTGAGCACCCGTTGTCCGGGCGCGACCACCTCGCCAGCGCGTGCCAGCCGATACTGCACGCGCCCGCTGCGCGGCGACACCAGTGTGAGATCGACGAGCACCGATTGCAGGCGCTCGACATTGGCTTGTGCCGCGCGGATCTCGGAGTCCGCCTGGTCGCGCTGGGCGTTCGCTGCAACGTAGGCAGCCTCGGCCGCATCAAACTTGTTGCGCCGCTGATCGGCGACCTGCTGGGTGATGAAACCCTTCCCAACAAGGGCCACAGCCCTCTCATAATCGGTGCGGGTGAAATCGAGGTCGCTCTTGCGCTGGGCGATCAGGGCCTGCGCTTCGGCCAGCGCCTGCTTGGCCTTCATCAGCTGGGCCTGCGCGCCGCGCAGTTCCGCCTCGGTCTCGGGCGAAGAAATGGTGGCCACCACTTGGCCGGCGGTGACATTGTCTCCCTCGTTCACGGTCACGCTGGCGAGGCGGCCGGGGTATTTCGCCGAAACATCGACCTCAGTGGCCTCGATCCGGCCGTTCGACTTCACGATCCCTTCTGGCATGTCAATACCGCGCAAACGATTGATCAACGTCTCTACGGCCGCTTTGGCTTTTTCAAGCGGGGTCCCTTGGCTCTGCTGTGCCTGCGCGGGCCGAATCAAGAAGTTTGTACCGGACAAGTCCGACACGAGCGCAAATATGAGCAGCACTGTATAGAGCGGGCTTCGCCGCAGACGACCGGTGTTTACAAGCATGGTTCGCCGTTCTCCTACGATCAGGCAGGTCCAACTGAGCGCGGGTCGAGTTGTTCTGTTAAAATCGCCCACGCCATGGCGTGCGATCCGCCACAATATAGGAGCACGCTTCCAAATCCGCCGCTGGGGTCATTTCGCGCTCGCAGTTATATCTTCGTCGATCAGATACTGAAGGATTGCAACGGTGAGCCGACGAAGTTCTCCATCCCCTTTGTCTCGCAAAGGTTCGATGGCGAGAACTTCCTTCAGCACGCCGATACCCACCAAGACTGCGATCATCAGCGCGGCCCGCCGTGTGGAGGGTGGCTCCATCATCTCGGCAAACGGCACGATCAGCTCCGTTAGCAATCCGTCATGTATCACCCTTGATGCCTCGCGGCTGGTCAGGGACCGCATGAAAATGTCGAGCGGCCCGACGTCTTCGTGCACCTGGACCGCTTCCCGATCGAACACCTCATCGACGAGCCGCCTCACGAACCCCTCTCGGGACTCTGCCCGAAAGCGCTCTGGTTGAGCGGTCGCGAGCACCGCTTCCATGAGGAGGCTTTCCTTCGAACCGAATGAGCGATGCACATGCGCGACATCCATGCCCACGTCTGCCGCGATGGACCGGAGTGTGGTATCTTCGTAGGATTGGCGCGCAAAGCGCAAGATTGCCGCCTCCAAGATCTGTTCCCGCTTCGCTGCCGCGATAAGCGCGGTGGATCGTGCCATCTGTGCCTCCAGTTTTCTGTCCACTTGGCTCCTTAAAAAACACCTTGATTTGATCAACGGCTGTTGTCAATATCGCACGGCGGTGGCGCGCCGCGGATCACGGCGCAGCCTCGCTCCATCTGAAAGGACTGATGTCATGACCTCCGAGACGACCGCTTCGGACACAACCTACGCCACTTACGTCAACCTGCCCTGGATGAAAGGGTGGAACGCGGCGGCCTCTCAGAGCTTTTCCGCTGGGTGGAGCGCCTCACTCAACATCCTGGCGGATCGTCTGCAGAACGAGGCTGGCTTTGTGCGGCAATTGTCCCAGTGCAGCGACCCTGTGGTCGCGCTCCAGTTGAACGCGACATTCGTCCAGCAGTCCCTAAAGGACCTTTGGGATGACAACGCCGCGATTCTCGAGGTCTTGTACTCTAAATTTACATCGGCCGCTTCAACCCGCTGATCGCTCCTAAATTTACGTACAACGTTCGGCTCGGCCTGCAACGCGAAGAAGGTTAAGAACCATGGACGAGCAGCCCTTTGGGATTTTCTCAAAAATGGCGGCAGACTTCACTTCTTTGATCTCAGCGGCCACAATATACGCTGTGGATGCGGCCCAACGCGCCATTCTTTTTGCCGATGTGCGGCGCCAACGCGGCGATCAGTATCGCGCGCACATGGCCGAGGTCGTGCCGAACGTACTCAATTTTCCGTCGCAACTGGTGCTCGACGGCCGCCGCCTGGACCGGCCGGTGAATTATGGCTTGGTGCGCATCACCCCCACGCCAGATCGTCCCGTGCAAGCCGGCAAACGGCCCTTCGTTGTCGTCGATCCCCGCGCCGGTCACGGACCGGGCATCGGCGGGTTCAAGGCCGATAGCGAGATTGGAGCCGCCCTTGAAGCCGGGCACCCCTGCTATTTCGTGGGTTTCACCCCAAATCCGGAACCCGGACAAACGGTGGAAGACGTGATGTTCGCGGAGGCTGCTTTTCTCGAAAAGGTCATTGCCCTTCACCCCGATTGCGAGAAGCCCGCGGTAATTGGGAATTGCCAAGCGGGCTGGCAGGTGCTGATGACCGCCGCCATGCGCCCAGAACTGTTCGGGCCGATCATCGTTGCTGGCGCACCGGTGTCCTATTGGGCTGGATGGAAGGGTAAGAATCCCATGCGTTACGCGGGTGGTTTGCTCGGCGGAAGCTGGTTGACGGCCCTTGCGAGCGATATCGGCAATGGACATTTCGATGGTGCAAGCCTCGTGCAGAATTTCGAAAGTCTGGATCCAGCCAACACTTTTTGGAAGAAGAACTACAATCTTTACGCAAATGTCGACACTGAAGCATCTCGATATCTTGGATTTGAAAAATACTGGGGTGGTCATGTCCTTTTGAATGGCGACGAAATTCAATATATGGTCGATAATCTGTTTATCGGAAATAAATTATCATCCGCAAGCCTTGTGACATCTAGCGATATCCGACTGGACATTCGTAATATTTCCTCTCCGATCGTGATTTTTTGCTCAAATGGCGACAATATCACACCCCCACCGCAGGCTCTAGGATGGATCACGGACCTTTATCAGAACGATAGGGAGGTTCTCGGCCATAACCAGACAATCATTTATGCCATCCATGATAGCATTGGACATTTAGGAATTTTTGTCTCTGGCGCTGTGGGCCGAAAGGAACACAAGGAGTTCGCCACCAATATCGAACTCATCAATCTGATCCCTCCGGGGATCTATCAAGCGGTTATTCAGGATGGGGAACAAGGTGCGGAGCTGCAATCGGATCAATTCATCATGGCCATTGAACGACGGAAGCTGGATGACGTCCGAGCGATCGTTCAGCCTGATGTCGAGAGCGATCGGCGCTTCGCAGCTGTTGATCGCATCTCCCGCATCAATTTGAGCCTTTATCGAAATTTCGCCCAGCGCTGGGTTCGCGCGCTCACCACCTCACAAACTGCCGACGCCGTACGCCGCCTGCATCCGCTCCGAATCTCCTACGAATTCTGGTCGAGCCGCAGCCCCTTGGCTTCGGTGGTTGAGAAGGCGGCGGCTGACGTCCGCTCGCATCGCAGCCCGGTGAAGCCGGACAATCTGTTTCTCAAGCTGCAGAATGACGCTTCTGACGCGATCATCACCACCCTGAACACATGGCGGGACGTGCGGGATAGTGCCTGCGAGCGGTGGTTCGAATGGATCTACGGCTCGTCCGTGACCATGGCGCTCGCCGGGCTCGACGCGTATCGAGACGAAGCGGTGCGCCAGTATCCCGGCGTTTCGCCGGAACACAAGGCATTCGTGCAAGACCAACTGGTTGGCCTAAAGGCGGACATTAACCAGGGAGGCCTTCTTGAAGCAGGCATTCGCGCCCTGGTTTACATCGGCAAGGACCGGCTCCAGGTCGATGAACGTCAGTTCAATTTGGCGATCGAATTGCTTCCGAACCTGAGAGATTATCCTGCCGAGCAATTCCGCGAGGCCGTGCGGCGGCAAGCCGCTGTGATGGAACTAGACTTCGACGCTGCCATTGCCGCGCTCCCCGTTCTGCTCGCGCGGGCGGAGCCTGAGGCCATTCGCGCCGCGGCCGAGGTGATCTCGCAGATAGAGCGGCTCGGCCCGGCGCCGTCGCAGCAGGATCACGAACGGCTGAATGACATGATGCGACTATTTAATCGCGCCGCTTGTCGGCATGAGGCCACCAACATCGACCGCTCTGGGGCGACCAAGGCGGGATAAGGCGCCGCGCCGCGGTCCTTCGTAAGGGGGCAGAACCTCCTCAAGGAGCAGCTTGTTCACCCGCGTCGAGGAGGAGCGGCATCGCTGAAACAGCATGCCGCTCCGATGGCCGGCGAGGACGATCGGCGCGATCTGCAAGAAGGGGGTGCTGGTGATGCCTTCCTGAAGTGACGACACCATGCCTCCACTATGGCTCCACCATGGCCCCGGTCAGCGTTCTCAGCCGCGCAGCTTCTCCGGGTGACAGGGGCAGCGGGCGGCGGCTGCGCTTGTCAATGCGCACGATCACGGTTTCGGCGAAAGCGGCACACCGGCCATCCTGGAACAGAACCTGCGAGAGCTTCATCGAGCTGCGGCCGATCGAGGAGACGCGCGTGCCGATTGTCACTTGGCCAGGCCATCGCAGCTCCGCCCGGAAATCCAGTTCCAGCCGTGCGATCACGAACTCTCCGTCCTCTCCCGATAATGGATTGGGGGTGCCATAGAGAATCTCGACGCGCCCGGTCTCGAGGAAGGTGGCGAACACCGCATTATTCACGTGTCCCTGCCGGTCTGTGTCGGCAAAACGGATCTTGTCCGAAGACTGTACCGGATAATCTGAAAACTGCGGGTCATCGGCCATCGTCACCTCCGCTGTGTCGAAGAAGCGGCCGTGCCGCTGAACGTGCCATCCCACCAAACGCATCAAGCAGCCGATCGCGCCAGGCATCGATGGGGTCATCGGCTGCCAGCAGCTGCCGGGTGCTCGTGCAACGTGCCCACATGAACATGCCGAAGATGCAATAGTCGGCGTAGGCGGGAGCCGCACCGCAAAGGTAAGGCTGGTCACGAAGCTGGCGCCGCAGCGGAGCCAGCAGCTGCCGGAGGCGATCGAGATTGTCAGTCACCGGCGCGACGATGTTCTCGAGGGTCGCGCCGAAGCGCGCCTCGCGCGACGCCCGAAAATAGACCTGGTCTTCCGGGATGAGGAGACGGTGAATGTCCAGGAGCAGGATGCGAGCCATCGCCGGCAGAAGCGTCGCGTCGACCCATTGGTTGATGAAGGCGGTCAGCGGCACTGCGGCGGTAGCGCCGAACAATGATGGATGGTCTGGAAAGCTTTGCTCCAGGTGCTGGGCAATTTGCCAGGAGTCACCGATCGTCGTCTCGTGATCCTCAAGAATGGGAACCGTATCCAGGCCGGAAAATGCAATGCGCGACTTCTGCGTGAAGTGCCAAGGCAGACATCGCGCCACCAGACCTTTGTGCGCGAGTGCCATTCGCGTCTTCCAGCAATGGGGGCTGAAGCGCAATTCGGGGTCGGCGCCAGCCAGCTCATGAAGGGTCAATCGGATCTCATCCATGGCTCGTCTTCCTGATGATGGACACCCCATCGCTAGGTCGCCGCCTCCGGTCGCTATGGACAGCGGGATCGCGCGCGATCATCGCTCCGCGCCTTTTGAATCCGTCGCAGACATGGCGGTCCGAGGTGCCGGGTGCCGTTGCCACAGCACCATGGCCATGCCCACGGTGACGATGAGCAGCCCCGCCACCGCCGCCATGTTCGGGGGCTCTCCAAGCGTCAACGCCGCCAGAACGATCGCCGATCCGGGCACCAACGCCGCGAAGGTGGCGCCGATCGCGGCGCCGAGCATCTGCACGGCGCTGCTGTAGAAGAACAAGGCCGCGACCGACACCAGCAGGCCTTGGTAAACGGCTTGGACGACGAGGTCCGATGCCGGGATTTCCAAAAGTCGTGCGCCGCTGATCGCAAGATAGAATGGTGAATAGAGCAGCATGGAGAACACGGACACAACCGCCGTCCCATGCAAAGCCGACGTCGAATATGCCTTGGATGAAACCGTATAGATGGCCCAAAGCAGGCCACCTGCGAGAAATATGAAGAACGCCAGGAGCGATGCGTGGGGTGACGTCAGCCCCTGATATCCGGCGAGCGCGACACCAAGGATGATTATGGCCATGCCAGCCACGGCTTGCGCCGCCAGGCGCATGCCCAGCGCACGCATGCTGATGAGCGTCGAAAACACGATCATGCTGGCCGGGGTGACGACGGCGAATTGCTCGACCGGCGCATGCGAGAGGCCAAACGAGACCACCAGCATGTAGGGCACACCGATGCCGGCCACCATCAACGCAATGGCCTTCCAGCTGAGTCCCCTTAGGCCTTCGCGCGCCAGATAAGGCAGGAGCACCAACCCTGAGACCGCATAGCGGATGAAGGTGATATCGTAGCCATCCAGCGGCGTATGCGTGAGCCCCAGGCGGGTCACGACAGGAAAGGCGCCCCAGATACACGCCGAAGCGAGGCCGCACAGGATGCCATTCAAGCGGGCATTTGACGGAGATGCGCAGTGAGACATTGTTGGGCCATCGCTTCGGCGTGAGGCAAGGTCACTGATGACCAATCTGGATGGCGTCGTGGCCTCCGCGCTTGCGCAGATAGGCATATTCGATGTCGTTGAGTATCATCTGCGCACGGTTGAGGTGCCGAGAGGCGTAGTTGATGCTGGTCAGAAAGTGCGCCAGCTCCTCGACATCCGACACGCTCCGGCCTTCCCGCTCGACCTTGCTGATATCGAGGCTTGAGCGGCCCTTGAGCCGATCGAGATAGGCTGTGTCGATCACCCGGAAAGCGGCACCAATGCTCAGCCCGCGGGAGTTCAGGACCTTGTGCCATTCGAACGGCGGATTGAGCAGCACGTCGCCAGGCTCGAGATAGACGACGTCGCCCTCGAAGTCGCCCCCAGGGGCCTCCCGGCCGCTGCTGGTTGCGAACATCAGATCGTAGTGGCGAAACTGGTCCCCGAGCTGCGGGGGACGGGTTGTCCACTTTTTGGTGCCGGCGATCATCACGAAGACGTTCAGCGTCGGAAAGATATGCCAGTCGCTTCCGACCGCGCCTTTGGACGGCTCACCATAGTCCTGGGTGCTATGGCCGAGAAACATGTGCCCGGTGATGTCCCAGGAGTTGATAGCGAACCAGGAGTTTCCGAATATCTCCTGCTTCACGAGGTTGAACGCGTCCTTTCCCCATTGGTAGGGGTCGTTATAACCGGATGAAATGGTGCCGAGATGAGAATAGACATCGATCTGGCGCTCATAAATCTCATCGAGGAATTCGCGCCCGGTGCCGATGCGCCCCGTCACGTAATTATAGTCGGAAACTCCATCCTTTGACCGCATGGAGACCGCATGTTCTCCAGTCTTGGCTCGCCATTGCACGGTTTTTTCCGGATCGACCTGATCAAAAAAAGACCTTTGAGAGAGCTGCGCGCTGATGGGCACAAGCTGACGAAACAAAGCGGGCTTGGAGAAGTCTTCAGTGTAGCGTTCTGCGGCATCAAGGGTTAGGACGCCCTTATGCTTGGCGGGATCGACAACATTGATGTAGCCGTAGCGGATGCGACTATTTGAGACCATTCGCGTTTTCCTTCCATCGGTGAAGAAGAGAAGAAACTGCCGTACACGCACGTCACCGCATCAGCGCGGACGTGCGTACCGTCGACGAAGGGCTGGCCATGCCCATCCCGTGGCACGCAATTGCGCCACAGACTCTGATGTCGGGACTGTTCACCAATGTACGAGCATCGGCTATGTTTGACATAATTGACAACTTTAACATGTGTGTCAAGAATCAAAAAAGGACGGAAACAGGAATGGTGGGCATTCGACAATTCGACGAAGCCAAGCTGCTGGCGACAGTCCTCGACGTTTTCTGGCGGAAGGGATGGCAATCAACCTCGATGGCCGATCTTGCCGAGGCCTCCGGGGTCCAGCGCGGCTCGCTGTATAATGCCTATGGCGGCAAGGAGGCGCTGTTCCTGCTGGCTTTCGAATCCTACGCGCAACGCTTTCTCGCCGACGTGCGCACCGCACTCGATGCGCCTTCAGCTGCCGTTGCATTGAACAGTTTTTTTGACGTCGCGATCGCGAATATGACCGCAGGCCATCCGCCACGCGGCTGCCTGACGACGAAGATGGTGGCGGAATCAGGGGCTGCCGGCTCGCACGTTCAGGCGCGCCTGCGACAATTGCTGAATGATTTGCGAACGCTCATGCAGTCGGCGCTTTCGGTCGAGAAGGTCCGCGCCGGCCTCAAGCTGCCGCCGGAAGAAACCGCGGAAATCCTCGTGACCTTCACGCGCGGACTGGCGGTCATGGAGCTTCTTTATCATAGCGCGGATCAGCTGCGGAACACCTCCAGCTCCTTGGCACGCGCGCTACTGTCCACTCCGACAGGTTAGACAAATGGAGTTTTCGTGATGGCAGGCTCTCCAGAATACACACCACCAAAAATCTGGACCTGGAACAAGGCCAATGGCGGCAAATTCGCGAATATCAACCGTCCGACGGCCGGACCAACGCACGACAAGGAATTGCCGGTTGGCCACCATCCGCTGCAACTCTATTCATTGGCGACACCGAACGGTCAAAAGGTCACGATCCTGCTCGAAGAGCTGCTCGCGCTCGGCCATGATGGGGCGGAATATGACGCCTGGCTGATCCGGATCGGTGAGGGTGATCAGTTCGGGAGCGGGTTCGTCGAGATCAATCCCAACTCCAAGATCCCGGCACTCTTGGACCGCAGCGGTCCGGAGCCGATCCGCGTGTTCGAATCTGGCGCCATCCTGCTTTATCTGGCCGAGAAGTTCGGCGCTTTCCTCCCGGCCGACGCCGGCCTGCGCGCCGAATGCCTGTCCTGGCTCTTCTGGCAGATGGGGAGCGCACCCTATGTGGGCGGAGGCTTCGGGCACTTCTACGCCTATGCACCGACCAAGATTGAATATGCCATTGATCGATTTGCCATGGAGACAAAACGCCAGCTCGACGTGCTTGACCGAAGGCTCGCGGGAAACACCTTCCTGGCGGGCAGCGACTATACCATCGCAGACATCGCCGCGTTCCCCTGGTATGGCGGCCTCGCCAAAGGCTGGCTTTATGAGGCGGCGGATTTTCTGCAGGTACAGGAGTACAGGCACGTGCAGCGGTGGGCCGACATGATCCTTGAACGATCGGCCGTCAGGCGCGGGCGTATCGTCAACCGCATCAACGGCGCTCCCTCTCGCCAACTGCACGAACGTCATGATGCCAGCGATTTTGCAACCAAGACACTGGAGGGATGACGGATGACGTGCAGCCGCAATGATACCGCGCCGATAGGGCCGAGCACATTGCGAGACAGGGGCCGGAGCAGTGGCGAAGACCACGTCAATACTGTCGGGGATCGGAAGTGCAACATTCCTGATTCCCCCACATTTTGACAGCCGGAAATCAAAGCGGGCATTATTAAATTGCCCTAATTAAAATCACTTTCTCTTCATGCTTTTAAGCAATATACTGGATGGCTTTGCTCTTTATCGGAGAGTTTCACTTCGCTTTCACCGCCACCTACAACCTGGCATGCTTGCCCAAGCTCCTATCGGCTCAACAAGGAGATGCCCCATGCCTGTGATCACGATCCGGATCGGCAAAGGTCGCCCGATTGAAAAGAAGCGCGCCGTCGCCGAAGCCGCAACCAAAGCCGTGGCGGAAACGCTCGACGTGCGGCCGGAATGGGTCTCCATCCTCATCGAAGAATATGACCGCGAAAACCGGGCGACAGGCGGCTATCTGCATTCCGATAAGTACGGCCTCGGCGATGGCAAGGCGGGTGTCGATGACTGAGCCTTTTTCAACTGCCTGCTAAAGATGAGCGACCGGCATGTGCCCCTCTCCCGTGAAGGCGCTACCTAACTACCATTTGCGCCCACCGGTGGGCATCCACTCCATCCGCTCATTAATGGCTATTTAGGCCGTGCCATTGTGTGGCGCGACGGAACACCGCTGAAGGCTAACGTGCCATCACCGTGACCACCACATGCAAGATGAAGGATGGTCCATAATAGGGATTGCCTTCGCTATCCTCGATTCGCCAGATGGATGCCACCGTGCAGCTCTCTTTCGGAGCCGCAAATTCAACGCTAATCCGCACAGGTTGCCCCGGCAGCGTGTCAGGAATCGCGACTTCTTGATACAGGCTGGTGAGGTGAGCATTCAAAACCACCTGCAAATCGGCCTTGCCCGGATCACGGCGGGCTATGACATACTCACCATCCACCCGCACCAACCTGCGTCCATGCCACGGCTTCCGGCCGACATTCTGTATCTCCCATATTTTGCGGAAAGACTCGCCGGGTAGAACGATGGCGTGGTCGGGTGTGGTCACATCCGCATTGAACACGGCGATGTCACTCGGATCTTTCAGGCCTACGGCCCGATTGGTCGGTGCCAGCTGCGCACCGATCGACGGAGCACCACCGAGATCCGCGTAGTACCGGAAGAGCAGCAATGGCGAGACCTGGATGGCCTTGGCCAGCTTGACCAATGTGCGCACAGAAGGATCCTGGGATGCTCCGCCTGCCAGTCCGTACAGATAGGTTCGTGAGAGCCCGGCTTCCTTGGCGATCGCGGTCATGGATTTACCGAGCTCGCGACCGCGCCGCGCGATCAACGCGCGTAGCGTTTCCCTCTTGGATGTCATGTCGCTTCCGCTAAACGCTCTGGGAGTCACTGTCCATTGTCCACTAAAAAGGACAATCTGAACGCCACAGTAAACTCATCGACTGCCAGAATTCAATCCATCAGGCAGCCCATCTTCGGTCGAGCGATCGCCAATAAACAAGGTTGCTGCCAGACACGCTCTGCTGCCCGCAGAAGGTCTGATGGCAGCAACCAGATGGTTGGATCAACAACGCAGCTGAACAGGTCCTCCTTATGTCTCACATTCAAAACTGCGCTGAAGCTCTTGCACGAACCGGCTTTGGGACGATCCCGATGACGGTGGAAATGAGGAAAAACTATCTCCTTCTGGTTGATGGGTTTTTGGCAGTGACAACAAAAATCAAGGAAACCTACAGTTTTTCCGAAGATACCGACGGCTTCCTTCCATTTGGTTCCGAATATGCCCACGTCAGTGACAGTCCCGATTTGTGTGAGCGTTTCTGCTACTGGCACACTCACAGCAACAAACGCCAGGACCACCCCTTCAGCCAAAGTCCATATTTGCGAGCAGCCGCGGCCTATGAAAGTGAAATCACTGGGCTCGCTCAGCAGATCATCAACGGAATATGCCGTGAATTCGGAGCGCCACCCTTAGCTTCAATCCGTGACAGTTCTTACCTGCAGCTGTGCGTGTACGGCCAGAATCCGTCGCCCAGTGAACGGCAATTTGCACAGGACCCGCACGAGGACGGTCACCTGCTCACCTTCATCCGCCCCAATCGCGACGGTCTGGTCATCTTGCGGGGGAGCGCGCTGGAGCCGGTTCGCCTGCTGGAAAACGAATTGGCTGTCCTGTCAGGTTCGTTGCTGACGCAACTGTCGGATTGCGCCATTCCAGCGACCTACCATGCCGTTTTGGTGCCGAGCCAGCCCATTCAACGAAGCTCTCTCGTATATTTCGTCAACCCCAGTAGCTCAGATGCGTTTATCGGCTTTCGCCGCAAGAAGCCGCTCGACCTTTTGGCAACGATGAATGCGCATCACACAGGCTTCGGAAATCGTCCAATTGCGGTCACGTCGAAACCGGCCTGATACGAGGTAGAAATGGGTTCATCCGGATATTCTCTGTTCCTCGAAGGTCTGGCGTTGGGCGTAGCGCTGTTTTCCGCCCCCGGCCCCAAAGACACCCTGGTCATCCGCCAGGGTGTCAGCGGTGGCTCTATATGGAGTGTCGTTGCCATCTGTGTGATTGCGGACGCTATTCTCATTGCCATTGGCGTCGCGGGGGTCGGTACGCTCCTCAAAAACCAGCGCTATGTTGTATCGATCCTATTGTTGTCCGGCGCGATCTATCTGCTCTGGTTCGGTGGGCAGAGATTGCTTGCCTGCATCCGCAATCAGTCCATGCCAATTTTCACTGATGCCAACACTGGCAATCAGAGGCACCTGCTGCGGACCGCGTTCATCCTCAGCTTTGTAAATCCTTACGCTTGGCTGGATACGGTCGTGCTCATCGGCTCGATCGGAGCAGCCAAGCCGATCAATGAGCAGTCAGCGTTTTCAGCAGGCACAATGGCCGCTTCTTTCCTTTGGTTCGTGCTGTTGGCGATTGGCAGCAGGAAGTTGAGCGGCCTTTTCAGATCATCGCAGGCTTGGCGTTGGCTCGACGCAGGAATTGCGCTGCTAATGGCATACCTTACCCTGGGGGTGATGCAAGACTTCATTCGTCTATTGTAAAAATTATCGATGACCGGTCCAGACAAATGATATGGACTGGTGAAATCTGTGAAAATCGTGCGGAGGACAAGGGCATGCCCGCGAGCGGGCCGGCCGCCGGCGCATGAAATGCGTGTTGTACTGGTGAAAAGCCTGAAGGAGTCCAACGGGGGGCTACGACACGGTCGTTGCGACTACTCCGGCGGCGAAAGCGACCCAGCAGTTCTCGCAGAACGATTTCCCATTGATGAGATCGTTCACATGGTGAAGGCATTCCACTGTAAGATTGTTCGGCTTTCGTGAGGAACGAGTGTGCCACTTCAGCTTCGTGACATGAGATGGGTCCTTACGGTTTCTAGATCTCGCAGCCTGAGGCAGGCGGCTCAAGTGCTCAATGTGCAGGAATCGAGCCTCAGCCGACGCCTGAAAGATCTCGAATACCGGCTCGGCGTTGAGCTGTTCGAGAGGAGCGCTAACGGGACGAGTCTCACAGCAGCAGGTGAAGCATTCATCCCTGCCGCGCAACGTATCGTGGCCGAGATGGAGGCCGCTTTCACGCGGATGAAAGCGCGAGGACGCGGCGAGAGCGGCGATCTCATCGTCGGTATCTGCGTGGCGTTTCCGGCACTCAATCTGCGTGAAATACTTGCGGAGTATCACCGTCAGCACGATGGTATCGAAGTTCATAGCATTGACGGATCGCGATCTCGCCTGTTCGCTGATCTGGCGTCAGGGAACATTGACGTCTTCTTTGCGGCAGGCATGTACTCAACGTGGAGCGACGGATCAAAGTCCCTTTGGAGCGAGCACCTAGTGGTCGCTCTTCCAGCGGACCACATTCTGTGCTCGAGCTCCTTTATTCGTTGGCGGGATCTTGTTGGTGCTCGCATACTGGTCAACCGGCGAGACCCGGGGCCTGAATATGAAGCGATGCTGCGGGCGCGACTCGGCGATCGCAGTGGTTGTACCTTCATTAGTCATGAGGTTTGCCCGGACCGCCTCTTGGGCTTAGTTGCTGCAGGACTCGGTTTGACGCTGGTCTCGGAAGGCGCCGCCCGGCTCAATGTCTCCGGGGTCGAGTATCGAGAGCTGCATGATGACGACGGTCCACTCAGCCTCGGGATCGCGGTCTATTGGAAAGAGACCAATCGAAATCCTGCACTACGCTCTTTTCTCAAGCTGTTGCACAAGCGCTATTCCGACACGGATTCCGTCTTAGCGTCGGACTGAGCGATTTGGCAACGCTTGGCTTTGGCGAAGCCTCGGTCTGTCGCAATGAAGCGTTCCAACATCGGCACGATCAACCTGATGGGGTCGGTGATAGAGTTACCTGTTTCTCTGCCAAGCACCTGTGCATAGACCGCGAGGTCTCGATGAAGCTTCGCCGGCAGCTCCAGCGTCACCTTCACCGGCTTGTCGTCGAAAATCTCTGCGAGCTTCAGCTTCGGCATGTCAGCCTCCATAGGGTGCAAGAACGAGATCGCGCGTGACGATCACGCGGACCGGAAACCCCGGTCGGATGGTCAGCGTCGGCGCAATATTGAGCTGGCGCTGGACGATCTGGCGGCCAGTCTGGCTGATGCTGTCGGAGGCGCCTTCCTTTAGGGCACTGACAAGATCGCTGTCGTTACCCGAGGAGCCCGCGCTCGCCCCAACACTCAAGATGGTGGAGAGCACCGCTGCCTTGAACAGCTCGCCCCAGTGGTAGTCGACCCCATCCTCGAGCCCGGCATAGCCTTCAGCGTCAGCTCCGGGCTGGCGCTCCAGCACGATGGAGCGGCCATTGGGGAAGATCAGCCGGTTCCAGACGAGCAGCACCCGGCGCTGTCCGAAGCCGACGCCATTGTCGTACTGCCCAATGATGCGGGTGCCTTGAGGGATCAGGAGGATCCGTCCGGTCGGGCTGTCATGGACATTCTCGGTGACCTGGGCGGTGATCTGCCCCGGCAGGTCAGAACGAATTCCGGTGATCAGCGCCGCGGGGATGACGGCGCCCGCCTGCAAGATGGCGGCGGAGGCGGGCGCCACCACACAGTCCGACGATACGGTGCGTCGGTCCACTGCCTGGTTGAGGAAGGCCAGCTGGCGTTCTTGGGCTTTTGGTGTCGCCCCCTGGGGGGCAAGACCAAGAGACGTGAGGTCCGGGGCAGGTGTCGCAGCCGGCACCGAAGCGGCGCTCGCCTGTTGTGCCACGGCCTGGCTCGCCGGCCGCGTGTTGGTCTGGGCAAACAGCCGCCCGGTCCGCGCCGCCTCGCTTTCCTGCTGCTGGCGCTGTTCATCGGGACTGAGGACAGCATTAGGCATGCCGCTCATCGTTGGCACCGGCGGTTGTGTTGTGGTCTGCGCATTGAGGATGGCCCGGCCGAGGTCGCCCGGGAGCGGCGGTCCCAGCTTGGGGATGCGGGTGTAGTCCTTGGGCAGCTCGGCGAGCCCGTCCGGCGTCGCCTTGACGTCGGTGGCGTAGAGCTCCTGGCCCGGCCCGTGGTCCTTGTGGGCCTGGAGGGCGTAGATCAGCGCGCCGCCGATCCCAAGGCCCGCGACGAGCCCCAGCCCGGCCAACACCTTGCGGGAAAGGCGGGTCACCCGCGGCGGTTCCGGCCGCAGCCGCATGGCCGCCGCAGCCTCCCCTACCAGGGGCCGGGCGCCGTCATCGCCGGTCCGCTCCGGCCCTTTCTCCTTCCCGGAGGCGGTGCCGCTCATATGACCGGCCTCCCATCGGTGCGGGAGATGCGCACACGCTTCTGGTTCTTATCGGCGCCGAAGCGCAACTCGGCCGCGGCGAAGAGCCGGTCGACAATCATGTAATTGGCGCGCACGCGATAGTTCACGAGCTCAGAAGTGTCGCCCTCAGGGCCCACCACGAAGAGCGGCGGCATCTCGCCCTGACCGATGCCGCGGGGAAACTCGATGAACACCTGCTGGCCGTCGTCGAAGGCCCGCAGCGGCCGCCAGGGTGCCCGGTCGCCCGAGACCTCGTAGCGGAAGTTCACCCGCGTGAGATCGATGCCTGTGGCGACCGGCTGCGCCACCTGAGCCTCGGCATTCTGACGCCGCAAAGCGATGAGCTGATCCTGAGGATATTGCCAGGACACCGAAGCCATGTAGGTCTTTTCGGTGGAGCGCAGCTCCATGTGATAGGTGCGCAGATTGGTGTTGATGACGAGATTGGTGGTGAGGTCCGGTCGGGTGGGCTTCACCAGGATGTGGACCTGCTTCCCAGCCCCTGTCCCGCTCTCGGTGTCGCCGATGATCCAGCGCACTGTGTCGCCGGCGGCCACCGGCCCCGAACCCACCAGTTGCTCACTGGGCTGAAGCGCGATGTCGGTGACCTGCCCGGGCGCGGCATAGACCTGATAGAGGGCCCCCTCCACGAAGGGATAAACCTGCATGGAATTGATGAAGCCGTCGCGCACCGGCTGAACGCGGGCAGCCGCATTGGCCTGCTTGACACGCGCCTTCGGATCGGCCGGCTCGGGCTCCGCCTTCCCGTCCTTTCCCACGGGCTTCAGCTGACCCGGCAGAGGCAAGGGCTTCGGCAGCTCCACGAT
>OFJB01000218.1_pt1 | contig 31050 bp, 27 predicted proteins | sample 1775081 | NCBI WGS metagenome assembly OFJB01 (sample SAMN08195771, study PRJEB24354) | sludge metagenome | isolation source: initial sludge from phenol fed wastewater aerobic bioreactor | place: India: Nagpur | collected 2016-06-05
CCATCCTGAATTCGACCGCGCTGTACGACTACCAGCCGCGCGCCCCCGAAAGCATGGGGCCGTGGTTCGCGGCCAAGGACAAGGGCGGCTTTCCGGTCATCGGGCTCGAAGACGAGGGCGGCACGCTGCTGGCCTTCGGCAGCTATGGGACGTTTCGCGCCTGGCCGGCGTACAAGTACACGGTCGAGCACTCCGTCTATGTGCACAAGGATCATCGCGGCCGCGGGCTGGGCCGCGAGATCATGCAGGCCCTGATCGCGGCGGCGCGCCAGCGCGAGGTGCACGCCATGATCGGCGGCATCGACGCCACCAACGCCGGCAGCATCGCGCTGCACAAGCGCCTGGGCTTTCGGCACGTGGGCACCTTGCCGCAGGTGGGCTTCAAGTTCGGGCGCTGGCTGGACTTGTCGTTCTACCAGCTGCTGCTGGATGGGCCGCCGCAGCCCGTGGACGGCTGATCGCCCGCGCACCCTGCAGGGCGGGCCGCGCCGCGTGGCATCGGCCCGCGATCAGCCCCGCGCTTCCTGCATCAGCCAGTCTCTAAAGGCCGCCAGCCGCGGCAGGCCGGCGCATTCGGGCCGATAGACGGCGTAATAGGCCAGCGCCGACGCCACGGCGATGTGGGGAAACAAGCGCACCAGGCGCCCCGCCGCCAGGTCGTCGCGCGCCATCACGCTGCGCGCCAGGGCGATGCCGTGCCCTTCGGCCGCCGCCTGCAGCACCGCGGCCGAGTTGTTGATGCGCAGGCCGCGCGCGGTCGCCGTGCCGGTGACGCCCGCCTTGTCCAGCCACACGTCCCAGGTCGGAAAGCCCGCATGGCCGTCCATCGACAGGTCATGGATCAGGGTCTCGCGCACCAGGTCCGCCGGCTGACGCAGGCGCCCACGTTGGCCCGCCAGCGCGGGCGCGCACACGGGATAGATTTCCTCGTCCATCAGCTTGTCGGCCGTCAGGCCCGGCCAATGCCCGGCGCCGTAGCGCACGCCGATGTCGACGTGCTGCGCGACGAAGTCCACCGGCTTGTGGTTGGTGTCCAGCAGCACGTCGGTGTCGGGCCAGGCGGACTGGAAGCGGTCGATGCGCGGCAGCAGCCATTTGGCGGCAAAGGCGGGGCTCACGGTCACCGTCAGCACGCCGTTGGCCGAACCCTCCTGCAGGCGCTGCCAGCCCAGCGCCAGGCGATCGAGCCCGGCGCGGATGTCCGGCAGCGCCCGTTCGGCGGTCGGCGTCGCCACCAGCCGAGCGCGCCCGCTGCTGGCGCGATGAAACAGCGGCGTGCCCAGCCAGTCCTCCAGCGAACGCACCAGCTGGCCGACCGCCGCCGGGGTCACGTGCAGCTCTGCCGCTGCGGCGGAAAAGCTTTGATGCCGGGCGCTGGCCTCGAAGGCGCGCAAGGCGTTGAGTTGCACGGGCGCATTCATAGTGAAATAGTTTTTCTTTCAGTCATGGACACTTTAAATGATTTGTCTGCCACCGGCATTGCGAGAAGAATCCAGCGATAGACAGGCCTGCGCTGCAGGTGCGACGAACGGATCGATGATTCTTTCTGAATGGATGGCAGACAAGTTTTTCTCGCCCCCATCGACCACCGTCGGGTTTGCTCCGACGGCCTGCCCACTCCCCACCCTCTCACCGGAGCATCGACATGGTCTATCTGCAAATCACCCTCCAAGTCGCCGAAGCCAAGCGCGCGGCCGCTGCTGGCGTCTATCAAAAGTACAAGGGGCCGTTCCTGGACAGCATCGCCGGCGCCCAGTCGAAAGAGCTGCTGGTGCGCGCCGAGGACGTGCAGGTGATGCACGGCTTCGACACCCAGGCGCATGCCGAGGCCTATCTGCAAAGCAAGCTGTTCACCGCCGACGTGGTGGGCGGCCTCTCGCCGCTGCTGGACGCCGCGCCCGAGGTGCGCTTCTACCAGGTCGCCTGAGCAGAACACCTCTGAACGCCCTTACGCGCAAAATCCGTCCTGCCCCTGGCGGCAGGACGAACCCCTCATGCTGATCAACGCCGATTTCTCGCTGCGCGCCGAAGTGCCCGCCGACCAGCGCAATTGGGTGGCCTCGCCCCAGGCGGGGGTCGAGCGGGTGATGCTCGACCGCGTGGGCGGCGAGATCGCGCGGGCCACCAGCATCGTGCACTATGCGCCCGACTCCCGCTTTCCGCGCCATCCGCACCCGGGCGGCGAGGAAATCCTGGTGCTGTCCGGCACGTTTTCGGAGGGCGATCGGCACTACCCGACGGGCTGGTACATGCGCAACCCGCCCGGCACCAGCCACGCGCCCTTCAGCCGCGAGGGCACGATCATCTTCGTCAAGCTGGGGCAAATGCCACCGAGCGAGCGCCGCACCGTGCGCATCGACACCGGGGATCCATCCCGCTGGCAGCGACAGGGCGAGCGCGAGGTGTGCCCGCTGTTCGCGGCCGATGCCGAGCAGGTGAGTCTGCAGCGCCTGCCAGAAGGCAGCGCGCTGCTGTCCGGCCCCATGGGCGGCGCCGAGTTGCTGGTGCTGGCGGGCAGCCTGATCGAGGACGATGGCTGCCATGAAAGCGGGAGCTGGCTGCGCCTGCCCGTCGGCGACGCGCCGCCATTGTTGGCCGGCCCACAGGGCGTCACGCTCTACCTGAAGACCGGTCATCTGCGCCACGTGGTGGGCGCTTGAGCATGCCGAGCGCACGCATCGCCATCGTCGGCGCCGGACTGAGTGGCCTGGTCGCCGCCTGGCTGCTGCAGCGGCGCGGTGTGCACGACTGGCTGGTGCTGGAGGCACGCGACATGCCTGGCGGACGCATCGCCTCTTTCGACGCCCCCGACGCCGCGGGTTCGCCGACCTCGCAGCTGAATCGCTTCGACCTCGGGCCCACCTGGTTCTGGCCGGACTACCAGCCGGAGCTGGGCCAGCTGATCGAGCAGTTGGGCCTGCAGCGTTTTGCGCAGCACGAGGCCGGGGACATGGTGGTCGAACGCAGCGCGGGGCAAGCGCCAACGCGCATGCAGGGTTACGCCAACGTGCCGCCATCCATGCGCCTGCTGGGCGGCATGGGGGCGCTGATCGACGCCTTGCGCCGCGAACTGCCGGCCGAGCGCATCGTCACCGGCCAGGCCGTGCGCCGCCTGCGTCCGCTGAAGTCGGGCATCGAGTTGGACAGCGAGAACGCCAGCGGCCAAGCCACGACCTGGCAGGCCGAGCAGGTGCTGCTGGCGCTGCCGCCGCGGCTGGTCACCAGCAGCCTGAGCTTCTCGCCGCCCCTGCCGCAGGCGCTGGCGGCCGAGTGGCACGCCACCGCCACCTGGATGGCGCCACACGCCAAGTACGTCGCCGTTTATGAACAACCGTTCTGGCGCGAGCAGGGCCTGTCGGGCGAGGCGCGCAGCCTGCTCGGCCCTCTGGGCGAGATCCACGATGCCTCCATGCCCGGCGGCCGTGCGGCGCTGTTCGGCTTTTTCGGCGTGCCGGCGCAAACGCGCCAGCGCGCAGCCGATGCCGCGTTGCGCCAGCAGTGCCGCGCCCAGTTCGCGCGCCTGTTCGGGCCCCGGGCCGCCACGCCGCTGGCGGACACCCTCAAGGATTGGGCGCAAGACCCCTGCACCGCCACGACGGACGACTGGTACGACGGCGGCCAGCATGCCCATGCACCGGCTGGCTCCCCCTCGTCCGGGCCGTGGCAGGGCTGTCTGACCGGCATCGCCAGCGAATGGTCGCCCCAGTTTCCGGGCTACCTCGCCGGTGCCGTCGAGGCGGCGCAACGGGGCGTGCAAGACGTGCTCAGGCGTGCGCCACCCTTGCCTTTGGAGTCCCGCTCATGAAACGCACCTACCGCGCCATGCAGGTCGGCACGCCCGGCACCCTGGAGCTGGTGCAGCGCCCCACGCCCGAGCCCGGCGCGGGCGAAGTGCTGATCGCGGTCGAGGCCTGCGGCATGTGCGGAGCGGACGCCGCCGACATCGAAGGGGCCGACCCGGCGCAGCAGCCGCCGCGCGTGCCCGGCCACGAGGTGGTCGGCTGCATCGCCGCGCTGGGTGCCGGCGTGCCGGCGCGCTGGCGCGTCGGCCAGCGGGTCGGCGTGGGCCGCCTGGGCGGGCACTGCAACGAGTGCGACGCGTGCCGCCAGGGCCAATTCCAGCTCTGCCGCAACCAGCCCTTCGTGGGCGCCAGCTGCGACGGCGGTTATGCCGAGGCCATGATCGCGCGCCACACCGGCCTGGTGTCGATCCCCGACGAACTGCAGGCCGAAGAAGCCGCACCCATCCTGTGCGCCGGCCTGGCGACCTTCAACGCGCTGAAAAAGTGCGGCGCCGAAGCAGGCGATCTGGTGGCCATCCTGGGCATCGGCGGGCTGGGTCACATGGCGCTGCAGTACGCGCGCCGCATGGGCTTTCGGGTGGCCGCCATCGGGCGCGGGCGGGACATCGCCGGCGACGCCCTGGCGCTCGGCGCCCACGTCTACATCGACACGCGCCAGGAGGATGCAGCGCAAGCACTCAAGCGCATGGGCGGGGCGATGGCCATCGTCACCATGCTCGGCGACGCCGCGGCGATCGCAGCGGCCCTGCCCGGCCTGGCGCCGCAAGGGCGGCTGGTGGTGTTGGGCGGCGGCAAGGAGCCACTGCCGGTACCCATGGGCTTGCTGGTCAGCGGCGAGCGCAGCGTGCTCGGTTCGATCACCGGATCGCCCTATGAAAACGAGAAGACGCTGAACTTCAGCGTGCTCAGCGGCGCGCGACCCTGGATCGAAACCCTGCCGCTGGAACGCGCCAACGAGGCCTATCGGCGCATGCGCTCGGGCGAGGTGAAGTTCCGCATGGTGCTGACGATGGACTCGTCCGCTTGAGGCATGCCCCATCAGGCCCTCAGCTTGGCCAGCGACACCACGCCGATGAAACGCTGCAGCACGGATGAACACCGGTCGCGGCACCACACCAGTTCCCAGTCCTGACGCAGGCTCAGATCGGACAGGGTCATGAAGGCCACCGTGTCCGGAGCACTGCGGCGCGCGCCTTCAGGCACCACGGTGCAGCCCATGCCGGCGGCCACCAGCGTCAGCATCGAGGTCGCGTCGACGCCCTGCACGGTGGTGCGCGGAACGAAGCCGGCGTCGAAGAAGCAATGGATCAGGCGGTCGTGCCATTCGGGGGCCGCCGTGCGTGGCAGCCAGACGAAGTCCAGCCCCTGCAGGTCCTTCAAGACCTTGGGCCGCCTGCCCCGCGGCCATTTCCATTCCGCCGGGTAGGCCAGCAGCATCCGCTCCGAGAAGACCGGGACGCCGTCGAACGAAGGGTCGCCCTGCGGCCTGAACAGCGTGAAGCCCGCATCCAGCCGCCCATCGGCGATCTCGCGGAGCTGAACCTCGGACAGCAGATGGTGCAGCGTGATGCCGACGCCCGGCACCTCCTGGCGGTAGCGCTTGAGCACCTGCGCGATCGCCGGCGCCAGGCTCTGCATCACCGGCAGCGCGATCGACAGGTGACCGATGTCGCCGCGGCCGGCTCGCTGGGCCCGCAGCGCCGCAGCGGCCGCGTCCTCCAGCAGCTTGTCGGCGTCCGCCAGCAACTGGCGACCGGCATCGGTCAGCGTCACGCCGCGCGTGCTGCGCTCGAACAGCAGCGTGCCCAGCTCATCTTCCAGCGCCTGCATCTGCCGCGTCAGCGCAGGCTGCGCGATGTGCACCGCCTGCGCCGCGACGCTGATGCTGCCATGCCTGGCCACGGCGGCGAAATAGCGCAACTGGCGCAGATCCATAAATATACCTTTATGGCATGACGAAGATGTTGAAATAGTATTTTACGGCATGCCTTTCGATTCCTACCATTCGATGTCATGGCTCGGCATCGATCACCGAGCCACTCGAGAAGCCACTGGAGACAAAACCATGAACCTCGCTGAAGGCGCCGCACTGCGCATCAACCAGCTCACCGCGTTCCGCCGCGACCTGCACATGCACCCCGAGCTGAAGTACGAGGAAAGCCGCACGGCCGACAAGGTGGCCGCCTACCTTGCGGCGCTGGGCATTCCGATGGTGCGCGGCCTGGGCACCACGGGCATCGTGGCCAGCATTCACGGCAAGGATCGCAGTGCGGGCAACCCCGGCCCGGCGGTCGGCATCCGCGCCGACATGGATGCGCTGCCGCTGCAGGAGATCAACCCGTTCGCGCATGCCAGCCGCAACGAGGGCCGCATGCACGCCTGCGGGCATGACGGGCACACCACCATGGCGCTGGGCGCGGCCGAACTGCTCGCGGCCAACCGCGACTTCGACGGCACCGTCCACCTGATCTTCCAGCCGGCCGAGGAAGGCGGCGCCGGCGCGCGCGCCATGATGGACGAGGGCCTGTTCGAAAAATTCCCTTGCCAGGCCGTCTTTGCGCTGCACAACTGGCCCGCGCTGCCCCAGGGGCAGATGGGCGTGCGCGTGGGCCCGATCATGGCCGCGGCGCGCATGTTCGAGATCGTCGTGCGCGGCCGCGGCGGCCACGCCGCGCTGCCGCACACCACCATCGACCCGATTCCGGTCGCCTGCTCCATCGTCGGCCAGCTGCAGACGCTGGTGTCGCGCGGCACCGACCCGCTGGACTCCGCCGTGCTCACGGTGGGCAGCATTCAGTCGGGCACCTCGGCCAACATCATTCCCGACGAGGCGCGCATCCAGGGCACCTGCCGCAACCTGACCGAGGCCTCGCAGCAGTTCCTGATGGACGGCCTGCGCCGCATCTCCAGCCACATCGCCGAGGCGCACTTCGCCACGGCCGAGGTCAGCTTCAAGCCGGGCGGCTACCCCAACACCTCGAACCACCGCAAGGAGGCCCAGTTCATGGGCGAGGTGATGCGCGAGCTGGTGGGCGATGACAAGGCCCACACCGACGTGCTGCCCGCGATGACGGCCGAGGACTTCGGCTTCATGCTGCAGGAAGTGCCCGGCGCCTACGGCTGGATCGGCAACGGCGCGAATGGCCAGCCCGGCGTGGGCCTGCACAACCCCGGCTACGACTTCAACGACGACAACCTGGCCCTGGGCGCGCGCTTCTGGAACCGGCTGGCGCGCCGCTGGTTCGAGACCCAGGCGCAGCGATAGCACCCCCTTTCATTCCAAGCAACCTACAACCCAAGGAGACACGAAGATGATACGCATGGTGAACAAGCGCCTGGTCCTGAAATCGCTGGCCGGCGCGGCCGCCACTTCCCTGTTGGCACCGCTGTCATGGGCGCAGACCTTTCCGTCCAGGCTCGTCAGCCTGGTCGTGCCCTATCCCGCGGGCGGCGGGTCGGACGTGATTGCCCGCGGACTTGTCGGCCAGATGGGCAAGGTGCTGGGGCAAACGGTGATCGTGGAGAACCAGGGCGGCGCCAGCGGCACCATTGCCGTGCAGAAGCTGCTCGGCGAGCCGGCCGACGGCTACAAGGTCTTCGTCGGCTCGCCCAACGAGTTGATTCTGGCGCCCATGGCCATTGCCGCCGCCAAGTTCAAGAGCGAGGACTTCCGGCTGGTCCAGAAGGTGGCGAACTTCACCCTGGCGGCGCTGGTGCCCACCGCGCTGCCGGTGTCCAACATGGATGAGCTGATTGCCTACGCCGCGCGGCGCGCCAAGGAGGGCAAGCCCCTGACCTACGGCAGCGTGGGCAACGGCAGCATCTACCACCTGCTGGGCGAGCAACTGTCCAAGGTCACCGGCGTGCCGATGATTCATGTGCCCTACCGGGGCGGCGCACCCATGACCACGGACCTGGTGGGCGGCCAGATCGATCTCTACCTGGGCGCCATGGGAGCGAACTCGCCCGGCATGGTCGCGGCGGGCAAGCTCAAGCTGCTGGCCATCATCTCGCCCGAGCGGCTGGACACCTACAAGGACGTGCCGTCGGTGAGCGACACGCCGTCCCTCAAGAACTTCCGCTACAGCCTGTGGGTCGGGCTCCTGGTCAAGAAGGGCACGCCCGAGCCCGTGATCCAGGCGCTGCACCAGGCGACGACCACCGCCATGAAGGATCCAGCGCTGGCCCACACGGCGGCCAGCGTGCAGGACGTGCTGGCGCAGCCGCAGAGCCTGGCGCAGGCCGATCAGATCTACGCCGAAAGCATCGCGCAATTTCGTGCAATCGCCCAATCCGTCAACCTCAAGGCCGAATGATGACCACCCACATCCCAAACCCGCAGCAGCACTCGCTCTTCGACGAGATCGTCGACCGCAAGCACTCGAACTCGATGAAGTGGAACATCGGCCAGAAGCTTCTGTCCGCCGATGAATGGGCGGCCGCCCCCTTGCCGATGTGGGTGGCGGACACCGACTTCCGCGCGCCCCGGCCCGTCCTCGACGCCCTGCACGCGGTCGTGGAGCACGGCGTCTTCGGTTATCCCCAGGGCGCGACGGACAGCTACGTCGATGCGGTCATCGGCTGGCAGGCCAAGCGCTTCGGCTGGCAGGTCGCGAAGGACTGGGTCGTCCAGACCTCGGGCATCATCACCACGCTGAAGACAGCCATTCAGGCCTTCTCGGCGCCGGGCGACTCGATCCTGATCCAGCCGCCCGTGTATGGCCACTTCCATGGCGACGTGCTGATGAACGGCCGCCACCTGGCCTACGCCCCGCTGGAGCGCACGGAGTCGGGCTACCGCTTCAACGAAAAGACCTTCGAGAAGGCGATCCAGCCCAACACCAAGCTCTTCATCCTCAGCCACCCGCACAACCCCACCGGCAACGTCTGGTCGGAAGGCGAATTGCGCACCATGGGCGAGATCTGCCTGCGCCACGGCGTGCTGGTGATCTCCGACGAGATTCACCAGGACCTGATCATCAACCCGGCCAAGAAGCACATTCCCTTTGCTTCCCTCAGCCAGGCGTTCGCGCAGAACAGCATCACCTGCACGGCGCCCAGCAAGACCTTCAACCTGCCCGGCCTGCAAAGCGCGAATGTCTTCATCCCCAACCGGCGCCTGCGCGAGGAACTGCAGCGGCAATACGACCGCAACATGTTCCCGCTGGTCAACACGCTGGGCATGGTCGCCGCGGAAGCGGCCTATGCGCACGGCGAGTCCTGGGTGGACGACATGCTGGCGTACGTGCGCGCCAACCACGCGCACTTTCGCGATGCGATCAATGGCGCCACCTCCAAGGTCAAGGTCTTGCCGATGGATTCGCTCTACCTGGCGTGGATGGACTGCCGCGGGCTTGGCATGGATGCGGACGCACTCAACAAATTCATGCTGACCAAGGCGCGCGTGTGGCTCGACAAGGGCCAGAAGTTCGGCATCGAGGGGCACGGCTACATGCGTGTCAACCTCGGCTGCCCGCGCGCCACCGTCGACGAGGCGATCGGCCGCATCACCCAGGCGATCGCGGCGCTCTGATCTGCACGGCGCAAGCGCCTCGGCGCGGCCAGACACCCGGCCGCCCACCAAATCCAAGCCATCAAGCTGCCCGGCCGCACCCAGCGGCATCGACAAGAGGCAGCGCCGTCGCCAGCCCTGGGGCCGTGTCCTGGCTGGCGTACCACCCCTCACGGAAACCGTGGCCCGTGCGATCCAACACGATCGCCAGGAGACAACGATGAGCTCAATTTCTCATGCGCCCGACGCGGTCGTCCGCGCCCCCGATCAGAACAGGCCGACACGACAACGGCTTTTTTCTGGTGGCCATCCTGTTCATCGGGATTTCCGTGGCCTACCTGGATCGCGTCAACATCGCGGTCATCGCGGCCAATCCGGAGTTTCTGGCCGACATGGGCATCACGGGGCAGCCCGTGAAAGTGGGGCTCATGATGAGCCTCTTTCTGGTGGCCTATGCCATATCCAATGTCGTCCTGAGTCCGCTCGGCGACTACCTCGGCCCGCGCAAGGCCATGGTCACCGCCTATGTGATCATGTGCGCGTCGCTGTTGACGGGGGGCATGGCGGCCACCTTCGGCATGCTTCTGGCCACGCGTGTTTTGTTGGGCATCGGGGAGGGCCTGTACTACCCCATGCAAAACACGTTCGTCAAGAACTGGTTTCCTCCCAAGGAACGCGGCCGGGCCAATACCGCCTGGCTGATTGGCCAGTCACTCGCGCCCGCAGCGGCCATGCCGATCTTCACCTATCTGGTTGCCGCCGGCTCATGGCATTCGACCTTTCACTTTTCCTTCGCGGTCAGCCTCATCCCCTTGGTGCTGCTGTTTCTCTTTACGGCCGATACGCCGCGCGCGCACAAACGGGTGAACGCGGGCGAGCTGAGGTACATCGAAGAAAACCTGGCCCAGGAAAAAGCGGACAGCGGCGATGCCACTTCTGCCAAGCAGCCCTATCTTGAATTGGTAAAAACCTACGCCTCGAACTATCGCTTCTGGATGCTGCTGCTGATCCTGGCATCGAACTCGATCTTGTCCTGGGGCATCATGACCTGGCTGCCGACCTATCTGAACAAGGAGCGTGGGTTTTCGTGGGAAGCCATGGGATGGATCTCGTCGCTGCCCTTCATCCTCGGATTTCTGTTCAAGATCGTCTCGGGCATCGTCATCGACCGCACCGGACGCAATGCACCCGTGTTGGCCATCTCCGCCCTGCTGTGCGCCGCCGGGGTGTATCTGGGCGTGGTCATTCAAAACAACGACGTCGCCGCCATCGTCATCGCCTTTGGCATCGGTGTGTCATCGGCGCAGATTCCGGCGGTTTTCACCTTGCTGCAAAAACTGGTTCCCAAGTCCGCCATGTCGTCGGCGGCAGGAACCCTGAACGGCATCGCCGTCGCCTTTGGCGCGATGTCGCCCGTCTTGATCGGTTTTTCCATCAGCGTGACCGGTCACTTCAGCTCGGCCCTGTATCTCATCATCGGCATCATCTTGCTGGGCGGGGTATTGGCCACGGTTTTATCAGCACAGAAGCTGTAGTGCAGAACTGCCCGCGAACATGAATTCGCGGGCACTCGACACCCGCTTCGATTTTCAGTCAATGACAACAGCACAAGCCCCCCAGGAAGCCACCGTACTGCCCGATCATGTGCAACGCGGCAACATCACCCGCCTTACCGTGGCGCAGGCACTGGCCGGCGCGAACTCGGTGGTGGTCTATGCCACGGGCGCCATCGTGGGTCACCACCTGGCGTCCAACAAGGCGCTGGCCACGCTGCCGATCTCGATCTTCGTGGTGGGCATGGCGGCCTCCATCCTGCCGGCCGGCGCCATCGCGCGGCACCACGGTCGCCGCGCGGCCTTTCTGGCCGGCACGGGGTGTGGCGTGCTGGTGGGGCTGCTGGCGGCCGTGGCGGTGGTGCTCGGCTCGTTCTGGCTGTTCTGCCTGGCCACCTTCTTCGGCGGCGCCTACGCGGCGGTGGTGCTGTCGTTTCGCTTCGCGGCGGCCGATGGCGTCAACCCATCCAAGCGCGCCCGCGCCCTGTCCTTCGTCATGGGGGGCGGCGTGGCGGCCGGCGTGGTCGGGCCGCAGCTGGTCACCTACACCATGGACCTGTGGCCGGCGCACCTGTTCGCGGCCACCTTCGTCGCGCAGGCGGCGGTGGCGGCGCTGTCTGCCTGGGTGCTGCTGGGGGTGCGGCTGCCGATGCCCAGCGCGGCCGAGGTCGCCGGCGGCCGGCCGCTGGGCCTGATCGCGCGCCAGCCGCTGTTCATCACCGCCGTGATCTGCGGCGCGGTGTCGTACATGCTGATGAACTTCCTGATGACCGCCGCGCCCCTGGCGATGCAGATGAGCGGGCATTCGCAGGAAAGCGCCAACCTGGGCCTGCAGTGGCACGTCATCGCCATGTACGCGCCCAGCTTCTTCACCGGTCGGCTGATCACGCGCTTCGGCGCGGGGCGCGTCGTGGTGGCGGGCCTGCTGCTGACCGGCCTGTCGGCCGCCGTGGGCCTGCTGGGCATCGACATCCCCCACTTCTGGCTGACCCTGGTCCTGCTCGGCCTGGGCTGGAACTTCGGCTTCATCGGCGCTTCGGCCCTGGTGCTGGAATGCCACCGTCCGGAAGAGAAGACGCGCGTGCAGTCGTTCAACGACTTCATCGTCTTCGGCACCATGGCCGTGGGCTCCTTCGCCTCCGGTGGCCTGCTGGCCGCCTACGACTGGAACGTGGTGTTGTGGGTGTCCTTCGTGCCGCTGGCGCTCGCGCTGGCCGCGCTGGCGCTGACCCGGCCGGTGAATACGGAACTTGCGGCCTGATGGTCAAATTGGGCTGCAGCCCTTTGCCATCAAGCGCCAGCAGCTATCAAACTTGCTGTTGTGGCCGAGCGCGGATCAAACCCGCTCCAGCACCACCGCAATGCCCTGCCCCACGCCGATGCACATGGTGCACAGCGCGTACCTGCCCCCCAGCGTGTGCAGCTGGCTGACGGCGGTGGTGGCCAGGCGGGCACCCGAGGCGCCCAGCGGGTGACCCAGGGCAATGGCGCCGCCCCACTGATTCACGCGTGGGTCATCGTCCTGGATGCCCAGATCGCGCAGCACCGCCAGGCCCTGGGCGGCAAAGGCTTCGTTGAGTTCGATCACGTCCATCTGTTCGAGCTTGAGGCCTGTGAGCTGCAGCACCTTGCGCACGGCGGGTGCGGGGCCGAAGCCCATGATGCGCGGGGCCACGCCGGCAGTCGCCATGCCGAGCACCCGGGCCCTGGGGGTCAGGCCGTATTGTTTGGCGGCTTCTTCATTGGCCAGCAGCAGGGCGCAGGCACCGTCGTTGACGCCGGATGCGTTGCCGGCGGTGACACTGCCGTCGGGGCGCACCACGCCTTTGAGCTTGGCCAGCGCTTCCAGCGTGGTCTTGCGCGGGTGCTCGTCGGTGTCGACGACGATGGCGTCGCCTTTTTTCTGCGGGATGGTGACGGGGCAGATTTCCTGGGCCAGGTGGCCGGCGGCGATGGCCGCGGCGGCCTTGTGCTGGCTGGCCAGGGCCATACGGTCCTGGGCTTCGCGTTCTACATGGAAGTCCGTGGCAACGTTTTCGGCGGTCTCGGGCATGGAGTCGACGCCGTACTGGGCTTTCATCAGCTTGTTGACGAAGCGCCAGCCGATGGTGGTGTCGTAGACGGCATTGCTGCGGCTGAAGGCGCTCTCGGCCTTGGGCATGACGAAGGGGGCGCGGCTCATGCTTTCGACGCCGCCGGCGATCATCAGGCGCGCTTCGCCGGCCTTGATGGCGCGCGCGGCGCTGCCGACGGCGTCGAGACCCGAGCCGCACAGGCGGTTGATGGTGGCGCCGGGCACCTCGGTGGGCAGGCCGGCCAGCAGGGCCGACATGCGCGCGACGTTGCGGTTGTCTTCGCCGGCCTGGTTGGCGTTGCCGTACAGGACATCCGTCACGGCAGCCCAGTCGACCTTGGGGTTGCGCGCCATCAGGGCCTGGATGGGGATGGCGCCCAGGTCGTCGGTGCGCACGCTGGCCAGGGCGCCGCCGTAGCGGCCGAAGGGGGTGCGGATGGCGTCGCAGATGAGGGCTGGGGAAATGCTCATGATGGTTCTCGGATCAGGTTGAAAGTGGCGGATTCGGCTGGCTGCGGGTGGTGAGGGCCGATCGGCGGCAAATGGATGAGGCCTGCCTCACTCGGACTTCATCAGCTGCTTGCCGATGACGAGCTGCTGGATCTGCGTGGTGCCCTCGTACAGTCGCAGCAGGCGCACGTCGCGGTAGAAGCGCTCGACCGGGAACTCGTTGATGTAGCCCGAGCCGCCGTGGATTTGCACGCCGCGGTCGGCCACGCGGCCCACCATCTCGGTGGTGAACATCTTGGTGCAGGAAGCCTGCATGCTCACTTCGGGGACGGTGACGCCGAAAGGCTTGGCGTCGTAGCGCTGCGCCGTCTGCTGCACCAGCGCCCAGCCGGCCAGCAGCTCGGCCTGGCTGTCGGCCAGCATGGCCTGCACCAGCTGGAAGTCACCGATGCGCTGGCCGAATTGCTTGCGCTGCTGCGCGTAGGCCACGCTCTCGTGCAGGATGCGCTGCGCCATGCCGCAGGCCAGGGCCGAGACGTGCAGGCGGCCGCGATCGAGCACCTTCATCGCCGTCTTGAAGCCCTTGCCCGGCTTGCCGCCAATGATGTTGGCCGCCGGAACGCGCACGTTGTCCAGGTTGACGTCGCTGGTGCGCGTGCCCTTCTGGCCCATCTTCTTGTCCGGCTTGCCAAGCGTCAGGCCCGGCAGGCCGGCCGGCACGATGAAGGCCGAGATGCCGCCGGCACCCGCGCCACCGGTGCGCGCCATCAGCGTGAAGGCGCCGGCGCGCGGCGCATTGGTGATGAAGCGCTTGGTGCCGCTGATCAGGTAGTCATTGCCGTCCGCGACTGCCTTGGTCTTCAGCGACGCGGCGTCCGACCCCGCATCCGGTTCGGTCAGGGCGAACGAGATGATCAGTTCGCCACTGGCGATGCGCGGCAGGTACTCGGCCTTTTGCTCGGGCGTGCCATCCATCAGGATGCCCTGCGAGCCGATGCCGATGTTGGTGCCGGCCACCGAGCGGAAGGCCAACGCGGTCTGGCCGAGTTCGTAGGCCACCTCGCATTCCTGCGCCATCGACAGCCCGATGCCGCCGTATTCCTCGGGAATCGAGATGCCGAACAGGCCCAGCTCCTTCATGTCGGCCACGATGTCGGCGGGCACCTCGTCGTGCTCCTCCAGATAGTTCTCGGCCGGCATCAGCCGCTCGCGCACGAAGCGCTGCACGCTGTCCTTGAGCAGTTGGAAGGTTTCTTGATCGAGCGCCATGTAGATCTCCTGTCTGATTTCAGATGAACGGCCTCGCGCAAACGCCAGGCTCGCCGACGGCGGGATTGCGGTCGCAAACGATCCGCCCGAAGCGGCCACGCCGGGCGTTGCGCACCATGGGGGCGCCCAGGTTGCCGGTGCCGATGACGGACATTGCCTGGATCGTCATGCGGGTGTCTCCTGCGCCCGCCCACAAATCGATAGCTTCCAGCGCATGATTGGCGGGCGCTACAGGCCAATTTGATTCAAATTCTCGGCAGAACGTCGTTCAGATGGGCGTGTTCTGCGAGAACTTGGGCGCGCGCTTTTCCAGCAGGGCGGCCAGGCCTTCCTTGGCCTCGGGGCCGCCGAAGCCCATGAACTCCAGCGCCAGCGAGGTGTCGAAGATCGGGCCCGCCTGGCGCAGCCAGTTGTTCAGGGCGTACTTGGTCCAGCGCAGCGCCGCGGGCGCGCCGTTGGCGAGCTTCTGCGCCACTTCGAGCGACTTGGCTTCGAGCGCATCGTCTTCGACGGACAGCGACACCAGGCCCAGCGCCTCGGCCTGCTCGCCGTTGAGCGACTCGCACAGCATCAGGTGGTACTTGGCCTTGGCCATGCCGCACAGCAGCGGCCAGATGATGGCCGCGTGGTCGCCGGGCGCCACGCCCAGCTTGGTGTGGCCGTCGACGATGCGTGCGCTCTTGGCCGCGATGGAGATGTCGGCCAGCAGCGCCGCCACCAGGCCGGCGCCGACGGCCGGACCGTGGATGGCCGAGACGATGGGCTTGGAGCAATTGATGATGTTGTAGACCAGATCGCGCGACTCGCGCCACACGCGGGCGCGCACGTTGAAGTCGTCGGTCATCTCCTTGAGCATGGTGAAGTCGCCGCCGGCCGAAAACGCCTTGCCGGCGCCGCGCAGCATCACCACGCTGACCTCGGGATCGGTGTCGATCTCGCGCCAGACCTCGGCCAGCTCGGCGTGACCGCGCGAGTCGAGCGCGTTCAGGCGCTCGGGCTTGTTCAGCGTCAGGCGCAGCACGCCGGCCGACGGGCGGTCGAATTCGATCGCCGAATAGCCTTGATCGCGGGTGATTTGGGTCATGTTCATCTCCTGGATGGTTGGGGGGGTTAAACGAGGCCGGTGAGATAGAAGATGGCGATCACGAACAGCGCCGCCAGGGTCTTGATGATGGTGATGGCGAAGATGTCCTTGTACGCCTGCCGGTGCGTCAGGCCGGTCACGGCCAACAGCGTAATCACGGCGCCGTTGTGCGGCAAGGTGTCCATGCCGCCGCTGGCCATGGCCACCACGCGGTGCAGCACCTCCAGCGGGATGTGGGCCGCCTGGGCGGCGGCGATCAGGTTGTCCGACATGGCCGCCAGCGCGATGCTCATGCCGCCCGAGGCCGAGCCGGTGATGCCCGCCAGCGTGCTCACCGACACGGCCGCGTTCAGCAGCGGATCGGGCACGCTGTGCAGCGCGTCGCGGATGAGCAGAAAGCCCGGCAGCGCCGCGACGACGCCGCCGAAGCCGTATTCCGACGCGGTGTTCATCGACGCCAGCATCGCCCCGCCCACCGCGGCCCGGCTGCCCTCGGCAAAGCGCCGCTTCACCGCGGCGAAGGCCGTCACCAGCACGACGAGGATGCCCAGCAGCAGCGCGCCTTCAACCGCCCAGACGGCCGTCAGGCCGGCAATTTTTGTTTCCACCGGCTTGGCCAGACCGGGCAGGTTGACGCTGTGCATCTCGCCGTACCACTGGGGTATCTCGCGTGTCAGCCAGAAGTTGGCGATGCCCACCACCAGCAGCGGGGCCACGGCCAGCCAGGGCGAAGGCAAGTGCCGGCCTTCGGTGGGCTGCGGCTCGTTCAGGTGGCCGCTGCCATAGCCTTCGCCGTTCTTGGCCGCCACGCGCCGGCGCCACTCCAGGTAAGTCAGGCCGATGCTCACCAGAAACAGCGAGCCCAGCACCCCCAGCACCGGCGCTGCCCAAGACGTGGTGTTGAAGAAGGTGGTGGGGATGATGTTCTGGATCTGCGGCGTGCCGGGCAGCGAATCCATGGTGAACGAAAAGGCGCCCAGCGCGATCGCCCCGGGCATCAGGCGCTTGGGGATGTTGCCCTGCCGATATAGCTCGGCGGCAAACGGGTACACCGCGAACACGACCACGAACACCGACACGCCGCCATAGGTGAGCAGCGCGCACACCGAGACGATGATGAGGTTGGCCCGGCCCCGGCCGAAGAAGCGGATGGCGGTGGCGACGATGGATTCGGCAAAGCCGGACAGCTCGATCGCCTTGCCGAAGATCGCCCCCAGCATGAAGACCGGAAAGTACAGCTCCAGAAAGGCCACCATCTTCTTCATGAAGACGCCGGAAAACACCGGCGCGACCGCCGACGGGTCGCCCACCATGACGGCAGCCAGGGCGGCGATCGGCGCGATCAGGATGACGCTGTAACCCCGGTAGGCGGCCAGCATCAAAAAAATCAGCGCGGCCAGCACGATCGCAAACGACATCTCATCTCCGGGGTTGGTCCATGGTCTCCGGGTCCGTGGCGCGGGGACCGAAGCCTGTCTCTTGAATCAGCCAGAAATTATGTTGTTCGCCCGTGCAACATGAAAGCCAACGACGGCACCCCGTTTGTGCCTCGATGCACAATGACGCGATGCGTCAGCTCCCAGAATGGAACGACCTGCGGGTCTTTTTGACGGTGGCCCGCGTGGGCACGATCTCGCTGGCCGGCGAGCGGCTGGAGATCGAGCATTCCACGGTGTCGCGCCGCATCGACCGGCTGGAAAGCAAGCTGGGCGCCGTGCTGTTCGACCGGCGCCGCAGCGGCTACATGCTGACCGACGCCGGCCGCCGGCTGATTCCGCACGCCGAGCGGATGGAAGCGGCCCTGCTGGAGGCGGTGGAGCAAAGTACCGGCCAGGCCGAGTCCATCGAAGGCACCGTGCGCGTAGGCACGCCCGAGGCCTTCGGCATCCACGTGCTGGCCCCCAGCCTGGCGGCGCTGCGCCAGCAGCACCCGGGGCTGAAGATCGAGCTGATGGCTCAGCCGCAGTTTCCCAGCCTGGTGACGCGCGAGGTCGAAATCCTGGTCACCCTGGAGCCGCCGGAGGCCGGGCGCTACAAGGTGGCGCGGCTGGCGCAGGTGGACTATTTTCTGTACTGCTCACCCGGCTACCGCGATGCGCACCCGCCGATTCGCGAGCTGGGCGACGTGGTGCAGCACGAGTTCGTCGATTACATCCACGACGGCTCGGTCAGCGAGCGCTACCGCATCCTGCAGGAGCTGACCGCCCACCCACGGCGCAGCTTCACCGCCACCAGCGTGCTGGCGCAGCGCACGGCCGCGGCGGCCAGCCTGGGGCTGGTGCTGCTGACGCCCTACGTGGCGCGCCAGGGCGATGACCTGGTGTGCGTTTTTCCGGGCCGGCCCCTGATGACGCGCAGCCTGTGGATCGCCGCGCCGGAAGACCTGCTGAAGATCCGGCGCCATCGCCTGGTGTGGGACCACATCCGCCAGCTGGTCGAGCAGCAGCCGGAGCTGTTTCGCCGCCCCGGCTGACGGCCCGGCGCAGCGCCGCCTGGCCGGCGTTGTGCATGGCTGCACGCCGATCGTGCATCGGTGGCGGTTGTCCGGTATGCGCCGATTCGATAGCATGCGTTGGTCGAATGATGATCATGCAATCGCTCGACTCGTGATGAAAGGTGGGTTCGCACATGAGAAAAACATATGGAGACGCGGCCACGGCGCTGCGCGACGTGGTCAAGAACGGCCAGACCATCGCCGTCGGGGGCTTCGGCCTGTGCGGCATTCCCTCCACGCTGATCGCCGCCTTGCGCGACAGCGGCGTCAAGGGCCTCACCTGCATCAGCAACAACGCCGGGGTCGATGACTTCGGCTTGGGCCTGCTGCTGCAAACGCGCCAGATCAAGCGCATGGTGTCGTCCTACGTGGGCGAAAACAAGGAGTTCGAACGGCAGTTCCTGGCCGGCGAGCTGGAGCTCGAGTTCAACCCCCAAGGCACGCTGGCCGAGCGCCTGCGCGCCGGCGGCGCGGGCATTCCCGCGTTCTTCACGCGCACCGGCGTCGGCACCGTGGTCGCCGAGAACAAGGAAACGCGCGAATTCGACGGCCAGACCTACGTGATGGAGCGCGCCCTCAAGGCCGATGTGTCGCTGGTGAAGGCCAAGAAGGCCGACCCGGCCGGCAACCTGATGTTCGCCCGCACCGCGCGCAACTTCAACCCCGAAGTGGCCATGGCCGGCGGCATCACCATCGTCGAGGTGGAAGAACTGGTGGAGCTGGGCCAGCTGGACCCGGACGAGGTGCACCTGCCCGGCATCTTCGTCGATCGCATCGTCGTGGTACCGAACCCCGAGAAGCGCATCGAGCGCAAGAGCTTCCGCACCCGCAACGCCTGAAGGACGACATCATGGCCTGGACACACGAACAAATGGCGGCCCGCGCGGCCAAGGAACTGCACGACGGCGACTACGTGAACCTGGGGATCGGCCTGCCGACCAAGGTGGTGCACTACGTCCCCGATGGCATGGAAGTCTGGCTGCAATCCGAAAACGGTCTAATCGGCATCGGCCCGCCGCCGTTCGAGGACGAGATCGACCCCGACCTGATCGACGCCGCCAAGCAGACCATCACCATGGCGCCCGGCGCATCGATCTGCTCGTCCTCGACCTCGTTCGCCATGATCCGCGGTGGCCACATGGACCTGACCATCCTGGGCGGCATGCAGGTCAGCGAGCACGGCGACCTGGCCAACTGGATGATTCCCGGCAAGATGGTCAAGGGCATGGGTGGCGCCATGGACCTGGTGGGCGGCGCACGCCGCGTGATCGTGCTGATGGAACACGTGGCGCGCGACGGCGGCCTGAAGGTGCTGAAGTCCTGCACCCTGCCCCTGACCGGCCAGCGCGTGGTCAACCAGCTCATCACCGACCTGGCGGTGTTCGACGTGACGGAGCGCGGCCTCGTCGTCAAGGAATTGGCGCCCGGCGTCTCGCGCGACGACCTGCAGGCCAAGACCGAACCGATTCTGAGCTTCGACTGCGACTGATCGGCAAGTCAGGACGGACGCCGAAGCAAATGGTCTCGGCGCCGTCGAATCAATTTTCCTTGTCGTCGTCCCCGTCCCCCGCATGCGGGGACTTTCTGCCCGCCCCCGGCATGCGGCGCGCCCTAGGCAAGCGCCATCCCTTGCGGATCGCCAGAAAGCGCAGCACCAGGCAGAGCGCGACGCCGAAGGTCGCGGGACCGAGCGGATGCAGGTGCAGAACATCCCCGGCCGCCACGCTGGCAGCGCAGGCGAGTGCCGCCAGCGCGTACAGATCCGAGCGCAGCACCGCCGGAATTTCATTGGCCAGCACGTCGCGCAGCATGCCGCCGCCGATGCCCGTCAGCATGCCCAGCAGCGCGGCCATGGCCGGGTTGAGCCCGTAGTGCAGTGCCTTGCCGGTGCCGGACACCGCGAAGAAGGCCAGTCCGATGGCGTCGAACCACAGAACCGGGTAGTTCAGCCGGTCGATGAGCGGAAACTGATAGAACACGATCAGCCCGGCCAGCACCGAAATCGCCAGATAAATCCAGTTGGACACCGCCGCCGGCGGCACCGCACCGATCAGCAGGTCGCGCGTGATGCCGCCCGCGTTGCCGGCGGCGAACGCCAGCACCAGCACGCCGAAGATGTCCATGCGCCGGCGCACCGCCGTCACGCCGCCGCTGATCGCGAACACGAAGGTGCCGCCCAGGTCCAGCACGTGCGTCAGCAGCGCCTGCACCGACTCGTCGAAGACGTTCGGGAGGGCGGGCGTCATGGCGAACCCCGCTCGCGACGGCGCCGGTGCGAACTCACGCGGCAAGCCACGCGCGGGACGCCACGACCAGCGCCTTGACGCCCACTTCCAGCGTCGGGTGGAGCACGGGCAGAAAGCGCGGGTTGTGGTTGGTCGGGATGTCGTTGAGCCGGTTGGCCGCCAGCGCCTTGGCGTACTCGCCCGGATCGGTGCCGCCGACGAACCAGAACACCGAGGGCACGCCCCACTCGGCGCCGAAGGAGCCGAAATCCTCGCTGGCCGAGGCCGGCCCGGTGGTGCGGATGCGATCGGTGGGAAAGTGCCGACGAAAGGCCTCGACCACGCGCTGCGTCGCCGTCGGGTCGTTGGTGGCCAGGGGGTAGCGGTCCAGCGAGGTGATTTCGGGCGCCCGTGGCGCGCCCGAAGCGGCGGCTTCGGCGTTGACGATGCGCTCGATCGCCCCCAGCACGCGCTTGCGCACGCCCTCGTCGAAGGTGCGCACGTTGAGCTTGATGATGGCCTCGTCGGGAATGACGTTTTCCTTGGTGCCGGCCTGCAGCGCGCCGATGGTGACGACCGCCGCCTCGGACGCCGCCAGTTCGCGCGAGACAATGGTCTGCAGCCGCAGCACCACCGAGGCCGCCATCACCACCGGATCGATGCTGGCCTGCGGCATGGAGCCGTGCGCGCCGCGCCCGAACAGTCGGATCTGGAAGCTGTCCGCCGCCGAGGTGATGGGGCCGGAGCGCCCGCCCAGCATGCCGGCCGGCCCCACCATGACGTGCTGGCCGAGCACCACGTCGGGCTTGGGAAAACGCTTGAACAAACCGTCGTCGATCATCGCCTGCGCGCCGGCGGCGGTCTCCTCGGCCGGCTGGAACACGGCCATCACCGTACCGTGCCAATCGCTTCGCGTCTGCGCCAGCAGCTGGGTCGCGCCGGCCAGCCAGGTGACGTGCATGTCGTGACCGCAGGCGTGCATCACGGGCACCGTCTTGCCTTCCGAGTCGGTGGCCGTGACCTGGCTGGCGTAGGGCACGCCGGTCGCCTCCTTCACGGGCAGCGCGTCCATGTCGGCGCGCAACATCACGGTCGGCCCGTCGCCGTTCTTGAGCACGCCCACCACGCCCGTGTTGCCGATACCGGTCGTCACCGTGTAGCCGGCCGCCTGCAGGCGCTCGGCCGCCAGCTTGGCGGTGCGCGTTTCCTGCATCGACAGCTCGGGGTGCGCGTGCACGTCCTGGTACAGGGCTTCCAGTTCCGGGAGCAGCCCCTTCAGCTGGGCCGATAAGGAATCGGCACCGCTCGATGGTTTGGTCTTCATGTTGGTCTGCTCCACGTTGACATCCCGCTGGCGCGACGCCCGCGGGCATCGACCCGATGCACCCGAGTCTGGCCCGCCGTCGCCGAAAAAAATCATACGCCTTGCCCGCCGACGCCGTGCGAAGCGGTCGACCGCCCCACGTCCTGCGCGGCACGGAGGCACGATCGGGCATCATTCCACCATCTTCGGCCCCGCATTTCAAACGTCAGGCGCCATCCGTCTTCCCGACCAAGCCGATGATCCACGCCACGCAAACCAACCCGAAAGGCGATTCATGCGAAATCTCAAGCGCACATTCTGGGGCGCACTGCTGGTGCTGGTCATCTTGTGGCTGCTGGCCGAGCCCACGGTCTTTCAGTCCAGCACCTTCTTCGGCCTGCGCGATCACATGGTGCAAGTCTCGGGCGTGCTCGCCATGGGCTGCATGAGCCTGGCGATGGCGCTGGCGCTGCGGCCCCTGTGGCCCCAGGCGCGGCTGGGCGGGCTCGACAAGATGTACCGCCTACACAAGTGGCTGGGCATCGCGGCGCTGGTGGTCGCCATCGTCCACTGGCTGTGGGCCAAGGGCCCCAAGTGGGCGGTGGGCTGGGGCTGGCTCACGCCGCCGGCGCGCGGCTCGCGTCCGGTCCTCGACCACCCGATCCAGGCCTGGCTGATGGCGGTGCTGCTGGCCCGGGGCAGTTGGGCCGCGCGGGTGGTGCTGGTGCGCAAGGTGGGCGCCCGCCGGCAGGTGAAGGCCCGCAGCCAGTCCCTGAACCGCTTCGCCGGCGTGAAGGCGCTCAAGAATGACTTGACCGCGCACGGCTTTCCGGTAGAGCAGCGCTTTCATCAGGAACTGTTCTCGATGCGCTAGATTTTTCGCCCGGATGTACCATGCCTTCGGCGCGGCCCCATGGGCCGTTCCGGATGGCGCCCAACGCTTGCACCGCGGGCAGCCGTCAGAAAGAAGGATCATGATGAGCAGTACATCCCTCGGTTTGATCACTTGCGCGGCAATGGGCATGGCAACATCGGTCATGGCACAGCCCATTTCGTTGACACCGTCCTCGATGCCGCGCATCGGCACGGTGGACGCGCGCTACCAGTCCTACAACGTCGAGATGCTCGAGGTCACGGGCGGCCGCTTCTGGAAGCCCTACAAGGACATCGCCAGGCGGCCGGCGACAAAGGCCGGCCAGGAAGGGCCCGGAGGCGGCGACACACCCGCCGGCATGAGCGCCGACCTCTACCAGTACCGTCCGCCCATCGACCTGGCCAACCCGCGGCTGCGCCTGCTGGCCAAGGCACTCGGCCCGGCCTATGTGCGCATCAGCGGCACCTGGGCCAACACCACGTATTTTTCCGACTCCGACACGCCGCCAAAGGAACCACCGAAAGGCTATGGCGGCGTGCTCACGCGCCAGGAGTGGCTGGGCGCGATCGCGTTCTCCAATGCGGTCGACGCACCCATCGTCACCTCGATGCCGATCGGCGAAGGCACGCGCGGGCCGGACGGCGTCTGGACGCCGAAGCAGGCGAGCGACTGGCTCGCCTTCACCCAGGCGCATGGCGGCAAGATCGCCGCCGTCGAATACTTCAACGAACCGACGCTGGCGTCGATGGGCGGTGCGCCCAAGGGCTACGACGCGGCGGATTACGGGCGCGACTTTCGCATCTTCGACACCTTCATGCGCAAGACCTATCCCGGCGTCAAGATCCTCGCGCCGGGCTCGGTGGGTGAATCGACCGCCGACTGGGGCGTGGCGCATGGCGGCTATGGCGACATGAAGGTGCTGAGCGCGGATGCCCTCGCCGCTTACACCGGCGACGCAGATGCGTTCTCCTATCACCACTACGGCGCCGCGTCCCAGCGCTGCGCCGCCATGGGGCACCAGACCAGCGCCGAGCAGGCGCTGTCCGAAGACTGGCTGGGCCGCACCGACCAGACACTGGCCTTCTACCGCGCGGTGCGCGACAAATACATGCCGGGCAAGCCGTTCTGGAACACCGAGACGGCCGACGCGGCCTGCGGCGGCAACCCGTGGGGCGGCACCTTCCTCGACACCTTCCGCTACCTCGACCAACTGGGCCGGCTGGCACGACAGGACGTGGACGTGGTGTTTCACAACACCCTGGTCGCCAGCGATTACGGTCTGCTCAATGAAGATACCTTCGCGCCCAAGCCCAACTACTGGGGCGCGCTGCTGTGGCGCCGCCTGATGGGCACCACGGTGCTCGACAGCGGTGTGCCCATCGTCGAAGGCCGCCACGTCCATGCGCAATGCCTGCGCGGCGTGCCCGGTGGCGTGGCGATTCTCGCGATCAACAACAGCCGCACGCAAGCGACCACGATCGATCTGCCCACGGCCGCCGAGCGCTACACCCTGTCGGCGCTCTCGCTCGATGCCACCAGCGTGCAGCTCAATGGACAGACGCTGGCACTCGGCACTGCCGACGCGCTCCCCGCATTGCAAGGCCAGGCCATCGGCGCCGGCAAGCTCGAGTTGGCGCCGCAGAGCATCAGCTTTTTCGCGCTGGCCCAGGCCGGCAACGCAGGCTGCCGCTAGCGCGCACCGGCACGCGGCGCCTGAAATATCCGTTGCCGAACGATCGGCAAGTCTTCATCCCAGTCAGGAGCTGTCATGAAAGTCGCAGTCATCGGTTTGGGGCACATGGGCATGGGCATGGCCAAGAACCTGCTCAAGGCCGGCCACCAGGTCACCGCCAACGACCTCTCGAGCGCGGCCATGCAGGCGGCGGCCAAGGCCGGCATGACCACGGCGGCATCGGGCCCGCAGGCGGTGGCCGACGTCGACGTCGTCATCACCGTGCTGCCCGCCGGCAAACACGTGCTGGCCGCCTATCGCGGCGAGCATGGCAACGACGGCCTGCTGGCCGCGGCCAGGAAGGGCACCCTGTTCATGGACTGCTCCACGATCGGCGTGGACGAAACGCGCGAGGCGGCCGAACTGGCCCGCAAGGCCGGCCACCGCGGCATGGACGCGCCGATCTCGGGCGGCATGGTGGGCGCGGATGACGGCACGCTCACCTTCATGGTCGGCGGCGACGAAGCGGATTTCGAGTTCGTCAAGCCACTGACCTCGGCCATGGGCAAGCACAGCGTCTACTGCGGCGGCCACGGCGCGGGCCTGATCGCGAAGATCTGCAACAACATGCTCCTGTCCATCAACCAGATCGGCGCCGCCGAGGCATTCAATCTGGGCGCGAAACTGGGCATGGACCCGAAGAAGCTGTTCGAGGTCATCTCCATTTCCACCGGCCAGAGCTGGTCGGTCACCACCAACAGCCCGGTCCCCGGCACCGTCGCGTCCGCGCCGTCCAGCCACAATTTCGAACCCGGCGCGGTACCGCACACCCTGGCCAAGGACCTGGGTCTGGCGGCCAAGGCCATGGAGACCGCCCACTACCATTGCCGGCTGGGCACCCAGGCGCGCGAGTTGTACGAGAAGATGACCGCGTCCAAGTTTGCCGACCAGGACTTCAGCGGCATCATCAACTATCTTGCCAGCGAAAACGACAGCTGACGTGTGAGCTGGCATGGGCGCCGGCCGGCGCCGGCAAGCTCTGCCAAGATCATCGGCCTTTCACTTTGTCGACCCAGAAGGAGGAAACCATGAGCCAGGACACCAACCCATCGCCCCTGTTCCGCGACGCGCTGGAATTTGCCAAGGCCAACTGGTGGATGTTTTTGCTGGGTGGGGTGCTCTACATCCTGTTCGGCGTGCTGGCGCTGGCGCGGCCGGCCGAAGCGCTGCTGGCGCTGGCGGTGATCTTCGCCGCGTTCCTGCTGGTGGACGGCGTCTTCAGCGTCGTGCGTGCGTTGGCGGCCAAGGGCGCCGACGGCCGCTGGTGGGTGTTCTTCGGCGGCCTGCTCAGCATTCTGGTCGGGCTGTACGCGCTGCTCGGGCCGGTCAACACGGTGCTGCTGTTCGTCTACGTGATCGCCTTCCAGGCCATCCTGTTCGGCGTGACGGTCTTCATGTTCGGCGTCAACATCCGCAAGGCCGTCAGCGGCGAATGGGTGTTGTATGTCACCGGCGTGGTCTCGGTTCTGTTCGGCCTGCTGCTGGTGTGGGCGCCGGGCATCGGTGGACTGAGCGTGTCCCTGATGGCGGGAGCCTGGTCGCTGGTGATCGGCATCCTGCGCGTGCTGTTCGCGTTTCGGGTGCGCAGCCTGGTGCGCAGCGCCACGCGCTGAGTTCGTTGAACGCTGACATGTCGCGCCTGCTTCCGGTGCTCGCCGTATTCGTCGGTGGCGGCTTGGGCTGCCTGCTGCGCTGGGGGCTGGGCGCGCTGCTCAACCCGATTTTTCCGACCCTCCCGCTGGGCACCGTCGCGGTCAACCTCATCGGCGGCATGCTGATCGGCCTGGCCAGCGCCTTCTTCAGCCACAGCGCCAGCGTGCCGCCGGAAGTACGCCTGCTGATCATCACCGGCTTTCTGGGCGGCCTGACCACCTTCTCCACCTTCTCGCTCGAAGTCGTCACCCTGCTGGCGCAAAGGCAGTACGGCTGGGGCCTGGGCGCGGCTGGCCTGCACCTGGTCGGGTCCCTGCTCATGACGGCGCTGGGCATGCTGATCGTCAATGCGCTGTTCGCCCGGGCGTGAAGCACCGTTCTGGAGTCGCACCATGCAAGGCGTCTACCTCAAGTTCTACGTGCAGGAATCGGCGCGCCACCACGGCAAGCTGACCTACGAATGGCTGCTGGAACAGGCGCGTGCGCTGGGCATCCAAGGCGGCTCGGCGTTTCGCGCCATCGCGGGCTTCGGGCGCCATGGCCACTTGCATGAAGAACACTTCTTCGAGCTGGCGGGCGAGGTGCCGGTGCAGGTGGGCTTTGCCGTCAAGCCGCAGGACGCCGAGCGCTTGCTGGCCCTGGTGGCCGACGCCGGGCTCCAGCTGTTCTATTTGCGCCTGCCGGTCGAGATCGGCGTGACCGGCAAGGTGCTGGGCGACCCGGCGCCCCCGGGCTGAACGCCGACCCCGCGCGGCGCGTCAGGACTCACCCTTCCCGAACCCGCCACCACCGGGGGTGTGGATCTCGAAGATGTCGCCCGGCTGCATCTCGGCGCTGCCGATGTGCTGCAGCTCGTCCACCCGCCCGTCGGTGCGCAGCACGCGGTTGATGCCCACCGCCCCGGCCCCGCCGCCGGCCATGCCGAAGGCGCCGTGCACGCGGCCGTTGCTGAGGATGCTGGCCGTCATGGGCTGCAAAAAACGCAGGCGCCGCACGCCGCCGTCGCCGCCGTGCCAGCGGCCGGCACCGCCCGAGCCGCTGCGGATTTCATAGCTTTCCAGCCGCACCGGAAAGCGCCATTCCAGCACCTCGGGGTCGGTCAGGCGCGAGTTGCTCATGTGCGTCTGCACCACGCTGGTGCCGTCGAAACCGCCGATCAGCTGGCCTTGGTCGTCGAACTCGCCGCCTGCGCCCGAGCCGCCCGAGACGGTCTCGTAGTACTGGTGCTCGGCGTTGCCGAAGGTGAAGTTGTTGAGCGTGCACTGGCTGGAGCCCATCAGCCCCAGCGCGCCGATCAGCGCGTTGGTGATGCAGGTCGAGGTCTCGACGTTGCCGGCCACCACGCTGGCCGGCGGCTCGGGGCGCAGCATGCTGCCTTCGGGAATGATGACCTCGATGGGTTTCAGGCAGCCGGCGTTGAGCGGGATGTCGTCATCGACCAGGATGCGGAACACGTACAGCACCGCCGCCATGCACACCGCCGTGGGCGCATTGAAGTTGTTGGCCTGCTGCGGCGAGGTGCCCGTGAAGTCGATGCGCGCCGTACGCCGCGCGCCGTCGATGGCCACCGCCACCTGCACCTGCGCGCCGTTGTCCAGCGGCAAGGTGAAGCGCCCGTTCTTCACCCGCGCGGCCAGCTTGGTGATGGCGCGGCGCACGCACTCCTCGGCGTTGTCCTGCACGTGCTGCATGTAGGCCTGCACCACGGGCAGGCCGAACTGCGCCACCATCTTGCGCAGCTCCTGCGCGCCCTTTTCGTTGGCGGCGATCTGGGCCTTCAGGTCGGCCAGGTTCTGCTGCGGGTTGCGGCTGGGGTACTTGGCCCCCACGCTCCCCGCTGCGCGTGGTTCGCTGCCCCCCGAGGGGGCTGCGCCGTCTTGGGGCGGCCCGGCGACGGCGCGGCCACCGAGCAAATCCAGGATTTCCGACTCGCGCAACCGCCCGCGGTCGACCAGCTTGACGTTGTCGAGCTGCACGCCCTCCTCCTCGATGCGGGTGGAAAACGGCGGCATGGAGCCGGGCGTGAGGCCGCCGATGTCGGCATGGTGGCCGCGCGAGCCGACATAGAACGCCGGCGCCGCCTGGCCGTCCAGGTATACCGGCGTGATGACCGTGATGTCGGGCAGGTGCGTGCCGCCGTGGTAGGGGTCGTTCAGCACGTACACGTCGCCCGGATGCATGGCGCCGCGGTTGCGGTCGATGACGGTGCGGATGCTCTCGCCCATGCTGCCCAGGTGCACCGGCATGTGCGGCGCGTTGGCGATCAGGTGGCCGGCGGCGTCGAACAGCGCGCACGAGAAGTCCAGCCGCTCCTTGATGTTGACCGAGTAGGCCGTGTTCTGCAGCTGCAGGCCCATCTGCTCGGCGATGTTCATGAACAGGTTGTTGAACACCTCCAGCAGCACCGGGTCGACCTGCGTGCCGGCGGCAAAGCGCTGCGCGCGCGGGGCCGTGCGCTCCAGCAGCAGGTGGTCCAGCGCGGTCAGCCGCGCGCGCCAGCCGGGCTCGAGCACCGTGGTGGCGTTGCGCTCGGCGATGATGGCGGGACCCATGATGGCATCGCCCGGCCGCAGGTCCTCGCGCACGATCAGCGCCGCCTCGTGCCAGGCGGCCTGGCCGTCGGCGCCGCTGGTGTACATGGGCACCGTGCCCCGCCGCGGCGCGGCGCGTGGCGGGTGCAGCGGGTGCTCAGGCTCGGCGGGGGCGGCGCCAGGCACCACGGCCTCCACCGACACGGCCTCGACGACGAGCGCCTTGCCTTCCATCAAAAAGGCAAAGCGCTGGCGATAGGCCGCCTCGAAGGCCTGGGCGATGGCCTGCAGCGCGGCATCGTCCCCCAGCTCGCCGCCGGCATCGAAGGGCACGACCAGCGCCGAGTCGGTGCCGGCGTAGCGCACGTGCAGGCGGCGGTGCACCTGCACGGCGTCGCCGCCGCCGGGCTGGCGGGCCTGCAGCTCGGCGCGGGCCTGCTGCGCCAGCGCGTCGAGCGCGGCACGCAGCTCGGCCACGTGGGGCGCCGTCAGCGGCAGCTCCAGCGCGTGCTCGCGCATCAGGTTCTGGTCGGCCAGGCCCATACCGTAGGCCGACAGCACGCCCGCCAGCGGGTGCACCAGCACGCGGGTCATGCCCAGCGCGTCGGCCACGGCGCAGGCGTGCTGGCCGCCCGCGCCGCCAAAGCACTGCAGCGTGTAGCGCGTGACGTCGTAGCCGCGCGCCACGCTGATCTTCTTGATGGCGCTGGCCATCTGCTGCACGGCGATCTGGATGAAGCCGTGCGCCACGTCCTCGGGCGTGCGGCCGGCGGCGGCGGCGATGTCGCCGAAGCGGGCGCGCACCACGTCGGCGTCCAGCGGCTGGTCGGCGCCGGGGCCGAACACGCGCGGAAAATGCGCCGGCTGCAGCTTGCCCACCATCACGTTGGCGTCGGTCACGGCCAGCGGCCCGCCACGCCGGTAGCTGGCCGGCCCGGGGTTGGCGCCGGCGCTGTCGGGCCCGACGCGAAAGCGCGCGCCGTCGAAGCGCAGGATGGAGCCGCCGCCCGCCGCCACGGTGTGGATGCTCATCATGGGCGCGCGCATGCGCACGCCGGCCACCTGGGTCTCGAACTCGCGCTCGAAGGCGCCGGCGTAGTGGCTCACGTCGGTGCTGGTGCCGCCCATGTCGAAGCCGATCACGCGGCACGGCCCGGCGGCCGGCGCCGCGTCATGGCGATGGGCCAGTTCCGCCGTCCGCGCCATGCCGACGATGCCGCCGGCCGGCCCGGACAGGATGGCGTCCTTGCCCTGGAAGGCGTGCGCGTCGGCCAGCCCGCCCGAGGACTGCATGAAGTACAAGGGCACACCCGGCATCTGGGCCGCCACCTGGTCCACGTAGCGGCGCAGGATGGGCGAGAGGTAGGCGTCGACCACGGTGGTGTCGCCGCGGCTGACGAACTTCATCAGCGGGCTGGTCTGGTGGCTGGCACTGACCTGCGTGAAGCCGATCTGCCGCGCGATGCGCGCCGCCGCCTGCTCGTGCGCGGTGTGGCGCCAGCCGTGCATGAACACGATCGCAACGCTGCGCAGCCCGCTCCCATAATGCCCGAGAAGCTCCTGTTTCAGGAGCGATTCGCCCAGTGGGGCCACCACCGTGCCGTCGGCGCCCACCCGCTCGTCGGCTTCCACCACCGCGCTGTACAGCAGCTCGGGCAGCACGATGTGGCGGTCGATGATGCGCGGCCGCGCCTCCGTGTGGACCCAGCGCGATTCGCCGCGCGCGGTCCGCAGGCGCAGGTCGCCACCCATCGGCCGTCGCTCGATATCCGCCTGCGCGCGGATCGCCGCCATCACGGCGCGATCCTCCGGCAGGTAGAGCCGCGTCCAGCCTTCGCGGACGATCTCCGCCGGGGATATGCCGAGGAAGGTCTCGAAGAACTGGTTGGCGAAGACGATCTCGCCCTTCTCGTCGGTCTGCCAGACCAGCGCGGGCAGCGAATCCGAAAGGTTGCGGAAGCGCGCCTCGCTCTCGCGCAGCGCCTCGCGCTCCTGCCGGCGGCGGGTGATGTCGATCACCGTGCCGGCCGCGCGGATGCAGCGGTCGCCCTCGAAGATGCCGCGCCCGGTCGCCGCCAGCCAGCGCAACTCGCCGTCGTCGGCGCGCCGGACGCGGAATTCGATGTCGAGCGGCTCGCGTCGCGCCGGGTCCACCGCCGCCTCCAGGCTGGCGCGGACCACCGCCTCGTCGGCGGGATGGAGATGGGCGTAATAATCGTCCAGCGTCATCAGATGATCGGGCGCGAAGCCGTAGATCGCCTTGGCCCGGTCGGACCACAGGCTTTGCCGCTCGGGCAAATGGATGTCCCAGGTGCCGATCCCCGCCGCTTCCGCCGCCAGCTCCAGCGATTCGCGGCTCAGCGCCAGCGCGCGCTCGGCGCGGTGGCGGTCGGTGACGTCGGTGCCCTGCACGAACACGCCCGTCACCGCACCGGTGGCGTCGACCAGCGGCTGGAACAGGAAATCGACGTAGCGGGTCTCCGCCTCCGCGTC
>OFJB01000219.1_pt1 | contig 31013 bp, 21 predicted proteins | sample 1775081 | NCBI WGS metagenome assembly OFJB01 (sample SAMN08195771, study PRJEB24354) | sludge metagenome | isolation source: initial sludge from phenol fed wastewater aerobic bioreactor | place: India: Nagpur | collected 2016-06-05
ACCGTGGCTCAAACACGCAGCATCGAACCCGCTGGTTCGCGTGTGGTGACTTACAAGTCCACGGCCGACCGCGCTGCCGTGCGTGCCCAGGCTGCTGAAGCTGTGCGTACCGGCCAGATCTCTTCCGGCGAAATCGGCTCTCTGTAATTGGCCCGGCCTGCACTTCGGTGCAGGTGGAAGATTGCAAATGCCAGAAGGCCGAGGCCCCAACGGGGGCCTCGGCCTTTTTCATGGCGCTTCGCTACACAGAGAGGTCGAAGCCCACCATCGACAGCTCAAAGGCTGCCAATGGTGCCCACCCCGACTTACTTGCCAGCGCGCGCCTGGGCCACAGCCCCTTGCACTTCCTTCCACAAACCCTCGCCCACGTTGGCGGCAATGCTGGCGTTCACAGCACTGAGCTTTTCGCGCATGCGGTTGGCTTCGGCGGCGGGCAGTTCGTTGACCAGCATGCCCTTGCCCTTGAGGTCGGCCAGCGCCTTGTCGGCCTCGGCACGCGTGTCCTGGCGCTCGAAGTCGCGGCTCTTCTTGGCGGCGTCCAGCAGCACCTTCTGCTCGGCCTTCGACAGGCCGTCCCAATACTTCTTGCTGACCAGCACGATCCAGGGGCTGTAGACGTGGTTGGTCACCGTGAGGTACTTCTGCACCTCATAGAACTTGCTCGACAGGATGGTGTTGTAGGGGTTCTCCTGGCCGTCCACCGTCTTGGTTTCCAGCGCGGTGAAGAGTTCGGAGAACGGCAGCGGCACAGCATTCGCGCCCAGGGTCTTGAAGCTATCGAGGAACACGTTGTTCTGCATCACGCGCAGCTTGATGCCATCCATGTCTTCCAGCTTGTTGACCGGGCGCTTGCTGTTGGTGAGGTTGCGGAAACCGTTTTCCCAGTACACCAGGCCCACCAGGCCCTTTTCCTGCAGCTTGTCCATCACCTTCTGGCCCACCGGGCCATCGAGCACCACGTCGGCTTCCTTGGCGTTGTTGAACAGGAACGGCGTGTCCCAGATCGCCATTTCTTTGGTGATGCCCACCAGCGTGGCGGTGGAACCCACCATCATCTCCTGCGCGCCGCCGATCAGGGCCTGCTGCATCTGCACGTCAGAGCCCAACGCAGCAGCACCGATGGCGCGAATCTTCATCTTGCCGCCCGAGGCCTTTTCAACTTCCTGGGCAAACAGCTTGGTGGCCCGGCCCTGGTTGGAGTCCTCATTCAGGCCATAGCCAAAACGGATGATGCGCGGCTTGAAGTCTTGGGCTGCGGCCTGGAACGAGCAGGTGATGGCAGCGACCGACAGAGCGGCCAGCAGGGTGCGACGGAAAGTTTTCATGGTTGTCTCCATTGGCAAGAAAAACGGGAAAGAGGAACAAGCAAACAGCTAACTGCTAGCGCAGCCAGACGACGGGTGCGGTCACGATCTGCGGGAAGACCACCAGCAACGCCAGGATCAACACGTAGGTGATGAGAAACGGGTTCACGCCCTTGATGACGCTGTGCATCGAAATGCGCCCCACCCCGGCCACCACGTTGAGCACCGTGCCCACCGGCGGGGTGATGAGGCCGATGGCGCCGTTGAGCACGAACATCAGACCGAAATACACCGGGTCGATCCCCGCCTTGACGGCGATGGGCAGCATCACGGGCGCAAAGATCAGGATGGTGGGCGTGAGGTCCAGCGCCGTACCGATGAGCACCAGCACGATCATCATCACGGCCATCAAGAGGCGCGGGTTCTCCACCAGCGGGCCCAGCCAGTTGGTCAGCACGTTGGGCAAGTCGGCCAGCGTGATCATGTAGCTGGCCACCTGGGCGCCAGCACACAAAAACATCACGATGGAGGTCGTCTTGGCTGCGCGCACCAGTACGCCGTAGATGTCGGCCAGCTTCATCTCGCGGTGCACGAACAGCGCCACCACCAGCGCGTAGAACGCAGCCACCACGGCGGCTTCGGTGGGGGTGAACACGCCCGTCTTCATGCCGCCGATGATGATGAGCGGCATCAGCATGGCCCAGAAGGCGCGCACCGTGGCGCGCAGACGGTCTTTGATGGGCAAGGGCTCGCCCTGGGGCAGGTCCATGCCGCGCAGCACCCAACGCCAGGCAAAGATGAGGCCCACACCCATCATCAGCCCCGGCACGATGCCCGACACGAACAGCGCCGAGATCGAGGTGTTGGTCGTCACGCCATAGATCACGAACGGCATGGACGGCGGGATGATGGGTGCAATGATGCCGCCCGAAGCAATCAGCCCGGCAGACGTGTTCATGGGGTAGCCCTGCTGGCGCATCATGGGCAGCAGGATGGTGGCCAGCGCGGCGGTGTCGGCCAGGGCCGAGCCGCTCATGCTGGCCATGAGCACCGCAGCGCCAATGTCCACATAGCCCAGCCCGCCCCGGATGTGCCCCACCCAGGCCTGCGCCATGTCGATGATGCGGCGGCTGATGCCGCCCGAGTTCATCAGCTCACCGGCCAGGATAAAGAAGGGCACGGCCAGCAGCGGAAAGCTGTCCACCCCCGCCACCAGGTTCTGGGCCAGCAACTGGGCGTCCCAAAAATCGAGCACCCATGCCATGCCAGCGCCTGTGAGCACCAGGGCAAGGCCCATGTTCATGCCGGTGCCCATCAGCACCAGCATGCCCAGCGAAAAGACCACAAAGGCCAAGGCTTCAGGCGTCAGTCCGAACATCACTCCACCTCCGCGCCGTGGCCCAGGTCCAAGGGCTTGCGTTGAATCAATTCCATGGTCGCCATCACCCCGATGGCCACCGCACACAAAAAGGCTGGCAGCGGCAGCAAGGCCGCCGGGTAGGCCATGACCACCGAGCGGCTGCCCATGCCCACCACCACCTGTTGCCAGGCGCCCCAGGCCAGCATGGCGCAGGCAGCGATCAACAGCAGGCGGATCACGGCGGTCAGCAAACCAAACGCCACGGGGCGCTTGGCCAGCAGGCCCGCGAGGCTGGTGAAGGCCATGTGCTCGCCTGCCGGGTAGGCAGCGGCAGCGCCGATGAACACCATCCAGACGAACAGCAGGCGCGACAGCTCTTCGCTGGCCGCCACGCCACTGCCAAAGCCGTAGCGCAGCACCACGTTGATGAACACGGCCACGGCCATCACGCCCAGGCAGCTGGCCATGAGCACCTGGGAGATCCGTGCAAAGCGGCTCTGCGGCACGGCTTGTTGTGCGGGGGAACTCATGCGGTCTCCTTCGTGGCCAGCCAGGCCGAGGCTTGCTGTTGCAGCGTGGGCAGGTCCAGCAATGCATCCAGGCGCAGCACGCCCGCCTCGCCCACGGGGGATTCCAGCGTGGCGAACTGGCTGTCCACCAAGGCGCTGGAGAAGAAATGGGTGCCCGCCCGGGCGGCCACGCGTTGGCCTGCGCTCGCGCGGTCGATCTCCAGAAAGACGAAACGCAGCTCAGGACAGGCGTTGCGCAAGCGGTCCCGGTAGACCTTCTTGAGCGCCGAGCAGGTCAGTACCGCGCCCTGGGGCTGTGCTTGCAGCAGTTGCCCCAAGGTGGTCAGCCAGCCTTCACGGTCGGCATCGGTCAGTGCAATGCCCTGGCGCATCTTTTCGCGGCTGGCAGGGCTGTGGTGGTCGTCCCCTTCGATCAGGGGCAGGCCCTCGGCCTGTGCCAGGGCAGAACCCAGGCTGGACTTGCCACAGCCCGCCACGCCCATGACGACCACAAAAGCGGGTGACGCTTGAAAACTCATATTGGTAGCGCTATCCAAACAATCCATAAAAAAGGCACCCGGTCTGGATGCCGCACAAACTGTGGCAAGCTGAGCAACTTGATCCAAAATGGCTGGCGTTGCCTTGCCCAAGAGTTTGGACAGCGCTATCCTAACCAGATCCACCCCCAGCCTCACGAGGGTTAACCCTTGAACAAACCCGAGACAAAACCCGACGCCAAACGCCGTTCCAGCGGCCGCATCACGCTGAGCGACGTGGCCAAGGCCGCCGAGGTCAGCCCCATCACCGCGTCCCGCGCCTTGCGGGGCGAGCGCGGGGTGGCGCAAGAACTGGTGCAGCGCGTGAAGGCCGCCGCAGAGCAGCTGGGCTATGTGCCCGACCCCGCCGCCCGCGCACTGGCATCACAGCGCAGCGTGCAGGTGCCGGTGCTGGTGCCGCTGCTGTCCAACGCGCTGTTTGTGGACGTGCTGGAGGCCGTGCACCGCACCCTGTTCCCGCAGGGCTACCAGGCGCTGATCGGCGTGACGCACTACGACCCGCAGGAGGAAGAGCAACTGCTGCGCACTTACCTCGCGCACCGCCCGGCGGGCCTGCTGGTCACCGGCTTTGACCGCACCGAGGCCTCGCGCCACCTGATTGCCGCCAGCGGCGTGCCTTGCGTACACCTGATGGAAATGACCTCGGCCCCCGGCGTATTCTGCGTGGGGTTTTCGCAGCAGGACGCGGGCCACAGCATGACGGCCCACCTTCTGGCACGGGGCTACCAAAAGATCGCCTTTGTGGCCGCCCAGCTGGACCCACGCACCATGCAGCGCGCCGAGGGCTACCGCCGCTGTCTGCGCGACGCAGGCCTGTACGACCCCAAGCTGGAACTGCTGAGCCCCCAGCCCTCGTCAATGCGCCTGGGCGGCGAACTGCTGGAAGAGCTGCTGCGCACGCGCCCGGGTGTCGATGCCGTGTTCTTCTGCAATGACGACTTGGCCCAGGGTGGCCTGCTGGCCGCGCAGCGCCTGGGTCTTTCGGTGCCCGGTCAGGTGGCGATTGCGGGCTTCAACGACCTGGCAGGCAGCGACCAGATGCTGCCGCCGCTGACCACGGTTCGCACACCCCGCGCTGCAGTGGGCGAGGCGAGCGCGCGCATGCTGCTGGCGCTGATGCGCGGCGAGGTGCCCGAGCACAACTCGGTGAATCTGGGGTTTGAGCTGACAGTGCGCGAGAGCACCTGATGTCTGTTGATCCGCTGCGCGCCCGCCCTCCAGCAAGGCGCGGACCGAGGCTTGGCGACATCCGTTGCAGGGGGGCACTGAGGCACCGTGCCGGTTCAGGGGCAAAGCCCCGTGCGGCGCGGCTCCGCAGAAACTCAGGCCGCCGCCAGCGCCCGGCTGCTGGATGAGGCCTTCATCTCCTTGCGCAGCGCCACCGCATCGCGCGACTGGGTGGGTGCCGACGCGTCGATGCGGAACACCTGCACCGTCTCGGTCATGGTCTGCGCCTGGCCGTTGAGCTGCATGGCAGACGCTGCGTTTTCCTCCACCAAAGCGGCGTTCTGCTGCGTGATGGTGTCCAGCTGCGCCACGGCCGAGTTGACCTGCGAGATGCCGCTGAGCTGCTCGTTGGAGGCGCTGTGGATCTCGCCAATCAGCGTGTTGACCCGGCGCACCAGCTCCAGCGACTCGACCATGGTCTTTTGCGCAGCATCGGTCTTTTCATGGCCTTCGGTGACCTTGGTGGCCGAGTCATCGATGAGTTGGCGGATTTCCTTGGCGGCCGAGAGCGTGCGGTGCGACAGGCTGCGCACCTCCGAGGCCACGACCGCAAAGCCACGCCCCTGGTCGCCGGCACGAGCAGCTTCCACTGCCGCATTGAGCGCAAGGATGTTGGTCTGGAACGCAATCGAGTCGATCAGTTGCGTGATCTCGCTGATGCGTGCCGAAGCTGTCTGGATCTGCTTCATCGTGCTGGCCACGCCATCCACCGCTTCGCTGCTGCGCTCGGCAACCTCGGTCGCTTGGGTGGCCAACACCGAGGCCTGGCGCGCGGATTCTGCGGTCTGTTTGACGGTGCCGGTGATCTCTTCCATCGACGCCGCCGTCTGCTGCAGGTTGCTGGCCTGCGACTCGGTACGGGACGAGAGGTCTTGGTTGCCCTGGGCGATTTCGCGGGTCGAGATTTGCATGTGCTCGCTCTCCTGGCGGGCATCCCGCACGATGGACAGCAAGTTCACATTGAGCTGGGCCAACGCCTTTTGCAGTTGGCCCACGGTATCACTGCGCGTGGCCGATATCTTCTGCGTGAGGTCACCGGCTGCCATGCGATTGGCCCACAGCAGCATCTGCGACAACGGCGCCACGGTGACCTGATGCAAATACGCAGCCATACCCAGCGCCAACAACACCACTCCCAGCCATGCTGCGCCGGAGGCCAGCGACAGCGTGTGCCCGCCCAGCAAGGCCGCGCACCATGACGCCACCACCAGCAGCAGCGTGCACACCATCATCTTGCCCATCGGCCCGAGCGCCAATGCTCGGGCGACACGGCCCCACAGGGTGTCTTTGACCAGCTGGCCGGCCGACAGCCGATGCACCAGCGTGCCCGCCTGCTTTTCGGCCTGCATCTGCTTGTACAGCGCATCTGCCGCCTGAATCTGCTCGCGCGTGGCTTCCGTGCGCACAGACATGTAGCCGGTGGGCTGGTCGCCCTGCATCAGTGGAGTGACGTTGGCCATCACCCAGTAGAACGTGCCGTCCTTGCGCCGGTTCTTGACGGGTGCAGACCATGGGATGCCCTTGGCAATGGTCTCCCACATGTCGCGGTAGGCCTCCTCGGGCATGTCGGGGTGTCGAACGATGTTGTGGGGTTGGCCCAGCAACTCTTCCTTCTCATAACCGCTGACCTCGACGAACATCGGGTTGCAGTACAGGATGCGGCCCTTGAGGTCTGTGGTGGAGACCAGCGTCTGGCCCTTAGGAAAAGCATACTCATGCTGACTGATCGGAAGATTCACTCTCATCGGAAAACTCCTAGAAAAGTTCTGCTTCTGCACCACCACAGGTCCCACGCGTAACCATCTTATGGATACAACGGTGACAAAAGCAAACGTTAATTGCGCAATTTCACGCGCGTCGCACCATGAAATTTTGCTCGAAATGATAATTCAACTTGATGATAAATCATAAATATCATTTTTACAACAATTTTAGCAATGACAGGTGTGGGGAACAACGGGGACTGCCATCCCATCGTGGAGCGCTCATGACAACAAGCACTCGCGCGCACAGTTATCGGGTGCAGGCGCGCGAGTACGTCGGCTAGCGGGAACTGCGAGCTTCAGGCACAGCTTTGGTGCAGACATAACTGGCACAAGCATTGCAAGCGCCGCATGCAGTGGCCCTTGCAGGGGCTGCGCATGCCCTGTGCAACGGCGCACGAAGGGCGGCAAGGACGAAGGCGTTCACACAGGCTGCTTGGATGTACCCATGCAGCCTGTGAGAACGCCTTTTTTGTTTTGTGGCCGACGAAGGCCATGAACACCGCTACTTCTCATTGGTGCGACATCTCATGTTTTCATTCAGGCAATTCCTCCACTCCGGCCACGCCCCCACGCTGTGGGCGTCGTTTCTGTACTTCGGTTTTTCGTGCGCAGTGTGGGTCATCAACGGTGCGATGGCACCGTTCATCCGCGAGAGCTTCCAGCTCTCTCCCACCCAGATGGGGATGATGCTGTCCATCCCCATTTTTGCGGGGGCGCTGATGCGGTTTCCGCTGGGCATCCTGGCGCAGTACATCGGGCGCAAGCGCGCCACGCTGGTCGAGATGGCGGGCATCTTTGTGGCCATGGGCTACGGTTACCTGTTCGTGCACACCTTCAACGACCTGCTGGCGCTGGGCATTCTGCTGGGTGTGGCGGGCGCGAGTTTTGGTGTGGCGCTGTCGCTGGGCTCGGGCTCGTTCCCGCCGCGCTACAAAGGGCTGGCCATGGGCATCGTGGGTGCGGGCAATGTGGGCACGGCGGTGGCCGCACTGCTGGCACCGGCCCTGGCGCAGCAATTTGGCTGGCAAGCGGTGTATGGCTTTGCCGCCGTGAGCGTGGCCGTGCCCGCCGTGGTGATGGCCGTGTATGCCAAGGAACCGCCCGACCTCGCGCCCCATGCCACATTCCGCGAGCACATTGCCTGCCTGTTCGAAAAAGACGGCTGGGCGTTCAGCCTGATCTACGCCGTGACGTTTGGCGGCTTCATCGGCCTCACGGCCTTCTTGCCCAGCTACTTCTACGACCAGTTTGGCGTGAGCAAGGTGCAGGCGGGGCAGCTGACCATGCTGGCGGCGTTTCTGGGAGCCGCACTGCGGGTGATGGGCGGCTGGCTGTCGGACCACTGGGGCGGCGTCAACACGCTCACGGGTGTGCTGGCCATCACCGCCGTGAGCATGGTGCTGTGCGGCCTGGCCGAGAACTCGCTGCCGGTGACGATGCTGCTGTTTCTGGTGTGTTTTGCCGCACTGGGCGCAGGCAACGGCGCGCTGTTCCAGCTGGTGCCGCTGCGCTGGCCGCTGTCCACGGCGGTGGCGGGCTCGATGATTGGTGAGATCGGCGCGCTGGGCGGCGGCCTCATCCCCAACGGCATGGGCCTCTCGCGGCAGTACACCGGCACCTACCTGTGGGGCTTTGTGGGCATTGCGGTGTGTGCCGCTGCCAAACTGGTGTTGTTGCGGGTGATGCAGATCCGCTGGACCCGCACGTGGGCGGAGAAAGGTGGACGCGCGCGTGGCGCGTGAACGGCGTAGCCGTTAGGGCGCGGCAGCACCTTACCGCATTTCAAGCCAAATAGGCGCCCAGCGGAATTTCCTCATACCTTGATAGCTATATTTCTAATAGCAAATCAATCGCCTCACCTAGGCAAAAACAGCAGCCAGTACACCAGCAACAGGTTCACCAGCACGCTCACTGCCAACGCGATCTTCCACAGCGCCGTTGCGTCGCGTTGCATCAGCGGCTGTGGGCCCGGGGCGGACAAGGGGCGTGACGCACCCCGTTCCAGCGCCAGCAGCAACTCCTCGGCGGTTTCAAAGCGCTGCGTGCGCTGGCGGGCCACGGCCTTCAATGCGATCTGGTCCAGCCAGATGGGCACGCTGGGGTGGTGGCGGCTGGGCGCCACCGGGTCGCGGTGGTAGCGACCCAACTGGTACTGCACTACCTCGCCATAGGGCAGGCGCCCGTGGCTCAGCAGCTGGTACAGCGTGACACCCAGCGCAAACAGGTCGCTGCCCGCATCGGGCAACTGGCCGGCCGGGTCGCCGTTCTTTTCGTAACCGGGCCACTGCTCAGGGTTCATGTAGCTGGGGGTGCCTGCATGCAGGCAGCGCGTGGCCTCGGGCTCGCGACCTGACAGGGCCACGCCCAGGTCCAGCACCCGCAGCACGCCGTCGTCGCCCAGATGCAGGTTGTCGGGCTTGATGTCGCGGTGCACCACGCCTTGCCGGTGCAGCCATCCCAGCACCTGCGCCGCCTGAATCACCACCGACACGACCTGGGGCACACCCAGGTGCTGACGGGCACGCAGGCGCTGGCCCAGGGTCTGCCCAGCGTGCCAGTCGTAGAGCAGATAAAACGCGCTGGCGCCGGGGCCTGCACCGCCCTGCTCGGCCGGCCAGGTGTTCAGGCGCGCCAGATGCACCGCTGCGTGGCCGGACTGCATGCGCCGGGCCACCCAGGCTTCGTGCGCCAGCATGGCGCGCTCCTGCGCATCATGCGCGCGGGCGGGGACCAGGGTCTTGAGCGCATACAGCCGCTGGGTGGCCGGGTCGCGCACCTGGTAGATGCGGTGCACGCCGCTGTCGGCCACCAGCGCGGTCACCACCAGGCCGTCCACCGGGTCGCCCACCTTGAGCAGTGGCAACACCGGCAACTGCAGGGCACGGCGGGACTCGTCCTGCAAGGTGGCCTCCAGCGCCCCCTGCACCCGCACCACCAGTGCGGTGACGTTGTCGGTGCTGCCCCGGCGCAGGGCTGCGCGCGTGATCTCGTCGCTCAGTGCCTGGGCGCTCGCGTCCGCCCGCAGAAGCTGGCGCAACTCGCGCTCGGGCAGGCTGCCGTGCACGCCGTCGGACAGCAGCACCAGCAGGTCGCCGCTGTGCAGTTCGCCCTGGCTGTAGTCCACCACCACATGGTCGTCCAGGCCCATGGCGCGGGTGAGCTGGTGTGCAAAGTCGCGCTGCGCCATCACATGGTCGGTCGTCAGCAGCTGCAGCCGGCCGCCCCGCAGCAGATAGGCGCGCGTGTCGCCCACATGGGCCAGCGTGTACGACTGGCCGCGCAGCACCACAGCGGTGAGCGTGGTCAGGCCCACTGCGGGCTGGCGGCGCCGGTTCATCGACGCGAGCCAGCCGTTGTGCGCGCTCAGGATGCGGTCCAGCGCCACGGTGGTGTCCCAGGTGTCGGGCGTGGCGAAGTAGTCGTTCACCAGCGTGTTCACCGTGGTCTGGGCGGCTTCGCGCCCGTTGCCTCCGGTGCTCACTCCATCGGCAATGGCAGCGATGGAGCCACGTTCGCGGTCGCGCCCCTGCCCCTGCAACAGGGCGGCAAAGTCTTCATTGACTTCGTTGCGCCCAGCCTGCGAGGTATGGCCGATGTCCAGTTCAAAACTCATGCACCAGCTCCATGCAGGTTCCATGCCCAAGCTGGTGCATGCACGCACCGCTGCGCGCAGCCCGGTCCACGGCTACCGCCCTCAAGCCCGTGCTGCGCAGGGCGGCCCCCTGTGCTGCCACCCCAGATCAGTGCACAAACTCTGGCACGGCCATTGCTTAACCCAAGCAACGGCCCCACGGGGCCACGCAATTCAGCGGTGCAACGGCGCACCAAGGGGTTGTATGGACGAAGGCGTCCCCACATGCGGTTTCGATGGAATGTCGGAGCTGCATCGTGTGGACGCCTTTTTTGTTTTTTGCATCGCCCAGGCGATGGAACCGACGGAGTCACGATGAAAAAGCTCAAACTGGTGATGGTGGGGAACGGCATGGCCGGTGTGCGCACGCTGGAAGAGCTGCTCAAGATTGCCCCCGATCTGTATGACATCACGGTCTTCGGGGCCGAGCCGCACCCCAACTACAACCGCATTCTGCTGTCGCCCGTGCTGGCTGGCGAGCAGACCATCGACGAGATCATCCTCAACGACTGGCAGTGGTACGCCGACAACCACATCACGCTGCACACCGGCTTCACCGTGACCGATGTGGACCGCGTGCGCCGCGTGGTGAGCGCAAGCAGCAAGGACGGCGATGTGATCACCGCCGAGTACGACCGCCTCATCATGGCCACGGGCTCCAACCCCTTCATCCTGCCCGTGCCCGGCAAGGACCTGAAAGGCGTGCTGGCCTACCGCGACATCGCCGACACACAGGCCATGATCGACGCAGCCGCCACGTACAAGCACGCCGTCGTCATCGGCGGCGGCCTGCTGGGCCTGGAGGCTGCCAACGGCCTCATGAAGCGCGGCATGACCGTGAGCGTGGTGCACGTGATGCCCTCGCTGATGGAGCGCCAGCTCGATGACGTGGCGGGCAAGATGCTGCAGAAGTCGCTGGAAGACCGTGGCATGCGCTTCTTGATGGGCGCGCAGACGCAGGAGCTGGTGGGCAACGCCGAAGGCCGCGTGAGCGCCGTCAAGTTCAAGGACGGCACCGAAGTGCCCGCCGACCTGGTGGTGATGGCCGTGGGCATCCGCCCCAACACCGCGCTGGCTGAAAAGATGCGCCTGCACGTGAATCGCGGCATTGTGGTGAGCGACACGCTGCAAACCACCACCGACGCGCGCATCTACGCCGTGGGCGAATGCGCCGCGCACCGGGGCATTGCCTATGGCCTGGTTGCGCCCCTGTTCGAGCAGGGCAAGGTGCTGGCCAACCATCTGGCCGAGTTCGGCATTGGCCGCTACCAGGGCTCGCTCACGTCCACAAAACTCAAGGTCACAGGCATCGACCTGTTCAGCGCAGGCGACTTCCAAGGCGGCGAGAACACCGAAGAGATCGTGATGAGCGACCCCTTTGGCGGCGTGTACAAAAAGCTGGTCATCAAGGACGACAAGCTGGTGGGCGCCTGCCTGTATGGCGACACCGTGGACGGCAGCTGGTACTTCAAGCTACTGCGCGACGGCCGCAGCGTGAGCGACATCCGCGACAAGCTGATGTTTGGTGAGAGCAACATCGGCGACGTGGGCCACCAGGGCCAGAGCAAGGCATCGGCGATGGCTGACACCGACGAGGTGTGCGGCTGCAACGGCGTGACCAAGGGCGCCATCTGCAAGGCCATCAAGGACAAGGGCCTGTTCACTCTCGATGAAGTGCGCAAGCACACCAAGGCCAGCGCATCGTGCGGATCGTGCACCGGCCTGGTCGAGCAGATCATCATGTTCACCGCAGGCGGCGACTACAGCGCCACGCCCAAGACCAAGGCCATGTGCGGCTGCACCGACCACGGACACCAGGCGGTGCGCGATGCGATCCGCGCCAACAAGCTGCTGAGCATTGGCGACGTTTTCAAGTTCATGGAATGGAAGACACCCAACGGCTGCGCCAGCTGCCGCCCCGCCGTCAACTACTACCTCATCAGCACCTGGCCCAAGGACGCCAAGGACGACCCGCAAAGCCGCGCCATCAACGAGCGCAGCCACGCCAACATTCAAAAGGATGGCACCTACAGCGTCATCCCGCGCATGTGGGGCGGTGAGACCACGGCCGACGATCTGCGCCGCATTGCCGACGCGGCCGACAAGTACAACATCCCCACCATCAAGGTCACGGGCGGCCAACGCATTGACCTGCTGGGCGTGAAGAAGGAAGACCTGGTCAATGTGTGGAAGGACATCGGCATGCCCAGCGGCCATGCCTATGCCAAGGCACTGCGCACCGTGAAGACCTGTGTGGGCAGCGAGTGGTGCCGCATGGGCACCCAGGACAGCACGCAGATGGGCAAGGACCTGGAGCGCGCCATGTGGCGCATGTACGCACCGCACAAGGTCAAGTTTGCGGTGAGTGGCTGCCCGCGCAACTGCGCAGAAGCCGGCATTAAGGACGTGGGCATCATCGGCGTGGACAGTGGCTGGGAGATGTACGTCGCTGGCAACGGCGGCATCAAGACCGAGGTGGCGCACTTCTTCACCAAACTGAAAACCGCCGAAGAAGTGCTGGAGTACACCGGCGCGTTCTGCGAGCTGTACCGCCAGGAAGGCTGGTACCTGGAGCGCACCGTGCACTACGTGAGCCGCGTGGGCCTGGACTATGTGAAAAAGCGCATCCTCGAAGACCACGAAGGCCGCAAGGCACTGTGGGAGCAGCTGCAGTTTGCGCTGGACGGCGAGCCCGACCCCTGGTTCGAGTTCGACAAGGCCGCCGTGGACACGCGCCAGTTTGCCCCGCTGACCGCCGCCTGAAGCGCCCGGAGCCGCACACCATGCAACGCCGCACCTTGCTGACCGCCGCCGGCTACACCACGGCCTGGAGCACCCTGGGCATCATGTCGCTGGGCACCGCCCAGGCCCAGGTCACGGACCTGAACGACGCCATCAACAAGGCAGGCCGCCAGCGCATGCTGAGCCAGCGCATGGGCAAGGCCTGGCTGGCGCTGGCCCACAAGTCCGACACGCCCGCAGCGCGCGCCGTGCTGGACCAGTCGCTGGCGCTGTTCGAGCGGCAGCTGGCCGAACTCAAGGCCTATGCGCCCTCGCCCACCATCCGCGACACCTACGTAAAGCTGGAATCAGCGTGGGCCGACCATAAGGCCACGCTGCTGGGCACCAGCCCGTCGCGCGACGGCGCGGCCGCCCTGCTGCAGGCCGACGCCAAGGTGCTGGCCCTGGCCCACCAGGGCACCGTGCAGTACGAAGCCGCCTCGGGCAAGCCCGTGGGCAAGCTGGTCAACGTAGCAGGCCGCCAGCGCATGCTGAGCCAGCGCATGGCCAAGTTCTGCCTGTCGGCCATGCTGGGGGTGGACACCTCCACCGCCACCACCGAGATCGCCAAGGCGCGTGACGAGTTCATCAGCGCCACCGAGCTGCTGCGCAACGCGCCGCAGGCCACCAACCGCATCCGCCAAGAGCTTTTGCTGGCCGACGGCCAGTGGGTCTTTTTTGACGCTGCGTTGCAGCGCCTGGGCACCAGCAACAACACCTTCCGCCAGGTATCGGAAGTGTTTGTGAGCAGCGAGAACCTGCTCGCCAGCATGGACCGCGTGACCGGCCTGTATGCCGCACTGGGCAGCAGCTGACAGCCTGCCCTGCAACGGCCCCACACGCGCCCCCGACATCCCACCGAACAACACCAAGGACCATTCCCATGACCACCAACAACCCAACCCCTGAATGGAAGCTGATCTGCCGGGTGGACGACATCCCCGTGCTGGGCTCGCGCCGCGTGGCGCGCCCCCAGGGCCTGGACGTGGCCATCTTCCGCAACGACGCCGGTGGTGTGTTTGCGCTGCTGGACCGCTGCCCCCACAAGGGCGGCCCGCTGAGCCAGGGCATCGTGTTTGGCACGCATGTGGCGTGCCCCCTGCACAACTGGACCATTGGCCTGTGCGACGGCCAGGCCTCGGCGCCCGATGAGGGCTGCACGCCGAAGTTTGCCGTGAAGGTGGAAGACGGCGCGGTGTACCTGAACGCGGCCGAGCTGGCAACGGTGGCGACCGATCTGACGCGCCCCATCGCCGGGCCTGCGCGCAGGGCGGTGGGTGTGTGAGACGTGCACAGTGTTGCGCCCCAAGCGCCGCATGCGCCCCCCCGGCGAGGACACGAAACACTATCAAAACAATAGCTGACAGCGCAATATGCACTAGCGCCTGAGGCCAAAACAGCCCAAAACACGCCATGCAAGAAACCCAATCCACCTGCCCCTACTGCGGCGTAGGCTGCGGCGTGATCATCGAATCCGAAGGCGCACAAATCACCGGCGTGCGCGGCGACCCCACCCATCCCGCCAACTTTGGCCGCCTGTGCACCAAGGGCTCGACCCTGCACCTCACCGCCACCAGCCCCGTCACCCTGCAAACGCGGCTGCTGCATCCGCTGCAACGCGCACAGCGCAACGAAGCCGCCCTGCCCGTGACCTGGGACGCCGCACTGGCGCTGGCCGCAGACAAGTTCGCCCACACCATCGCCCAGCACGGCCCTGACGCCGTGGGCTTTTACGTCAGCGGCCAGTTGCTGACGGAGGACTACTACGTCTTCAACAAGCTGGCCAAGGGCCTGATCGGCACCAACAACATCGACACCAACTCGCGCCTGTGCATGAGCAGCGCGGTGGCCGGCTACAAGCAGACCCTGGGCGCCGACGCGCCGCCCGCCTGCTACGACGACGTGAAACATGCGCAGTGCCTGTTCATCGTGGGCAGCAACGCGGCCTGGGCGCACCCCATTCTGTTTCGCCGCATCGAAGACGCACGCGCTGCGAACCCTGGAATGAAGGTCATCGTGGCCGACCCACGCCGCACCGACACGGCCGGCATGGCCGACCTATTTTTGCCCATCCAGCCGGGCAGCGACGTGATGCTGTTCAACGGCATGCTGCACCTGATGCTGTGGGAGGGCTGGACCAACGCCGAATACATCGCCGCGCACACCACGGGCTTTGACGAGCTCAAGGCCCTGGTGCGTGACTGCACGCCCGAGCGCGTGGCGCAGACCTGCGGCATCAGTGTGGCCGACCTGACCACCGCCGCAAGGTGGTTCGCAACGTCCACAGCGACCCTGAGTCTGTACTGCCAGGGCCTGAACCAGAGCAGCAGCGGCACCGCCAAGAACGCTGCGCTCATCAACCTGCACTTGGCCACCGCACAGATTGGCAAGCCCGGCGCCGGCCCCTTCAGCCTGACGGGCCAGCCCAACGCCATGGGCGGGCGCGAGGTGGGTGGCCTGGCCAACCTGCTCAGCGCCCACCGCGACCTGGCCAACCCCCAGCACCGCGCCGAGGTAGCCGCGCTGTGGGGCGTGGCCGATGTGCCCAGCCAACCCGGCAAGACGGCGGTGGAGATGTTCCAGGCCGCTGCAGACGGAGAGATCAAGGCCCTGTGGATTGCCTGCACCAACCCCGCGCAAAGCATGCCCGACCAGGCCACCGTGCGCCGCGCGCTGCAACGCGCCGAGTTTGTGGTGGTGCAAGAGGCCTTTGCAACCGCGGCCACCTGCGACTACGCCGACCTGCTGCTGCCCGCCACCACCTGGGGCGAGAAGACCGGCACGGTGACCAACAGCGAGCGCCGCATCTCGCGCGTGCGCACTGCCGTGCCTGCGCCCGGCCTGGCGCGGCATGACTGGGCCATTGCGGTGCAGTTTGCGCACCAGCTGGAGGAGCGCCTGCGGCCCGGCGCGCCGACGCTGTTCCCGTACGCCACCGACGCTGCCGACGCAGGCGCAGAGGCTGTATGGAACGAACACCGAGAAAGCACACGCGGGCGCGACCTGGACATCACCGGCTTGTCGTGGGACATGCTTGAAGCGCAAGGCCCGCAGCAGTGGCCGCGGCCTGAAGGCGCCACCACCGGCAAGGCCCGCCTATACGAAGACGGCGTCTTCCCAACCGCTGATGGCCGCGCGCGTTTTGCCGCCCACGCATGGCAGCCCACCGCTGAGCAGCGCGAATCGCGCTACCCCTTCAGCCTGACCACCGGTCGCCTGCGCGACCAATGGCACGGCATGACCCGCACCGGCACGCTGGGTCGCTTGTTTGGCCATGTGGCCGAGCCCAGCCTGCAGATGCACCCGCAGGACATGGAGCGGCGCAAGCTCGCCAGCGGCGACCTGGTGCACGTGACCAGCAAGCGCGGCTCCATCGTGGTGCCCGTGTTGGCCGATACCACACTGGGCCTGTCGCAGGTGTTCATGGCGATGCACTGGGGCAGCGAGTTTTTGAGCGGCGTGTCTTCCACCGGCGAACGGCTGGCGGGCGTGAATGTGCTCACCACCTCGGCGTTCTGCCCCACCTCCAAACAGCCCGAGCTGAAACACGCCGCCGTCAAGGTGCTCAAGGCCGAACTGCCGTGGACGCTTCTGGCTATGGCATGGCTGCCCGCCGACAAAACCCAGGCCACACGCGAAGCACTGTCTGCGCTGATGGCTCAGTTCCCGTTCGCGAGCTGCGTGCCCTTCAGCAACAACACCCCGCTGGATGAGCCCGGCCGCGAGCGCACCGGGGTGCTGCTGCGCGCCGCCGCCCACGAGGCACCGCCCGATGCGCTCATCGCACAGATCGAAGCCCTGCTGGGCATGGCAGGCGCCGACACGCTGCGCTACGCCGACAAAAAACGCGGCCAGCGCCGGGCGGCACGGCTGGCGCACCAGGGCGACAACACCACGCTCGAAGGCATCGTGCTGGCAGGCGACACCAGCGCCGAAGGCTGGCTCAAGACCCTGCTGCAGGAAGAACTGCCCGCACAGACCTACGGCCGCCTGCTGCTGGTGCCCGGCGCCAAGGCGCCCGTAGCAGTGCAGTCGCGCGGCAAGCCGGTGTGCACCTGCTTCAACGTGACGGACGCCGCCATCACCGCCCAGCTGGCGCACTGCCACGGCACCGACGACGACCGCCTGGCCCAACTGCAAGGCCAACTGCGCTGCGGCACCAACTGCGGCTCGTGTGTGCCCGAACTCAAGCGCATGGTGCGATCCACGGGGCCGCTGGCATCCAAGCCGTTCGCGCAGGCCGTCATATAACCAAAAGTTCTCTTGCTTGCAGGAAAATAGACCTCAGACCAACAAACCCCACCAGGGCTTGTGCAACAGGGCTGCAGCTAGGCGCTTTCGGCGCAGACAGTACGCCTGTACGGCAAGCCGAGATAACGACGCCAGTGTGGTGTTGCACGCTATCTGGCACATGAAAACCGATGGATTTTTGGTCAGGGCAAGGCGCAAACCACAGCGATACCCGGAGGTATCGCGAGGATTTGCAACGCAGCCCTGGCCGAAAAGACACGGTTTTGAAGTGCCGGATAGCGTGCAACACCACACTAGAGCCCTGTTTCACAAGTCCCGCCACCAAGAACCATGGCAATCGCCCAGTACATCAAGGAAATCGGACGCGGCGCACGCGGCGCCAAGCCGCTGTCGCGCGAGCAGGCTGCAGACCTGTTCGGCCAGGTGCTGGACGGCGCCGTGACCGACCTGGAGATCGGCGCCTTCTGCCTGGCCATGCGCATCAAGGGCGAGACGTCTGAAGAGATGTGCGGCTTTCTGGATGCCACGCACCAGCGCCTGGCGCTGCTGCCCGCCACCGACCGCCCGCTCATCGTGCTGCCCAGCTACAACGGCGCCCGCAAGCTGCCGGTGCTGACGCCGCTGCTGGCACTGCTGCTGGCGCGCGAAGGGCTGCCCGTGCTGCTGCACGGCATGCGCACCGAGGCGCGGCGCGTTTTGGCATCAGATGTGCTCGATGCACTAGAAGTACCTGCCCTGATAGCTCCTGAAAAAATAGCAAACGGCACGGTGCGCCATATCCACACCCAGCACCTGCACGCGGGGCTGGCGCGCCTGCTGGCCGTGCGCGAGGTGGTGGGTCTGCGCAACCCGGGGCACAGCGTGGTCAAGCTGATGAGCCCGTGCGCGGGGCCATCGGTAGTGGTCACGGCGTACACCCACCCCGAATATTTCGAGATGCTGCAGAGCACCTTCCGCACGCTGGGCATGAACGCCTTGCTCTCGCGCGGGCTGGAGGGCGAAGTCGCGACCGACCCACGCCGCACGCCGCGCTACGACGGCTTTGTGCGCGGCGAACACACGGTGCTGGAGGCGCAGCAACCGGGCACGGCCAGCGAGGTGCCCGGCCTGCCCGCCGAAATCGATGTGGCCACTACGGCCACCTACACACGCCAGGTGCTGGCGGGCGAGTTGCCGATTCCACCTGCCATCAAACGGCAGGTGGAACACATCTTGCACGTTGCTGGTCAAACTGCTTCGGAGACATCCCCATGACCCGCCCCACGCCTTCCACCACACCGCCCACAGCCCCACCGCACCTGGGCACCGGCGGCCGTTGCACGCTGGTGGGCGCAGGCCCGGGTGACCCGGAGCTGCTCACCCTGAAGGCGCTCAAGGCCATCCAGGCTGCCACGGTGCTGCTGGTGGATGACCTGGTGAGCGATGCCATCGTGGCCCATGCCTCGCCCACGGCGCGCATCGTCTACGTAGGCAAGCGCGGCGGCTGCAAAAGCACGCCCCAGGCCTTCATCGAAAAGCTCATGCTGATGGCCGTGAACGAAGGCGAGAACGTGGTGCGCCTCAAGGGCGGCGACCCGTTCATCTTTGGCCGCGGCGGCGAAGAGGTGGAGCACCTGCGTGCCGCAGGCGTGCAGGTCACCGTCATCAACGGCATCACCGCAGGGCTCGCAGGGCTGACCTCGCTAGGCGCACCGCTCACGCACCGCGAGCACGCGCATGGCGTGGTGTTTGTCACCGGCCACGCCAAGCCCGGCGACGCCGGCACTGACTGGCGCCAACTGGCCGCCACGGCGCGCGACGCCAAACTCACGCTGGTCATCTACATGGGCGTGAGCGGCGCCGCCACCATCGAGCAGGAACTGCTCACGGGCCTGCCCGCCGACACGCCTGTGGCCGTCATCCAGCACGCCAGCCTGCCGCACCAGCGGCATGCCATCACCACCCTGGGCGAGCTGCACGCCACCATCACCCGCGAAGGGCTGGCCAGCCCTTCGGTGATTGTGGTGGGCAATGTGGTGCGCGGTGTTGCGCTGGCTGTGCAGGACGCGGGTGCAGCGCCGTTGCAGGCCCGGCGCGCGGGCTGAGCACACACAACGACCTAGACAACGCCACAGCCCCACTTGCGCGCTGCGCAGGCAGGGGATGCGCCGTGCTCGCGCGCAAAAAAGGGCGCTCCAAGGCGTGCCTACGCGCTGCGCCGTCGCGTGTTTCATTCAGCACGGGCTCCCTCTACACAGCACCGCATTGGGTCACGCGCCTGCATGCACATTGGCCCGGGTATTGCTTGAAAGCATGCATCTGAATGCAACCCGCACAAGGAGCACCATGGCAGCCTTTCCCCTCCCTGCACGCACTTCCAGCCTGCCCACGCTGTCGTCTTCCACACAGGCGCCCTCGCGCGACGCGGGCATGTCACTCGTCAACCTGGCGGCACGCCAGCGCATGCTGTCGCAGCGCATGGTGCTGCAAACCGTGCTGGCCGCACGCGGCAGCGACCTGCACCTGAAGGCCGCGCGCAGCTCGCTCGCCCTGTTCACCGACAGCCAGGCACGGCTGGTGGACACGCCACGCCACCTGGATGCCACCAGTGCCGAGATCATCCGCAAGGCCTACCACGGCCCCCAGGGTGTGGGCGCCACCATCGATGAGTTCGCGCAGCAGGTCGGCACAGCGCTGGACCTGGCCGAGCGCCAGAGCCCGCGCGTGGAAGACGCGCTGGCCCGCTTGGTGGAAACCACCGACGGCGTGCTCGACGCACTCAATACGGCCACCACGGCGTTTGACCAGGTGAGCAAGGCGCAGTCAGAAACCTTGATGAAAGAGCTGGCCGGCATCGTGGCCTCGATCCAGACCGTGGCGCGCGAGGCCAAGGTGGTCAGCTTCAACGCCCAGGTGATGGCAGCGCGTGCCGGGCAGCACGGGCGCGAGTTTGCGGTGGTGGCCAATGTGCTGTCGGGCATCACCAACGAGATCGATGGCCTGTCCCTGCAGGCCGTGTCACTGGCCGGGCGCAGCCGCAGCGCGGCCTGAGCGGCAGAGCGCGGGCGAGAAAAAGAGAGGGCCCGGAGCGATGGGCCCAGGGCCTTCGAAGGCGTCCTTTCAAGGCGCCCAGTCAATGCATTACTGCCCGGCGGTTTCGCGCACCTGCTGGAACCGCTGCGCCAATTCCTTGCGCAACGTCTTGCGCATCAACGCAGCGTCCCAGCGGCGGCGCTCGTCGGGGGTGGAGGGCGTCAGTGGCGGCACCTGCACGGGCTTGCGCGCCTCGTCCACGGCCACCATGGTGAAGAAGCAGCTGTTGACGTGCCGCACCACCTGGGAACGGATCTCTTCGGCCACCACCTTGATGCCGACTTCCATCGACGAGCTGCCCGTGTAGTTCACGCTGGCCAGAAAGGTCACCAGCTCGCCCACATGGATGGGCTGCAAGAACATCACCTGGTCCACGCTCAGCGTCACGGTGTAGCAGCCCGAATAGCGGCTGGCGCACGAGTACGCCACCTGGTCCAGCAGCTTGAGGATGGCGCCGCCGTGCACGTTGCCCGAAAAGTTGGCCATGTCGGGCGACATGAGCACGGTCATGCTCAGTTGGTGTGAAGGGATGTTCATGCAGCGATTTTAGAAAGCCATGCGCGCTGCGTCGCGTGCAAGTTGAGCCCCTGGCACTGCGGGTGGCGGCTTCGCTACACTCGCGCAGCACCTGCTGACCGGGTGCGAGGAGGAACCGATGATCGAACTAGAAAAACTCAACGAATTCACCGAAAGCCATGGCGCATTGCGCACCGGCAAGGGACTGGTGTCGGGCGTGATTGCGCTCACGCTGGCCATCCTGTGCTTTTTGGGCGTGCTGGCCTTTCACTTTCCCGAGTACCTCACCACGCCACAGCTGCGCAAGAGCTACGACGTGACGGTGATCCGCAACATCATGCTGGTGGCCATGGCGATTGCGGGCGGCATCTCGCTGGTCAACATTGTGTTCAACCGCGCCCGCTGGCTGGCCACCTTTGCGTTTGCCATCGTGGCGATCACCGCGCTGCTGGGCGGCCACAAGGTGGAGGTGGACCCCAACTTCCCCGACAACACGCCGTACATCGGCCTCGACTGGTTCATCCTCGACCTGCTGGGCAGCTCGCTGATCTTCATCTTCATCGAGAAGCTGTTCGCGCTGCGCAAGGACCAGCCCATCTTCCGCGCCGAGTGGCAGACGGACTTCCACCACTTCATCGTCAACCACATGGTGGTGGGCTTTGTGCTGTTGGCCACCAACCTCATCGTGCACAAGTTCTTTGGCTGGGCGGCCAGCGACGGCATTCGCGGCTGGGTGCAGGGCCTGAACTTCTGGGTGGCGCTGTTCCTCATCATCCTGGTGGCCGACCTGGTGCAGTACTGGACGCACCGCGCCTACCACGAGGTGCCGCTGCTGTGGCGCCTTCACGCCGTGCACCACAGCGTCAAAAGCATGGACTGGATGGCGGGCTCGCGCCAGCACATCCTGGAGCTGCTGATCACCCGCACCCTGGTGCTGGCCCCCATCTACGTGCTGGGCTTCAGCAAGGAAGTGATCGATGCGTACATCGTGGTGGTGGGCTTCCAGGCCGTGTTCAACCACGCCAATGTGAGCGTGCGCCTGGGGCCGCTGCGCTACGTGCTGGTCACGCCCAACTTCCACCACTGGCACCACAGCCAGGACCAGGAGGCGCTGGATAAGAACTACGCCGCGCACTTCGCGTTTCTGGACTACCTGTTTGGCACTGCTGTCAAAAGCACCAAGCTCTGGCCCGAGCACTACGGCGTGCTGGGCGACTACGTGCCCAACGGCTTTGTGAAGCAGTTCAAGTTTCCGTTCACCTGGAAGGGGTGAGGGCTCCTCATTGACTGAGACGCTGTCTCAGGGCATCGCCGCCAGCTCTCGCTCCAGCACCCGCAGTTGCTCCCGCAGCGCCTCGGTCCGTTCTTCACACGCGGCCTTGGCATCGGCGGCCTTTTCCGCGCCCTCCTGCACAAACTGGTTGCCTGCCGGCAGGTTGCCGCGCCGTAGCGGGCCCGCCGTGGCCACGGCGCCGGGCGGGGCCGAGCATTCACGCTGGTTGCGCTCGACAGCGGCGCGGGCCTGCGGGATGCCCTGGGTCTGCAGGTAGTTCTTGCGCTGCCAGGTGGGGCCAAATGCGCCCTCGCCCACGGGTGCTGCTGCGGGCGGCACCGGGGTGGCGCCACGGGTGGTGGGGCGCACGTCGATCTTCTCGCCCTCCCCTACACAGGGTGCGTCCTGGAACGACACCTTGCCGTTGGCATCCGTGCATTTGTTGATGGCCCACGCCGGGGACAGGCAGCCCAGCGCCAGGGCACAGAGGGCGTAGCGGATCAAAGTCATGGTGTCTTCCTTGGCAGGTCCATGCCGCATGCTACCGCGATGCGAGGAGCGGTCGGCAGGCAACGCCAAGTGCAGTGGCAGACAGCGCCGCTGGAGGTAGGCACCTGTCCCTAACATGACGCCTCCCCGGTACAAACCCGGTGCGCGCGCTGCGTGCTGCCCTCCTACCATCGCCGCTCGCTGGGGCCGCTGTGGCCCGTTCTGAGCAGGAGACACCGCGTGATCACCACCCCGAATGTGAATGTTGAGCCCGCCGAGCAGCGGCTGCCCCTGGCGCGCCGCCGCAGCCTGGTCTTGGCGCTGGCGGGTGGCGCCGCCCTGGCCAGCCTTCCAGCGCGCGCACAGTCCACTGCAGGCGGCAAGGGAGACATCCTGATCGGCCGCTCGACGGCGCTGTCCGGCGGCATGGCACCGTTCCTGTCGCCCATCCACGAGGGGCAGGAGGCCGCTGTGGAGGACGCCAATGCCAAGGGCGGCATTGGTGGCCGCAAGATCCGGCTGGTGTCGCTGGACGATGGTTTTGACGCCCGCCGTGCGCTGGACAACGCCAAACAGCTGAGCGAGAAAGACGGGGTACTGGCGCTGTTTGGTGTGGCCGGGACCTCGCAGGTCATGACGCTGCTGCCCTACCTGGCGCAGGCCAAGCTGCCGCTGATCTCGGTGTACACCGGCAGCCCTGCCGTTCGCGCGCAGCAGCACCCCTACCTCTTCACCACCCGCGCCAGCTATGCCGACGAACTGGTGAAGATCGTGCGCAACCTGGTGGCCGTGCAGACCTCGCGCATCGCCGTGGCCTACGAAAACAACGACTTCGGCAAGCTGCTGCTACCCCTGGTGGAAAAGACGATTGCCGCCGAGGGTGCTGCGCTGGCCGGCTCGCACGCACTAGCCTCTTCGGGTGAAGACGCGAACGATGCTGCCAAAGCCCTGGCCACACAAAAGCCGCAGGCCGTGCTGCTGGTGGCGGCAGGCCCGTCCGTGGTGGCCTATGTGCGGGCCAACCGCGCGCACCTGGGCGTGCCCATCTACACCTTGTCACTGGGTGCGGGCAGCGCCGTGCTCAAGGCGCTGGGCGACGACGCGCGTGGCCTGGCCGTGGCGCGCACCGGTCCGTCCCCTACCAAGCCCACCATTGCGCTCACGCGCGACTTCCAGGCCTCCATGAAGCGCCACGACAAGCCGGCGGACTACGACCGCTATACCGGCTACATGGACGCACGCGTGCTCATCGAAGGCCTGCGTGCTGCGGGCCCCGGTGTCACACGCGCCAGCCTGGTCACGGCCATGGAGGGCCTGGGCAATCTGGACCTGGGCGGTTTCAGCTACCAGTTCAGCCCGCAGAACCACCATGGGTCCAACTACGTGGACATTGCGGTGGTGGGCACGGGCGGGGTGTACCGGCAGTGAGAGCCACGACTCGCTGGCGGCTTCGGCGCCAGCGGGGTCTGCAAGACATGGCACACCGCGTGGGCGTGCCGCAGTGACCACCACAGCGCTACGCAAAGGCATCACCCCGGCTACCGGGTGCAGCGGGCTGCGTCCCACCCGGTGCGTTGTGCCGCCAGAACAACAAAAAACCGCACCTTGGGGCCATATCTGCCATGTTTTTGCGAATAGTTCGCATTTGTATTTAAAATTTTACAAATCCCAGCCAGCCGTGCATCCCGTCGGAGGAGCGTTGCCAGCCAGCCTGCCAACGCATTTCCCCCAGGAGCCCTTTCATGCACGCACCCCGCAGACACCTTGTCTGTGCCCTCCATCCTCTGGCGGTGGCCGCCTTCCTCGTAGCCAACCTGGCGGGCACCGCCAGTGCCCAGACAGCCGCCGAGTCACCCGCGGCTGCCACCGAGCCCTCCCTTGCGGAAACAACCAGCACCGACCAGGTGGTGGAGCCCAAGGCGCTGGACAGCGTCACCGTGTCGGGTGCGCGCGAGAGCGCATCCACCCGCCTCCAGCTCACGCCGCGTGAAACGCCGCAGTCCGTCAGCACGGTGACGCGCGCGCAGATCGAGCGCCAGTCGCTCACCAGCATCGACAGCGTGCTGCGCAACGTGAACGGCATTGCCGTGAGCTTCTACGACACGCAGCGCCCGCTGTACTACGCGCGCGGCTTCCAGGTCACCGACTTCCAGACCGACGGCCTGCCCAGCTACAGCAGCAGCACCAACCAGGAGTTCGACACCGCGCTGTACGAGCGCATCGACATCGTGCGCGGCGCCAACGGCATCCAAACGGGCGTGGGCGTGCCCTCGGCCACCATCAACATGATCCGCAAGCGCCCGCAGCGCGAGTTCGCCGCGTCTGTAGCGCTCACCGCCGGGTCGTGGAACCTGTACCGGGGCGAGCTGGACATCAACGCACCGCTCAACAGCGACGGCAGCGTGCGCAGCCGCCTGGTCGTGGCCCCGCAGAAGAAAGAGAGCTTCCGCGACCGCTACTCCGAGGACAAGACCGCCCTGCTGGCTGCGGTGGAGGCCGACATCGGCCCATCCACCGTGGTGTCGGTGGGCTACCAGCGCCAGTCCAACGACCCCAAGGCGCCGATCTGGGGCACCATCCCGCGCTTTGCCACCACGGGCGTGCCCATCGACCTGCCGATCTCCACCAGCTTCTCGCCATCGTGGACACGCTGGGAGCGCACCTCGGGCACGCTGTACGCCACGCTGGACCACCAGATCAACGACGACTGGAGCCTGAAGGCCGCGCTGAACCACACCAAGGGCGACACCTTCCGCCTGAGCACCTACGGCTATGGCGCCACCACCAGCCAGGCCCCCTTCATCAACCCGGTGACTGGCACAGGCACGACCCTGTATGCCTCCGTGAGCGGCGGCAGCGAAACGCAGGACACGGTGGACGCCTACCTGTCGGGCAAGTTCGAACTGGGCGGCCGCAAGCACGACCTGGTGGTGGGCATGAACTCCACCCGCACCGCCACGCGCACCGATGGCTACACCTCGGTGGCGGGCTGGAGCTACGTGATCCCCAACATCTACACCTGGGATGGCAACGCGCCCGCACCCACCTATTCCAAGACCGGCGCCTGGCGCACACAGATCACGCAGCAGACGGGCCTGTTCGCCTCGGCACGCTGGCGCTTGGCCGACCCGCTGTCGGTGCTCACCGGCCTGCGGCTGACCGACTGGCACCGCCACTCCGACACCTATGGCACCACGGGCGCCTATTCGGGCCGCTCAGCCATTCAGGACGAGAACCGCAAGGTCACGCCCTTCATCGGCGCCGTGTACGACATCACACCCACGCTGTCGGCCTACGCCAGCTACGCGCGCATCTTCAACCCGCAGAACTACAAGGACCGCAACAACAATCCGCTGTCGCCCGTCATCGGCAGCAATGCCGAGGCCGGCCTCAAGGCCGAGCTGTTCGAGCGCCGCATCCAGGCCCACTTTGCGGTGTTCCAGACGAAGCAAGACAACTTCGGCATTCGCGACAGCGCCATCACCACGCCGCTGCCCGACGGCACCCTGCCCTACGTGGCCGTGAACGGCACCAAATCCACCGGCTTCGAGCTGGAGTTCGCAGGCATGGCCACCCGGCAGTGGCGCGTGAGCGCAGGCCTGACCCGCGCCAAGGTCACGCGTGCACCCACCGACCTGATCTACGCCAACATGCCCGATTACCTGCTGCAACTGGGCACGGACTACCAACTGTCGGGCGCGCTCGCACCGCTGTCGGTGGGCGGCAACCTGACCTGGCAAAGCGCCATCGAGGGCTTCAACATCCCGCACCCCAGCGGCACGGTGACGGTGAAGCAGTCGCCCAAGGCCATCCTCAACCTGCGTGCGTCCTGGCAGTTCAACCCCAAGGTCAGCGCCACGCTGGCGGTGAACAACGTGACCAACCAGAAGTACTGGGCCAACCTGGACTACGGCAACTATGCCGACCCGCGCAATCTGAGCGTGACATTGCGCGCGAAATTCTGACCATCCCCCTGAGCGGCTGCGCCGCTTCCCCCTTCTCTCGAATTGCTACGCAATTCGGGAAGGGGGACACCGCCAGCGCGGCGGGGCTGCCCTTGCGCGGCGGTCACTGGCATGGGCCGCGCGTGCTCCACGGGTAGCAGGCAGAGGAGCGGTCAAAGTCGGCACAATCAGCCCCTTTCCCAACCGCATCCACACGCCGTGCCGACGATTCCATTTTTTGACGCCATCATCATCGGCGCCGGCGCTGCCGGCCTATTCTGCGCGGGCCAGGCGGGCCAGCGGGGCCTGAAGGTCTTGCTCATCGACCATGCGGACAAGGTGGCCGAGAAGATCCGCATCTCGGGCGGCGGGCGCTGCAACTTCACCAACCGCGACCTGGACCCGGCCGCGCCGCACAAGCACTTTGTGGGGCAAAACCCGCAGTTCTGCCGCTCGGCGCTGTCGCGCTACACACCGGCCGATTTCATCGCGCTGGTGCAAAAGCACGGCATCCCGTTTCACGAAAAGCACAAGGGTCAGCTGTTTGCCGACCGCTCGGCCGAGGACATCATCGCCATGTTGCTGGCCGAGTGCGAGGCGGGCGGCGTGACCCGCTGGCAGCCCTGCGGCGTCAAAAAAATAGCTTTTTTGGCCTCAAGCGATAGTGAATCATGCCGGGGCAGCTATCAAATTGATACCGATCGCGGTCCGGTGTCGGCGGGTGCGCTGGTCATTGCCACGGGCGGCCTGTCCATCCCCAAGATCGGTGCCACCGACTTGGGCTACCGGCTCGCGCAGCAGTTCAACATCCCGCTCGTCGAGCGCAAGCCGGGCCTGGTGCCGCTGACCTTTGACGGCACGGGCTGGGCGCCGTATGCGCAACTGGCAGGGCTGGCGCTGCCGGTGCAGATCAGCACGGGTGCCAAGAAAGCCCGCATGGCGTTTGACGAAGACCTGCTGTTCACCCACCGGGGCCTGTCGGGCCCGGCGGTGCTGCAGATCTCCAGCTACTGGCAGGAGGGCACGCCGCTGGCCATCAACCTCGCGCCCACGGTGGACCTGCCCGCCGCGCTGGCGCAAGGCAAGGCCCGCTCGCGCAAGCTGGTTGCCAACGAGCTGGCCACGCTGGTCCCAAGCCGCCTGGCCGATGCCTGGGCCAGCCGCGAGGCCGACTGGCAGCGCCCCATCAACGAGGCCAGCGACAAGGCCCTGGCGCGCCTGGCGGAGCAGCTGGCGCGCTGGGAGCTGACGCCCACGGGCACCGAGGGCTACAAAAAGGCCGAGGTGACGCTGGGCGGCGTGGACACCAAGGCGCTGTCGCAGCAGACCATGGAGTGCAAGGCCCAGCCGGGGCTGTACTTCATTGGCGAGGTGGTGGACGTGACAGGCTGGCTGGGCGGCTACAACTTTCAATGGGCCTGGGCCAGCGCATATGCCTGCGCGCAGGCGCTGCCACTGCCGCAGGCAGAGCCTGCTGGCGCTGCGCATTGACGGCCCCGTAAAAGTCCATCAGGCCAGCACAGCGGTCTCCCGCACCGGCGCGCCCGAGGGATGGTGTTGGCAGGCCCAGGCCTCCAGCTCCGGCACGGGCAGCGGCCGGCTGAAGTGGTAGCCCTGCAGCTCCTCGCAATCCAGCGCACTCAGCACCTGGGCCGTTGCCAGGTCTTCCACGCCCTCGGCCACGATACGTAGCCCCAGCGTGTGACCCAGCGCGATGATGGCGCGGGTGATGGCCATGTCGGCAGGGTTGGCCAGCATGTCGCGCACAAAGGATTTGTCCACCTTGAGGCGGTCGATGTCAAAGCGCTTGAGGTAGGCCAGGCTGGAATACCCGGTGCCAAAGTCGTCGATGGACAGTTGCACACCCAGCGCCTTGAGCGCCGCCAGTTGCTGCTCGGCCGCATGGGCGTTGTCCATCAGTTGAGACTCGGTGATCTCCAGCTCCAGCCGGTGCGCGGGCATGCCGGTGCGCAGCAGCAGTGCCTCGATGTCAGTGACCAGCGCGGGGTCGGACATCTGCGCGGCCGACAGGTTGACCGAGATCGACACCCGGGCCAGCGGGTGCAGCGATGCGGCATCGCCCACGCCCGCGTCCAGCACCAGCTGCTGCCAGCGCACCCACTGCTCGCACGCCTGTTGCAATACCCAGCTGCCGATGGCGCGGATCATGCCGGTCTCCTCGGCGATGGGGATGAACTCGCTGGGCGGTATGGAGCCCAGCACCGGGCTAGTCCAGCGCAGCAGTGCCTCCACGCCCAGCAGCTGGGCGCCCTGGGCGCTCAGGCGGGGCTGGTAGTGCAGGCTCAGCTCGTGGCGCTCCAGCGCACGGCGCAGTTGCTGCTCCATGGTCTGGCGGGCCACAGCGCGCTGGTCGGTCTCCATCGAATAGAACAGCGCCATGTCGCGGCCAGTGGTCTTGGCCTCGTACATGGCGGCGTCGGCGCGGCGCATGAGTTCATCGATGTCGCTGCCGTCCTCGGGGTACACGGCAATGCCCACGCTGCAGGACACGTTCAGCTCATGCCCCTCGACCGGATGGCTCTGGCGGATGAGCGGGATCAGCCGCCGCTCCACCAGCTGCTGCACGTCCTCGCGCCCGGCCACGTCGCGCATCACCACCACAAACTCGTCGCCGCCCAGCCGGCTTACGGTGTCGCGGCTGCGCACGGCCTGCGTGAGGCGCGCGGCCACCGAGCGCAACAGGCCGTCGCCAATGTGGTGGCCCAGCGTGTCGTTGATGGCCTTGAAGCGGTCCAGGTCGATGAACAGCACCGCGACCTTTTCGCCGGTGATGGGCGCCTGCGCAAGCGCCATCTGCAGGCGCTGCACGCACAGTGACCGGTTGGGCAGCTCGGTGAGCACATCGTGGTGCGCCAGGAACTGGATGCGCTCCTCGTTGAGCTTGCGGTCGGTGATGTCGATGGCGATGCCGATGTGGTTGGCCACCGCACCGCCCTTGCCCTCGCGCACGGCCGACACCATGAGCCAGGCCGGGTAGGTCTCGCCCGAGCGGCGGCGAAACCGCACCTCGCCCTGCCACGACTCCTTGTCGAGCATGGTGCGCTGGATCTGCGCGGACAGCGGCTCGGAGCCCGACTCTTCCAGCAGAAAGCCCAAGTCCTCGCCAATGACCTCGTAGAAGTCGTAGTGCGTGCTGCGGCAGAACGCCTTGTTCACGCTGATGATCTGCTGCTCGGCGTTCATGATGATGATGCCCTCGGACGAGGCCTCGAACACCTTGGCCCACAGCTCCAGGCGCTGCTCCATCACCTTGAGCACATTGATCGGCGTGAACGCCGTCAGCATCGCATCACGCCCCTGAAAACGCAGCTGCCGCGCGGACAGCACGGCCCATAGCGGCTCGCCATTGCCCTTCCAGCGCACCTCGAACTCATCGACGACATCATGGTCGGCCAACCGCTGGAAGAATCGCGCCCGCACCCCGGGCTCCAGGCCCTGGCGCCAGGGGTCGCGCTCCACGCCGTTGAGCCAGGGGCGTGCAGGCGTGTTCGCATGCAGCACCTCGTGTTCGGGAATGGAGGTCACCACCATGGGAATGGGCAAGGCTTCGACCAGTTCGCGCTGGGCCTGCGCGGCCCGTGCACTGGCCGCCAGTTCCTGCTGCTGCAGGCGTTCGCGGTCGAGCTGGGCCAGCATCTCGTTGAACGCCGTCACCAGGCGGCCGATTTCGTCGCGGCTGTTCCAGTGCGCACGCAAACGGTGGTCGCCGCTGCGGCGCACCTCGTCAGCCACCCGCGCCAAGTGCTGCAAGGGCTTGGCAATCTGCCGCGCCACCAGCGTGACCAGGCTCAGAATGCAACCAAGCAGCAGCACCGCCGTCCCCATATGCAGCCACATGCGGTGAAACTGCAAGTCCACCCGGTTTTCCAGCAAACGGCGCATCTGCACCGTGGCCATGTTCCACGCAGCGCGCAACGCCACCAGAGACTGCTGGCTGCTGGCCTCCACCGCCGCCAGATCAGTCGGCACACCGCCCGCAGCAATCGCATGCAGCCGGTTCAAGAGCTCCGTGACGTTGACGCGCAAAGCCTCGCGCGGCACGTGCAAAGCGTCCCGCAAAGCCGCATTGCCGGCAATGAACGCCTGGCCGTGGTCTGACTCGATGCCCTGCAGCGCGGCATCCATGCCCGCCTCGAAGAAATGGAAATTTCCCCTGCCCTCGCTCTTGGCTCGATAGAGGGCGAGATCGGCATGGCGCATCAGCGTCTCTGAATCCCGGCCGTCGACGGGCGACACGGCGATGCCGACGCTGGCTCCGATGACGACCTGATGGTCGCCGATGAAGAAGGGTTCCGCGATGGCGCGGACGATG
>OFJB01000220.1_pt1 | contig 30804 bp, 26 predicted proteins | sample 1775081 | NCBI WGS metagenome assembly OFJB01 (sample SAMN08195771, study PRJEB24354) | sludge metagenome | isolation source: initial sludge from phenol fed wastewater aerobic bioreactor | place: India: Nagpur | collected 2016-06-05
ACGGCATCCGCGGGCAAGCCGTCGGCGCCCGAGGGGTCGAGCGGGCCGAAGACCAAAACGAGAGGGGGAGCAACGGGGGCCACGTGGACAGCGCTAGAGTAAGGGTACCCGGACTCATTTTGCGGAGAATCAGGGGAACCCCTATTGGGTTTCGGTAAGATTGTCCCCATTCTAATGGATGCCTCCCGCCTTTGCCCTGTAGCGGGGACGACGGCAGGGAATTGATGTAAGAGAGAACTATGCGTACTTGGATGTGTCTGATTTGCGGCTGGGTCTACGACGAAGAGGCTGGCCTGCCCGACGAAGGTATTGCGCCCGGCACGCGCTGGGAAGATGTGCCGCCGAACTGGGTCTGTCCCGAATGCGGTGCCCGCAAAGAGGACTTCGAACTGATGGAAATCTGAACCCGCAGCGCCGACGTATTCCGCCAAGGCTTGCAACGAGGGGCGGCCATGTCCGCTCCGCGCTTCCGACGGGCCACGCCATGGTGGCGGCCCCCGGCTTATCAGACTACCCACAGAGGGGTTGCCATGACGAAAAAACACCACGAAGAGGCCAGCACGCAGGCCGCCAACTTCGCCAACCAGTTCCTGATCGCGATGCCCGGCCTGGAAGATGAGTCTTTTGCGCGCAGCGTCGTCTATCTGTGCGAGCACAGCGAGCGCGGTGCCCTCGGCCTCATCATCAACAAGCCGACCGACATCACCCTCAAGGGTCTGTTCGACAAGGTGGACCTGTCCCTACGCCGTGAGGACCTCACCAAAGAGCCTGTTTTTCAGGGCGGCCCGGTGCAGACCGAGCGCGGTTTTGTACTGCACGAACCCATGCTCATGGACAAGGGGGAAACCGACGAGTCGGCCTATGCCTCCACCATGACCATCCCCGGCGGGCTGGAGATGACCACCTCCAAGGACGTGCTCGAAGCCCTGTCCACGGGCGCCGGCCCCCGCCGCGTACTCATCACGCTGGGGTACTCGTCCTGGGGCGAGGGGCAGCTCGAATCCGAGCTGGCCGAGAACGCCTGGCTTACCGTGGCGGCCGACCTGTCGGTGATTTTCGACACCCCTGTGCCCGAGCGTTACGACCGGGCCCTGTCGCTGCTGGGCCTGCAGGCCTGGATGCTGTCGCCCGAGGCGGGGCACGCATGACCGGTTCGCCCGTTCGGTCGATCCAGCCGCCAGCCGTTCCTGCGCATTTCCAGACTTTTCTTGCTTTTGATTTCGGGCTCAAGCGCACGGGCGTGGCCTCGGGCAACCGCATGCTCAAAAGCGCCACCCCCCAGCGCACCATCCAGGCTGAGGGCGATGCCCGGTTTGCCCAGGTGGCCGAGCGCATCAAGGAATGGCAGCCTGACGCTTTGGTGATCGGCGTGCCTTACCACCCGGACGGCGCAGCCCACGAAAACACGGCACGTGCGCTCAAGTTCGGGCGCCAGTTGCGTGGCCGCTTTGGTCTGCAGGTGTTTGAGGTGGACGAGCGCTACAGCACCACCGAAGCCATCGCCGGTGGCGCCAAGGATGCCGACGCCGCGTCGGCCTGCATCATCCTGGAACAGTTTTTGAGGAATCTCCCATGACCACCCCATCCCCCGGAATATCCGGCAGCCTGGTTCTAGACGCCGAGGCGCTGTACCGCGAGCTGCTGCGCGGCGTGCGCAGCATGCTCACCCCCACCACGCGCCTGGCGGGCATTGCCTCGGGCGGTGCCTGGCTGGCCGAGCGCCTGCAAAAAGACCTGGGCCTGGAAGGGCCCGCCGGTGTGCTCTCGTCGGTGATGCACCGCGACGACTTCGCGCAGCGCGGCCTGTCGGCCAGCGCACAGACCGCGCTGCCGTTTGATGTGAACGGAGCCGACGTGCTGGTGCTTGACGACGTGCTTTACACCGGCCGCACCATCCGCGCCGTGCTCAACGAGCTGTTCGACTACGGCCGCCCCGCCAGCGTGCGCCTGGCCGTGCTGGTGGACCGGGGTGGGCGCGAGCTGCCCGTGCAGGCCGACTTTGCCGCCGCGCGCGTGGCGCTGCCCGCCGCCCAGTCGCTGGCCCTGGCGCGGGGCGACAGCGGCACCTTCCAATTCCAAGTCCAGGACAAAGACTAAAGAGGCCCGACCGTGCTGCACAAGCGCAACCCCCAACTCAACAAGAACGGCGAGCTGATCCACCTGCTGTCCATCGAGGGCCTGCCGCGCGACATCGTCACGCACATCCTCGACACCGCCGCCAACTTCGTTAGCGTCAACGACCGCGAAGTGAAAAAGGTGCCTCTGCTGCGCGGCAAGAGCGTGTTCAACCTGTTCTTCGAGAACAGCACGCGCACCCGCACCACCTTCGAGATCGCGGCCAAGCGCCTGTCTGCCGACGTGATCAACCTGGACATCGCGCGCAGCTCGGCCAGCAAGGGCGAATCGCTGCTCGACACCATCGCCAACCTGAGCGCGATGGCGGCCGATTTGTTCGTGGTGCGGCACAGCGAGTCGGGTGCGCCCTACCTGATCGCGCAGCACGTAGCGCCCCACGTGCACGTGATCAACGCCGGCGATGGCCGCCATGCCCACCCCACGCAGGGGCTGCTGGACATGTACACCATCCGCCACTACAAGAAGGACTTCAGCAACCTCACGGTGGCCATCGTGGGCGACGTGCTGCACTCGCGCGTGGCGCGCTCCGACATCCACGGCCTGACCACCTTGGGCTGCGCCGAAGTGCGCGTGGTGGGCCCGCGCACGCTGGTGCCATCCGACATGGCGCAGATGGGCGTGCGCGTGTGCCACACGCTTGAAGAAGGCATCAAGGATGCCGACGTGGTCATCATGCTGCGCCTGCAGAACGAGCGCATGAGCGGCGCGCTGCTGCCGTCCAGCCAGGAGTATTTCAAGAGCTTCGGCCTCACGCAGGAGAAGCTGCAACTGGCCAAGCCCGACGCCATCGTCATGCACCCCGGCCCCATCAACCGTGGCGTGGAGATCGACTCCGCCGTGGTCGATGGCAAGCAGAGCGTGATCCTGCCGCAGGTGACCTTCGGCATCGCGGTGCGCATGGCGGTGATGTCCATCGTCGCGGGGAATGAAGCGTGATCCGTCGGGTGAATGCTCCTTTTTTAATAGCTGCTAGCGCATATACCACCTGCGCTATCGGCCTATTTGGCTTGAAATCATGAAGATACTGATCCAGAACGGCCGTGTGATCGACCCCGCCTCGGGCCTTGACCAGACCTGCGACATCGCGCTGGCGGCAGGCCGCATCGTGGGGGTCAACCGGGTGCCGCCCGACTTTGCGCCCAATCGCACCATCAACGCTGCCGGCTGCATCGTGCTGCCCGGCCTGGTGGACCTGGCTGCGCGCCTGCGTGAGCCTGGACACGAGCACGAAGGCATGCTCGAATCCGAAATGGCTGCCGCCGTGGCCGGTGGCGTGACCAGCCTGGTCTGCCCGCCCGACACCGACCCCGTGCTCGACGAGCCCGGCCTGGTGGAGATGCTCAAGTTCCGCGCCGAGAAGCTGCACCAGTCGCGCCTGTTCCCGCTGGGCGCACTGACGCGCGGCTTGGCGGGCGAGGTGCTGACCGAGATGGCTGAGTTGACCGAGTCCGGCTGCGTGGGCTTTGGCCAGGCCGAGGTGCCGCTGGCCAGCACCCAGGTGCTGCAGCGCGCGCTGCAGTACGCCGCCACCTTTGGCTACACCGTGTGGCTGCGCCCGCAAGAGATGCACCTGGGCAAGGGCGTGGCCGCCAGCGGTGCGCTGGCCACGCGGCTGGGCCTGTCGGGCGTGCCCGTGGCGGCCGAGACCATCGCGCTGCACACCATTTTTGAACTGCTCAAGACCACCGGCGCGCGCGTGCACCTGTGCCGCCTCAGCAGCGCTGCGGGTGTTGATCTGGTGCGCCGCGCCAAGGCCGATGGCCTGAAAGTCACGGCCGATGTGAGCATGAACTCGCTGCACCTCACCGAGAACGACATCGGCTTCTTTGACAGCCGCGCGCGCCTGACGCCGCCGTTGCGCCAGCAGCGCGACCGCGACGCCCTGAGCGCGGCGCTGCTCGATGGCACCATCGATGCGCTGGTGTCCGACCACACCCCGGTGGATGAAGACGCCAAGACCCTGCCGTTTGCCGAGGCCGAACCCGGCGCCACGGGCCTGGAGCTGCTGCTGTCGCTGGCACTCAAGTGGTCGCAGGACAGCGGCGTGCCCTTGCAGCGCGCGCTGGCCGTGGTCACGGCCGAGCCCGCACGCGTGCTGGGCAATGCGCTCGGCACCTTGCAGGCCAGTGTGGGCCAGATCGTGGAAGGCGGCGTGGGTGACCTCTGCATCTTCGACCCGCAGGCCGCGTGGACGGTGCAGGACGACGCGCTCGCCAGCCAGGGCAAGCACACGCCGTTCTCGGGCTATGAGCTGCCCGGCCGCGTGCGCATGACCCTGGTGGGCGGACAGGTCGCTTTCGACCGCAGCTGAGACGATCAACGCGATAAGGCCCGGCCGTGAAGTTCCTGCGCGCCATCTGGCGCCTCTTGCGGTTGCTGGGTCATATTGCCAAGGGCCTGTGGATCGTGGCGCTGCGGTTTCCGTCGCTGTCGCCGGACCAGCAGCACGCCCGCGTGCAGGTGTGGTCGATGGAGCTGCTGGCCCATGCGGGCATCAGCCTGCGCATCCTGGGTCAGCCCCCGGTCACCGGCCCGGTGATGCTGGTGGCCAACCACATCTCGTGGCTCGACATCCCGGTGATGCACGCCGCGCGGCACTGCCGCTTTGTCTCCAAATCCGACGTGCAGGCCTGGCCGCTGATCGGCACCCTGGCCACGGCTGCAGGCACGCTCTACATCGAACGCAGCTCGCGTCGCGATGCGCTGCGCATGGTGCGCTCGATGCAGGAGGCTCTGGAGCGCGGCGAGGTGCTGGCCGTGTTCCCTGAAGGCACCACGGGCGACGGGCGCGAGATGCTGCCCTTCCACGCCAACCTGTTGCAGGCTGCCGTGGCCGCGCAGGCCCCGGTGCAGGCCGTGGGGCTGCGCTTTGCCGACAAGGCCACCGGCGCCACCAGCTTCGCACCCAGCTACATCGGCGATGAAACCCTGGTGGGCTCGATCTGGCGCACGCTCAGCGCCCCGCCCATCGAAGCCGTGGTGCACTACGGCACGCCCGAGCTGGCGGGCGAGCGAGACCGCCGCACCTGGACGCAGCACCTGCACGACACCGTCGATCAGCTGCGCAAAGCCTGAGAACGCTCGCAGGCTCCGGGTCCTGCGCTAGGTTCCCCAAAAGCCGTCTTTGTGCGGCAAAAGCGTGCATATTCCACGCTTTGGGTCGTGCAGGCGATGGCGCGGGTGGTCTGCCCGGCGCAATGTCCCTTATCGTCCGCGCTTTCCGTTTGCCTGCGGGTCATCGCAGGCCTTTGCACACTGCCGGGAGGGCACCATGAACCTGATTGAACGCGCCAAAAGCATTCTTCTGCAACCCAAGGAGGCCTGGGCCACCATCGATGCTGAGGCCACCGACACCGCCACCCTGTTCACCCGTTACGCGATGATCCTGGCGGCCATTCCGGCGGTCTGCGGTTTCATCGGCATGTCGCTGATCGGTTTTGGCGGCTTTGGCGTCACCATCCGCGTGCCGTTTGTGTCCGGGTTGGTGAACATGGTCGTGTCGTATGGGCTGAGCCTGGTGGGCCTGCTGGTGCTCGGTTTCATCATCGATGCGCTGGCGCCCACCTTCGGCGGGCAAAAGAATGCCATCCAGGCACAGAAGGTGGCGGTGTACGCCAGCACGGCTGCCCTGCTGGGCGGCATCTTCAGCCTGCTGCCCTCGCTGGCCATGCTGGGCCTGCTGGCGGCGCTGTACTCCATCTACCTGCTCTATACCGGCCTGCCGGTGCTCATGCGCAGTGCGCCCGAAAAGTCGGTGGGCTACACGGTGGTGGTCATCATTGCGGCCATCGTGATGGGTGTGGTCATCGGAGCCGTCAGCGCGCTGTTCATGCCGCGCAGCGGTGCGCTGTTTGGCGGCGCCGACGCCCCTGCCATCACCATGAACACGCCCGGCGGCAAGGTCTCCATCGACACCGCAGGTCTCGAAGCCGCAGGCAAGAAGATGGAAGAAGCCGCCCGCAAGATGGAAGAGGCCCAGAAGAGCCAGGACCCGGCCGCCATCGCCGCCGCCACGGGCGATGCCGCCAAGGCTGCGGCCGGTGTGCTGGGTGGGGGGCAGGCCATCGCGGCCCAGTCGCTCAAGGCGGCACTGCCGGAGAAGCTGGCAGGCCTGCCCCGCACGGGTTTTGATGTGCAGGACGGTGCAGCTCTGGGCTTGCCCACCAGCCAGGCCAACGCGCAATATGGCAACGATGACAAGCAGCTGCGCCTGGAGATCGTGGATGTGGGCGGCCTCGGGCAGATGGCGGTGATGGCCATGGGCATGGTGCAGGGCGAGAAGGAAGACCAGACCAGCGCCGAAAAGACCTGGCAGGAAGGTGGTCGCACCCTGCACCAGCGCTACGACAAGGACGGCAGCCACGCCGAGTTCAAGACCATCCTGAAGAACGGCCTGGTGGTCAGCATCGAAGGCGACAAGATCGGCGTGAAAGAGCTGCGAGCCCTGATGTCGCAGGTGGACCTGAACGGCCTGGAGGGCCTGCAGCGCAAGGGCAAGTCCTGAGCGGAAGGGTGGTTGCTATTGATTTAATAGCTATTTAGGCACGTTCGACTATCGCATCCGGCCGATTTTGATTCCAAAACCGCCTTAGCCGCGCGGAAACGTCACCACGTGGTCCACCTGGGCGCGGATGCCGATCCACTCGCCCAGCGCGTGGTCGTGGTGGCTGGGCACATGGGCCAGCACAGTGTGGCCACTGGCCAGGCGCAGGGTGTACAGAAACTCCGAACCCCGGAACGACTTGCGCACGATCTGCGCCTGCACAGGCGCATGGTCGTCGTGCACGATGTCGTCGGCGCGCAGCAGCACATCACATTCCCCAGCGGGGTAGCTGCTGGGCAGGGGACACTCGTCCAGGTCGGTCAGGTCGCCCAAGGGGGTTTGGGCCACCACGTTGTTGCCGCGCTGCACCAGCGTGGCCGGCGCAAACACGCCGTGGCCGATGAAGTCCGCCACAAACCGCGTGGCAGGGCGGTGGTACAGGGTGTACGCGTCGTCCCATTGGTGCAGGTGGCCTTCGTTCATCACGCCAATCACATCGCCAATTGCAAACGCCTCGAACTGGTCGTGGGTGACGAACAGGGCCGTGGCGCCAGCGGCTTTCAGGATGCCGCGCACCTCGTGCGCCAGGCGCTCGCGCAGGTCCACATCGAGGTTGGAGAACGGCTCGTCCAGCAGCATGAGTTGCGGGCGTGGCGCCAGCGCGCGGGCCAGTGCCACACGCTGTTGCTGGCCGCCAGAGAGTTCGTGCGGGTAGCGGTGCTCGCTGCCTTCCAGCCCCACAAGCTTCAGCACCTCCGCCACCCGCGCGGCCTGCTCGGCCCGGGGCAGCTGGTGGATGCCAAACGCCACATTGCGGCCCACCGACAGGTGCGGGAATAGCGCGTAGTCCTGGAACACCATGCCGATGCGCCGCAGCTCGGGCGGCACGCTCAGGGTGGCGCTGCTGACCACGCTTTTGGTCAGGCGGATCTCGCCGCCCGTCACGGGCTCCAGACCGGCCACTGCGCGCAGCAAGGTGGTCTTGCCGCAGCCGGAGGGGCCGATCAGCACGCCGATGTCACCCGCTTTCAGGCTGAGCGTGACGCCGTGCACAGCGGCCTGTGCGCGGCCTGCGTAGCGTACTTCGAGTTGGGAGACCTCAAGAAACATATCCGCGCATTTTAGGCGGCGTGGAGTGAATGCTTAAAATTCGCATTTGCATTCCTGGGTGCTGGTGTAGTGTTGCGCGCTGGATGGCACATTGAAAACCGGTGGATTTTTGGTCAGGGCAAGGCGCAAACCACAGCGATACCCGAAGGTATCGCGAGGATTTGCAACGCAGCCATGGCCGAAAAGACGCGGTTTTTAAGTGCCAGATAGCGCGCAACACTGCACTAGGGTGCCCATGCCTTTCGGCAGGTGTGCGCTTTCTTTCCTCTGCCGAGCCCATCGCCTTGCGCCGCACGCCGTCTTCTGTCTTTCGCAGCATCCCGCTGATCCTGTTTGCAGGCTTTCTGGCCTTGCCGGTGCTGGCGGTGCTGGCGTCGTGGCTGCCGTTCTCGCCCACCGGGCAGGGCGATGCGCAGGCGGGGGCCATCCTGCGCGAAATGGCTTCCACCGTGCTGCCCGGCTATGTGTGGACTACGCTGTGGCTGAGCGTTCTGGTGGCGCTGGGCGCCGCCGTGGTAGGCACGCTGGCGGCTGCGGCTGTGACGCTGTTCGACTTTCCGGGCCGCCGCACTTTTGAATGGTTGCTGCTGTTGCCCCTGGCCATGCCCGCCTACGTGACGGCGTATGCGTACACCGACTTTCTGCAGTTCAGCGGCCCGCTGCAGGTGGGCCTGCGCAACACCTTCGGCCTGGAAGGTCGTTTGCTGCCCGAAGTACGCAGCCTGGGCGGTGCCGTGTGGGTGTTCATCTTCTCGCTGTACCCCTATGTGTACCTGCTGGCGCGCACGGCCCTGGGCGAGCGCGCCGCCCACCTCATGGAGGCCGCTCGCCTGCTGGGCGCACCGCTGCCCCGCCGCATCCGCGCCGTGGCCTTGCCGCTGGCGCGCCCGGCTGTGGCGGCGGGCGTGGCGCTGGTGCTGATGGAAACCTTGGCCGACTTCGGCGTGGCCAGCTACTTCGGCATCCAGACCTTCACCACCGGCATCTACAAGGCCTGGCTGTCGATGGACAACCGCTTGGCTGCCGCGCAGCTGGCCACCATGCTGCTGGTGGTGGTGATGGCGCTGCTGCACCTGGAGCACCGCGCGCAAAAGCGCATGCGTTTTGCCACCGGTGGCGGGCGCGCAGGCTCGGCCGACGCGCAGCCGCTGCGGCTGCGGGGCGCGCGCCGCTGGGCGGCCTGGGCCGTCTGTACCGTGCCTGTGCTCATGGGGTTTGTGGCGCCCGTGGCCTTCATGTTGCGGCCGCTCGCGGCCGACTGGTCGGTGCTGCCGTGGGAGCGCTTCATGGAATGGGCGTGGCACAGCGTGCGCCTCGGCGGTATCACTGCGGCATTGGCCGTCGCCATCGCGCTCGCACTGGCTTTTGCGGTGCGCCGCCAGCCCGATGCCGTCACGCGTGGCGTGGTGCAACTGGCCAGCGTGGGGTATGCCGTGCCCGGCGCCGTCATCGTCGTGGGGCTGCTGTTGCCGGTGGGCTGGCTGCAGGCGGCCATGCCGCAGTGGGGCGTGGGCGCGCTGGTCACCGCCACGGCGTTTGGCATTGTGTGGGCCTACCTCGTGCGATTCTGTGCAGTGGCCCTGCAATCCATGCAGAGCGGCTACGCGCGCATTCCGCCCAGCCTGGACGACTCCGCCCGCATGCTGGGCATGGGCAGCGCAGGCCTGCTGGCGCGCGTGCACTGGCCCCTGCTCAAACGGTCCACCGCCGCAGCCGCGCTTCTGGTGTTTGTGGATGTGATGAAGGAGCTGCCCGCCACCATGGTGCTGCGCCCCTTCAACAGCGACACCCTGGCTGTGGTGGCCTACCAGCTGGCCCGCGACGAGCGCCTGGGCGAAGCGGCCTTGCCGTCACTGGCGCTGGTGGCCGTGGGGCTGGTGCCGGTGATTTTGCTCAGCCGTACGTTGCGCAGCCGGACGTAGCGCCAGACTGCAAAGCCTGCCGAGGCGGGGGCGCCGATGGTGAATCGGTCTCGCCACTCCTCCGACAGATCGCCAAGATCCAAGGCGCTGCTGTCGTTGTCCGGTCGTCATTGCACAGGGTAGAGCGTTCCTGTGTACCTATCACCGCGCGAGTCACGAGACGGGCGCACGATCAACGTGCGGTAAGCCTTGTAGTTACCGTCTTTCAGCTCATCGCCAATCCACACAATCCGTTCTTTCTGCAGGCGTTCACCGCCCCCTTTGGTGGCCGGGCGGCTCACCACCCCGACGATCTTGAGGCTGAAAAATTGTGCGCCTGTTTCGACCTCGACCGTGTCTTGGGTCAAGGTCACTTTGCCCGAAGCCAAAAGAGTTTTGAGCGTTTGGGTTGGACCGTCTGCACGGTTGCGCAGTGAGGACGGGAAGGTGCGCAGGTCCAAGCGTTCATAAAGCGCTTTGGCCGCGTCGGCTGGCAAGGCGGCTTGGGTCACGATGAAAGGCTGGGTGCCTACCATTCGCAATGCATCGCACACCAGGTATTCGCTACGAATTTCCGCACTGCGTGTTGACTCGTCCGGAGCACTGGTAAACAAAAGGTGGGAATACTGCGCGCAGTTGTTTGCCACGCCTCCGTTGTCAAATGGCAAAGCCGTCCTGGGCGCAAAAAGCGCTCCCTTCAAGTCCGTCAGTGCGGCCGCCACAGCAGCGTTCTGGGGGCTTACCTGGGTGAGTGCTTTGTGAGCTGAATGGCTCGCCGCTGGTGATGCGGCCACTGAGACACAGAGAATTGCCGCCGCAGCGAGACCAAATTTCTTCAATTGATGTTCTCCAAGAGCGAGCGGCGGCCTCCTGATTGCGGCGACCGTCATCACGCTGGCAAGGCAGCATTGTCTTCACTCGCTTCGGTGATTTTTTGTCGGGCGCTGCGCAGCCAGCATCAACCCCACAACACCTTAGCGCGTCGCACCCGTACGAGCCTGCTTACTGAGACCCCATGCCCGGCTCGCGGGGCAAAGTCAGCGTGAAGCGCGACCCCTGGCCCTCTGAAGAGGACAGAGTGAGCGTGCCCCCCATCAGCACCGCCAATGCCCGCGACAACGCCAGCCCGAGGCCTGTGCCGCCGTGCTGGTAGCTCACCTGGTCGTTGCCTTGGCGAAATTTCTCGAAGATGGTTTCGTGCAGGTGCGCGGGGATGCCCGGGCCGGTGTCCACCACGTGGAAGCGCACGGCGTCTGGGCTGGCGTCCACCTCGATGGCGACCGAGCCTGTGTCGGTGAACTTCATGGCGTTGGACAGCAGGTTGTTGAGCACCTGCTTGAGCCGCAGTCCGTCGCACATCAGGGTGTGCGGGGCGTCAGGCGCGATGCGCACATGGAGCGCCAGGTTCTTGTTGGCGGCCGTGACAGCAAAGAAGTCGGCGGTGGACTGAACAATCTCCGTCACGTTTTGCTCGGTGGGGAGATGGGGCATGGCGCCGGCTTCCACCTTGGCCAGGTCCAGAATCTCGGTGAGCAGGGCGTTCAGGTGGTCTGCTGCTTTGCGGATCAGGCTGGCCTGTTCCTTGAAGCGGGGCTGCTCCAGCCGTAGTTCCATCAGTTCTGCGAAGCCGCGGATGCTGGTGAGGGGCGTGCGCAACTCGTGCGAGACAGCGGCCAGAAATTCGCTTTTGGCCTGGCTGGCCGAGCGGGCCTCGGCCTCGCTGATGCGTAAGGCGGCGTTGGTGCTCTCCAACTGGCGCACGCTGCGCACAAAGATCAGGGCTGCGCCCGCCAGTGCAGCGCTGAACAGGGCCATGGTGAACAATGCGATGTTGCGGCTGGCGCGCCACTCCTGCAAGGCCTCGTCGGTACTTGTTGCCACTACGACCAGCAGTGGATAGTCGCCCACACGGCTGTAAGCGTAGATGCGCTCGACACCGTCGATGCCGCTGGAGCGTACGTAGTGGCCGCTCGGTCCGCGTTCTTCGGCATTGTTGTCCTGACTGCGCGGCACCACGCTTCCCATGCCCACACTCTGTCCACCCATCACTCTCGCTCGGATGGTGCGGTCGTTTCCGATCAGTGTCACGACACCCGTTCGCCCCAGTTGAACTCCGCGATAGACGTCCTCGAAGTAACCGGGGTTCACGGAGGCAACAATCACGCCGGCTACGCCGCCGCCAGCGTCCTGAATCTTGCGCGACAACTGGATGGTGGCCTTGCCGGACACCTTCCCAATCACGGGCTTACCCACAAACAGTCCGCTAGGCGTCTGCTGCAGGCGGACCGCCTCTGACGCTTTGGGATGGAGGTGCACCTGCACGTGCTCACGTTCAGAAAGGTCTACGTGCCCCGTTTTTTCGCCAGTGGGGTCGATGTTGCTTCCAATGAACCGGCCGTCAGGGCCGACCAGTGAGAGCTGCGTCAGGATTTGAGGAGCGAGCCCTGTCTCATTGGCGAACCGTGTGAAGTCTGCCTTTTCAAAGTCGTTGGCCTGGACAGCGTCCCGCATGCGCAGGGTGGCTTGGTCTACGGCCGCCATCACCCGCACGGTCTGCTCGCCCAGGCTGAGGGCGAGATTGCTGTTCTGGCGAATCTGCGCATTCATGGCATCTCGCCGTGACACGTCCATGAGCAGAGCCACGGTGCCCCAGGCCATAAGCAAGACCACGCCCGTACCCCATGCCACCATGGAACGCAAAGGCAGGCTGGATGTCCGCTTGGGGGGCGGTGCCGGAATGCTGGTGGCTGAAAACTCGGGGGCGATGGCGGAGGGCTGTGTAGGGGCCGTCATGGGCAAATGTTTCCAAACGCAACTACAGCCATCATAGGCGCGCTCCGCGACCAGGTCACTGGCGGCTGCTGCGCCACTACAGTCCTTGCAGTTTCGTACCCAGTCTGCGCCACCCTATTACCACCCCCGTCACGCTCATCACCGCCCCGCCCAGGCTCAGCAGGATGAGCAGCACATCCCACAGCGGTCTGCGCTCCAGCAGGGGCAGCCAGTCCCAGCTGTGCAGCATGGCGAACAGCCAACGGCTGGTGCGGCGGTGGTTGTCGGTGCGGCCCAGCACAGCGCCGGTGTGCGGGTCGATGTGCACCCAAGTGGCGTGGGGGTCGCCGAACACCACGCGCAGCGCGGGCAGGGGTTTGTCGACGCCGCCAGTCATGGTGTGGGCGGCGCGGTCGTAGTAGTGCAGGTCGTAGGCCGTCAGCGTTTCGGTGCGCACCACTGCGTGGGGCAGCAGGTGAGCGGCGGCTTCTGCTACAGCACCGGGGGCCCACACGTGTGCGGCGGCGGTCGTGGCGTCCAATACCGTCGGGGCACCGGTGGGGCTGTGGGCCAGCACCAGCGTGTGCCCGGCATGGCGCACCCACCGCAGTTCACGGGTGTTGGGCGACGCCGCAGAGAGCAAGGCTTGCACCGTTGCTGCCTGCGCGGGCAGTCGCAGGGGGCCGCCATGCATGGCCTGCTGGCGCAGTGGCATTGCGCCGCCGTCGAAAATCTTCCACGGGTTCATGGACATGAGGCCGCTGAAGATCCAGGTGAACGTGATGACCGCAAACACGAGTCCGAACACATGGTGCCAGCGCATCATGAAGCCCCGGTATGGAGTGCGCGCACCCGTCTTGTACCGGCCCCGAAAGCGCCAGCGAAGCACCCCCACCACCGTGCCCGTCACGGTGAGCACGATGCCCGCGATGGACAGCCAGTTCACGATGTCGGTCCAGTAGTCGTTGAAGACATTGCCCCGAAAGGGGTAGAGCCAGTGGATCCAGGCGCCCACGTAGTTCCAGGCCCGCTCCTGCAGCGGTGCATCGCGCACCACCTCCCCCGTGGTGCCCGACACATAGACCACGGTGCCCGCGCTATCGCCCAGGTGCAGGCGGTGCAGCGGGCGGTGCACATCCAGCGCGCGCGAGTGGGTAAAGGCGTCTTCGTCGATCGTGCCCTGGTAGTCGATGGCGGCATCGGGCTGCTGTGCGAAGGCGCGGGCCGAAGCGATGGCGTGCGCGGCGTCCACACGCTGCAGCCGCTCGCCGGTGGTGGCGTCTATGACTGCAGGCGCCGGTGTCCGGTGCGGGCGTGGCGCGGTGTCGCCGGTGGGTGCTGCGGGCACCACCAGGTACACGGCACGCCCGCCGCTGGCCACCGCCAGCCGCAGGTCCTGCAGCGGGCCTGCCAGGCCTGCGCGGGCCAAGGCGTCAGCAGGCTCCAGCAGGCGCTCCGTGCCCAGCGTGGCGCTGCGCAGGGGCGGCAGATGGGCCAGGCGCTCGGCTTGCGTGAGCTTGGGGTAGCCCACATACATCATTACCACGCCCGATACGAACCACATGGCGAAGAAGGCGCACAGCAGCACGCCCAGCCAGCGGTGGACGAGGTACAGCCAGCGTTTGGCGTGTGGCATTTCCGGTGCTCCGCCTGCGTCAGAACGCGGTGTGCAGCGTCACGTCCAGCGTGCGCGGTGCGCCCAGGTAGACCTGGTCGCGCGTCTCGGCCGCGTAGATGCGGTCGGTGGCGTTGCGCACGCGGGTGGTGAGCGTGGTGGTCTTGTTGACCTTCCAGGCCAGGCCCAGGTCGAGCAGGGTGTACGACGGCCAGAACTTGGTGTTGGCCGCGTTGCCATACACCTTGCCCACATGGCGCACCCCCGCGCTGGCGGTGACGGTGGGTGTGATCGCGTACGACGCCCACAGGTTGGCCACCTGCTGCGGCACCAGTTGCGGCACATTGCCCGCACGCGAGACGCCGCCCTGGACAAAGTTCTCATACCGCGCGCGGACCAGCGACAGGTTGCCCTGCAGCTGCCACTGCGGCGTGGGGCGGATACCGGCCGACAGCTCGATGCCTTTGGACGACTGTTCGCCCACCAGCACGGCGAGGTTGGGGTTGGACGGGTCTTGCGAGGCGATGTTCTTGCGGCGGATGTCAAAGGCCGCCACCGTGGCGCTGCCCTTGCCGTCCCAGAAGTCGAACTTGCTGCCCACCTCGACCTGGCGGCCCGTGGTCAGCTCACTGTTGTTGCGCACATCGGCAAACGAGGCCGATGCCAGCGAGCCCGATGGGGGGTCGGCCGCGTTGGAGGCCTGCGCATACAGGTTGGCGCCGGGCGCAATGTCCCACACCACACCCAGGCGGCCCGTGGTGGGGCTGTAGCTGCGGCTGAAGGTGGCGGGTGCGGTGGCAGTGACGGCGCGGCGGTTCACCAGGTCCAGCTCGATGCGCTCGTGGCGCAACGCGGTGATCAGATTCACGCCAGACACCACGGCCGTGCGGTTTTCCAGGTACAGCGCAGTGTTGGTGATCTTGTTGTCCTTGTCCGGGTTCAGGACGGGCGACATGCCGGGAATTGCGAAGAAGTTCTCGGTGGAGAAGTTGTAGGGGTTGACCGTGCTCACGGTGACCGAGGGGCCGAACGGGAAGCGCGTCTGCTTGTTCACGCTCACGTCCAGGCCAAAGGCCCAGTCGCTCTTCTTGCCAGCCAACTGGCCCTGGTGTGTGCCTTCCAGCCGGTCACCCACCAGCGTTTGGTCGTGGCGCTGCAGATACGGCGAGGTGCGGGTGACAGCGGTGTTTGTAGCGTTAAAGGTGTAGATCTCGACATTGCGGTAGTCGCGCAGCGCGTCGTACACGTAGAACGTGTTCTTGAGCTGCAGCGCATCGGACACGCGCCATTGCGCCACCGAGCGCAGCCACTGTACGCGGTGCTCGTACATGCCGTCGGCGCTGTTGTAGTTCTTGAAGCGCGTGGCGGGGTCGATGGTTAGCGCGCCCACGGCCGGGTTCAGCACCGGCGTGCCCCAGTAGGGGCGGTCCACATGGTCCTTCTGGTATTCGTAGGCCAGCGTGTGGCTGAAGCCGCCGCCCAGGTCCGACAGCAGCGAGGTGGCCAGCTGGGTGGATTGGGTCTTGGTGCCCTCGGTCCAGCTGCCTGCGTCGCGGTGATTGAGGTCGATGCGTGCGTAGTGGGCAGGGCCTGCAGTGCCGTCGCCGCCGGCGATGCGGCGGTTCAGGCCCACGGACACTTCCTTCATGTCGTAGGAGCCCAGGCGCAACTGGCCCTCGGCAAAGTCGCTGCGCTCTGCCGTCTTGGTGATGTAGTTGATGGAGCCACCCACGCCGCCCGAGCCATACAGAAAACTCGACGCGCCGCCGATGGCCTCGACCCGGTCGTAGATCCAGCTATCGACCGCGCGCGTGGCGCTGCCGTATTGTGGGTTGATGCCGTTGTAGAGCTGCGCGACCGAGTTGCTGGTAAAGCCCCGGTAGTGCGCAGACATCGAACCCGGTGCGTTGTGCGCCACCACACCCGGCACGGCGCGCAGGATCTCCTGCGTGTCTTGCGCGCCGCGTGCGTCGATGGTGGCGCGGTCCACCACCGTGACGGAGGCGGGGTTCTCGCGCACCGTCAGGCCCAGGCGGCTGCCGGTGTCTACGGGGGTGTCCAGGCTGAGCTTGCCGTTGGGGGATGCAGCGGCATCGACCACATCCACAGCCTGCAGTGTGGGTGTAGTGGTCTGCGCATGGGCTGCGGCCGAGGCCAGCGCGCAGGTGGCAAGCACGCCAAGGCACAAAGGAGAAAGGGGCAGGCGCGGAAAGGCCGCAGCGCTGCGCGAAGCAAAGGAAATACGGGACATGAAAACGCTCTTGTCTTGAAGCGACAGCGCAGCCACGCCCGCGTGGGGTGCACGCAGGGCTGCGCCATCTGGAAACCAGCGGGAACAAGGCAGCACCCGACCACCAGGTACCGGGCACTGCCACCAAACTTCCGCTCAAGAGCGCGATGGGCGCCCGCGTGCGGGCAGGGGGGCTGCGGCGGCGGCCGCAATGCGCGCCGCCTCGACGGGCTGCAGCGCATGGGCCAAGGGGTGGGGCGGCAGCACGGCGGCGACCGGTGTGGGGGGCGGAGCGCTGGGGGTGGAGCACAGCGGGCAGTCCATGCCCATCGCGCCCATTTCGACGGTGCCATCGTCGGTCTGCACCAGCAGCTTGATGGCGCCCGTGCCTGAGCAGATCACCTCAAAGGCCTGGGGGTGCACCAGCGGCGATGCAATGGCCACCCCCATCGACGCCACGAACCATGCGAGCACCCACAGGCGCAGCGCAGAGAAGGTTCGGAGGGCGGTCATGGGGCGCGATGATAGCGGCTGCCGTTGTGGCCGGAATCAGCGGCGCAGAGCAGCCGAATTGTTGTTGCTATACAAATAATAGCTATCAGCACATGATTCTCTAGCGCTTGCGGTCGATTCGGCTGAAAACCGTTGGCGAACGACCTGTGCGATGCCCGTGCGCGCCAACGCGGTGCAGGCGCCTGGCCCCGCCACTCCGGGGCTGGAGTGGCGTCGCGGGCGCAGGCTTGTGTCGCGCCCGCCTCAGGCTTGCGTGTACGCGGTCTTCACCGTGGTGTAGAACTCGGCCGCGTAGCGCCCCTGCTCACGCGGGCCGTAGCTGCTGCCCTTGCGGCCACCGAATGGTACGTGGTAGTCCACGCCCGCTGTGGGCAGGTTCACCATCACCATGCCGGCCTGGGCGTGGCGCTTGAAGTGCGTCGCGTGCTTGAGGCTGGTGGTGGCGATGCCGCTGGCCAGGCCAAAAGGCGTGTCGTTGGCCAGGGCCAGCGCTTCGTCGTAGTTCTTCACGCGCAACACGCTCACCACGGGGCCAAAGATCTCTTCGCGGTTGATGCGCATGCCGGGCGTGGTCTCGGTGAACAGGGCGGGGCGCAGGTAGAAGCCTGGCGCGCCGTCGGCGTTCTTCTCCAGCGCTTCGCCGCCGTAGGCGAGCTTGGCGCCTTCCTGCTGGCCGATGCCGATGTATTCCAGGTCCTGCGCGAGCTGGCGGTCGTCCACCACGGGGCCGATGTCGGTGCCGGCCTTGCGGGCGTCATCCACCTTCAGGGTCTTCATCTTCTCGACCATGGCGGCCACGAAGCGGTCGTGGATGCCTTCGGTCACGATCACGCGGCTGCTGGCGGTGCAGCGCTGGCCGGTGGAGAAGAAGCCGCTGTTGATGGCCGCGCCCACGGCCACGTTCAGGTCGGCGTCGTCCAGCACCACAAACGGGTTCTTGCCGCCCATCTCCAACTGCACCTTGGCGCCGCGCGGCACGCAGGCGGCGGCCACGCGCTGGCCCGTGCCGACCGAGCCGGTAAAGCTCACGCCCGCAATGCGCTCGTCTTCGAGCAGCACGGCGCCCACGTCCGATCCGCGGCCCATCACCAGGTTGAACACACCTGCGGGCAGGCCTGCGCGGTGCAGGATGTCGGCCAGCGCCCAGGCAGAGCCCGGCACCACCTCGGCAGGCTTGAACACCACCGTGTTGCCGTAGGCCAGGGCCGGGGCGATCTTCCAGGCCGGGATGGCGATGGGGAAGTTCCACGGCGTGATGATGCCGATGGTGCCCAGCGGCTCGCGCGTGATCTCGATGCCCACGCCGGGGCGCACGGAGGGGATCATCTCGCCGCCGGGGCGCAGCGCCTCGCCCGCAAAGAACTTGAAGATGGCGGCCGCGCGGCCCACTTCGCCAATGGCTTCGGGCAGGGTCTTGCCTTCCTCGCGGGCCAGCAGGTCGCCCAGCTCGGCCTTGCGGGCAATGATCTCGTTGCCCACCGCGTCCAAGATGTCAAAGCGCTGCTGGGGCGTGGACATGCTCCAGGCCGGGAAGGCCGCGTGCGCTGCGGCCACGGCGTCGAGTGCCTGCTCGCGGCTGGCCACTGCGTAGTCGCCGATCACGTCGCGCGTGTCGGAGGGGTTGGTGTTCTGGTACGTGCGGACGCCTTCGGTCCAGTTGCCGGCGATCAGGTTTGCATGCATGGCGGTGGTGGTGTGAAAGGGTGGGTGGTTGAAGAAAGTCGAATCAAAGCACTGAGGCCACGATGGCGTGGCCGAGAGCACCGCCCGCTGCGGGCGGCGTCCATCCAGGCCACTTAGGGTGCCAATGCGGGGCAATGGCTCATTTGTTGTATGTCATCGTACAACATAAGCGCATCCATGGGTACTTCGGGTAACTACTCATGGGATCACTCCCTGCCGTCTGGGCCCTCTGGGCCTGTCTGGCTCATCGGACCCACAGGGCAGCAGGTCGGCGCGCAGGGTGGACGGCATTGCCAGGCCCCTTGGTTTTCAGCCGGCCTCGGCCTGCGCGCGCCGGCGCCGGTCGCGGCTGTTGGCCAGGTGGGTGCGCATGGCCGCGCGGGCGGCGTCGGGGTCCTGGCCCACGATGGCGTCGTAGATGCTTTCGTGCTCGCCATTCACCCGGCGCAGGTACTGCCTGCGCTCGTCATTGGGGGCCTCCACCGAATCCAGCCGCGCGCGCGGAATGATCATGCTGCCCAGCGTGCCCATCAGCTCGGCAAAGTGGCTGTTCTGCGTGGCGCGCGCGATCTCCAGGTGAAACTGAAAGTCCGCCGCCACCGCGTCGCGCCCGGCGTCCACGGCCGCTGCCACGGCGTCCAGCGCCTCGCGCATCGTCTTGAGGTTGGCGGGGGTGCGGCGCTGCGCTGCCAGCGCAGCGGCTTCGGTTTCTACGCCGATGCGCAGCTCCAGCACCGCAATCACATCGCGCAGGGTGCTGAACTGGTCGGGGGTGATCTTGAAGCCCGGGGCCTGCCCGAGGCCTAGCACAAACGTGCCGATGCCATGCCGTGTCTCCACCAGGCCGGACGCCTGCAGCTTGGAAATGGCCTCGCGCACCACCGTGCGGCTGACGTTGAACTCGGCCATGATCGCGGCCTCGGTGGGCAGCTTGTCGCCCAGTGCCAGGCGCCCGTCGCGGATGCGGTCACCCAGGGAGTCCACCAGCTCCAGGGCCAGGGTGCGGGGCTTGCGGCGTGGGGCAATGTCGGTGCTCATGTCTCGGTGTTATCCCTATGTGTTGGACGGGTTGAAAGGAGTACATTGCCTCCTCGTTGTATGACAACTGATGACGTTCAACCACTTGTAACGCCACTGTACCAAGAACCTCCGCAAAAGCCATGCCCTGTCACCCGACACCGATCCGTTTTCAACGCTTGTTATTGACCGGGGCCGCTGGCGGACTGGGGCGTGAATTGCGCACGCGCCTGAAGGCGTACTGCACCACCTTGCGCCTGTCCGACATCGCCGACCTGGGCAGCGAGGCGCTAGGCGAAGAACTGCGCCCCGCGCGGCTGGAAGACGCCAGTGCCATGTTGCCGCTGCTCGAAGGGGTGGACGCCGTGGTGCACCTGGGGGGCGTGTCCACCGAGCAGCCCTGGGACCCCATCCTGCAGGCCAACATCGTGGGGGTGTACAACCTCTATGAGGCCGTTCGCAAGCAAGGCGTCAAGCGCGTGGTGTTTGCCAGCTCTAACCATGTGACCGGCTTTTACCGCCAGGACGAAGTGGTGGGCCTGCGCGACCCGGCACGGCCCGATGGCCTGTATGGCCTGTCCAAGGCGTTTGGCGAGGACCTCTCGCGCTTCTACTTCGACCGCTACGGCATCGAAACCGTGTGCCTGCGCATCGGCTCCTCCTTCCCCGAGCCGCGCAACCGCCGCATGCTGGCCACGTGGATGAGCTACGACGACCTGGAGCGCTTGGTGGTGGCCAGCCTCACGGCGCCGGTGTTGGGGCACAGCATCATCTATGGCATGGGCGACAACACCACCACCTGGTGGGACAACACACTTGCCCGCCACATCGGCTACCGCCCGCAAGACAGCTCCGAGCCCTTCCGCGCCAAGGTGGAGGCCGCAGACCCGCAGCCCGACCTGACCGACCCGGCCGTGATCTACCAGGGCGGGCCGTTTGTTCGCACCGGTCCGTTCGAGTGAGCGTGCCCATGGAACTCTTGCTGCCTCACCACCAGGACCAGGTGGGCGAAAGCCCGCTGTGGAGCCCTGCCGAGCAGGCGCTGTACTGGGTGGACATTGAAGGCCGCGCGCTGCGCCGCCTGCGCTGGGCCGACCGGCAGCTGACGAGCTGGACGACCCCTGAGCGGCTGGCCTGTATTGCGCTGCATGCGAGCGGTGGGCTCATCGCTGGCATGGACACCGGCGTCTTCCACCTGCAGCCTGCCGACGACGGCACTTTGGTCTGCACTCTCATCTCTGCCGTGCAGCACCCGCAAGCTGGCATGCGCTTCAACGACGGCCGCTGTGACCGCCAGGGGCGCTTCTGGGCCGGCACCATGGTGCGCGACATGTCGCTCGCCCAGCCTGCGGGCGGCCTGTACCGGCAGGATGCACGCGGCCTCTCGGCGCCGCAGGTGCAGGGCCTGGTCACCCAGAACGGCCTGGCCTTCAGCCCCGATGGCGCCACCATGTACCTCAGCGACAGCCACCCCAGTGTGCAGAAAATCTGGTCGCTGGACCTGCACGACGATGGCAGCCTGGGGCCGCGCCGCGAGTTCGTGGACATGCGCGAACTGCCGGGCCGGCCCGACGGCGCTGCCATCGACACCGACGGTTGCTACTGGATCTGCGCCAACGATGCAGGCCTGGTGCATCGCTTCACGCCATCGGGCGTGCTGGACCGCTCGCTGGCCGTGCCGGTCAGCAAGCCCTCGATGTGCAGCTTTGGTGGGCCCGACATGGACCTGCTGTTCATCACTTCCATCCGCGCCGGCCAGCCGCAGGGCAACGATGCAGCCCACGGCGGCGCGGTCTTCGTGACCCGCCCGGGCGCCCAAGGGCTCGCAGAAGCGCCGTACCAGAGCGCGTGAGCGCAGCGCGCCAACCCCATTCAACCCAGGAGACAAAGCACCATGAACGTTCCACACCTCTTTGGCCGCGTGGCCATCGCCGCCGGCATCCTGCTCGGCAGCCTGGCCGCGCAGGCCACCGAGTTCCGCTCGTCCGACATCCACCCCGAGGACTACCCCACCGTGCTGGCCGTGCGCCACATGGGCGAGACGCTGTCCAAGGCCACCGGCGGCAAGCACAGCATCAAGGTGTACGCCAAGGGCTCGCTCGGCATCGAGAAGGACACCATCGAGCAGACCAAACTGGGCGCCATCGCCATGACGCGCGTGAACGTCGCGCCCATGAACAACATCTGCCCTGCCACCATGGTGCCCACCATGCCCTTCCTGTTCCGCGACAAGGAGCACATGCGCAAGGTGCTGGACGGCGCCATCGGCGACGAGATCCTGAAGGACTGCGAATCGCAGGGCTTTGTGGGCTTGGCGTTCTATGACTCCGGCGCACGCTCGATCTACACCGTCAAGAAGCCCATCAAGACCCTGGCCGACGTGAAGGGCCTAAAGGTGCGCGTGCAACAGAGCGACCTGTGGGTCTCGCTGCTCGAAGCCATGGGTGCCAACGCCACCCCTATGCCCTTTGGTGAGGTGTACACCGCACTCAAGACGGGCCTGGTGGATGCCGCCGAGAACAACTACCCCAGCTACGAAAGCTCGCGCCACTTCGAAGTGGCCAAGTACTTCAACAAGACCGAGCACTCGATGGCGCCCGAGATCCTGCTGTTCAGCAAGCGCGTGTGGGACAAGCTGAGCGCCGACGAGCAAAAGGCGATCCGCGCAGCCGCGAAGGAGTCGGTGGTGTACATGCGCAAGCTCTGGGACGAGCGGGAGGAGAAGTCGCTGGCCGTCGTCAAGGCCGGTGGCGCTGACATCGTGGAAGTGGACAAGGCGCCCTTCAAGGCGGCCATGAAGCCGGTGTACGACAAATTCCTGAAGGACCCCAAGCTCCAGGACATGGTCAAGCGCATCGACGCGGTCCAGTGACCCTGGCCATCCCTGCCGCAGGGCCCGACGCCCGGCGGCAGGCTTCTTTGTTTGTCTTCTGAATGTTCCTTCTATGTACACGCGACTCTGTGCCTTCATCGCGCGCACCTGCCTGAAGCTTGGCGTGGGGGGACTCGTCCTCCTGGTGTGCGCCGTGCTCTACCAGGTCATTGGCCGCTACATCTTCAACGACACACCCACCTGGGCCGAGAGCGGTGCCGTGCTGCTGGTGCTGTACGTGACCATGCTGGGTATGGCCGTGGGCGTGCGTGATGCGGGCCACATCGGCCTCGAATCCTTCCTGGTGCTGGCGCCCGATTGGCTGCGCACCAAGCTCGAGTTGCTGATCCACGCCCTGGTGCTGCTGTTCGGCATCGTCATGGCCTGGAACTGCGGTGTGCTGGCTGAATCCGTGGCGCCCTACAAGATTCCCACGCTGGGCATCTCCGAAGCCTTCAAGTACGTGCCGCCCGCCATGGCCGGCGTGCTGGTGGCCATGTTCTCGCTGGAGCACATCATCGCCATCCTGCGTGGCGTTGAAGTCGAGCCTGCCTGGCACTAAAGAGACTGGGAATCCCTTGTCCATGCCCGCCTTGCACGCCAAAACGCCCCGGCTCGTCGTTGCAAATGCTCGCCATAGCGCTGGCTATGGCTGCGCTTTGCGCCTAGAACCGGAGCGTTGTGGCGCGCCTTTCGGGCACAGCCGAGGAATTCCCAGCCTCTAAGCCCGCCCCTTAAACGTCTTCACAAAAATTCCATCACCATCATGGCGTTGACCATCCTGTGCGTGAGCTTCACGCTGCTGCTGCTGCTGGGCGTGCCCGTGGCCTTCTCGATCGGCCTGTCCTCGCTGGCCACCATCCTGTACGAAGGCCTGCCGCTGGCCGTGGGCTTCCAGCAGATGATTTCGGGCATGAACCCGTTCTCGTTTCTGGCGATCCCGTTCTTCATCTTCGCGGGCGAGATCATGATGTACGGCGGCATTGCCGACCGCATCGTCAACTTTGCCAAGAGCGTGGCGGGCCATGTGCGTGGCGGCCTGGGCATGAGCAATGTGCTGGCTTGCACGCTGTTTGGCGGTGTCTCGGGCTCGCCGGTGGCCGACGTGTCCGCCATGGGCGCCGTGCTCATTCCGCAGATGAAAAAAGAGGGCTACCACGCTGACTATGCGGTGAACGTGACCACCCACGCCTCGCTGGTGGGCGCGCTCATGCCCACGTCGCACAACCTGATCATCTTCACGCTGGCTGCTGGGGGCAAGGTGAGCATCGCGGCGCTGATCCTAGCGGGCATCGTGCCGGCCCTGCTGCTGACCATCTGCAATCTCGCAGCCGCCTATTTCGTAGCCGTCAAGCGCGGCTACCCCGCCGGCACCTTCCCGGGCTGGGAGATTGTGTGGATCTCGTTCCGCGCCTCGGTGCCCGGCCTGGCGGTGGTGGTCATCATCATCGCGGGCATTTTGTCGGGGGCGTTCACCGCCACCGAGTCGGCGTCAGTGGCGGTGCTGTGGGCGTTGATCCTTTCGGTCTTCGTCTACAAAAAGCTCACGCGCGAGCAGTTCCTCAAGGCCGCGTCCAAGGCCGTCAAGACCACGGGCACGGTGCTGCTGCTCATCGGCATCTCGTCCATGTTCGGCTACCTCATCGGCCTGTACGGCGTGGCTGAGCTCACCGGTGATGCGCTCAAGTCCATGAGCACCTCGCCCTGGGTGATCTTCCTGTCGGTGAACATCATCCTGTTCGTGCTGGGCACCTTTCTCGACATGGCGGCCACCATCCTCATCTGCACGCCCATCTTTTTGCCCATCTGCCAGCAGTTCGGCATGAGTACCGAGCAGTTCGGCATCGTCATGCTCATCAACTGCGCTCTGGGCCTGAACACGCCACCCGTGGGCACCACCCAGTTCATCGGCTGCACCATCGGGGGCGTGTCGGTGGGAGAGGTGATGAAGACCATCTGGCCGTTCTACAGTGCGCTCATCGTGGCGCTGATGCTGGTGACCTATGTGCCCCAGTTTTCGATGTGGCTGCCAGACCTGGTGCTCAAGGGTGGCGGCTGACCCGGCGGGGGTGATGGCTTTGCCACTGCGTGGAGCGAAACCGGCATACCTTGTGAATTGAACGGACTTATGCGACAAGCTCTCACCATCCGCATGCACGCGGATGACAACGTCGCCATCGTCGCCAACGACGGTGGCCTGCCTGCAGGCACCCTGCTGCCAGCCGGTGTGCCGGGCGCGGGCATCACGCTGCGCGACAAGGTGCCGCAGGGCCACAAGGTGGCGCTGGCAGACATCCCCGAGGGCGGCGTAGTGCGCCGCTACAACGTGCCCATCGGCTATGCGCTCAAAGACATCGCGGCGGGCAGCTGGGTGCACGAGCGCCTGCTGCAGATGCCTTCGGCCCGCGCGCTCGAAGGCCTGCCCATGGCCACGGTGAAGCCCCCGGTGCTCGAACCTCTCACGGGCTACACCTTCGAGGGCTACCGCAACGCAGACGGCTCGGTGGGCACGCGCAACATTTTGGCCATCACCACCACCGTGCAGTGCGTGGCCGGCGTGGTGGCGCAGGCCGTGCGCCGCATCAAGGCCGAGCTGCTGCCTCTGTACCCCCATGTGGACGATGTGATCGGCCTGGAGCACACCTACGGCTGCGGCGTGGCGATTGATGCGCCCGACGCCATCATCCCCATCCGCACGCTGCGCAACATCAGCCTCAACCCCAACTTTGGGGGCGAGGTCATGGTGGTCAGCCTGGGCTGCGAAAAGCTGCAGCCCGACCGCCTGCTGCCCCCGGGCAGCTTCCCCATCACCGACGAGCGCGACGCGGCGCTGGGCCCCGAGACCGTGTGCCTGCAGGCCGACGAGCATGTGGGCTTCATGTCCATGCTCGACCACATCCTGCAAAGCGCCAGGCCCCACCTGGAGCGCCTGAACGCGCGCCGCCGTGAGACCATCCCGGCCAGCGAGCTGGTGCTGGGTGTGCAGTGCGGTGGCAGCGATGCGTTCTCCGGCGTCACCGCCAACCCGGCCGTGGGCTTCTGCGCCGACCTGCTGGTGCGCGCGGGCGCCACCGTGATGTTCAGCGAGAACACCGAAGTGCGCGACGCCGTGGAGCAGCTCACCAGCCGCGCTGCCACGCCCGAAGTGGCCGAATCAATAGTGCGCGAGCTGGGCTGGTACGACCGCTATCTGGACCGTGGCCGCGTGGACCGCGCGGCCAACACCACACCGGGCAACAAGGCAGGCGGGCTGTCCAACATCGCCGAAAAAGCCATGGGCTCCATCATCAAGAGCGGCAGCGCGCCCATTGCTCACGTGCTGGCCCCGGGCGAGAAGCTGCGCCGCGACCAGCGCGGCCTGGTGTACGCCGCGACGCCCGCGAGCGACTTCATCTGCGGCACGCTGCAACTGGCTGCGGGCATGAACTTGCACGTGTTCACCACGGGCCGGGGCACGCCATACGGCCTGGCCGAATGCCCGGTGGTCAAGGTGGCCACGCGCACTGACCTGGCGCGCCGCTGGCACGACCTGATGGACATCAATGCCGGCAAGATCGCTGACGGCGAGGCCACCATCGAAGACCTGGGCTGGGAGATGTTCCACCTGCTGCTCGACGTGGCCAGCGGCCGCAAGAAGACCTGGGCCGAGCAGTGGAAGCTGCACAACGCGCTGGTGCTGTTCAACCCGGCGCCGGTGACCTGAAGTTTTAGGGGCTATGGCCCCTTGTGTTCTCCCTTTAACAGCCCTTGCCTGCAAGGGCTGTTGTCCTTGAAAGACCGCATCTCATGGGGCATTCCCGATTTTCCGACCGCAAGGTCGTCGTGGCGCTGGCGCTGCTGTGCTGTCTGCTCTGGGGCAGCTCGTACCCCGCCATCAAGACCGGCTATGCCTGGTTTGGCATCTCACGCAATGACATCCCCACGCAGCTCGTGTTCGCAGGCTGGCGGTTTCTGGGGGCCGGGCTGATCCTGCTGGCCTGGGCCGTGGCCATGCGCAAGGCCATCTGGGGCCTGGGGCCCGGGGCGGGGCGCCAGCTGGTGGTGCTGGGCCTGGCGCAGACCACGCTGCAGTACGTGTTCTTCTACGTGGGCCTGGCGCATACCACGGGCGTCAAGGGCTCCATCATGAATGCCACGGGCACCTTCTTCAGCGTGCTGCTGGCGCACCGGGTGTATCACAACGACCGGCTGAGCCACGCCAAGCTGTGGGGCTGCGTGGTGGGTTTTGCGGGCGTCATGGTGGTGAACCTGGGGCGCGGCACGCTGGACCTGGACTTCACGCTGCTGGGTGAAGGTTTTGTGGTGATCGCCGCGTTCGTGCTGGCGGCCGCCAGCATCTACGGCAAGCAGGTGTCGCAGCGCATGGACTCGGTGGTGATGACGGGCTGGCAACTCGGCCTGGGCGGTGTGGCGCTGCTGGCCATCGGCTGGGCGCTGGGGGGCTCGCTCACGGGTTTCACCGCGGGCTCGACCGTGCTGCTGGTGTATCTGGCGCTGCTGTCGTCGGCCGCGTTCTCGCTGTGGAGCATTTTGCTCAAGCACAACCGGGTGAGTCAGGTCACGGTGTTCAACTTCACCGTGCCGATCTTTGGCGCGGCGCTGTCAGCGCTTTTTTTGGGCGAGGCGCTGTGGGAGTGGAAGAACCTGCTGGCCCTGGTGCTAGTGTGTGTGGGCATCTGGCTCGTCACGCGTGATACGGCCAGTGCCACCAAATAGACTCGGCGCATGGCTTTCACACTTTCCCGCGAAGCGTTTCAACAAGAGCTGCACGGCCAGCGCACGGACCTGTTCACCCTGCGCAGCCCCGGCGGCCTTCAGGTGGCGGTGAGCAACTACGGCGCCCGCCTGGTGCAGGTGGCGGTGCCCGACGGTCAGGGTGGTCTGGCCGATGTGGCGCTGGGCTACGACAGCCTGCAAGGCTACCTGGACGGCCAGCGCTCCATGGGCGCCCTCATTGGCCGCTGGGCGGGGCGGCTGCGCGCCGGCACGCTGACCCTGCCGGACGGATCGCACCGGCAATTGCCCACCAACAGTGGCCCACACCACCACCATGGCGGGCCGCTCGGTAGCCGCTTTCAGGTGTTTGCGGTGGAGCAGGTACAGGCTGATGCACTCACCCTGAGCCACACCTTCCGCACCGAAGACGACGGCGTGCCGGGCACGGTGCGCGTGCAGTTCCACCTTCAGGTCACTGCCGATAACGCGCTGCATATGGGCTGGACGGCCGAGGTGCTCCATGCGCCCACGGTGCTCAACCTCACTGGGCATGCATTCTTTAACCTGGCAGGCCAGGGCAGCACCCACGGCCACACCCTGCAGGTGCCGGCCAGCCGCTATGTGCCATTGGCCGCCGATGTGTGCCCCACGGGCATGCTGAGCGCGGTGCAGGGCACGCCGTTCGACTTCCGCCAGCCCCGCCGTGTGGCGGATGCCATCGCAACACCCCATGAGCAGCTGGCTGTGGCGGGCGGGCTGGACCACTACCTGGTGCTGGACGAACAGGCTCCGCCCCTTGCCCCTCCGTCGTCATCCATCACGCCAACGGGCTTGCGCCTGGCCGCGCTGCTGAGCGAGCCGGTGAGCCGCCGCGCGATGGAGGTCTGGAGCACTGCCCCTGGCGTGCAGGTTTATGCAGGCCACGGCCTCAAGGCCGACCCCACCCGGGACTTGGGGCGTGGAGCGGGGCAGGGCGGCTGGCTGTGGCAGCCGGGCGAGGGTATCTGCCTGGAGCCCATGGAGTACCCCGATGCGCCCAGCCACGCAGGCTTTCCGGTGCGCTGGTGGCAGCCGGGCGAGGTGGTGCGGGGCGCCATCGTGTACCGCTTCGTCAGTGGTTGAAGGCCCGTAGTGGGGTGGCATGGAAAGCCCGTGCCGCGCTACCATGCCGCCTGGCTTTTAACCAAGGTGGCTCATGCACATGTCCAACGCCCCCAGCACCCAGTGGAAAGAAGTGGTGGCACCCGATGAAGCGCAGCGCTTTGCGGGCTACGCACGCCAGTTTGCCGAGCTGCAGGCACGCAAGTCTCAAAAGTATGGCAACGGGCGGGGCCTGCACCGCAAGCAACTCACGGCCGCGTATGGCCGCCTGGAGGTGCTGGGCGATCTGCCCGCGTTTGCGGCCCAGGGCTTGTTCGCGCGGCCGGCGCAGTACGACGTGCGGGTGCGGCTGAGCAACGGCGGCATGGACAAGGCGGCGGACCACAAGCCCGACATCCGGGGCTTTGCGATCAGTGTGCGGGGCGTGCAGGGCGACTCCGCGTTGGGCAACGGGCCCGCCAAAAGCCAGGACTTTCTGCTCATCAACCAGGAAAAGTTTGCCTTCCCCCAAAGCGCCGAGTTTGTGGATTTTGTGGTCGCTGCGTCGCACGGCGGCGGTGCGTTGATCAAGTTTTTGGTGCAGCGCCACGGCTTGCTGGGAGCGGCCCGGCAGATCGCCAAGACGGTCAAGACCTTTGGGCGGCCCTTTGGCGGCTTTGCATCGCATCCCATGTTCAGCGCTGCGCCCCTTGCGTGTGGGCCCTATGCCGTGCGTGTGCGCCTGGTGCCCCATGCGTCTAACGGTGCGCCCGTCAGGCAGGTGCAGCACGACTGGGATGCCGAATTCTCCGGCCGCCTGCGCCAGCAAGACCTGCAGTGGGACCTGCAACTGCAGCCGTTTGTGGACGAGGCCACCACCCCGATTGAGGATGCCAGCGTGGACTGGCCCACGCCCTACACCACCGTGGCCCGGGTCACCCTGCCGCGGCAGGACCCGGCCGCCGATGCAGCCCTGGCCGCCGAGGTGGAAGCCGCTGTGTTCGACCCCTGGCAGGCGCTGGCTGCACACCGGCCCCTGGGCGACGTGATGCGGGCCCGCAAGGTGGTGTATTTCGAGAGCCAGAAAGGCCGTGGCGCCGCGTGACCTGCGGGGTGCTGCGACCGGGGCGCTTCGTGAGGAAGCTCCCACATTACTCAGAAAAGCAAACAGGGACTTTGAACAGCTTCTAAGTTTCGTCTAAGTGTTGGTGCCCACACTGCCCTCCATCGCAACTCCGATTGGAAAGGCACCACACCATGAACACGACAACGCTGACCTCCACCCCACGCCGCCTTATCCTGGCCCTGGTGGCCGCCGGTGCGGTGGGTGCCACGGGCGCAGGCCTCATCACCGGGCACCAGGCCCGTGCGTTGACCCCGCCCCCCGCCATCGTGGCCCAGACGCCCGCCGCCCCTGGCGGGGCCTTGCCAAGTTTCGCGCAGATCACCGCGCAAAACGGACCTGCGGTGGTCAACATCAGCGTGACGGGCAGCACCAAGGCCGCCATGGCCGATGACGACGGTGAAGACGACGGCCAGCCCGCCGCGCGCCAGGGCCGGGCACCGCAAATGGACCCCAACGATCCGTTCTACCAGTTCTTCCGCCAGTTCGGCTTTCCGGGCGGCATGGGGCCACAGGCCCAGCCCAACGTACCCACGCATGGCCAGGGCTCGGGCTTCATCGTCAGCCCCGATGGCCTGGTGCTGACCAACGCGCATGTGGTCAAGGGTGCCAGCGAAGTCATCGTCAAGCTCACCGACCGGCGCGAGTTCCGCGCCAAGGTGCTGGGCTCTGACCCCAAGACCGACGTGGCCGTGCTCAAGATCGACGCCAAGAACCTGCCCACCGTGCGCCTGGGCAGCACCCGCGACCTGCAGGTGGGTGAATGGGTGCTGGCCATTGGCTCGCCCTTTGGGTTTGAAAACAGCGTGACGGCCGGCGTGGTCAGTGCCAAGGGCCGGTCGCTGCCCGACGACAGCCTGGTGCCCTTCATCCAGACCGACGTGGCGGTGAACCCTGGCAACTCCGGTGGTCCGCTGTTCAACGCCCGTGGCGAGGTGGTGGGTATCAACTCGCAGATCTACAGCCGCTCGGGCGGCTACCAGGGGGTGTCGTTCTCCATCCCCATCGAGCTGGCCGCCAAGATCAAAGACCAGATTGTTGCCACCGGCAAGGTACGCCACGCACAGCTGGGCGTGGCCGTGCAAGAGGTGAACCAGGCGTTTGCCGAGTCGTTCAACCTCGACAAGCCCGAAGGCGCGCTGGTGGCCAGCGTCAGCAAGGGCAGCCCGGCTGAGAAGGCCGGCCTGCAGGCGGGCGACGTGATCCGCCAGGTGGACGGCCAGCCCATCGTGGCCTCGGGCGACCTGCCCGCCTGGGTGGGCCAGGCGCAGCCGGGCCAGCAGGCCAAGTTGTCGGTGTGGCGCCAGGGCAAGCCGCTGGAGCTGACCGCCACCCTGGGCGACGCCAGCGACAAGGCAGTCAAGCAGGCGCGCAACGATGACGCCGTGGGCAAGGGCCAACTGGGTCTGTCGCTGCGCCCGCTGGACCCGCAGGAGCGGCGCGCGGCGGGCCTCAATGAAGGCCTGGTCATCGAGCAGGCACGGGGCCCCGCT
>OFJB01000221.1_pt1 | contig 30794 bp, 24 predicted proteins | sample 1775081 | NCBI WGS metagenome assembly OFJB01 (sample SAMN08195771, study PRJEB24354) | sludge metagenome | isolation source: initial sludge from phenol fed wastewater aerobic bioreactor | place: India: Nagpur | collected 2016-06-05
CCAGGTCGCAACCGGCTTCGGTATGGCCGGCGCGCATCAGCACGCCGCCGTCCACCGCTTGCAGCGGGAAGATGTGGCCGGGCTGCACCAGGTCGCTGGGCTGGCTGTTGCGGTCCACGGCCACCTGCACGGTGCGGGCACGGTCGGCGGCCGAGATGCCGGTGGTTACACCCTCTGCCGCCTCGATGGAGACGGTGAACGCCGTGCTGTACACCGTGCCATTGCGTGCGGCCATGGGCGGCAGCTTGAGGAACTCGCAGCGCTCGCGCGTGAGCGTCAGGCAGATCAGGCCGCGGCCGAAGCGGGCCATGAAGTTGATGGCCTCTGGCGTCACGTGGTCGGCGGCCAGGACGAGGTCGCCTTCGTTTTCGCGGTCTTCTTCATCCACCAGGATGACGATGCGCCCGGCGCGCATCTCGGCCACGATGTCCTCGACGGGCGAGATCGGCACGGGGGTGAGGGGGGTGTTCATGGAAGGTCGGGGCTTTCAGTGGAGCCTCTGGCGGTTGCCAGCTGGCGGTGTGCTGCAGCACAGGTCCCCGTGGCCGAAGGCAACTGTGGTGCCTCCAAGAAACCGCCCCAAAGAACATGCGATGCGGCGCTGCCGCACGTCATAGGGGCATCGTGCCCCAAAACCTTGGATTTTAGTGCACCGGGGCTGGTTGCGTGCCTGAAAGGCGCGGCCCCTGACGCAGATCAGATGGCGCTGCCCTGCAGCACCACGTCCGACGTGGGGTAGGCCACGCAGGGCAGCACGCAGCCTTCTTCCTTTTCTTCGGCCGTGAGGCCTGGCCATTCGATGGCGTAGCGCACGGTGCCCTCGACCAGCTGGCCCAGGCAGGTGCGGCAGGTGCCATTGCGGCAGGAGCTGGGCCAGTCGATGCCGCCTTGCTCCATAGACAGCAGCAGCGGCTGCTCGGGCCAGGCGTCGCACTGGGTGCCATCGGGCTCGACCTTGGCGATGAAGAAGGGGGCGGCGGTGGGTGTCGTCATGGGCGTGTCTCTTCAGGGTTGGTGGGCGGCGTGGGTCCACACCAGCAGCAGGTTGTTGGCGGGCATCGCGTGCCGCGCGGCCAGTTGCAGGCCGGCCTGGGCAGCCACGGCCGTTACGTCTTCGATGCGGCGAATGCCCCAGGCGGCGTCTTGCGCGCGCAGGCTGGCGTCAAAGGCCAGGTTGCCCGGTGCGGTGGGCACGCCGTCTTCGAGGTAGGGGCCATACGTGACCAGGCGACCGCCCTGTGCCAGGTGCCGCGCCGCGCCCTGCATCAGCCCGGTGCAGCAGGCCCAGGGGGCGATGTGCAGCATGTTGGCGCAGTAGACCAGGTCAAACGATGCGGCGCCGAATGCCGGGCCCTCGCTGGGCCAGCAGTCGTGCAGCACGTCCAGCCGCCGTGGCGCCTGCACGTTGCGGGCACCGGCCTGCGCGGCCCAGCCGGTGATGGAGCCAAAGTGCGTGTCGTGCAGGTCGGTGGGCTGCCAGGTCCAGCCGGACAGGGCGGCGGCAAAGTGGGCCGCATGCTGGCCGGTGCCGCTGGCGATCTCCAGCGCAGTGCCGGTGGGGGGCAGCAACGCCAGCAGCTGGGCCAGGATGGGCCCCTGGTTGCGCTCTGCGGCGGGGCTATGCTGAAGGGGCGGGGTGGACACGAGGATATGGAGTGTTTTGGGCCGCTAGCGCTAGTGGACCATGCGCTGGCAGCTATGAAATAAAGAGCGGTCAACAAAGAACCGCCGTGGACTGTACCGCAGACGCCTTACCCACCGTAGCTGCCTGTTTTTTCAGCGGCACAAGAAGTTTCCTTGTAAATCAATGACTTAAAACTGTCATACAAGGCTTGTTCACAGTTATCCACAAGATTGTCCAGTGCAGACAGGGATAACCAGGGGTTTGGGAGCCTTCTGTGGGGCAGTGGAGTGGTCCGCGCACAGCCGGTTACGAATGCCTATTTTTTGAGCGATACAAGGATATGCCTTGCAAATCAATCACTTAAGCGTGCCATACAAGGCTTATCCAAGGTTATCCACACCATTGTCCAGTGCCTGTTGGGATAACCCGCGCCACGATTTTGTAAATTGCCTAAAAATGAGGCAATGCAGTGCATTCCCTTGCAAATCAAGCACTTGGCGTTGTCATACAGGACTTGCCAAAACTTATCCACATGATTGTCCAGCGCGCGCAGGGATAACCTGCTGAGCGTGCTGGCAGGCCGTTTCAGGCCGTGACCTTCACGCCCTTCCAGAACGCGACGCGGCCCTTGATCTCGGCGGCCTCGGGCTTGGGGTCGGCGTAGAACCAGGCGGCGTCAGTGTTCATCTCGCCGTTGACCAGCAGCGACAGGTAGCTGGCCTGGCCCTTCCAGGCGCAGGTGGTCTTGTGGTTGCTGAAGGTGAAGTACTCGCGGTGCAGCGCGCTTTCGGGAAAGTAGTGGTTGCCTTCCACCACCACCGTGTCATCGCTTTCGGCAAGCACTACGCCGTTCCAAATGGCTTTCATGGGAGATCCTTGGGTCAAAGTGGCCGGTAGCGCTATTACTGCATGCGCCAGCAGCTATCAAAAGATGAGTGAGGGAGGGATGCGCCAGCCACTCTACGGGGCCTGCGCAGCTCCCCATTATTCCCAATGTGCCGCGTTACCGAGCGCCATGTTCCGGCTCTGGAATCGGTTGGTGCGGTATCCAGTCGCCTGCGCAACGCGCACGGGCCCCGCAGTGGCTTACAGTGCAGCGCGCGGCATCCACACCAGCGGTGGGGTGCCAGGGATTTTTGCGTTCCACACATTCATCGACCAAGACAACAGGAGAACCTTCACCATGGGTATTGATTTCCAAGGCCGCGTGGCCATCGTGACGGGCGCAGGCGGTGGCCTGGGCCGCCAGCATGCATTGGCGCTGGCCCAGCGCGGCGCCAAGGTGCTGGTCAATGACCTGGGCGGCGCGGTGGACGGCAGCGGCGGCACGGTGACGGCCGCGCAGGCTGTGGTCGACGAGATCCGCGCCGCAGGCGGCGAGGCGCTGGCCAATGGCGCGTCGGTCACCGACTTTGCGGCCGTGGAGGCCATGGTGCAGCAGGCTATCGACGCCTGGGGCCGGGTGGACATCTTGGTCAACAACGCAGGCATCCTGCGCGACAAGTCGTTCGCCAAGATGGACATGGCCGACTTCCGCCTGGTGGTGGACGTGCACCTGATGGGCGCCGCCAACTGCTGCAAGGCCGTATGGCCGCACATGGTGGCCCAGCAGTACGGCCGCATCGTCATGACGACATCCTCCACCGGCCTGTACGGCAACTTTGGCCAGGCCAACTACGGCGCAGCCAAGCTGGCCCAGGTGGGGCTGATGCAGACCCTGGCCATCGAAGGCGCCAAGTACAACATCCACGTGAACGCCCTGGCCCCCACCGCCGCCACGCGCATGACCGAGGGCCTGATGCCCCAGGAGGTGCTGGACGCCCTGAAGCCCGAGGCCGTGGTGCCCGCCATGCTGGTGCTGGCGCACGAAAGCGCGCCTTCGCGCACCATCCTGTGCGCCGGTGCGGGCACGTTTGAAGCGGCCCACATCACCCTCACGCAGGGCATCCACTTGGGTATTGGCGCCGATGTGCCAGAGCAACTGGCGGCCCGCCTGGCCGAGGTGACCGAGCGCGCGGGCGAGCAAGTACCACAAAGTGGCGCAGCGCAGGGAACCAACGAGGTTGGACGCGCTTTGGCCGCAAGGGCTTGACACCCCTGTGGGCGGGCCAGCGCTCAACGTGCTAAGTTCCGGGCCGACAGAAGTTGGATCGGTATAAACATATGAGCAAACTGCACGAGAGACTGGCCGCCTACCCGGCGGACGCCCTGGGGGGGATTCGCCGCGGCATTGAAAAGGAAGGGCTGCGTGTGCTGCCCACCGGCGGCCTGGCCCTCACGCCCCACCCGCTGGCGCTGGGCTCGGCCCTCACACACCCCCTGATTACCACGGACTACAGCGAGTCGCAGCTGGAGCTGATCACCGGCGCCCACAAGGGCGTGCAGCAGTGCCTGGACGAGCTCACCGAGGTGCACCAGTTCGTGCACCACACGCTGAAGGACAGCGGCGGCGAGCTGCTCTGGGCCTCCAGCATGCCCTGCGGCCTGCCCACGGACGAGACGATTCCGATTGGCCGCTACGGCAGCTCCAACGTGGGCCGCGCCAAGAGCGTGTACCGCATGGGCCTGGGCCACCGCTATGGCCGCCGCATGCAGACCATCTCGGGCATTCACTACAACTGGTCGCTGCCGGGCGTGGACAGCGAACAGTATTTCGCGCTCATCCGCAACTTTCGTCGCCACGCGTTTGTGCTGCTGTACCTGTTTGGCGCATCGCCTGCGCTGTGCCCCTGTTTTGTGGAAGGGCGCGAACACCGCCTGCAGCCCATGGAGGGCGGCAGCGCGCTGTACCTGCCCCACGCCACTTCGCTGCGCATGGGCCGCCTGGGCTACCAGAGCGACGCACAGGCCACGCTGGCCGTGAGCTACAACGGCCTGACGGGCTATGCCAACTCGCTGCACGAGGCGCTGACCAAGCCGTACCCGGCCTATGAAGCCGTGGGCATCCGCAACCCGGGTGGCGACTACAACCAGCTGGGCACCAGCCTGCTGCAGATCGAGAACGAGTTCTACGGCACCATCCGCCCCAAGCGCACGGTGCGCACGGGCGAGCGCCCGCTGCACGCGCTGCGCGAACGCGGGGTGGAATACGTCGAAGTCCGCCTGATGGACCTGGACCCGTTCGTGCCTGTGGGCATCACCGCGCCCACCATGCGCCTGCTGGATGTGTTCTTGCTGCACTGTCTGCTGTCTGACAGCCCGCCCGACACGCCCGCCGAGATTGCCGAACTCAAGCAGAACCAGCACCTGACCGCAGAGCGCGGCCGCGAGCCCGGCCTGCGCCTGTCCCGCAATGGCCAGAGCGTGCTGCTCACCGAATGGGGCGCCGAGGTGCTGGCGGCGTGCGAGCCGTTGGCCGCAGCGCTGGACGCCACCCATGGCACCGACGACTACAGCACTGCGCTGCGCGATGCCCGTTCACTGATGGCTGCGCCCGAGCGCACGCCCTCAGCCCGCGTGCTGGACAGCATCGTGCAAAGCCACCAGCACAGCTTTGAAGCCTTTGCGCGCCAGCAGTCCATGGCCGCCCGCGACGCGCTGCTGGCTCTGCCCTGGACGGCCGAGCAGCAGGCGCGCTACGTGGCGATGGCTGATGAATCGATCGCAGCGCAAAAGGCCATCGAGGCCGCCGACACGCTGCCGTTTGAGGAGTGGCGCGAGCAGTACATGGCGGTGGAGCAGCTGGGCTGAAGGCGCGATCAGGGGCAGGTCAAATTGATCTGCTATTGAATTAGTAGCTGCTCAGGCATATTGCACTAGCGCTATCAGCCCAAAACCCTTCAAAGTCAGTCCTGCAGCTGCAGCAAGGCCTCTTGCCGCCAGTATTCGGCGGCGCTCAGAAACCCCTCCCACACGCAGCCGTTGCAGCCGCGCCCGCAGCAGGTTGTGGGTTCGGGCGGCGGGTTGCGCAGCGCGATGCCTACTGCGGCCGCACGTTGCTGCAGCGCTGTGAACATGGCTTGCGCCGTGGCGCCGTCCACCGCCGGGGCCGGGGCCGGGGCTGTCTCCTCAGGCAAGGTCACGGCTGGCGGCGCCCCGCCTTGGCGCGGCGCAGGCCGTACTGCACGCCAAACGCAATGCCCAGCACCAGCGCAAACCAGCCCACCAGCGCCACCTGGCCCATGAGGTCGCGCACGCTGGTGGAGCGGGCCACATAGGGCGCCAGCAAGATGACCAGGCCGATGAGGGCCAAGGTCACGCCCTTGAACAGCAGCTCTTTGTCGGCCTTGGTGGCCTTGGGCTTGCGCGAGGTGTCGAGAGGGGCTGGCATGCAGATAAAAACGCCGTGGCGTGGGCAGAAGGAAGACCGCGATTATCCTTGCCACCCTCGGACACCTCAGAACAATGTAGAAAGTACACCGCATGGCCATCCAGTGGTTCCCCGGTCACATGCACCTGACCCGCAAAGCCATCACCGAACGCATCAAGGACATTGACGTGGTGATCGAGGTGCTGGACGCGCGCCTGCCCGGCTCCAGCGCCAACCCGCTGCTGGCCGAGATCACGGGCCACAAGCCCACGCTCAAGGTGCTCAACAAGCAGGACGTGGCCGACCCCGAGCGCACGGCGCTGTGGGTGGACTGGTACAACGCCCAGAGCGACACGCGTGCATTGCCGCTGGATGCATCCGACCCCGCCCCGACGCGCAAGCTGATCGACGCCTGCCACCTGCTGGCGCCCAGCCGGGGCGGCATGGCCAAGCCCATGCGCGTGCTGATCTGCGGTGTGCCCAACGTGGGCAAGTCCACGCTGATCAACACGCTGAGCAACAAGCGCCAGGCCAAGACCGGTGACGAGGCGGGCATCACCAAGCTGGAGCAGCGCATCACGCTGGCTGACGACTTCTACCTGTGGGACACGCCGGGCATGCTGTGGCCGCGCATCGTGGTGCCCGAGACCGGCTACAACCTGGCCGCCAGCGGCGCCGTAGGCCGCAATGCGTATGACGAAGAACTGGTCGCGCTGGAGCTGCTGCGCCGCCTGCAGAAGCATTACGCCCCCTTGCTGGAGGCGCGCTACAAGCTGGGCCTGCCTGCGGGTGCGGTGGCCGAGATGCACGACGAAGAACTGCTCGAAGCCATTGGCCGCAAACGCGGCGCCATGCTGGGTGGCGGCAAGGTCAACCTGCAAAAGGCGGCCGAGATTGTGATGACCGATTTCCGCAGCGCCATCCTGGGCCGCATCACGCTGGAGACCCCGGCCGAGTTCGAGGCCTGGCGTGCTGCCGGCCTGGCCGAGGACGCCAAGCGCCAGGCCAAGAAGGACGCGCGCGCCAAAGCCAAGGGCAAAGGCTCTGGCGTGCGTGAGCCCGCGCCGGACGGCGACGCGGACTGAGTGACCCGGCCTGCGCCTGCGGGCCAGCAGGCGCTGTAGGCCATCCCGTGCCGGCGCTGGCGACGGTGCCGGGGGCGCAACGTACAGATGCCGACGGGGGCCGACGGGATGCCGACGGGCGGGCGCTGCAGCCTCGCCAGCGGCATTTTGTTCATAGGCGTTTTCTATGCCTGCGGTTACGATGGTTTCCTCCCCGCACTTCCCGTCGCCATGGCCGAAGCTCCCGCTGTTCCGCTGCCAGACCACGAAGACGCCACAACGCGCCACCTGGTGCGGGTGGCGGGCTGGTCCGTGATGTTGCTGGGTTTTGTCATCGGCCTGCTGCTGCTCTGGGACCAGCCCGTGCAGCCGATGCGCGTAGCGCTCAACTTTGTCGCGGGCTGCATTGGCGGCACCGCGCTGCTGCTGGCGCGCTGGCGGCGGTGGACGCTTGCGACCCATCTGCTGGTGTGGGGCGTGTGGGTGTCGGTGTCGCTGGTGGCGGCGCGCAATGGCGGCGTCAATGGCCCCAATCTGCTGAACTACCCCGTGATCGTCGTGCTGGCCGGATGGCTGCTGGGCGTGCGTGCCACGCTGACGCTGGTGGTACTCACGGCCCTGCTGTTCCTGGGCTTCATCTGGGCGGACATGCAGGGCCTGCTCAAGCCGGTGCAGGTGGCCAACCGCGTGGCGGGTGCGGTGTACCTTGCGGGCATTCTGGTGCTGACCGCCGCCGCCACGCTGCTGTCGCGCCGCAACTACATGAGCCGGGTGCGCGAGGCCCAACAGACCGCAGCCAATCTGGCAGCCAGCGAGGCGTCGCTGCGCAAGCTGCTGCGGGCCGTGGAGCAAAGCCCCGAGGCCATCGTCATCACCGATCTGCGCGAGGACATCGAGTACGTGAACGAGGCCTTTGTGCGCCGCACCGGCTACGCGCGCGACGAGGTGGTGGGCCAGGCCTCGGCCCACTACTCCAGCAACGGCCTGGCGCCCGCGCAGCGCGAGGGCCTGCGCACCACGCTGGCACGCGGGGACAGCTGGGCGGGTGAGCAGGTCAACTACCGCAAGGACGGGCAACCACTGATCGAGTCCGTGGTGGTGGCACCCATCCGCCAGACCGATGGCCGCGTGAGCCACTTTGTGGAACTCAAGCAGGACATTACCGAGCGCAAGCGCGCCGCCGACGAGATCCACCGCCTGGCGCATTTCGACAGCCTCACCAGCCTGCCCAACCGGTCCACGCTGATGGAGCGCCTGCATGCGCTGCGTGGGCGCCCCGGCCGTGTGTTGTCCACCCAGCACGCCCTGCTGCTGCTGGACCTGGACCGGTTCACCACCTTCAACGATGCGCGTGGCAGCGAAATGGGCGACCGCCTGCTGTGCGCCGTGGCGCTGCGCCTGTCCGAGATCCTGCCCCCGCAGGACCTGTTGGTGCGGGTGGCGGGCGACGAATTTGCCGTGGTGCTGCATGGCCTGGGGGCCGACGCCTCGCTGGCCGGCCGCCACGCGCTGGCCTTTGCCGAAAAGCTGCAGACCGCCTTGTTGCGCCCCCTGCGGCTGGAGGGCGACGCGCAGGACGCCCAACTGGGCGCCAGCATCGGCATCACCCTGTACCCCCAAACCTCGGACGATGGGGCGCACGACGCACTGCGGCGCGCGGGCACTGCCTTGCACCGGGCCAAGCAGGCCGGGGGCGGAAGGGCCGCTTTTTTTGAACAAGGCATGGGCGAGGCTGCCGAGCAACGCTTTCGGGTAGAGCGGGAACTTCGCAGTGCCATCAGCGATGGAGACCTGCGGCTGTACCTGCAGTCTCAGGTGGACGCGCAAGGGCAGCTCACGGGGGCCGAGGTTTTAGTGCGTTGGCAGCACCCCAGGGACGGGTTGGTACCACCGGGGCTGTTCATTCCGATTGCAGAGGAGTCAGACCTGATCGTCAGCTTGGGCGGCTGGGTCTTGGCGAACTCCTGTGCGCTGTTGGCACACCCGGTGTTTAAGGCCCGCAGGCTGCGGCTGTCCGTCAACCTGAGTGCGCGGCAGTTTCGCCAGGCGCGTTTTGTGCCGCAGTTGCGCGCGCTGCTGGCCGCCAGTGGCGCAGACCCCCGGTTGCTGACGTTGGAGGTCACTGAGGGCCTGGTCATTGACGACTTTGACGACGCCGTGGGGACGATGCGTGAACTGGCGGCGCTGGGAGTGGACATATCGCTGGACGACTTTGGCACCGGCTATTCATCGCTGGCTTACCTCAAGCGTCTGCCGATTCAAGAGATCAAGATCGACCGGTCGTTCGTGCACGAGGCTCCCACCAATGCCGACGACGGCGTGCTTGTCGAGGGCATCCTGTCGGTGGCCCGGCACTTTGGCCTGCGCGTGGTGGCCGAGGGGGTGGAGACCCAGGCCCAGGCCGACTTCCTGCGCCAGCGTGCGCCGGACATCGTGTACCAGGGCTACCTGTTTGGCCGGCCCGAGCCCGATGTGCAGTGGCTGGAGCGGCTGACCCAGCCTGCATGAGCGAGGTGGCGTTGCGCGCCGGGTGCAGCGCTGTTGATACGTGGTTATAAGAAAAAATAGCTGCAGGGGCTTGTTGAATATGCGCCTGCAGCTATTGATTTGGTAGCGCTTCGCCTTTTGGGGCGGCAGCGCACTGTGGTGGATTACCTGTTTTTTTCTTTGCCCTTGGGCATGACAGTGGTCACGGGCGGCATGGGCCGGTCTGATGCGCTGTGTTCCTTGGGTGGCGAGGTGTCCTTTTTGGGTTTCTTCGCCATCTTGTTGCTGCGCTGTTCGCCTTTGGCCATGGGGCCTCCTTGAAAGGTCTCGGGATGGGACCGTACAAGCATGGTACGTCACAACGTGCGTCGTTGGCGGTCGCCACGCGGCTACATCCCCGCGCCTTGAGGCGCCTGCGGCGCCGCCGCGCCGCTGCGCGCCCGCCGGGCCAGCCGCTGGTCATGTGCCAGTGCCAGTGCGTTCAGCACGGCAAGACCCAGCCCCAGCGCGCAGGTGGCGCCCCAGCCGCCCCACAGCCAGGCCACCGACCCCATGGCTGAGCCCGTCGCAGCACCCACAAAGTAGCTGGTCATGTACACCGCGTTCAGCCGCGCGCGGGCCGTGGGGTCCAGGCGGTAGATCACGTTCTGGTTGCTGATGTGCACGCCCTGCAGCGCCAGGTCGGCCACCAGCATGCCCACCACAAACCACGCCAGGCTGCTCGCGCCCAGCCACAACGCCACCCAGCCCAGCAGCAACAAGCTCACCGACAGGGCCGTGGCCACCTGTGCCTGCCCCCGGTCTGCCATGCGCCCGGCCACACTGGCCATCAGCGCACCCGCCACCCCCGCCAGCCCGACCAGCCCGATGCCTGCATCACCCAGGCGGTGCGCAGGTCCCGCGAGCAGCAGCGCCATGGTGGAGAACAACACACTCACCGACGCAAACGACAGCGCACCCAGCAAGGCCCGGCTGCGCAACCTGGGGTGTCGCAGCGCCAGCGTGCCCAGCGACCGCAAGACCTGGCCATAACTTTGCGTTTGTGCCGAGGCGGCATTGCGCGACACCGGCATCACCCACCACAGCGCCAGCGCCACCGCCACCATGGCAACGCCCGCCACGCGGTACACCAGCGTCCAGCCACCCACCTCCGACAGCAGCCCCGCCACGCTGCGCGCCGCCAGAATGCCGGTGAGCAGCCCGCTCATCACCAGCCCCACCGCACGGCCGCTGCGCCCAGGTGCCGCCAGAGTGGCCGCCAGCGGCACCAGCACCTGCGCCGCCACCGAGAACAGACCGGTGAGCAGCGTGCCCAGCGCCAGCATGGGATAGCTGTGAGCGAAACCGCTGGTGAACAGCCCGAGCGCCGCCAGCAGCATCAGCGTGACGATGAGCCGCCGCCGCTCCAGCAGGTCACCCAGCGGCACCAACAGCAGCAGCCCCGCCGCATACGCCACCTGCGCCAGGGTCACGATGAGCGCTGCCGATGCATCGCGCACCTGCAGCTGCGTGGCAATCGAATGCAGCAGCGGCTGATTGAAGTAGTTGCTGCCCGCACAAAGGCCGCAGGCCACGGCCATGAGCAAGAGCACGGGGGTGCTGAGGCCTGGTGCGCTGGGGGGCGGCGCGTCAGGGGGGCGATGTGCGAGGAGGGCGGTGGCAGAAGAGGATGAAGTCATGGAGAGTGCCGGTGGGTATGCCACGCGCATGCAACGCCCACGCCACGAAACGCTGGGCTCACGCTCCAATTTTGATCGGCTTGTCGCTTGTCGCTTCGCGCGATGCAAAAGGTTTTCTTCAGAAAGCGAAGTGACCAAATCCCAAACTTGGCGAACCTGTGATGCATTTGGCAAAAACAGCGCTGTACCGTCCGGGCATCCGTCAAGTGAGGATGGCCTTCGTTCAGCACCTCACCTATGATGCCTTCGGTCTTGATTCACGGGGTGTACAAGACCAAGTCGCGTTGCTAGACATCAGCGGGAGAATGTCCATGAGCTTGAAGATTTTTCGTCAATGGGGTGTGTCGTTGGGCCTTGGTTTTCTGGCTATGGCCTGTGTGGTGCCAGCGCTTGCGCAAGACCTTGCAGGGGCCAAAGACCACCCTGCAGTCAAACGTTTTGGCGGTAGCACCATAGTGGGTTACGAGGTGCGCAACTTTGATGCTGTGGAGTTTCAGACATCCACCTTCAAGGAATTCGATCTGCAGGCCTACCGGCGCATCTACGTGCAGCCTCCGCTCGCACTGGAAGGGAAGCTCACTCGTCTGTGGTACGAGGCTCCCGGGGAAACGCGCTCTTTAGAACTGTTTCGGAACTATGCCAATGACCTCACTGCCAGCGGCTTCACCGCGCTATACGACTCCACGCGCGACAGTGCTGCGGGCAAGTACAACAACTTTTTGGCTACGCTCAGCAGCAGCCGACGCGATTACATCAAAAACAATCGCACTGAGTACGTGATGTACGCGGCCAACGTCAGCAGCCTGCGCACAGGAACCTTTCAGAAGGACAACACCACCGTACGCTTGATCGCTGTGGACTGGCCCAAGGACGACCGGACCTACAAGGCCAAGCAGGGGGCTTACATCGCAGTGGACATCCTCGAAACCAAGGCGATGGAGCAGAACATGGTGGTGGTCAGCGCATCCGACATCAGCAAGTCCATCACGGCTAACGGCAAGGTGGCGATCTACGGCATTCTTTTCGATACCGGCAAAGCCGATGTCAAGCCAGAGTCCAAGCCGTCGCTGGACCAGATCGCCGCGTTTTTGAAGGCCGAGCCTGCTGTCAAGCTGCATGTGGTGGGCCACACCGACAGCGTGGGCAGCTTTGACAGCAACCTGGCGCTGTCCAAACGCCGCGCCGACGCCGTGGCGGCCGTGCTGGCCAAGGACTACGGCATTGCGGCCAATCGCCTTGTTGGAAATGGGGTGGCATCGTTGGCACCTGTGGCAAGCAACAGCAGCGACGAGGGCAAGGCCAAAAACCGGCGGGTGGAGTTGGTGCTGCAGTAGGCGGGACGTTGCATGGCGCCTATGCCGGTTCCGTGGACTGTTTGTCCCGCCTGTGCCTCCGCCCGACCCAGGCCCGCTCACCGGATGCCACTGCGTTACCTCGCAGGCTAATACTCCCAGGAGATTTCTTGCAATTGGATGGAGCTTTGGAATCTTGCTGGCATTGGCAGACTGCCAACCGCAAGTGGTGGAGTCCTACGGCTTCGGCGTGCAGATCGCCAAACCCGCTTTGGGCGTAGAAGCGGACGTTATGAAGCTGGCCACGTGGACTTTGGGACTAAGCAGTAAGCGATGTTCCGGCGCTCTCGTTGTCGAGTGCGGTATGAGTTTGTTTGCTGCGTCAAACGAGCGGCGGTTGTGGGTCATAGGGAACTTACGTTAGTGCCTCTCAAAGTTGGGGATGGCGTTCAGTCGTTCGGAAAATTCAGCCGTGTATGACGACCGCGCGCCCCATCAACTTCAAACTTGGTTCCACTGGGGAGCACGCTGTGCCGCTGTATCAATCAGATTTGGTCTCCGACGTAGTTTCTGCATTCAAAGAGATTCATGGCGAACTGCCTTTCACGTTGCTGTTCGTTCAATAGGTGGCGAATGCGACGAATCGCTCATTCAACGGAATGTGCGATTTCAGTTGCTTGCCTCCAGCAATTGCCATTCGACAGGGGCTGACGGATAGCGAGCTAGTGGAAGTCCTCTGTCATGAGTTCGCGCACCTTGCTTGCGGCTTATCGGCTGCTCACAATGAGCGTTGAGAGGCGTGTAGAGAAAATCTCCACCTTCGTGTGGCGTCAAAGCAGTTTGCAAGGCGCTAGAAAGGGGCATCGCAAATGCGCAGCCCGGACTGATGGTTCAGCGCTGGCGCTATGACAGGCCTTGACTTTGCCATTTACAAATTCTGTATCCGTGTCCTGCGCGCGATGGCGCTGGTCAACTTGAGCGGTGAGCTTGCGCTTTGAACTGCCGCTACAGATCGCACTTGGCTGTCAACAGCGTTCCTCTGACTACCATCGCACCGGTCCCGCCTCATCCCTCCAAAATATCCAACGCCGCGTCTCCACGTACGGCGATGTGCCAATCGAATACGGGTCCATGCCCGTCTCGCGGCGCTCCAGCCGCACCAGGTAGCCCCCATAGCTAGCCGCCCATACGGTTGCGCCGTCGGGCGATACGTCGATCGCGCTGATCGTGCTGCCGATGTGGTGGCGCCACAGGGCTTGACCTTCGTCGCTGTAGGCGTGGAGGTAGCCGTCGGCGTCGCCCAGGATCACCAGGCCGGGCAGGGTGGCGGACGCGTACACGCGGCAATGTTCGTCCAGTGGCGGTGTGTCTTCATCCGTGTCCGTCGCTTCTTGCGATGCAACGCCGATCAGAATCGAGCGCGTAGCGCCCCAGTACAGGTGACACGAATTGGCAAACAGGCGTGTGCCGTCATGCGAGAACACGGCGTGGTGGGGGTAGGACGACAGGGGCTCATGTTCCGCCACCAAAGCGCCGTGCGGATCCAGCACGATGTGTTGGCTGTCCTGGTCGCCGACCGCGATATGGCGCTCGTCGGTTGATAGGGCCATGTGCAGCATGTCCAGCGCCAGCACCGTGACGGTCTCTCCTTCGATCTCTTCGTCCATCTGGTTCTTGGGCCAGGTGTAGGGGCCGTCTTCGTCAAACGTCTGTGGGTGCAGGCGTTGAATGGTGCTCTCAGCGCCTGGCGCTGTGCAGGTCAGCAAATAGACCCCTGTGGGGTTGCGCAGTAGCACGCGCAGGCCATCGTTGAACGGGATGATGTCATCGCAGCGCTGACCCAGCGGGCCGGCCGACACCTGCACCTGCGGCGGCAGGCCTTCGTTGCCGCGCGGCAGTGTGAACCGCGCAATCACCGGGCCATTCCATCCCCGGTGGGTGGTGATGTGCCGGCCGTCGCTTTGGGCAAAACACTGGCGATCGGGCGAGCGGCCCACGCCACGGATGCCGGGCAGCAGTGCGTGCTCGGTGCCTTGCAGTACCGCCCAGTGAGCGTCGTCGTCATGGGCCGCGCCGATGCGCGTGACCACGCGGTCATCCTCCAGCAGCCATACGGGGCCAATGAATTGCCCGGCTTTGGCAGCGCGTTTCACATACGCGTCCGGGGCAAAGGCAAAGCGCTGGCGAAAGCGCGTGGCAAGCTCTTCGTCGGCCCAGCGGCTCACCACGCGTGCCAGTTGCAGCACGGTGGGCGCGTCGGCCTTGCGCGGGTCTTCGGGCAGAGCGTCATCGTCCTCTGCTTGTTCTTCGTCTCCACCAAGGGCTGCGGAGGCGTCGGCAGGGTCAGGAGCCGCAGTATTGGCATCGCGGGCCAGCTGGCTCGCGCGGATGGTCGCCACGTAGGCTTGCCCATCGGCCTGCCACTGCTCCGACAGGGTCATGAGTTCGACAGGAAATACGGCTGCATCGGGCAGGTCGGGCGGCAAGGGTGGGGTGGCCAGCAGTTGCACGGCAGCTTCGATGCGGCGGGCCTCGGCCTGCTGGGCCTGCGCCTCTTCGTGCCGTGCGCGGATACGGGCCTGCACCCGGCCGTGAAAGCGCAGCAGCCGGGCAAGGTGGTCGGCGGCGCAGCGGGGCAGGGGGGCGCGGCTGTCGCTCTGGCGCTGGGTGTAGCTGAACTCGACCGCGGCAGGCCCTCCGCGCGCCTCGTCCACATCGATCTGGTAGGCGCTGTGGGCGTTGTCTTCGTCGTCGCCCGGTGCATCGTCTCCATTGCGCCAGCTGTACTTGAGCGCGCGGCCCCAGGGTTCGCCATCGTGCATGCAGGGCTGGCGCGCGCCCACCCAGACCTCGCCCTCCCAGTAGCCGTTGCGGTCGCTGTCCCACCAGTCGTTGTACTGCTCGGTGAACACGGGCAGGCTGGTGAAGGCCTCGATGTGCTCAGCCGTCATCGTGGCTTGCAGGCGCTGGTAGAGGGGGTACCGCGCGCGGTGCTGGCCCACGGCCTTGCGCACATAGTCCAGCACTCCGCGCCAGGCGTGTTCGCAGGCCTTCCAGGCGTCGGGGGCGTGGCCGGGCTCGGTGGGGGGCGCCAGCACCTGCCAGTCGCCAGGCTCGCCCTGCGTGTAGCGGCGGTACAGCAGCGTGCGCTGGGCGACCGTGGGGGCCGCGTGGCGCCACAGCTTGGTGGCCACGCGCTCCAGCCAGTTGCGCGGCGCGGGCACCTGCTCCACCGACAGGTAGAAGTCCCAGGTCTTCCAGACGGTGATGAACACGTTGTCGTCGCGCGCGTCGCCCTCGTCGTCCACATGCCGCTGGCAGAGCGAAAAATCGGTCTGCTGAAACCAGCCGTAGGCCTTGTGCTCCTTGTGCGCAATCACCGGCGTGCGCACCACGGCCAGGATGTTGTCGATGCTGATGGCATCGCTGGCGCACAGGTCGTGGGCCACGGGCTGGTCGGCGTGGATGTCGGCGCTACTGCGCACCGCGCTGTGGCCTGCCCGCACAGCGGCAAGCGCCTGGCGGCGGTTGATCATGGCGGCCAGGCCGTCTTCGCCAGCATCCACGCCCTCGTGGAACTCGGGGGCGAACACGGCGCCCACGATCTCTGCCGAGAACTCTGCACGGTTGGGCACACCGCGCACTTCGTCCAGCAAAAACTCCACCTGTTCGGGGCCTGCGATGTCCACGTGGTACCCGTCGGTGAACAGCGCCACCCGGGCCTGCAGCCCCCCGCGCACACGCAGCTCGCCATGGTTGTAGTGGCCCCACAGCAGCTCGTTCACCTGCAGCGCGCCCTGCACGTACACCAGCTGCCCGCCCACAACGGCGTTGTGCAGATGCGCGTTGCCGGTGACGATGAGGTGGGTGGTGCCGTCGGTGTCCGCGCTGGTCAAAGCGCCGTCGATGCGCAGGTCTCCGTCCACCAGGATCAAAAACGGTGCACGGGGCACCGAGGCATCACCAGGGCCGTCTGGAACGTCATGCAGCCACTGGCGCAGCGGGCTACCTGGGGCCAGGGGGGCGTCGAGGTGCAGCGCAGGCCAGTGCGCACCGCCCGTGATCCACAAGGTGGCTTCGTCCGCCAGAGCGTCGGGTTCTTCTGCCAGGCGCTGGGCGATCCAGCAGTCGGCAGGGAGGCGGTGGGCCACGTCGGCCAGCGGGCAAAGTCGGACAGTGGTCATGGGGCGGGGCGCGGAAGGGGCCGGAGAAGGGCACGTGAGGGGCTCAACCGGCGGGCATCGTACACCGCGCCCTGCAACGATCCGGCTTTGCGCCGACAATGATGTGTCATCTTATTAATTCACCGCCATGACGCAGAACCCCCCCGTTTTTGAAGTCCTCCCCCGCGACCTCTCGGCCTACCGCCAGGGCAATGTGGGCATTGACTATGTGCACCGCTTCGAGTCGGGCAAGCCTGGCCCGCATGTGCTCATCAACGCCCTCACGCACGGCAACGAGATCTGCGGCATGGTGGCCGCCACGCACCTGCTGGACACGGGCGTGCGTCCCCTCATCGGCACGCTGACCATCAGCTTTGCCAACGTCGCGGCTTACGAGTCGTTTGATCAGAGCCGCCCGTTCGAGAGCCGCCAGCTGGTGCACAACCTCAACCGCATCTGGTCGGCGGCCGAGTTGGATGGCACGGCGGACAGCCCCGAGCTGCAGCGCGCCCGCGTCCTGCGCCCGGTGGTGGCTGCGGCTGATCACATCCTCGACATCCACTCCACCAGCCAGGACGTGCAACCTTTCTGGGTGTACCCGGCCTACCCGCGCAACGCGGAGGCGGCGCTGGCCATTGGCCGCCCGCCGGTGCACCTGGTGATGCCCAGCGGCCTGGGCTCGGGCACGCCGCTCATCCAGCACGGCCGTCACGGGCAGGCCGAAGGGGGCGGTGTGGCGGTGGTGGTGGAATGCGGCCAGCACTTCCGCCAGTCGGCGGCCGACTTGGCCACGGCCGTGGCGCTGGACTTCCTGGCGCACTTCGGCCTCATCGCGCCGGTGGCCGACCGGCCCGCACCCGCCGAGCAGCGCCGCTACGAACTGCTGGAGACCTGCATGGTGCGCACTGCGGACTTCCGCTTCACGCGGCCTGTGCAAGGGTTTGAAGTGTTTGCCAAGGGAGACCTCATCGCCACCGACGGCCCGCACGAGATCCGCGCGCTGTGCGACGACTGCACCATCCTCATGCCCACCCGCGAGCCCATGGTGGGCCGCGAGGCGGTGTACCTTACGCGGCCGATCTGACCCGGCTGGTACGATGCCAGACATGCGGGCGCGTCGCCCGACGGTCTGGCTGCAACCGCCTGACGTTGTTCAGGGCGGAACCACCGCCTGCGTGCGCTCCTGGCGCACGAGGTACAGGCCGCTGCCGATGATGATGGCGCCGCCCAGCAGCGTGCTGTAGCCAGGCACCGTCTGCCACAGCACCCAGTCCAGCCCCATGCCCCAGGCCAGGGCCGTGTATTCAAACGGGGCCACCACCGAGGCCTGCCCGTGGCGAAACGCCTCGGTGATCGCCAGCTGCCCCGCAAACCCGGTCACGGCCAGCCCTGCCACCAGCGGCCAGTGGGCCTGCGCCACGCCCACCCACTGGGGCCACGCCAGCGCGCCGGCGCCCAGCGCCAACAGCGTAGTGGTCCAGAACACCAGGCTGGCGCTGGAGTCGGTGCGGGTGAGCATGCGCCCTGTGATGGCCGATACCGCATAGCAGGTGGCTGCTGCCAGCACCGCCAGTGCGCCCAGGGTAAAGAACGCCTCCTGGTTGGGCCGCAGCGCCACCAGCACCCCCACCATGCCCAGCACGATAGCCACCCAGTGGGCGGGGCGCACCTTTTCGCGCAGCACCACGGTGGACAGCGCGGTGATGAGCAAAGGGGCAATGAAGAACAGCGTATAGGCCTCGGCCAGCGCCAGTTCGCGGATGGCAAACGCAAACAGCGCCAGCATGGCCACGTTGAGCCCGCCGCGCAGCAGGTGCAGCGGCCAGCGCACCTTCAGCAGCCGGGGCACTTCGCCGCGCCACAGCGCGTACAGCGCCACCAGCGGCAGCGCCGCCCAGCCCCGCAGCGCCGCAACCTGCATGGCGGGGTAGTGGGCGCTGAGCGTCTTGAGCAGCGCATCCATCAGCGAGAAGAAGCCCACGGCCGCCACCATGGCGAGGATGCCGCGCAAATTGCCCGCGGGCATCGCCAAGCCTGCAGAGGCGCTCGGCCGCGCCTCAGACATTGTGTGGCCCTGTGGCTGCGTGCGCGCCAGCGAGGCCTCGCTGGCGGTCATGGGGGGCAGGAGCCTGCGCAGAGAAGAAAAGGCGCGGGAAAAAGCGCGGCAATGGCGGGCTGGGCAAAGGCATGGGAAGGTGGGCTCCGCAGGACTGGCGCGTTGAGAGGCCAGCACATGGCAGGGCGTGTGCAGCGAGGCCAAAAAGTGTAGCGCAGGCACGCCGCGCCGCCTCGCTGAGTTTTGTCAGCCGCGCTTACCCTAATGATGGGGTGGGCGCGGGCGTGTTGGCCGGGGCGGTATCGCTGCTGCCTCCGCCGTCCGCTGTGGCGAGGATGGCGTCGAGCAGCGCCAGCGCCTGCACAAAGTCGAAACCATCGATGGCCTGGGCCAGCGCCTGGGCGCGGTCCGGGTAATGCTGCAGCATGGCGGGGTGCAGCCCGGCGTAGGCTGCGCTGGCATCAAGGTCGTCGCTGGCCAGCAAGGGCCGCAGTGCCCGCAAGCCTGCTCGCAGATGCTCGGCATCGGCTGCAGGGGCCGCTGTAGTTGCTTCTGCAGCAGCATCCAATACGAAGTGCAGGGATTGCACCAGTTGTTGTAGTCGCACATCCAGGTCTTGAAGCGCGTGTTGGGTGTCGGCATCCACACCCCCTTGCGGTGTGGCTTGCACCCTGGCCTCGGCTTGCTGCGCGGCCACCTGCAAGCCGGTAAGGCCGGCAGTGCCCGCCAGGCCCTTGAGCGTGTGCAGGATGCGCTGCGTTTCGGCCAGGTCACCGCTTTGCCAGGCCTGCAACGCCTTTTGCGCGTCGTGGGGGTGTTCCACCACCATGCGTTGCAGCAGACGCACCAGCGCCGCAAAGTTGTTGCCCAGCGACCGCAGTCCCTGCTCCAGCTGAAAGCCTGCCACGCCCTGGAGTTGGGCCCGCATCTGTGCTTCGTTCTGCAGCGTGGGGGCCGATGTCGCAACACTGGGCGTTGGGGGTGCGCCCGTGGCGTCCACGGCGTGGGGCAGCAGGCGCGCCAGCACGCGCGCCAGTTGTGCCGGGTCCACAGGCTTGGGCAGGTGGTCGTTCATGCCAGCGGCCAGCGCGGCGGCGCGGTCTTCGGCGAAGGCGTTGGCCGTCATGGCCACGATGGGCGTCTGCGCATGGTCTGGCAGCGCGCGGATCTGGCGCGTAGCCTGCAGGCCGTCCAGATGGGGCATCTGGATGTCCATCAGGATCAGGTCGTAGTGACGTTCGCGCGCGCGCTCCACCGCAATCGCCCCGTCGCCCGCCATATCCACGGCAAAGCCCAGTTGGCGCAACAGCTCACCCGCCACCTCCTGGTTCAGCGTGTTGTCTTCGGCCAGCAGCAATTGCAGCCCCGGGGTGAAACGGACGGGCGCATCGGCGGCCAACGCGGGTGCAGCGGCCTCTGGCAGTTGCGCATGGTTCCACACGCGCACCAGCACGTCTTCGAGTGCGGTGGGCAGTACGGGTTTGGGCAGGAAGGCCGCAAACGGACCGGCATCCACCTCGTCGGCAGGGCAGCTCAGGCTGCCGCTGACCAGAATGCAGGCGGGGCGGTGTTGGAGCGGCAAGGCGCAGATCTGTTGCCAGGTCTGGGTGCCATTCAGGCCCGGCATCAGCCAGTCGGTGAGCACCAGCTCGTAGGGGTCGCAGAGTTCGTCAGCCTGTGCCACCGCTTGCACGGCCTGCGCGCCGGACGACACCGCGTCGGCCCGCGCTCCCAGGTGGGTGAGCATGTCGGCCAGCAGCTCACGGGCTTCTTCCATGTCGTCCACCACCAGGACGCGGGTGCTGGGGGGCAGGGCCTGCACATGCTGCGGTGCGGCAGCCTGGGAGCTGATGCCAAAGGGCGCCTCAAACCAGAAGGTGCTGCCCTTACCGGGCTCGCTGCGCACACCCACTTGCCCGTCCATCAGGTCGGCCAGGCGGCGCGAGATGGCCAGCCCCAGGCCGGTACCGCCGTGGGTGCGAGTGGTGGAAACATCGGCCTGCTGAAACGCCAGGAACAGCTTGCCCTGTTGCTCGGGGCTCAGCCCGATGCCGGTGTCGCGCACCTCAAAGCGCAGGCGCACCTGGTTGGCTTCGCGGTGGGTGACAAACGCGTGCAAAGACACGCTGCCGCGTTCGGTGAACTTGACTGCGTTACCCATGAAGTTGGTCAGGATCTGACCCAGCCGCATGCCGTCCCCATGCAGGATGGGGGGCACACCTGCAAGTTCGGCCATCACCTCCAGGCCCTTGGCCTCGGCCTTGTCGCCGGTAATGGTGAACACGTTGCTCACCACCTTCTCCAGCTCGAAATCGGTCGGGTCCAGGGCCATCTTGCCCGCCTCGATCTTGGAGAAATCCAGGATGTCGTTGATGACGGCCAGCAGGTGCATGGCAGCGCCCGACACCTTGTCGAGTTGCTGGCGCTGGTGCGGGTTGGTGGTGTCGCGGCGGATCAGGTGGGTCAGCCCGATGATCGCGTTCATGGGCGTGCGGATCTCGTGGCTCATGTTGGCCAGGAAGGCGCTCTTGGCCTGGTTGGCCTCGTCGGCCATGGCCTTGGCGCTGCGCAGCTGGGCATTGGTGTGTTGCAGCTCCAGCGTCTGCTGTTCCAGGGCTTGGCTGGTCTTTTCGAGATCGAGCGTGCGCTCCGCGACCAGCTGTTCCAGCTCGTCGCGGTAGCGGGCCAGCTCACGCTCGGACTCCTTGCGGCTGGTGATGTCCATCCAGATGCCAGTCATGCACTCGCGGTCGTGCATCTGCAGGGGGCGCATCGACACCCAGAAGTCGCGCACGTTGCCTGCCTTGTCGCGCCGCTGGGTCTCGAAGTCCTGGCCGCCCTGGGCCTGGATGCGCTGGAGTTTTTCATCGACCTTGCTTCTGTCCGGGTCCAGCTGCAGGTCGTAGAGGCTCATTTGCGAGAACTCTTCGCGCGTGTAGCCCAGCGATTCGAAGGTGGCATCGTTGAAGCTCACGAACTGCAGGGTCTGCATGTCCAGCACGACGATGCCGATGGGGGCCTGGCTGATGATGTTGGCGTGTAGCTCCTCGCGGTCATGAAGCTCAGTGAGCGCCAGGCGGCGTTCATCCTGGGTCTTCTGAAACGCCAGTACAGCCGCCGCCATGTCGCCAATCATGGACCCCCGCCGGTCGGCAAGGGTTTTGATCTGCGCGTAGGTCTTGTAGTCCCGTAAGCCGCTTTGGCCTTGTGAGAGCCTCTGCAGAATGCGATTGAGCTGATCCAGCTGCCGCGATGTGGAGCGTGCCAGCAGGAACCATAGCCCGAGAAAAGCCAATGTGCCCAGCGTGCTGACCCACAGCATCCTGCGGCTGAAATTCTGAAGCTCATTGCGGGTATCTGCTGCGTTCTGGATCGCGTGGTCCATGAAGGTCTTTGCGATGTCCCCCATGCGGAGCGCAAAGGTCGCGTAGTAGCCCGTGGCGCTGATCAGATGCTCGCCCGCCAATGACTGATCGATGGACATCTGGTCCGAACTCATCAATGCGAACTGTCGGAAGTCCTTGAACGCACTGACTGCAGCGGGGTAGTGTGTTCGTATGTGATCGAAGTCGTGGGTGGATGTCAACGCTGCGAGGTCTTTCTCCAACGCTGCCATCTCGTCCACCACCAGAGAGTGCAGCTGGTAGGCCTGAGCCTCATCCACCTGCCGCGTCCTGGATGCTGTCAGCGTCTGCGTTAGGCGAAGTTTGACCTCCAGCAATTTGCGGCTGATTGCCTCCGCCCGGGCTGCAACCTGTATGTCTTCTTCCTGGCTTTTCAGGGCATCGCGCTGCACCGTCTGGGTATGTTGCTGCACGGCGTAATCAAATGCGGTGCTGAGTGCCAGCGCCAGCACGACGGGCAAGAAAAACCGCAAGAAGAACTGATGGCGCGTGAGCAGTCGGAGCATGGCGTGGATGGGAGCGGGCGTACGCTCAACGTTTGGGCATTTTTGCCAGCAGGTTGTCCCAATGCGTCGGCGGGATGCTGCCCAGGTACTCAAACCGTGACTGCCCCAGCGGACGCAGCACCACCATCGTCCCTTCGGGCTTCACGAAGTAGCCCATCAGGTCCGCCATGTTGGGGGCGTGGGCCACGATGACCCGGTTGGTGCCCGGCGCGACTGGCATGGACACGAGCGCGCGGGTCGCGGCGATCACCGGTTTCTTTTCTTCGCTAGTCAGGTTGGCGGTGTAGGCCAACAAGGGTTCGGAGCGAAGTAGGTCAGGGTGGGCTGCGAACGTGAGTTGAGCACTTTCACGCGCACGGCACATGGGGCTGTGAATGACCTCTCCCACTGGGATCTGGGCTCGCTGCAAGATGAATCCCAACTCCCGGGCCTGCTTGCGGCCTGCGTCGCTGAGCAGACGTTGGGTGCTGCAATCATTCAGGTCCACCTGTGGTGCCCGGTCCGCTCTGCTGCCGTCGGTGGCGCCATGCCGCAGGTACAGCACAAAACCACCTTGGCGAATTTGGGCCAACAAATTGGCGTCCGCGAGTTTTTCCTTGAAGACGGATTCTTGCCCTGCAGCCAAGCCTATCCAGCATGACAGGCCAACGGCCAGGGTCTTGCACGCGCTCCCTGAAAGGCTGGCGCGCCCTCTGCCAGCTTTGAACTCTGGCTTTGCTGAACTCGGGAGGGAAAAGGCGCTCACGATTCATTCTCCGCAGGCGGTGGATCTGCGAACTGTTCGGCGATGGCCGCGAACTGCGGCACCAGTTGCACAAATGCATCACAGATGTCGGGGTCGAAATGCTGGCCACGGCCGTTGCGGATGATGTCCACCGCGTCGTCCAGCGTGAACGCGCGTTTGTAGTGGCGGCGCGAGATCAGCGCGTCAAACACATCGGCGATGGCCATCAGTCGTGCGGACAACGGGATGGCGTCGCCCTGCAGTCCCTCGGGGTAGCCCGAGCCATCCCACTTTTCATGGTGGCCTGCCGCGATCTGGCGTGCTGTCTCCAGGAACTCCAGCGCTGAGTTTCTGGGGGCGCTGGCCGGATGGACTGGCTGCTGGCGCCCCATCTGCAGCACGCTGCGGATGGCCTCCTCGATGGCGTCGGCACCAATGCGCGCATGGGTCTTCATGATCTCGAACTCATCAGGGGTGAGCTTCCCCGGCTTGAGCAGGATGGCGTCGGGGATGCCCACCTTGCCGATGTCGTGCAGGGGCGCGGCCTTGGCGATTTGCTGGCGCTGGTAGGGGCTGCCCAGCAGGTGCTGAAAGCGGGGGTGGTCCTGCAGATGCAGCATCAGCGCCTCGATGTAGGCCTGCGTGCGGTGCAGGTGGTTGCCGGTTTCGTTGTCGCGCTTTTCGGCCAGCGTGGCCATGGCGTGCAGGCTGAAGTCCTTGATCAGCTCGTTCTCGGCCATGCGCCGCTGCACCTCGGCGTCCAGATAGCTGTTCTGGTCCGCCAGCCAGTCGCGCGCGGCCTTCAGCTCCAGATGGGTGCGCACCCGCGCCAGCAGCACTGCGGGTTTGATGGGCTTGGCCACGTAGTCCACCGCGCCCGCCTGCAGGCCGCGTTCTTCGTCTGCGATTGCGTCGAGGGCGGTCACGAAGATCACCGGGATCTCACGGGTCTCCGGCGCTGCACGCAGGGCGGCCAGCACCTCGTAGCCGTCCATCTCCGGCATCATCACATCGAGCAGGATGATGTCGGGCACCGGCTGGGTGTGGGCGACCTGCAAGGCCCGCTGTCCCGAGTTGGCCACACGCACGTGGTAGTACGGGCGCAGCAGCTGGCCGATGACGGTCAGGTTTTCGCGGGTGTCATCCACGACCAGTACCGTTCTGAGCAGGGCTTTGTCATCGGTCGGCAAAAACATGGTCGGGGTGCTTTCGGGCTACCACGCAGAGAATTTGCTCTGGTGTAAGTGCATGTTACTGCCCTTACAGGAGCTGACAAGCTTTCCGTGGTGCGGTGGTCGGGTAGCTCATCGCATCCAGGCGTTGCCGTCGCAGCACCTGTCGGGCCGGGGGCCCCCCTTTTTAGCCAAACGACCGCGCTGCGGCCATGGCGCCCATGCGCTGGCTGATGGCAAAAAACTCTGCCACGGTGTCATCAATGATCTGCTGCGCGGTCTTGACGGAGTAAATCAATCCCACGGTCTGCCCTGCCAGTGCAGGGGCCGCCTCCATGTCACCGTCAAAGTACACGCGCTGGATGCCCGCAAAGCTGTCGGCGGGCATCAGGCCAGCCTCGTGGATGGCCTGCGTGCGCTGCGATTTGAGCGCGCGGATGCAGGGGCTGGCCTTGGTGTTGAGCATCCAGGTGCCGGTCACGCCTGCATCGACGATGGCGTTCTTGTAGTTGGCGTGCACGGGGCTTTCGGCGCAGCTCACAAAACGCGTGCCCATCTGCACGGCCTCGGCCCCCAGTGCAAACGCAGCAGCCATGCCGCGCCCGTCGCAGATGCCACCGGCTGCCACCAGCGGAACGTCCACTTGTGCACGAATGGCCTGCAGCAGCACCAGGGTGGAGACCTCTTCGGGGTTCTTGAAGCCGCCGCCTTCACCGCCTTCGACCACCAGGCCGTCAATGCCTGCGTCCACGCATTTCAGCGCTGCATCTACCGTGGGCACCGCGTGGTACACGGTGATGCCCGCGTCCTTCAGCGGCGCAATGAACTTGGCCGGGCTGCCCGCCGAGGTGGTCACAAACTTCACGCCGGACGCACACACAAAGCGCAGCATGGCGTCGTCCTTTAAAAAGCGGATGGGCAGGTTCACGCCAAACGGCAGTCCCAGCGCGCTCATCTTGAGGATCTCGGCCTGGCAGTTGGCGGTTTCGCCGGACGATGTTTCGATGATGCCCAGTCCCCCCGCGCGCGACACCGCCGAGGCCAGCTGCGTGCGCGCAATCCAGCCCATGGGCGCCTGGATTATGGGGTAGCGCGCACCCGTGTGGGCAAGTACGCGGTTGGTGGCGGGTGCGGTCATGGGTGGTGTCTCCTGATTTTTGGGAGCGCCCATTATTTCGACGGGTGTGCTGTCGCTGTGTCGCCCGCGTTACGGGGCCGGGGCGGGTGTCTCTTGCCAGGGCAGCTGCGCAAACAGGCGCTGCCAGTCGGCGCAGGCAGGTTCTGTGGCATCGTCTGCGGGGAGGTGCCCACAGCCCCAGTCTGCAGGCCCAGGCCAGCGCAGCCCACTGTCAAACGTCATTGCCACCCCCGTCACCGGGTGGGGCACTGTGAGTTGCCAGGCATGCAGCCACAGCCGCTGCTGCCCCAGCCGCTCGGCCCACCAGCGGTTGAGCGGGCCCTTGCCGTGCGTGGCATCGCCGATGATGGGGTGCGCCAGGTGCTTAAGGTGGCGGCGGATCTGGTGCCGCCGCCCGGTGGTGGGGATGGCCTCAACCAGCGAGGCGCGGGTGGTGGCAAAACGCGCATCGCTGGCCTCGGGCAGCGTGAGCTGCGCCAGCCGCCGAAAGCATGTGTGAGCGTCCTGCACCGCCGCATCGGAGGGGGCATCGTCTGGCTTGAGCGCGTGGTCCACCTCGATGGCCTCAGGTGCCCAGCCGCGCACCATCGCCAAGTAGCGCTTGTGCGTGGCACCGTGCTCAAACGCTTGCGATAGTGCCCGCGCTGCATCGCTGTGCAGTGCCATCACCAACACGCCGCAGGTGCCTTTGTCGAGCCGGTGCACCGGGAACACATGCTGGCCCAGTTGGTCGCGCAGGGTCTGCATCACAAACCGCGTCTCGCCCGCATCCAGCCCCGTGCGGTGCACCAGCCAGCCGGCAGGCTTGTACACGGCCACCAGGTGCTCGTCGCGCCAGAGGATGTGCAGGGGAGGGTGCATGAAGTAAATCGTAGCCGCGGGCAGAGGCCGGGGAGGGTAAGGGAAGGCGCGGATTGTGCCGCACTGCGCTGTGCCTAGACTGGCACATCTCAATCGCTGAAAGGGAGCCCAGGTATGTCCGCAGGAGACTGGAAAGACATGTACGCCGCCGCGGTGGCCGGCGACCTGGCGCTGGTGCGCCACCACATCAGCGCGGGCGTGAACCCCAACTACCAGCATCCCGAGATCCTTTGCACACCGCTTGTGGCCAGCCTCATCCACGGTCACGCTGCCATTGCGCATTACCTGTTGGCTCATGGGGCGGACCCGATGCTGCGGTCCGACTTTGACGACATGACCCCGCTGGAGGCTGCGCGCCGTTATCGGCGCACCGAGTTCATTGGCATGCTACAGGCGCAGGGTGCGAAGGAGGAGCGCAAGCCGTTCTGGTGGCGCTGGTTGCCGGTGTAGAGGCGAAGTGTGGGCACCCGGTACAGCCCGTGCAGCCCCGGCCAGCGGCCGCCGTGTAAGGGCCCCCGCCGCGAAGCGACTCAATGGGGGCTTGTTTCCTTCGCGCGCATCTTGGCGCCGATGTACTCGCCATGCGTCACATGCAGCAGACCCGCCACTTTGCTGATGGTGTGCATCTCGTTCTCATCCGGCCGTGCGTCCGCGTAGGCCACCTGCCACATGGCTTCGACCAGCCGGATCTTCTCGGCCTGCGTGAAGTGTTCGTTCAATTGGCTGGTGAAGTGCTGGTAGTCGTAGGCCGTTCGGGAAGTGGTGGTGGCTTGGTCCAGCAGGGCCTGCAGTTCTTCGTCCGTCAGCGCAAACTGCTGTCGCAGTGCGCTCTCCATCACGCTGCGCTCCGCATCGCCCAGGGTCGCCTTGGTGCGCACCACCTCCACCAGCAACACGGCGGCTGCCAGTTGCAGTGCTCGTGCACGCTCGGCCGGCGATGGCGTGGGGTGCAAGGGAGCAATGCTTTCCAAAAGTTCTTTTAGGGCTTGGAACATCGTGGGCTTACGAGGCTGCGTGAATAGGATGGATGCGTCGGGGGCGGCGTTGGTTCCGCTGCTTTGACGGGGTGGGGATGCTCTGGCTGCACAGTTTGAGCTCGGTGTCCTGCCATGCCCCGGCGACAATCGGGGGCCATGACGAAGAAAACCATACTCCCCCTGCAACTGCTGGTTGCCCCCGACAAGAACGACCCTGCGCCGCTGATCCTCTACCACGGGCGCAATTGCCCCGATGGCTTTGGCGCGGCGCTGGCCGCATGGCTGTACTACGGCGACCAGGCTGAATACGTGGGGCTGGACCACGGCGATGTCAAGACCGTGGACGACCTGCCGCCCCTGCAAGGCCGCGCGGTGTACATCCTCGACTTCTCGTTTGCCAACGAGGTGATGACCGCCATTGACGAGCGTGCCGCCAAGCTGGTCATGCTGGACCACCACAAGAGCGCCGCCGAAAAGCTCACCGGCTTTGCCTGCCGCTGCGGCGTGGTGCACTTTGACATGAACAAGTCGGGCGCTCGGCTGGCGTGGGAGTTCTTTCACCCCCATGCACCCATCCCCGCGCTGCTGCAATACGTGGAAGACCGCGACATCTGGAAGTGGGAGTTTGCCGAGAGCGCCGCCTTCCTGTCGGCCCTGGACATGGAAGAGCAAGGCTTTGCGCGCTGGCGGGAAATTGCCGACTTCACGCCCGAACAGCTCCAGCAGTTCATGGTGCGCGGCGAGGCCATGGACCAGAAGTACCGCAAGCTCTGCGCCGACATTGCCGAAGGCGCGCAGCCACTCGTGTTCAACGGCATCACGGGTCTGATGGTCAATGCCCCGGGCATGTTCCACAGCCTGGTGGGCGACATCCTCTCGGCCAAGACGGGCACCTTTGCGCTGATGTGGAGCGCGGGCGAAAAGGGCGTGAAGGTGGGGCTGCGCTCGCAGCGCAACTTTGACTGCATCGCGCTAGCCGAAAGCATGGGCGGCGGCGGCCACGCGCAGGCCTGTGGCTTCAAGATGAAGGTGGAGCGCCTGCCCGAACTGTTGACAGGCACCTTCAATGCGTAGTGCTGGGGCGATTTGGAGAGAAAGTCGCCTGTAGCGCTACAACTGCATGCCTCAGGAGCTATCAAAAATATAGTGAACGATGTGGGGCGCCAGGGCGGCTAGACCAAGCGCAGGTCCGCGCCTTGGGTTCCTGGAAACACCCGTCCCACGGCCGCGGCGTTCAGCCCGTACATCCGCGCGAACAACCCGCCGAGCACACCCCGGTAGTCGTTGAGCACGGGGTAGTCGCGGTTCTGGAACAGCGTGGTGGCCGTGAGCGCCTGCTGCTCGCCCACGATGCGGCCGCCATTCACCCCGCCACCCAGCACCCAGAACACCGTGCCGTGGCCGTGGTCTGTGCCCCGGTTGCCGTTCTCGCGGAAGGTGCGGCCAAACTCGCTGATGACCACCACCACGGTGGATTTCCACGCGGGGCCCATCTCGTCGGCAAAGCCCGCCAGGCCACGGCCCAGTTCCTCCAGGCGGTTGGCCAGCGCGCCGGTGGCAGCCCCCTGGCCCACATGGGTGTCCCAGCCGCCCACGTCCACAAAGCCGATCTGGTAGCGCGACTGCATCAGCCGCGCCATGCGCCGGGCCGTGCCCTCAAATCCCTTGGTACTCAGCGCATTGCGGCTGGCGGCTTCCATCTCGCCCTGCATGGTGCGGGCTACTTCGTCGCGGGTGGCAAAGCCTTCGTTCACCGGCGTGGCCAGCGCTGTGCCCCGGTACATGGATGCGATGAGTTCGGCCTGCCGCGCATCCACGCCGCCCCGCCCGGCGCCTGCGCTCAGCGCGGTGTTGGGCACATCCACCGCCCCGCGCAGCACCAGGGGCAGGGTGCTGGTGAATGCCATGGTCTGCAGCGGCGCCACAGTGCTGTCGGCGCGCGGGTTCAGCTCGGCCACCAGCCGGTTCAGAAAGCCCGATCGGTAGTCGCGCCGCCCGCCCAGGGGCTGGCCCAGCTCGATGCTGTCCTGCGTGTCGAAGTGGCTGCGCGAGAGGTCGTCGGTGCCCGCAAACGGCACAAACGCGAGCTGACGCTGCTGGTACAGCGGCAGCATCGATTCCGCCAGTGCTGGGTGCAGGCCCCAGTCGGGCGTGAGCGGCAGGGCGCCGCCCTCCTGCCCCGGCCGGGGGATGGCGATGTTGGGCCGCGTCTCGTAGTAGTAGCTGCTGGCCGTAGGCACCAGCAGGCTGGCGCAGTCATAGCCACCGCGCAAGAACACAAGCAGAAAGCGCGCGTCCTGCGCGCGGGGTGCGGCGAGCACGCCGGCGCTGTGCACGCCCAGGCCCGCGCCAAGCGCGCTGGCGCCCAGGGCCTGGAGAAGATGTCGTCTGTGCAGCATGAAGCTTCTCCTTAGCCGTGCATGAACTCGGGGGATGCGAGGAACAGCAGGTTCCATTCGCGCGGTGAGGTGGCCTGCGCCAGTGCGTTGCGTGTGGCAGGGGACCAGGTGGGCTCCATGGCGCGCACGTAAGCCGTCTGCGCCAGGGCGGGCGGCATGCGCGGCGCGGCTCGGGGGGCTGCGTCATCGCTTGCTGGCGGGGCTGCCAGAGCGCCTGCACCCAGGGCCCGCGCCATCTCAAAGCGCGTGCTCATCTGCCCCGAGCCCGACCACGACGCGGAGTCCAGCGGGTAGCCATCGGGCGTGACGCGGCCATACAAAGGCTCGGCCAGCCGTTGCAGCCACGCCAGTGCGGGGTCGGTGTTGGGCAGCACAGCGTCGCCGTGGGCCAGTCGCAGGCCCGCCAGCGCATAGTGCACTGGGTCCCGAAACCGCTGGCCGAGAGATGCGCGGAATTCTGGCGTGTGGAACAGCGTTTCCAGCACTGCCGCAATGTCGCCGTCGGTGCGTTCAAAGCTGCGGGCCAGGGTCTGCAGCAGCGCGGGCGGCGGGTTGTCTCCGACCAGAAAGAGCGCGATCTTGCGCGTGATGAAGCGTGCGGTGGCAGGCGCGCGGGCCAGGCGGTCCAGCGCCTCGTCCACCTCGGCCAGGCCCTCGGCGCGCAGCGGCTGGCCGAGCAGCGTCTTGGGCTCCCAGTCATGCCGGTGGGGGTTGAACTCGAACAGGCCGTCGCGCACGTAGTGGCGGCGAAGCGCGGGCTTCATGCGCGGTGGCTCGTCACCTGGCGGCCGCTGCGAAACGCCCACGCCGGTCAGCACGCGGGCCAGCTCCTGCACGTCCTGCTGGCTGTAGCCGCCGTCCACGCCCAGCGTATGCAGTTCCATCAGCTCGCGCGCGTAGTTCTCGTTGATGCGGCCTGCGGCGTTTTGCGCGTTGTCCAGGTAGCGCAGCATGGCCGGGTGGCGCGCGGTGGCGCCCAGCAGGTCGCGAAAGCGGCCC
>OFJB01000222.1_pt1 | contig 30736 bp, 22 predicted proteins | sample 1775081 | NCBI WGS metagenome assembly OFJB01 (sample SAMN08195771, study PRJEB24354) | sludge metagenome | isolation source: initial sludge from phenol fed wastewater aerobic bioreactor | place: India: Nagpur | collected 2016-06-05
CAGCCGCCGGTGCCAAAACCCGTCTTGAGCTTGGTGATGCACACCTTGCCCGGGCCCACGCCGACCTTGGTGGCGTCGGCGCCCCAGTTTTCCAGGTCGATGATGGCTTCGGGGGTGGCCACATTGCCGGCAATCACAAACGACTGCGGCAGGTGTTTTTTCAGGTAGCCGATCATGTTCTTCACGCTGTCGGCATGGCCGTGGGCGATGTCGATGGTGATGTACTCGGGCGTGATGCCCTGTGCCACCAGCTGGTCCACCGTGGCGTAATCGGGTTGCTTCACGCCCAGCGAGATCGACGCGTAGCAGCCCTTGGCATGCATGTCTTTGACGAACTGGACGTTGTCCAGGTCAAAGCGGTGCATGACGTAGAAATAGCCGTTCTGTGCCATCCAGGTGCAGATGGTTTCGTCCACCACGGTCTTCATGTTGGCCGGCACCACCGGCAGGCGGAAGCGGCGGCCACCCAGCTCCACGCTGGCGTCGCATTCCGAGCGGCTTTCCACGCGGCACTTGCGGGGGAGCAGCAGGATGTTGTCGTAGTCGAAGATTTCCATGAGATTCCAAGCTCCATAAAGGGACGCCGCCAAACTATTTCGACGGCGGTGGGCGCTTGGCTGTCAGACCGGCTTTGCGGGAGTGAACGTGACAGTCACTCCGAACCCTGCTGAGCGCAGGCACAAAAAACCGGGCGTCAAGAAACTTGGGCCCGGTGATTGATTCTACCCGCCTGGCAAATGGCCGTCATAACGGCCCCGGTATTACCTGCATACGGATTGCGCAGCCGCCACGATCTGGCCCGACGCATCCTGTACCCAGCCGACCAGGTGCAGCCGTTCGGCCCGCGCGCCTTCGGGAATGCGCATGGACCGGGTCTCCATCCAGGCCCACGGTTTGCCTGGGGTGCGAGCTTGCCGCTGGGCGGGGCGCCACTCGCCCTCGAGCGCGTTGCGCACGACATGGCGGGGCACCACCGTGCCATCCGTGCCTGCGGGAATGGCCTCCACCAGCAGCAGGTGAAAGGCAAAGGGGGCTGCGGCCACTTTGCGCTGTGGCTTCGCAGCGGAAGGCGTGAAGTTGATGCCCACACCCACATAGTCGTTGAACGCCACCCCGTGGGCCACGCGCAGCCGCCCACGTGCGTCCGCATCGATCGGGCTGACGTGTACGTCGCTAAATGTTGGGGGCTTGCGCCCCAATGCTTGCAGGCGGGCCAGGGCGTCGGTGGTGGCGGCTGCCGACAAGGGGGCATCGTCGCCCGCCGCGCCGGGCACGATCCAGTCCAGCACCACGGCGCCTGCCTTGGCCGATGGCGCCGGGGGGGCTGCATCGCCCCAGCAGGCCTCGCAGTCGGCGCTGATGAAGCGCTCGAAGAGCGCCACGGGCTTGGGGGCTCCGTCGCTGCTGCAATGGGTCTGGGCCAGCGCCTGCGGGGCATGCGCCAGTGCCAGCGACAGGCTGGCCAAGGTGAGGGCAATGTTTTTCATGGTGCGGGGCAGCGTGGGGCGGGGTGCTTTCTACAATGGCCGAATGTTCCCACAAGACCCGTTTTCGGGTGCGCCAGACGCCCTGGTGCCCCCACACTCCGGTGCGCCGTCGGCCGCATCCCCCCTTCTCGCCCACCTGAACGACGAGCAACTGGCTGCGGTGACCTTGCCCGCGGGCCATGCGCTCATCCTGGCGGGGGCCGGGTCGGGCAAGACCCGTGTGCTGACCACCCGCATCGCCTGGCTGCTGCAAAACGGCTATGCCACGCCCGGCGGCATTCTGGCTGTGACGTTTACCAACAAGGCCGCCAAGGAGATGGTGGCCCGCCTGTCGGCCATGCTGCCGGTGAACGTGCGCGGCATGTGGATCGGCACCTTCCACGGCCTGTGCAACCGGCTGCTGCGCGCGCACCACAAGGCGGCGGGGCTGCCGCAGTCGTTCCAGATTCTCGACACGCAAGACCAGCTCTCGGCCATCAAGCGTCTGTGCAAGCAGCACAACGTGGACGAGGAGCGCTTTCCGCCCAAGCAGCTGTCGTACTTCATCGCCAGCTGCAAGGAAGAGGGCATGCGTCCCGGCGATGTGCCTACGCACGACAGCGACAGCCGCAAAAAGGTCGAGATCTACCAGCTCTACGAAGAGCAATGCCAGCGCGAAGGCGTGGTGGACTTTGGCGAGCTGATGCTGCGGTCTTACGAGCTATTGCGCGACAACGACCCCATCCGTGAGCACTACCAGCGCCGGTTCCAGCACATCCTGGTGGACGAGTTCCAGGACACCAACAAGCTGCAGTACGCCTGGCTCAAACAACTGGCGGGCAACGACGTGGGCGGGCGCTACGAAGCGCGCGGCAGCGTGATCGCCGTGGGCGACGACGACCAGAGCATCTATGCCTTCCGTGGCGCCCGCGTGGGCAACATGACCGACTTTGTGCGCGAGTTTGATGTGCAGCGCCAGATCAAGCTGGAGCAGAACTACCGCAGCTACAGCAACATCCTCGACTCGGCCAACCACCTCATCAGCCACAACAGCCGCCGCCTGGGCAAGAACCTGCGCACCACGCAGGGCGCGGGCGAGCCGGTGCGCGTGTACGAGGCCAGCTCCGACCTGGCCGAGGCGCAGTGGATGGTGGACGAGATCAAGCAACTGGTGCGGAGCGACGGCTTTGAGCGCAAGGAAATCGCCGTGCTCTACCGCAGCAATGCGCAAAGCCGGGTGATTGAATCTGCATTGTTCAATGCCAGCGTGCCCTACCGCGTGTATGGCGGCCTGCGGTTTTTTGAGCGTGCCGAAATCAAGCACGCGCTGGCGTATTTGCGCCTCTTGGAGAACCCGCACGACGACACCAGCTTCACCCGCGTCGTCAACTTTCCGCCACGTGGCATTGGCGCGCGCAGCATCGAGGTGCTGCAGGACGCTGCCCGCGCCGCAGGCTGCTCGCTGCACGACGCAGTGAGCGCCGTGCCCGGCAAGGCGGGCGCCAACCTGGGCGCGTTTGTGGCCATGGTCGATGTGCTGCGCGAGCAGACGCAGGGCCTGAACCTGCGGGGCATCATCGAGCAGATGCTCGAATCCACGGGGCTGGTGGAGCACTTTCGCACCGAGAAGGAAGGCGCCGACCGCATCGAGAACTTGGAGGAACTGGTCAACGCCGCCGAGAGCTTTGTCACGCAAGAGGGTTTTGGCCGTGACGCGGTGGCGCTGCCGCTGGACGAGCACGGCACGCCGCTCATCCAAAGCGTGCAAAGCCCTGTGAGCCAAGGGCTGGACCCCAACGCGCCGGTGCTCGACGAGCCTTTGAAACCCGCCGTGCCCGGCATCGTGGACGTCGACACCGGCGAAACCCTCTCGCCGCTGGCTGCGTTCCTGACCCACGCTGCGCTGGAGGCCGGCGACAACCAAGCCCAGGCCGGGCAGGACGCCGTGCAGCTCATGACCGTGCACGCCAGCAAGGGCCTTGAGTTTGACTGCGTGTTCATCGGCGGCATGGAGGAGGGCCTGTTCCCCCACGAGAACTCGGCCAGCGACCGCGACGGCCTGGAGGAGGAGCGCCGCCTGATGTACGTGGCCATCACCCGCGCCCGCAAGCGGCTGTACCTGAGCCACTCGCAGACGCGCATGCTGCACGGGCAGACGCGCTACAACATCAAGAGCCGGTTTTTTGACGAGCTGCCCGAAGCGGCCCTCAAGTGGATCACGCCCAAGCAGCAGGGCTTTGGCTCGTATACGCCTAGTTTTGCTACTAATTCAGGAGCTGGCAGCGCATACGGATCTAGCGCTAGAGGCCAATTTGGCTTCAAGGCTGAGACATTTGCCAGCCCCCCAGTGCCTGCGCAGAAGGCTGCGCCATCGCACGGCCTGCGCGCGGGGATTGCCGTGTTTCACACCAAGTTTGGCGAGGGCAAGGTGCTGGCCATTGAAGGCACCGGCGACGACGCGCGTGCACAGGTCAACTTTCCGCGCCACGGCACCAAGTGGCTGGCGCTGTCGGTGGCCAAGCTGACGGTGGTCGAGTAGCAGGTTTTGAGCAAAATCGCCTGTTAGTGCTACTACCTTATGCCTGGATAGCTATCGTATATATAGCAATCCAGAGCCGCCAATGACAACGGGGCCCTTGGGCCCCGTTGGTTTTTGAAGCGGGCCGCACCGGGTGCAGCCCTGTGGGCCTCTAGCTCAGGCGGGTTTCAGGCTGAGTTCAGGCTTGGTTCAGGCTGGGCTGCTTGGCCGCTGCCGTCAGGTAACCCACGGCCGCGCCGTTCTTGTTCTTGTAGTTGGCCTTGATCATCGGGTCCAGCGTGTCCTTGACCACGCTGTGGATGGCGCCCCAGTCACCGGCGTGCTGGAAGTTGCTCATGATGTACGTCCAGCCGTTGATCTCGTCCACGGCGTGCAGGCCGGTGGACTCGCCACCCGCAGGGATCGACATCACGCGCGACAGCTGCTTGGTGTCCACGTTGTAGGCCCACAGGAAGTTGTTGACGTGCTGGCTGCTGTCCTCGCCGATGAACAGGGTGCGCATCTTTTCGGAGAACTTGAGGTTGTCCGGGTTGGCGATGTTGTTGGGGTTGGCGGTGTTGCCCAGGGCGTCGGCGGTGATGTCTTCACCGGCCAGCAGCACCTTGGTGTCCACGGGCATCCATTCGCTGTTGATGGTGCCGCCGGCGGTGTCCTTCTGGCCACCCTTGAGGTTCAGCGCCATCACGGCACCAGCCACCAGTTGCTTGGGCACCGAGATGCCGTTGCCCGGCACGTTGGCGGCGTTGCCTGCCACCATGGACGACTGGATGTTCTGCAGCGCAGAGTAGGCAATCTTGTCCTTGGCGTTGACCGTGGTGCCTTCCATCTTGGTGAAGCCCAGGCTGGCGCCCAGGTAGGCGGCGTAGCGGTGGGTTTCCAGGAAGGCGGCGGCCTTTTCCATGCCGGGGTTCAGCTTGATCCACTCGGTCTTGCCGTTCGCCACGATCTTGGTGTAGCTGGCGTCGGCCGGGTCGGTGGTCTTCACGGTCATGATGTCCGTGGGTTTGAGCGTGTTGGCCAGGTTCTCGATCTCGGCGCTGGTGGCGGAGCCCATCTTGATCCAGGTGAGGGGCGCTGCCGTGCCGACCTTGGGGTCGATGGAGAAGCCGCTGCCCACCTTGGCAACGTACAGCGTGCCGGACGACAGGTCTTTTTCCTTGTCGGCCACGAACACGAAGTAGCCGCTGTTGGTGGCGTCGTCGCCCATCAGCGCCGTGCGGTTGTCAGGCATCACCTGCACCAGCTCGTGCGAGATGCGGCCCATGCAGAAATGCTTCTTGATGCTGGCGGTGCCGTCGGGGTTCACCGTCACTTCGGGCATGTGGCCGTAGTGGTAGGGGTTGGCCTTGGTTTCGTCGCCATACAGGTTCTTGCTGTAGGCCTTGAACATGGCGTTGCTGGCAATGCTGAACGCATCGGGCTCGTACTCTTCGCTCGACAGGTGGGTGCCCCAGGGCGACAGGCTGGCGCCGCAGGTGATCCACAGGCCGTGCACCTTGGAGGTGTCCACGTTGTGGTATTTCACCAGGCTCAGCTTGCCGGTGGTCTGGTCCTGGTCCAACGTCAGCACGGCGATGGGCGAGGGCAGCTTGCCGTACATGTCGGTCTTGCCGTCTTGCGCCCAGGTGGTGTATTCAAACTGCACCACGGCAAACACGGCCTTGCCCTTGAGGCCGGTCACGGTGGGGTTGGCCACGGTCAGCAGCGAGGTGCCGTCGGGCGAGTCCGAGAAGTACTGGCGCTCCTTGCCAGCCACCGTGGCGTCGATGATGGGCTTGTTGTTGATGTCGTAGTAGCCACCCGACAGGATGGTGCCGCCCTTGCCGTCGGACACCATGTCGCCCGTCACGAAGAACGGCTGGTACGCCAGCTGGTACGAGCGCACCGAGTCGTCGCTGAGCTTGATGTTGAGCGTGGAGCCCACGGTGGTGGTGGCCATGGCTGCGGCGTTGGCCAGGGTGGGGGCTGCCATCGACGTGAAGCTGGCCGACACAAAGCTGGGCGAGGCGGAGTCGCTGCCACCGCAGGCGGTCAGCAGGGCGGCCGAGGCGCTGGCGCTGAGTGGCAGCATGGGAACGCCGGCCAGCAGTTGCAGGGCCTTGCGGCGGGTGGGCATCGTCGGTTGGGTCATTTTCGGGGTGTTTCCAAGTGGGTATGCGAACGGGCATGCCACGCCCTGATCCGACCAGGAGCCTTGTTGGAAAGGCGTGTGGAACGGGTGGCATGGAGTCCAGCCCGCGATCCTAGGAACGCCCCGTGACAGTGGTTTGACGTTTGTGTGACGGTTTGACGCAGTGCTCGGCGCACTGCGTAACGGCACCCCCAGGCACGCCGCGCAGCCATTGCGGCGAGCGCTGCGGCTCAGCGCGGCAAAGTACCGCTGAGCAGCGTTCAGTCCCGGGAGCCGGGCGGGCCGTAGGAGTTGCCAGTTCCGTAGTTGTTGGCCGGTGCGGCCGCGCCACCGCTGCCATCCTTGATGCCCTTGCGGCCCGACACCTGCCACGCGGTGCGCTGGTTGACCAGCCCGGCCAAGAACTCCATCTCTTCGTCCGTGTGGTTGATGGCCCCTGCCGGTGTCAGCAGCCGGCCATTGCGGGGTGCGGGCTCGGCCCAGAACGACTGGTGGTAGCTGGACTGGCTCACCAGGCGCTCGCCGCCTGCCGTCAGCTCCACCGTGCCATAACAGTTGCAGAGGTAGCCGCGTTGGTCCTGGTCGGCAAACACCTCGGCGTACACGCCGGTACCTCGAATGCCTGCGGTAGCCGTGGGCAGCGCAATCTGCCGGTCGGGGCCACGCCCCCACACGGTGGCCACCGCACCGCTGAGCAGGCGCAGCAGCTTGACGGCGGTGGGGGTGTCGCTCTCCATCGCCATGCGCGAGTTCTGCCGCACCATGAAGGCGCTGTCGCCCACCGAGAACACCAGGCTGGCGCCCGGCCCGGTCTCGATGCGGTCGTTGGCGGTGATGGTGTGCTGCGCCGTTAGGGGCTCGCCATTGCGCAGCACATCGCCGCGCACTTCCACGATATTGCTGCGCGCCTGCGCATGGGCGGCAGCCCAGCCACCGCCTGCTACCCACAGCGCGGCGGCCTGCACCACGCTGCGGCGCTGGAACCAGACCAGCTCGTCGTCAGAGCGGCCCTGCAGGTGGTGCGTCAGGGGGGCTGGGGGGCGGGTTGTCATGGGGCGCCTCTTCTTGCTGCGGGGTGTAGGGGGGCTCGAAGCAGTCTCGGAAGGTGAAGACCACCGAGGTGAAGAACATGGCCGCCAACATCATGGCAGCGCCCACCATGATGCCACCGGCCATCGATCCCGCAAGCCCCGCCACAGCCAGCAGGGCCGACACGATGCTGACCACCAGCCCGCCCAGCAAAAACACCCCCAGCCAGCCCAGCCCATAGACGAGGAACGCGCCAAAGTTGCGCACGCAGGCCACGATGGAGAAGAACAGCGCCTTGACCGGCGGCACGCCATGCCAGTGCACGAGGCCCGGTGCATGCCAGAACAGCAGCGACAGCGGCAGGTACAACAGCATCGACAGCCACATGGCGCGCTGGAAGTCCGGGTTCTCGGCAATCTCCCGGGTCATGGGCGCGCCACCCAGGTACACCTGCGCAAACTGGCCACCATCCAGCAGGGCCGACAGCCCCATGATGCCGAGGAAAGCCACCGCATACAGCACACCCAGCGTGAGCATGTCGCGCAGCCGCTCGCGCCCGGTGCGAAACGCCACCAGCAGCACCGTGGGCATCGGAAACCGCCCTTGCGATGCCTGCGCCGCCGCCACCATCATGGCTAGCGTAGCCGAGGGCAGCAGTGCGAGGGCAATGGCCGGGCCCACCAGCGGAATCATCGTGGCCAGCGACATCGCTGCCATGGTCATGAAGAACAGCGCAGCCAGCGCCATGGGCTGCCGCCAGAACGCCCGAACGCCGAGCTTGACCCATGCCATGCCGGTGCGTGCGGGAACGATGTGGAGTTTCATGAATACGTTGGAAAGGAGGAGAGGCCCGCACCGCCAGCTGTGCCCTGGCGCCAACAGGGGGCGTCGAGCGGCATCGGATGTCGGGTGGGCGAATAAGGCCGAATTTACCCCACCGCCCCAAACCGTTGGCCGGGTCAGGGGTTAGAGGCTGCTCGCCTGTGGTGGGATCAGCCCGCGTGCACGGGCAGTGCCAGGCGCCCGCGCAGCACCCGCTCGAAGTGCGTGGGGTCGTGGGGCTTGAGCATGGAGGCCTCGCGCGGCAGGTAGAAGTCCCACAGACGCGAGATCCAGAACCGCAAGGCCCCGGCGCGCAGCATGGCAGGCAGCAGTTCGCGCTCGGCCGCCGTCAGCGGGCGCACGGCCTGGTAAGCGTCGAGCATGCGCGTGGCGCGTTCGGCGTCATGAGTGCCGGTGGGCAGGTCGATGCACCAGTCGTTCAGGCACACGGCCAGGTCAAACAGCCAGGTGTCCACCCCTGCAAAGTAGAAGTCGAAAAAGCCCGTCAGCTCTTCCCCCTCAAACATCACGTTGTCGCGGAACAGGTCGGCATGCACGGGCCCGCGTGGCAGGGCGGCATAGGCGGAGCTGGCGGCCACATGGTTCTGGTAGGCCAGCTCGGACCGCAGCAGTGCAGCCTGCGCAGCGTCAATGTGGGGCAGCACCACCGGCACCGTCTCGTTCCACCAGGGCAGCCCACGCAGGTTGGGCTGGTGGCGGTCAAAGTCGCGGCCCGCCAGGTGCATGCGGGCCAGCATGGTACCCACGGCCGCGCAGTGCACGCCCTGTGGGGCCAGCTGGCTCTTGCCGCGCAGCTTGTTGACCACGGCGGCGGGCTTGCCGCACACGGTGTGCAGGATGTCGCCGTTCTTGTCGGCACGCGGGTCGGGCACGGGCACGCCGCCGTGCGCCAGATGCTTCATCAGGTACAAGTAGAACGGCAACTGCTCGGCCGTGAGGCGCTCGAACAGCGTCAGCACGAACTCGCCCTGGTCGCTGGTCAGAAAGTAGTTGGTGTTCTCGATGCCGCCCTCAATGCCGCGCAGCTCCACCAGCTCGCCCAGTTGCAAACGGCGCAGCAACTCGCGCGCCTCGGGATTGGAGACTTCGGTAAAAACGGCCATCGCTCAGGGGGTCGAAGAAATGAGAAAGAGGAAGGGGCGGGACAACGGGCGGCAAGCGGGGGCTCAACCGGTGGCTGCGCAGGGCCTGCGCGCCACCCAGCAGTCCCTCAGAACTTGAACACGTTCCAGACGCGGGGCGCCGTGGTGGTCTCGGCGCCATTGTTGCCGCCAGAGCGGCTGCGCGCGCCGTCAGGCGATTGCACTTCGTAGGCGGGCAGGTTGCCGGTCTTGGGCTGTACCGAGATGTTCTGGGTTTGCCCGCCGACCCGCAGTTCATCCACTCGGCTGCCTGCGTCTTCGATCTGGATGCGCTCCGTGCGCTGGTTGCTGCGGCCAGACAGGGGCTCGGGGTCGGGCAGCGCCTCGCGCTGGGCGCCCGCAGCGGCGGGTGCAGGGGATGGAGACGGGGTTTGGGCCAAGGCATTGCCGCAGGCCATGCCCAGCAGCAGGAGAAGGTGAACAGCGCGCATCGGGCGATTGTAGAGCGCCGCCCGGCAGGCATTGCCATAGGGCGTGGACGTGCACAATTGCCGGATGAGCAACAAAAAGACCCTGGTGCTGGTGGACGGCTCCAGCTACCTCTACCGCGCCTTCCACGCCATGCCCGACCTGCGGGCCGTGCCGGGCGACCCCACCAGCCCTGCTACAGGCGCCATTCGCGGCATGATCAACATGATGCAGGCCCTGCGCAAAGAGGTGACGGCCGACTACGCCGTGTGCGTGTTCGACGCCAGCGGCCCCACCTTCCGCGACACGCTGTACACCGAATACAAGGCCACGCGCTCGCCCATGCCCGACGACCTGCGCAGCCAGATCGAGCCCATTCACGAGGTGGTGGACCTGCTGGGCTGGAAGGTGGTGGCCGTGCCCGGCGTGGAGGCCGACGACGTGATCGCCACCCTGGCCCACACGGCCGCAGCGCAGGGCATGGAGGTCATCGTGTCCAGCGGCGACAAAGACCTGAGCCAACTGGTCAACGATCACATCACCATCATCGACACCATGAGCGGCAAGCGCCGCGACGTGGCGGGCGTGACGGCCGAGTTTGGCGTGCCACCCGCGCTGATGGTGGACTACCAGGCCTTGGTAGGCGACACCGTGGACAACGTGCCCGGCGTGACCAAGGTCGGCCCCAAGACCGCCGCCAAGTGGTTGGAAGAATACGGCTCGCTCGACAACCTGATTGCCAACGCCGATGCCATCAAGGGCGTGGCGGGCAACAACTTGCGCGAGGCCATTGCAAGCGGCCAACTGGCCTTGAGCCGCCAGCTCGTCACCATGAAGACCGACTGTGCGCTGGCCGACTACATCCCCGGCCTGCCCGCGTTTGACGACATCACGCTGGACGCGCCGGACAACGCTGGCCTGCTGCCGTTTTACGAAAAGTACGGTTTCAAGGGCTTGGCTGCCGCCATCAAGGGCGCTACTGCTTCTGCCACCACGGCCCCCACCGTTGCCATGCCCGGCCAAAGCGGCGATCTGTTTGCCGACCATTCCGCCAGCACCGTGGCCGAAGAAGCCCAGCACCGCACGGTGGTGTACGACACCATCCTCAACTGGGCCGACTTTGACCAATGGCTGGAGCGCCTGCACAAGGCCCCGCTCACGGCCATCGACACCGAGACCGACTCGCTCGACGAAATGCGCGCGCAAATCGTCGGTATCAGCTTTAGCGTGCAGCCCGGCGAAGCCGCCTACATCCCCCTGCGGCACGAAGGGCCCGATGCGCCCGCGCAGTTGCCGCTGGATGAAGTGCTCGCCCGCCTCAAGCCCTGGCTGCAAGACCCCAAGCACCACAAGCTGGGCCAGCACATCAAGTACGACCGCCATGTGTTCGCCAACCACGGCATTGAAGTGCAGGGCTACGCGCACGACACCATGCTGCAAAGCTACGTGCTGGAAGTGCACAAGCCGCACAACCTGACCAGCCTGGCCGAGCGCCATACGGGCCGCAAAGGCATCACCTACGAAGACCTGTGCGGCAAAGGCGCGCACCAGATTCCGTTTGCGCAAGTGCCGGTGGACAAAGCCGCCGCCTACTCGTGCGAAGACTCTGACCAGACCCTGGACGTGCACAACGCCCTGTGGCCCCTGCTGCAGGCGGACGACAAACTGCGCTTCATTTACGAACTGGAGATTCAGAGCAGCGAAGCCCTGTATCGCATCGAACGCAACGGCGTGCTGATCGACTCCCCCACGCTGGCCGCCCAAAGCCACGAGCTGGGCCAGCGCATCCTGCAGCTCGAAACCGAGGCGTACGAGATTGCAGGCCAGCCCTTCAACCTGAGCAGTCCCAAGCAGCTGGGCGAAATCTTCTTCGACAAGCTGGGCATGCCGGTTGTGAAGAAAACCGCCACCGGTGCCCGCAGCACCGACGAAGAAGTGCTGGAAAAGCTGGCCGAGGACTACCCCCTGCCCGCCAAGCTGCTGGAGCACCGCAGCCTCGTCAAGCTCAAAGGCACCTACACCGACAAGCTCGCCCAACTGGCCCTGCCACGCACAGGCCGCGTGCACACGCACTACGCGCAGGCCGTGGCTGTGACTGGCCGCTTGTCCAGCAACGACCCCAACCTGCAAAACATCCCCATCCGCACGCCCGAAGGCCGCCGCGTGCGCGAGGCCTTTGTGGCCCCCGCAGGCCGCGTGATTGCGAGTGCCGACTACTCCCAAATCGAGCTGCGCATCATGGCCCACCTGAGCGGCGACCACTCGCTGCTGCACGCCTTCCACGCCGGGCTGGACGTGCACCGCGCCACCGCTGCCGAAGTGTTTGGGGTGGAGGTGGATCAGGTCACCAGCGAGCAACGCCGCTACGCCAAGGTCATCAACTTTGGCCTCATCTACGGCATGAGCAGCTTTGGCCTGGCCAAGAACTTAGGCATCGAGACCAAGGCCGCCGCTGCGTACATCGACAAATACTTCCAGCGCTACCCCGGCGTAAAGCAGTACATGGACGACACGGTGGCGCAGGCCCAGGCGCGTGGCTTTGTGGAAACCGTATTCGGTCGGCGCTTGTACCTTCAAGACATCAGGGGTGCCAATGGCCCACGAAAGAAAGCCGCCGAACGTCAGGCCATTAACGCACCCATGCAAGGCACCGCGGCCGACCTCATCAAGCTGGCCATGGTGGCCGTGCAGAAGGAGCTGGACGCCCACAAGCCGGACATCAAGATGATCATGCAGGTGCACGATGAACTGGTGTTTGAACTGCCCGAGGGCGAGGTGGACTGGCTCAAAACCCACATCCCGCGCCTGATGGCGGAGGTGGCGGCGCTGAAGGTGCCGTTGTTGGCAGAGGTGGGGGTGGGGGCTAATTGGGATAAGGCGCATTGAGCCCACCCATGCTCAAGCTCTGCAAATTAATTTAATGAGAGTGAGACCTGATATGAGCGATCCTGACTTTGGATTTGCCGCTGGAACCTTGGTCCGTACGAAGGAAGGCTCCAAACCGATCGAAGATGTCAAAGTGGGTGAGTGGGTTCTGACATTTCCCGATATGCAGACACCGCCAAGCCACAAAAGGGAGGAAAGCGAGTACATCTTCGCAAAGGTCGCGGAAGTCTGGCGTATTCCAGAAAGTTCTCTATCGAGGTTGCTGATTGATCACTTGGCCAATAACCAGCGTGATGAAATTTTTGCGACGCCCAACCAACCCATCTATTTGGCGAACCATGGTTGGGCAAAGTTACAAAGCCTGAGGGCTACAAGCACGTTGGAGAACTATTACTTCGGGAATTTGATGGTGGCCAGGAACTACGCTGACGCGAAGCCTGGGGTTGCCTATAACCTGTCGCTGGACACGCATCACACGTTTTACGTCGGTGTCCATGGCGTTTGGGCGCACTCGTGCAGCATCGACTGACCCGCTTTCCCTTGTTGATTGAGAGGTTTCCCCTCTCCAGCCAGACTGAGGCAGCGTAGCCGGCGGACTGCCCGCCATTGCAGGAGCCCCGGCGCGACCTCTTTTGCTCTCGCCGTCCGGCAACCGCAAGTCAATCGCCCCTTCTAACTTCATTTGGGAGTCCTTGATGTCTGAACCTACCTCCTACATCCCCCCCGCCATCTGGCAATGGAACAAAGCAAACGGCGGCCAGTTCGCCAGCATCAACCGGCCGATCGCCGGAGCGACGCACGATAAAGAGCTGCCTGTGGGCAAGCACCCGCTGCAGCTGTATTCGCTGGGCACGCCCAATGGCGTGAAGGTCACGATCATGCTGGAAGAACTGCTGGCCCTGGGCCACAGCGGGGCGGAGTACGACGCGTGGCTGATTCGCATCAACGAGGGCGAGCAGTTTGGCAGCGGGTTCGTGTCTGTGAACCCCAACTCCAAGATCCCCGCGCTGTTGGACCGCACCGACCCCGCCCACCCGGTGCGGGTGTTCGAGTCCGGCGCCATCCTGATGTATCTGGCCGAGAAGTTCGGCAGCGCCTTCTTGCCCAAGGGTGGCGCGGCGCGGGCGGAGTGCTTGTCGTGGTTGTTCTGGCAGATGGGCAGTGCGCCGTTTGTGGGCGGCGGGTTTGGGCATTTTTATGCCTACGCGCCGGTCAAGATCGAGTACGCGATTGACCGCTATGCGATGGAGGCCAAGCGCCAGCTCGATGTGCTGAACCAGCGCCTGGCCGTGACCGAGTACGTGGCGGGCGATGAGTACACGGTGGCCGACATTGCGATCTGGCCCTGGTATGGCTTGTTGGTGAAAGGGCAGGCCTACAACGCAGGCGAGTTTTTGCAGGTGCACGAATACACGCATGTGGTGCGCTGGGCCGAACAGGTGGCCAAGCGACCGGCGGTGCAGCGGGGGCGCAAGGTGAACCGCGTGCAGGGCGACCCGGCCAGCCAGTTGCGCGAGCGGCATGACGCGAGCGACTTTGACACGAAGACGCAGGACAAGATCGAGGCTGCGGTAGCAGCAGATTCTTCACCCGCACGCTGATTGTTTTTTGCAAGGCGTCTCCATGATCACCCTATACGACTGCTCCACCGCCCCCAGCCCGCGCCGTGCGCGCATCCTGCTGGCAGAAAAGGGCGTGGCCCACGACACCGTGCAGGTGGATCTGCGCAATGGCGAGCAACTGGGCGATGCCTACCGCCAGATCAACCCACAGTGCACGGTGCCTGCGCTGCGCACCGAAGACGGCTTGCTGCTGACCGACAACGCGGCCATCACCGCGTATGTGGAGGCGCGCTACCCGCAGCCTGCACTGCTGGGCGAGACGCCCGCAGAAAAGGCCGAGATTGCAAGCTGGAACTGGCGCATGGAGTTCGAGGGCCTGCTGGCCATTGCCGAGGCGCTGCGCAACAGCGCGCCCGCGATGGCCAACCGGGCCTTGCCCGGAGCGGTGGACTACCCGCAAATCCCGGCCCTGGCCGAGCGTGGGTTGGTGCGCGTGGGGCAGTTTTTCAACCTGCTCAACGAGCGCCTGGCAGGGCACGAGTTCATTGCCACCGACCGCTTCAGCGTGGCCGACATCACGGCGGTGGTGGCGGTGGACTTTGCGCGAGTGGTCAAGCACAAGCCGGGCGAGCAGCACCCGCACTTGCTGCGCTGGCGTGCAGCCATGGCGCAGCGGCCGTCGATGTCGCTCTGACCATCGCGCTGCTTTAGTGTGCTGTCCCCGTTGGAGTCGCAATGGGTGGATGCAAGGATTGCGCATCGGGCCTGTTCCTTGCATTGTTAGGTGATGCGCCTTCGCCACATAGAAGTTTTCAACGCCGTCATGCTCACCGGCAGTGTGAGCGCGGCGGCCCGCCTCATCAATGTCACGCAACCTGCAGTCAGCCGCATCCTGGCGCATGCCGAATTGCAGCTGGGCTTTCCGCTGTTTCACCGGCTCAAGGGCAAGCTGGTGCCCACCACCGAGGCGCAGACGTTGTACCCGCACATCGAGCGCCTGTTCACCCAGTTGGATGATGTGCAGCGCCTGGCCAACAGCCTCAAGAGCGACCGGCGCGAAGGGGAGTTGCACATCCTGAGCGTGCTGGCGCTGAGCTACGAGGTGCTGCCGCGCGCATTGCGGTTCTTCAGGCAAAAGCACCCGGATGTGCAGGTCACCATCGATGCGCTGCACTCGCCCCAGATCGTCTCGGCCCTGGTGTTGCAGGAGGCGGATGTGGGTTTTGTGTTCAGCGCCATCGCCCACCCCGCGTTGACGCAAGAGCATCTGGCCGATGGGCGCATGGTGTGTGTGGCGCCCAAGGGCATGCTGGGTGCTGAGCTGGTGATGGCCGGGTTGGTGCATCTGGCCGACCTGGCAGACACGCCCGTGGTGCGGCTGGATGTGCGCGACCCCATCGGCACGGTGGTCAACCATGCGTGCCGCGAGGCGGGTGTGGGACTACAGACAGCGTTCACGGTGCAGACCTACCATGCGGCGCTGGCACTGGCGCACCATGGTCACGCGGTGGCGCTGGTGGATGCCTGCACGGCGGCATCGGCCGACCGCAGCAAGGTGGATGTGCTGGCGCTCGCGCCGCACATTGCCGTGCCCATCAAGTCGCTGCGCACCGTGAACCGGCCCAGCTCACTGCTGGCCAGTGCCATGACGCAATGCATGCGCCAGGCGGTGGCAGAGACGCTGGAAGCGGTGGGCCTGCAGCCTGAGGCGGAATGAACGGGCCGCCTGCCCAGGCGGGTGGTGCCTTGTGCGGCTGCAGAACGTGGGAGAGTCAGGCGGGTGCCAGCAGCTCGGCCACCTGTGCGGCCGTGCCAAACGACAGCGTGAACCCCAAAGACCCATGGCCTGTGTTCAGCAACAGGTTGTCGGGCGCGCCCGCCCAACGGCCCACCACCGGCAGCCCAGTCGGTGTGGCGGGGCGCATGCCGGTCCAGGCATGCGGGTCCTCGCCTTGATGGCAGTGGGGGAAGACGGCGCGTGTGGCGTCGCGCAGGCTCTGGATGCGCGCGGCAGGTATGCGAGCATCGTGCCCTACCAGTTCGGCCATGCCCGCCACCCGCAGGCGCTGACCGATGCGCGCAAACACCACCTTGCGTGCAGCGTCGGTCACATTGACGCGAGGCGCTGCCGATGGTGCGGGGCTGGTATCGAGTGTGATGCTGTAGCCCTTGAGGGGGTACACGGGCAGGCGAAAGCCCAGCGCCTGCGCCACCTGGTGGCTGCGGCTGCCCAGGGCCAGCACAAACTGCTGCGCCTCGATGGCGCCTGCGCTGGTCCGCACCGCAGCAATGCGGGAGCCCTGGCGCACAAAGCCCTGAACTGTGGCACCCAGTACAAAGCGCACGCCCCGTGCGGCCAGCACGGCCTGCAAGCCTTGGCAGACCATAAGGCAGTCGGCCGCGCATTCGCTGGGGGTGTAGATGGCTCCGGCAATGCGCGGCTGGTAGTGCTGCAGTGCGGGCTCGATCTCTGTGCAGCGCTGGGCTGACACCGCCTGTTGTTCGCAGCCCCACTGGCGCTGCAGGTCCATCTGGCGTTGCGCAGCGGCCAGGCCGGTGGGGGTGTCGTACAGCACCAGCTTGCCGGTGCGGGAGAAGTCGCAGTCCAGAGCTTCTGCCCGCAGCATGGCCTCGAAGTGGTGGCGGCTCAGGGCGGCCAGCGCCAGCAGCTGCGCGGTGCTGCGTTCAGAGGTGGGTCGGTTGCAGGCGCGCAGAAACTCCAGCCCCCAGCGCCACTGGTGGGTGTCCCACTGCAGGCGCAGCTTGAGCGGCGAGCTGGGCGAAAGCAGCAGCCGGGGCAGCTGCCGCCAGATGCTGGCGTCTGCCAGGGGCTGCACATAGCTGTAGCTCAGCTGCGCGCCATTGCCACCGCTGGCGCCCGTGCCGGGCCGCGCCTGGTCGATGACGGTGACCTGCAGGCCGCGCTGTTGAAGTTCATACGCCGTGGCCAGGCCGACGATGCCTGCGCCCAATACACATACCTGCATCGGAGAGAGTGAAACGGTTGGAGGAGGTGCCAACGAATGTAGGGGGCGATGCACCTGCTGAACAATGCCAAAGCAGTGCCTTGCCATGCCGGGAAGTTATGCGCATGTCGGCGCCTGACGCGTCCAGCCAAGCATGTGGAGGTGGAGTGGGGGCTGCCGACGCCATGGTTCAAAAAGAGGGCGAGGCGGTCCACGATGGTGCATGGATGCGCACCGAAACAGAGCCATAACTTTTCATCATGGTGGACACGTGCAAATGAATTGTTCAAGACCGCCGCAAATTTTTACAGTGCCCCTGCGTCCTGTTTTCTCGTCTGTCCGACTGTCTGTTCACCTGTTTTTTTGCAAAGGGATTCCCATGAAGCTCTCCGCTGTCACCGCTGCTGTACTCGTGGTCGCCGGTGTGCTGGCCAGTACCGTGGCCAGTGCCGACACCCTCAAGAAGATTGCCGACACCGGCAAGATCACGCTGGCCTACCGCGAGTCGTCCGTGCCCTTCAGCTATCTGGCGGGCCCGGGCAACCCGGTGGGCATGTCGGTGGACATCTCCAACGCCGTCGTCGATGCGGTGAAGAAGCGGTTGAACAACCCCGCCATCAAGGTGGAGCTGCAGGCCGTGACTTCGCAAAACCGCATTCCGTTGCTGACCAACGGCACCGTGGACCTGGAGTGCGGATCGACCACCAACAACACGGCGCGCGGCAAGGATGTGCAATTTGCCATCAACTATTTCTACACCGGCACCCGGCTGCTGACCAAGAAGGCCTCGGGCGTCAAGAACTACGCCGACCTTGCCAAGAAAAAGGTGGCCAGCACCTCGGGCACCACCAACGCGCAGGTGATCCGCAAGTACAACCGCGACAACAACCTGGACATGGACATCGTGCTGGGCAAGGACCACGAGGACTCCCTGCTGCTGGTGGACACCGGCCGTGCAGAGGCCTTCGCCATGGACGACATCCTGCTGTTTGGATTGATGGGCAACACGCGCAACCCGGCCGACTGGGTGGTGGTGGGCGACTCGCTGCAGGTGGAACCCTATGCGTGCATGCTGCGCAAGGACGACCCGCAATTCCAGGCGCTGGTCAACGGCGTGATCGGCGGGATGATGAGGTCGGGCGAGTTCGACAAGCTCTACACCAAGTGGTTCATGTCGCCCGTGCCCCCGCGCGGCCAGAACCTCAACCTGCCCATGAGCAAGGAACTGCGCGACAACCTGGTGGCCCAGAGCGACAAGCCTGCGCTGTGATGAGCGTGAGCATGTTGCCGTCCCCCCCGCACCTCCAGGCCCCGCAGGTGGTGGGCATTCTGGGCGGCATGGGGCCTGCTGCAGGGGCCGACTTTGTGCGCCTCTTCGTGCAGGCCTGCACCGACCGCATGGCGGCGCTGGGCATCCCCGTGCACGACCAGGCTTACCCTGAGCATTGGCTGGCGCAGGTGCCCATCCCCGACCGCACCGCCGCTCTGCACGACACGCGGCCCGGCGCACACCAGCCTGCGGACCCCATGCTGCAGGCCACGGGCCGCCTGGCGGCGCTGGGCGCGCGCGTGGTGGCCATTGCCTGCAACACGGCCCATGCCTGGCATGGTCTGCTGCAGCAGCGCTTTCCGCAACTGGTGGTGCTGCATGGGGTGCAGGAAGTGGCGGCCGACCTAGCGCTGCGCAAGGTGCACGGCGTGGGCCTGCTCGCCACGCAAGGCGCGTACGAGGCGGGCTTGTACCAACGCGAGCTGGAGCACCGCGACATCGACTGCTTTGTGCCCGAACCACGCGAACGTGACCAGCTGATGCAGGGCATCTATGACGGCGTGAAGGCCGGCAACTACGCACTGGCCCGCCAGCGGTTTGAGGCGGTGTCGCTGGTGTTGCAACAGCGCTATGGGATCTCCACGCTCATCATGGGTTGCACCGAGATTCCGCTGGCACTGTCGGAGCATTCCCGGTTGGAGGGGCTGACGCTGGTCAACCCGTCTCTGGTGCTGGCGGCCGCCTTGGCGCGGCATGCGTACGGGTCCATGGGCGCAGGAGTGCCATCCACCGCTGCGTCCTCCACCCCACGGGCGTTGGTGTAGCGGCCTCGCGCCGTTGCGCTGCAGACCGGTAGCGCCGCCGCGCCTGCCGGGCCTGATGCAAAGGGCAAAGGCCACTTCGACGGCGGCAGTCATCCAGATTGAGGAGATGTAAGCCATGGGCTTTAGAGCAACCCTACCGAGGCGGGGACTGGTGTGTGCGCTGATCGCCTGTGCCATGGGGCCCATGGTGGGCGCCATGGCGCAGAGCAGTGGTGCGGCAGCTAGCCCATCGTTGCTGCCCAAGGCAGGCGCGTCTGCCACCGTTGCTGCGCTCTCTGCCCTGCCGCCGGGCCGGACGCTGCAGCGCATCCAGGCCTCCGGGGTGGTGGTCATCGGCCACCGTGAGTCTTCTATGCCCATGTCTTACGTGGCCAATGGGGTGCCCATGGGCTACAGCGTGGATGTGTGCCTGCAGATTGCGCAGGCCATCGGGCGCCATCTGCAGCGGCGGGATTTGCGGGTGGACTTCCGGCAGGTCACGTCGGGCAACCGCTTTGAGGCCATCGAGCGCGGCGAGGTGGACCTGGAATGCGGCTCCACCACCAACACGGCCGCGCGCAGGCAGCGGGTGGCCTTCACCATTGCGCACTTCATTGCGTCGTCGCGCATCGTGGTGCAGAGCCAGCGCCCCTACGAGCGCATTGAAGACCTGGACGGCAAGACCGTTGCCTCGACGGTGGGCACCACCAACATCGAGTCGCTGGCGCGCGAGGCCGCCAACAAATCGGTGCGCCTGCGCATCGAGCCCGCCCGGGACCATGCCGAGGGCTTCGGCTGGGTGGTGGATGGCAAGGTGGACGGCTTTGCGATGGACGATGTGCTGCTCTATGGCCTGCGTGCCAGCCATGCGCGTCCACAAGACCTGAAGGTGATTGGCAAGCCCATGACCATCGAGCCCTATGCCGTGGCGTTTGACCGCAGCGACCCGGCACTCAAGGCCGTGGTCGACGCCGAGCTGCGGCGGCTCATCCAGACGCGGGAGCTGCATCGCCTGTACGACAAGTGGTTCACCCAGCCCATTCCACCCCACGGCATCAACCTGGGCATGCGCATGTCGCACCTGCTGGTGGATTCGCTGCGGTATCCGTCGGACTACGTGCCCCAGTGACAAGGGCCCAGCCTGTGCGCATCACCGCCAGGCAGTTGCCACCAGCTGGCTGTAGTGCACTGCCTTGCGGCCCAGCAGCTGTTCGAACACCGCAGGGTTGCCCACGTTGTCGCTGCCCAGCATGGTCAGGGTTTCGGTGCACCAGGGCACGCTGGGCACGGCGTCGCCCAGGCGAGCGCTCAGCTGGGTGAGCGGGTCGGGCAGGCGCAGTACATGCGCCTTGCCATGGCCCAGTTGTTGGCGCAGGCTCGCAATGAAGTCGCCCATGGTCAGGGCCTCAGGGCCTGCGCACTCGACAATGCCCTGCGTGGCGATGGCAGGGCCCAGCAGGGCAACGATGGCGGCGGCCAGGTCGTGCACCGACACGGGCTGCACCCGCGCCGTGAGCATGGGGCCGGGGAACAGTGCCACCGGCAGGCGCGCCAGGTTCATGAACAGCGCGCTGCTGTCACCGCCTTTGCCAAACACCACACTGGGGCGCAGGATGGCCGGGTGCAATGCCCCTTGTTTGGCCAGCGCCAGCAGGTGCGTGTCTGCCGCGCGTTTGGTGGTGGCGTAGCGGGTGGCGCTGCCTTCAATGCCCAAGGCCGAGATATGCACCACGCGCCGCACGCCCGCCTGGGCGCAGGCGTCAAACAGCGCGACGGGCGTGTGCTGGTGCACGGCATCAATCGGGCGCGCACGGCTGTCGCGCAGCACTCCCACAGCGTTGACCACGGCATCGATGCCCGCCAGGCGCGGCAGCCAGGCCTGGGCCGAGGTGTCCCGCGCAAAGTCCATGGGCACCTGCAAGGCGCCGGGTGACCGGTGGCGGGGCGATACGCCGCCGTGCACCTGATGTCCTGCCCGGGTGAGTGCGGCAGCCACGGTGCGGCCCACAAAACCCGTGGAGCCGGTGAGCAAAATGTTCATCAGCGTTGTCCTGCGAAGAAGGTGAAGCGTGTAAAAAACCGACGGCCCGGCGCGGACCCGCTCAGTCCATCGCTACCCCCGTAGGCAACACGGTCACTGCGGAGGCGTGAAGACCTCGAAGCGGTTGCGCCCCCCGTACTTGGCGCGGTACAGGGCCGCATCGGCCGCGTGCACGAGTGTGTCAGAACTGGTGCCGGGGCGTGGCACCAGGCTGGCAATGCCCATGCTCGCCGTGATGTAAGGCGCCGTGGGAGAGCGGGGGTGGGCCAGGGCCGCCTCGCGCAGGCTGGCCATGCAGCGCTCAGCCACCGTCACGGCCTCGGGCAGGGGCACATCGGGCAGCAGCAGAACAAACTCCTCGCCGCCGTAGCGCGCGGCCACCTCGTCGGCCCGGCGGATGGTGCCCTGCAGCAGCTGCGCCACGCGGCGCAGGCATTCGTCACCGGCCAGATGGCCGTAGTGGTCGTTGTAGAGCTTGAAGTGGTCGATGTCGATCAGGATCACGGCCAGCGGCAGCTGGTGCCGCCCGCAGCGCATCCATTCGCTGGCCAGCCGCTCGTCAAAGCGCCGGCGGTTGCCAATGCCCGTCACGCCGTCGGTGGTGGACAGCAGGGCCAGCTTGGCGTTGGCGGCGGCCAGTTCCTGTTCCTTGCGCACCAGCTGGGTGACGTCGGTGCGCACACCGGCGATGCCGCCCTGGGGGGTGCGCCGCTCGTCGGCCTGCAGCCAGCGGCCCTCGGGCAGACGCTGCAGCACGGCATGGTTGGCCGCACGGTGGGCGGCCATGCGCTGGGCGAGCCAGGCTTCTTCGTTGCCAACGGCGTCGGGGTACTGGCCGCGCTCCGCGCCGTAGCGCGCGATCTGCTCAAACGTGCTGCCGGGCACGATCATGGGGGCCGAGATGGGGTACAGGCGCCGGTATTGGGCGTTGCACACCACGAGCTTGTCCTCCGCATCGAACAGGGCAAACCCTTCGGGCAGCGACTCCACGGCGTCCTGCAGCAACTGGCGCGCCTGCTGCGCGGCCTGTTGGGCGGCCTCCAGTGCCTGGCGTTGCTCGATGAGGTTGGTGATGTCCAGCCGCACGGCCACTACATAGTTCTCGGGCGTGCGGGTTTCGTAGATGTTGATCCAGCGGCCGTCGCTCAGGCGCTGCACCAGGGTGGACGTGCTGCTGCCATGCTCCGACAGGCGCTCTGCGATCCAGGCCTCTTCTCGTCCCTTGGCCGACGGGATCAGGCCCCGCGAGACCGAATAGCGCAGGATGTCCACAAACCCCTTGCCCAGGTGCTCGGCATAGTCGATGTAGGGGTACATGCGGGACAGCTGCTGGTTGTAGAGCACCAGCCGGTCCTGCTCGTCGAAAATCTCGATGCCCACGGGCAGGGCCTCCACTGCGCGCTCCAGCAGCTGGCGCATGCGCTGGCTTTCCTGGCGGGCGGCCTCGACCTTCTGGCGCTGTTCGATCAGGTCGCTGATGTCCAGGCGCACGCACACCGTCATGCCGGACGGGGTGCGGCATTCGTGCATGTGCATCCACGTGCCGTTGGGGTAGTGGCGCACCTCGGGGCCGGGCCGATGGCCCCGGATGGCCAGCTCGTGGGCCAGCCACAGTTCTTCCTGGCCCTTGGCTTCCTCGGGGATGCCGTAGCGCAGACCTTCGCGCAGCAGTTCTTCGTAGGTCTTGCCCAGGGACTCCGCCACGGGCAGGTGCGGACGCAGGCGGGCCATCTGGTCATTGCAAAGCACCAGCCGGTCTTGTTCGTCGTAGATGTCCAGCCCGGCGGGCATGGCGTTGACGGCTTCGCGCAGGCTGCGTTCGGCACGTTCGGCATCATGCAGGGCCTGCTTGAGCGCACGCTCCTTGTGCACCGCGTCCGTGATGTCGGCGCGCAGCACCACCATGCCGCCGCCCTCTTGCAGGCGCTCGGTGATGAGCATCCAGCGGTCGCCCTCGACCTCCTGCACCTCGGGCTGGCCGGGGGCGCGGTGGCGGGCCATGCGGTCGGCCAGCCAGGCGTTGGTGTCTTGCCGTGCGGCCACGATGTGGCCGGACTCGGCTGCCCGGCGCAGCACATCTTCAAAGCGGGTGCCGTACTCGACGGCCATGGTGGTGCCGGGGCTGACTTCCCGGTAACGGGGATTGCACAGCACCAGGCGGTCGTCGGCGTCGTAGATGGCCAGGCCGTCGGGCAGGATGTCGAGCGTGGCGCAGAGCTGGTTGGTGGCCCGCCGCGCGGCGTCCTGGGCGGCCCTGGCGGTAGCATGCATCGCCACCAGCCGAAGGCTGAGCCACCAGCACAGCACGGCGCTGGCCACCAGCCCCAGCCCGGCGCCCACGCTGGCCAGGCGCATGGCGGGGTCCATGCTCTGGCGGGCCAGGGCCCAGGTCAGCAGCCCCAGGCCCCCGGCGCCACAAATCCCGGCCACCAGCCGGACCAGCAGCTGTCCGCGCAGGGGGAGGGGGGTGGGGTGAGGGGGCATGCGCTGGGGCCGTTGCGAGGGTCTGCGGAAAGTAGTCGGGCGGGTGGGGGTGAGAAAAAAATCTACAACAAAGGGGCGGGCGAGCAAACGTCTGGGTGGCGGCGGTCCGCGGACACAGGCCCCTGACGACGGTGCTCGCAGAAAGTCTAGCAGCGCTCCCCGTTTTCCGGTATCCGAAAATGCGGAGGCGGTGCAAACCCCATAGACTCCGGGGCTGGCACTTTTCACCCCCTGCCCATCCCTTCTTTTGGAGAAAACCGATGTTCAATGACGACCTCCATGCCGACGCCCAGGCGCTGTTGCCCGGCCGCACCACCGAAGCGGGCGCCACGCGCCGCACTGCGCTGCAGGCAGCGCTGGGCCTGGGTTATGCGGCCGCAGCCGCACCCATCATGGCGCAGACGGCCATTGCCACGTCGGCAGACGGCCTGACGGTGGGGGAGGTGAGTTTCACGGTCAACGGTTTCAAGGTGCCCGCCTACCGCGCGGCGCCCGCAGGCAAGACCGGCCTGCCCGTGGTGCTGGTGATCCAGGAGATTTTTGGTGTGCACGAGTACATCGCCGACACCTGCCGCCGTTTTGCCAAGGCGGGTTACCTGGCCATTGCGCCCCAGCTGTACGCGCGCCAGGGCGATGCCTCTGCCTACACCGACATCGCCAAGCTGATGGCCGAAGTGGTATCCAAGGTGCCTGATGCCCAGGTGATGGCCGACCTGGATGGCGCCGTGGCCTGGGCCACCGCCAACGGGGGCGATGGCGCCCGCGTGGGGATCACCGGCTTTTGCTGGGGCGGCCGCATCACCTGGCTGTATGCCGCCCACGGCCCCGTCAAGGCTGGCGTGGCGTGGTACGGACGGCTGGTAGGCCAGGCCAGCGAACTCACCCCCAAGCACCCTGTGGACCTGGCGCCCATCCTCAAGGCACCGGTGCTCGGACTGTATGGTGAAAAAGACACCGGCATCCCCCTTGACACGGTTGATAAGATGAAAGCGGCCTTGTCCAGCGGCTCGCCGCAGGCCAAGGCGTCGGAATTTGTGGTGTACCCCGATGCACCGCACGCCTTCCATGCCGACTACCGCGCCAGCTACCGCAAGGAAGCGGCCGAAGACGGCTGGAAGCGTGCGCTGGCCTGGTTCAAGACGCACGGTGTGGTTTGATGCACAAACCCCCGGCCCAGCAGGCCACCCACAGCCGCCCCACACCCGGGGCGGCTTTTTTCATCTTGCATCGGGCGTGCAGAGTTTGAACAGGTTTTAAGGCATACAGATAAAGCGCAACAAGCTATGACTTTGGTAGCAATCATTCTGGCCACCCTGGCCGCTGGTATCGGCAGCGTGTGGCTGGCCGCCTTGCTCATGCGGCTGGGCCTGGGCGGGCGCACCGACAGCGTGGGCCCCCAGCACCTGCTGAGCCTGGCCGCGGGCGCCCTGCTGGCCACGGCCTTCATGCACCTGCTGCCCGAGGCGTTCGAGAGCCAGGCCGGCGCCCACGACCTGTTTGCCACCCTGCTGGTGGGGGTGGTGTTCTTCTTCCTGCTCGACAAGGCCGAGCTGTGGCACCACGGGCACGAGCACAGCCACGCGGAGACCGCTGCACACAGTCACGCCCCGCACGACCACGGCCACGCGCATGACCACAGCCATGCCCACCACCATCACCACGGTCCCCGTTCGGGCGGCTGGGCGGTGCTGACGGGCGACAGCGTGCATTGTTTTGGCGACGGCATCCTGATCGCGTCCGCCTTCATGGCTGACATCCGCCTGGGCGTGATCGCCGCCGTGTCGGTGCTGGCGCACGAGGTGCCGCACCACATGGGCGACCTGGTGGTGCTGCGCCAGACCAGCCCCAACCGCCGCATGGCGCTGGTGAAGGTGTCGCTGGCGGGCGCCGTGACGGCGCTGGGCGGCGTGGTGGGCTACTTTCTGGTGGGGCAGCTGCAAGACTTTTTGCCCTACTTCCTGGCCGTGGCATCGAGCAGCTTTGTGTACGTGGCGCTGGCCGATTTGATCCCCCAGCTGCAAAAGCGCCTCACGGCCAGGGAGACCATTGCGCAGATCGCCTGGCTGATCGCGGGCATGGTGATCGTGACGCTGGTAAGCGGGGCGGCGCACGCGCATTGACGCGCTGGGGGGGGCGCCTTGACTTTGCTCAAGGCGGAACCGGGCGGCTGTGACATGCTGGACGCATGACCGCTCCACACGCCAGCACCGTCTCCCTGGGCCTGCTCGCCCAGCCCACGCGTTTTCTGTTCTTCACCGGCAAGGGCGGAGTGGGCAAAACCTCGCTGTCCACCGCAACGGCCATTTCCCTGGCGGATGCCGGGCGGCAGGTGCTGCTGGTCAGCACCGACGCAGCCTCCAATCTGGATGAAATGCTGGGCGTGCCGCTGTCCAACCAGCCTGTGGCTGTGCCCGGCGTGCCGGGGTTGCACATGCTCAACATCGACCCCGACACGGCGGCCGAAGCCTATCGACAGCGTGTGCTGGCGCAGCTGGAGGCCACGGCCACCAGTGACGAGCGCGCCACCGTGAGGGAGCAGCTCTCGGGCGCCTGCACGACCGAGATCGCGGCGTTCGACGAATTTGCGGCCTTGCTGGCCAGCGAAGGCGATGCGGTGGGCCACCAGTTCGACCATGTGGTGTTTGACACCGCACCCACCGGCCACACGCTGCGCCTGCTGAGTCTGCCCAAGGCCTGGACCGGATTCCTGGCCGGCAATGACCGGGGCGCCTCGTGCCTGGGGCCGCACTCGGGCCTCAAGATGCAGGAGGCGCGCTTCAACGCCGCCCTGGCCGCGCTGAGCGACCCGGCCCTGACCACCGTGGTGCTGGTCACCCGCCCCGACCCCCGCCCCATGCAGGAGGCCGCACGCACGGCAGTGGAGCTGCGCGCCCTGGGCTTGGCCAACCAGCGCCTGGCCATCAACGGTGTGTTCCGTGCCAGCCAGCCGGGGCAGGACGTGGTGGCCGATGCCATCGAGGCCCTGGGTCGTCAGGCCCTGGACCAGATGCCAGATGCGCTGGCGCAACTGCCGCGCGACGAGGTGCCGCTGCGCGCCTTTGACACGGTGGGCCTGCCCGCGCTGCGGGCATTGCTGGGCGGCGGCGACGTGCCTTCCAGTGCGCACAGCCCCACAGCCGCAGCGCCCTTGCAGGCCGAGCCGCTCGCGGCCCTGGCCGACGCGCTGGCCGCCAAGGGCCACGGCCTGATCATGGTGATGGGCAAGGGCGGCGTGGGCAAAACCACCATTGCCGCCGCGCTGGCCGTGGGGCTGGTGCAGCGTGGGCACAGCGTGCACCTCACCACCACCGATCCGGCGGCCCATGTGCAAAGCCAGCTCGATGGCAGCCTGCCGGGCTTGAAGGTGGGGCGCATCGACCCGCACGCCGAGACCCAGGCCTACATCGACAAGATCATGGCCACGCGCGGCAAAGCGCTGGACGAGGCGGGTCGCGCCCTGCTGCTGGAAGACCTGCAGTCACCCTGCACCGAAGAGGTGGCCGTGTTCCACGCCTTCAGCCGCGTGGTGAACGAGGCTCGCAGCGCCTTTGTGGTGCTGGACACGGCGCCCACCGGCCACAGCCTGCTGCTGATGGATGCCACCGGCGCCTACCACCGGCAGATGACGCAGCAGTACGAAGGCAGCGCGAACGCCAAACACATCATCACGCCGCTGATGCGCCTGCAGGATGCCGACATGACCCATGTGGTCATCGTCACGCTGCCAGAGGTCACGCCCGTGAGCCAGGCCGCCGCGCTGCAGGACGATCTGCGCCGCGCCCGCATCGAGCCCTGGGCCTGGGTCATCAACAGAAGCGTGGCGGCCACGGGCACCAGCGACCCCCTGCTGCAGGCCCGGCTGGTGGGCGAGCAGCAGCAGGCCGCGCGCATTGCCAGCGGCCTGGCGCAGCGCACCTACGTGCTGCCCTGGCTGGCGACACCGCCGGTGGGGGTGGAGGCGTTGGGGCAACTGGTGGCTGCGCCCTCTGCCGTTGCAGGGAATTTGCTATCTCATTGATAGCTGCTTGGGCATATGGAACTGGCGCTAGCGGCCAAAATGGCTCAAAAATATCCGTAGGGGTGTTCCAAGGCTCCCACAGGCCTGTGCAGCCCCGCGGCTAGCGCGCCAGTTCCTCGCGCACGGCCGCCACCTGCCGCCGCGACACCGCCAGCAGTTCGGTCGATCCCTGCAGCCGCACGGCCCAGCCTTCGCCCTCTTCGGGGTCGTAGTGCTTCTCCAGCGCGCGCACGGCACGGCGTGCGACGAGTGCGTTGCGGTGGATGCGCAGAAAGCGCGGCGCAAACTTGGTTTCCAGCTCGCTCAGCGAGCCATCCATGATGTAGCTGCGGGTGGTGGTGCGCACGGTCACGTACTTCTGCTCGGCCTTGAAGTACAGCACCTCGGCCAGGGGCAGGCGTTCGGTGCGGCCCCGGTCCTGGATCAGCAAAGTCTCGCCCTCGGGCAGACTGGGCACGGCGCTGGGCCCGGCGGGGCGGCTGGTGCGCTGCACCTTGGCCAGGGCCTGCTGCAAGCGCTCGCGGCGCACGGGTTTGGTGAGGTAGTCCACGGCGTCCAGCTCGAACGCGCTCACCGCGTGGTCCGCATGGGCCGTCACAAACACCACAGCCGGCGGCTGGGGCAGGGCCTGCAGCGCGTGCGCCAGAGCCAGGCCGTCCTGCCCCGGCATGTGGATATCCAGCAGCACCAGGTCGTACGCACGCCCCCCGGTGGGGCCCAGCAGCGCCATGGTCTCGGAGGCGTTGGAGGCCTCGGCCACCGTGCAGCGCTGGATGTCCGAGCAGTCGGACAGCAGGGTGCGCAAGCGGCTGCGCGCCAGGGCTTCGTCGTCAACGATCAGGATGTTCATGGGGTTTGGAGGGGGTAGGTTCGGTGGGCGCGACCACACCACGGCGGGAACTGCCTCGCAGGTCGCCACGCCCGCGTGGGGCCTTGCGCTGGCGGGAGGTGGGCTGGGGCGTGGGGTCGGCAGCGGGCAGGGTGATGCGCACCTGGTACAGCCCGTCCTGCACACCGGCGGTGAACTCGCCCTGCACGTCGTGCAGCAAGGCCAGCCGCGCGCGCACGTTGGCCAGCGCGATGCCGTGGCCCCGGGTGCTGGGCTCGTCGTGCCTGCCGGGTTTGCCCTCCTTGGGGGGCAGGGTGTTGGTGATGCGCACCACCACGCGGTTGCCGCGCAGCTCGGTCAGCACGCGCAACTTGCCGCCCCGGGCGCTGGGCTCCACGCCGTGTTTGACGGCGTTTTCCACCAGCGGCTGCAGCAGCAGCGGGGGCAGGCGCGCGCTGTCGGTGCGCGGGTCCAGGTTCCACTGCACCTGCAGGCGATTGCCAAAACGCACCTGCTCAATGCCCAGGTAGCGCCGCGCCAGGGTGATCTCCTCGGCCAGCGTGGTGGATTCGCCCTGCTCGATGAGGGCCACGCGGAACAGGTCCGACAGGTCTTCGAGCAGCGACTCGGCCTTGGCTGGCTCCTCACGCACCAGCGCAATGGCGCTGTTGAGGGTGTTGAACAAAAAATGCGGGCGAATGCGCGACTGCAGCTCCGTCAGGCGCGCCGTGGTGGCGGCTGGGGTGCGGCCTCGGGCGCGCAACACCAACGCGGCCACCAGCATGGCTGCCAGCAAAGCGCCGGTGGCAGCGCTGGCCAGCCAGGGGGGCGAGGCCGACAGGCCCACCAGCGCCAGCATGGCGCAGGCATAGGCACCGGCCACGGCGCCCAGCAGCACCCCGGCGGCATATTGCTGCGCGGTGGACAGGCGCTGCAGCAACGTCTTGAGGCTGCAGGCTGTGACCAGCCACACCAGCGTGGCCGGCAGCGCGCCGCCGGTCAGCAGCGCCAGGCTGGCCAGCCATGCGGACGGGCTGCTGGCGCCGTACATGGCGCCCACGCCCACCACCACCTCCACAAACAGCACGGCCCGCAGCACCACACCCACCTGGCAGGCATCGAACACCAGGGCCCGCCCGCGTGGCGGCTGCCCGCCCGGCCCGGCGCCCGCAGCCGCCCGCACGCTGCGCACGGGCCTGTCTGGCAGGGCGGAATCCGGCGGCGGGGGCTGGGTCGATAAAATTTGGGTGTTTTGCATTGCGGCATCCGGACAGTCCGGGTGTCTGAACCACCGGATTATTGCCCTCCTTATGTCCAAAGCCCAAGCCACCAGCGCCGACTCTGCGCCGTCCCACAACCAACTCGACACCAAGGCCCAGGCCTGGTCGGCGTTGTTTTCCGAGCCCATGAGCGACCTGGTCAAGCGCTACACCTCCAGCGTGTTCTTCGACAAGCGTCTGTGGCAGGCCGATATTGCAGGCAGCCTGGCACATGCCGAGATGCTCGCCGCGCAGGGCATCATCTCTGCCTCCGACCACGCCTCCATCCAGCGCGGCATGGCCCAGATCACGTCGGAAATCGAGTCCGGCGCGTTCGAATGGAAGCTCGACCTCGAAGACGTGCACCTGAACATCGAAGCCCGCCTGACCCAGCTGGTGGGCGATGCGGGCAAGCGCCTGCACACAGGGCGCAGCCGCAACGACCAGGTGGCGACCGACGTGCGCCTGTGGCTGCGCGGCGAGATTGATTTGATCGGCGACCTGCTCAAAGAGCTGCAGGTGTCGCTGGTCGATGTGGCTGAGCAGAACGTCGAGGTGATCCTGCCCGGCTTCACCCACCTGCAGGTGGCCCAGCCCGTGAGTTTTGGCCACCACATGCTCGCCTATGTGGAAATGTTCAAGCGCGACGCCGAGCGCATGGCCGACGTGCGCCGCCGCACCAACGTGCTGCCCCTGGGCAGCGCGGCGCTGGCGGGCACCACCTACCCGCTGGACCGCGAGCGCGTGGCCAAGACGCTGGGCATGGAAGGCGTGTGCCAGAACAGCCTGGACGCCGTGAGCGACCGCGACTTCGCCATCGAATTCACCGCCGCCGCCAGCCTGTGCATGGTGCACGTGAGCCGCCTGTCCGAAGAACTCATCATCTGGATGAGCCAGAACTTCGGCTTCATCAAGATCGCCGACCGCTTCACTACGGGCAGCTCGATCATGCCGCAGAAGAAGAACCCCGACGTGCCCGAACTCGCACGTGGCAAGACCGGCCGCGTGGTCGGCCACCTGATGGGCCTGATCACCCTGATGAAGGGCCAACCCCTGGCCT